>Ga0302326_10005523_pt1 | contig 28815 bp, 34 predicted proteins | sample Palsa_T0_3_FD_202264 | JGI IMG/M metagenome (GOLD analysis project Ga0302326, IMG submission 202264) | Peat permafrost microbial communities from Stordalen Mire near Abisko, Sweden - Palsa_T0_3 | ecosystem: Environmental > Terrestrial > Soil > Palsa > Peat permafrost | place: Sweden: Abisko... | reverse complement strand
GCCCTGGCACGACCTACGCGCCTCGGCAGGCGCTGGCTCATGCCCCATACCGGGACCAGATCCCATTTGCCGTGTGTGTCGGCGAATTTGGCCGACTCGGCCGCGATCATGATGTCGGCGCCGAGCGCCAGTTCCAGACCACCGGTCAGGCAATGACCCTGCACCGCTGCGATGACCGGTTGCGGCAAAAGAGAAAGGCGCTCGATGGTGACCGTTTCGAAATGCGAAACTGCGCGTCCTTCGCGTCCACCGCCGATATCGTCAAGATCGTGGCCGGCGCAGAAGCTTCGCCCCTGCCCGCGCAGTACGACGCAGCCAATCGTTTTCGTATTGCACGCGATATGGTCGATATGCGCCGCCAGCGCCTCGAACACGGCATGGTTAAGCGCATTGAGTTTTTGCGGACGGTTCAATGTCAATGTGCAAAGGCCATCTGCCTCGCCGCGCAGGACGAGGTCGTCGGCGATCGTATCAGCCATGCTTGGCATCCTTCAGCAAGTCACAACCACGACGCTTGGGTTTTGCGCTGCGCTTCAAAGGCCGAGATTTTTGGTTCGTTGCGCAGCGTGAGGCCGATATCGTCCCAGCCATTGAGCAAACATTGCTTGCGGAACGGATCGATCTCAAAGGTAACACATCCGCCGTCCGGTCCCCTTATCTCCTGCTTTTCGAGATCGATGGAAATGATTGCGTTGGCCCCGCGTTCGGCGTCATCCAGCAGCTTGGCAACATCTTCCTGGGGCAACGCGATCGGCAGGATGCCGTTCTTGAAGCAGTTGTTATAGAAAATATCCGCGAACGACGGCGCGATGACGCAGCGTATCCCGAAATCGAGCAGCGCCCAGGGCGCATGCTCGCGGCTGGAGCCGCAGCCGAAATTGGCGCCCGTGACCAGTATCTGCGCGTGCCGGTAAGCCGGTTTGTTGAGCACGAAATCCGGATTCTCCTGCTCATTGGGCAGCGTGCGCAATTCGTGGAAAAGCGCACGGCCGAGACCGGTGCGCGCGATGGTTTTCAGGAACTGCTTGGGGATGATCATATCGGTGTCGACATTGACCATCGGGAGCGGCGCGGCGACGCCGCTGATCTTCGTGAATGCTTGCATGGCGGACGCGACGTTAGCGGCAAGTTCGCGGCCGCTCAAGGCGGCAGGGATTCAGGCCGACAGAGGTTGCGTGTCGTGGAAGCGGCGAAGGTCCACTGTGCGCCGGCCCGAGGGATGGTCCGCGAGCACGTCCACGAAACGCCTTTCCCACAGAATGTCTTCCGGCCTGTAGCTATGGCGCGCATGGATGATATCGGCCAGCGTCTCGTCGGTTCCACTGAGCAGGATGACGAGCTCGAATTCCGCCTCGCGAAGCCGTTCGGGCGTCACGCCGTAAAGCGGGCTCGTTTCGTCGATCGCATGCATGACGGTCCAGGACAGCGCGAAGAGCGGCGAACGCGCGCGCAACAGCTTCAATTCCTCGAAACGGCGCATGACGATTCCTTCTTTCGATACCGCCTGCCGCGCCAGCGACACAACGACCGATGCATTGAGAATCTGATTGCCGCGTTGATTGGCCGCACGGAACATCAGGGTCGGAATGCCGTCATAGGGCGCGATCACCGCAACCTTCGAGAAGACGATGCGGGCGAAGGGCCGCGAGAAACGAGCGAACACGACGCCCGTGACCACGGCGAGATTCAGAATGCCGAAGAAAGCTTCTATCGAAACGACCACATTGGCGTAGATCGTTTTCGGCAGCATCACGGTGTAGTTGGCGGAGCCCACCGTCTGCACGCTGAATAGAAAATAATCCCAGAAGCCGTGTGCGTTTTCGATGCCGCGCGGATCGGCCATATAGAAAAGCGCGAAGATTGCATTGACCGTCGCAAAGACGATGGCAAGCCCAAGGAAGAACGCCCACCACGGGGCTGTGAGCACCGCATGGTAAATGTCTTTCCAGCGCGTGCTGTCCTGGCCCTTTATGACGATGCGGCGCGAGGACCTCGCGCTGGGTGGCAGGACCCGACGGTCCCGGTCGGGTGGTTTCTCTGCTGCGCTCATGGATGAAGTGCCGGCCTTTCCTGCCGCGAAGTCGCGAAAAGTTTGATCGAGCTTAGTTTCGATGCATTAGGAAACAACATTTTAACGAAATCTGCTTCAAATTTCCGCCGTTCGACATCTCGCCGGGGAAATCATGAAGAGATTGATATGCGCGCTCTTGGCCGCGGGCGCAGTCTATGCCTGTCCCGCTGTTGCCGACACAGGGAACGCAACTGCCGACGGCACCGCGCCGCTTTTCGACGAAGGCAAGCTGCTCGCCACCGGCGGCGTCAGCAATGTCGAGGGCGCCGGTGGCGGCGGACTGGCGACCTGGGCGCTCATCACCGGTTACGGCACGCGCGATGGGCTGAGCGCGAATGTGCATGAGACCTATATCGACCTTCCAGACTATTCGCTGCAGAGCCCCGGCATTTCTGTCGGCTTATACGATCGCGTCGAACTTTCCTACGACTGGCAAGCCTTCGACACCGAGCATACCGGCAAGCTCCTGGGCCTGGGCGAAGGCTTTACCTTTCATCAACAGATCCTGGGCGCGAAGCTGAAGCTCATCGGCGATGCCGTCTACGATCAGGACAGTTTGATGCCGCAGATCGCCGCCGGCGTGCAGTATAAGGACAATGACCGCGGCGCCATCATCAAGGCGGTCGGCGGCAAGGCCTCCGACGGCACCGACTTCTATATCGCGGCGACCAAAGTGCTGCTCGAGGAAAGCGTGCTGCTGAACGCCACGGTTCGCGAGACGGAGGCAAATCAGTTCGGCATACTCGGCTTTGGCGGCCCCAGGAATTCAGGCTATTCCACCGAATTCGAGGGTTCTGCGGTGCTCCTTCTCAGCCGCAATTGGGCTATCGGCGGAGAATACCGCACCAAACCGGACAATCTGGCCTTCGCAAAGGAAGACAACGCCTTCGACGCGTTCGTTGCGTATTTCTTCGACAAGCACCTGTCCGCGACGCTCGCTTATGTGGATCTGGGAAATATCGCGATCAACAACAACCAGCATGGCGTGTATGCCTCGCTGCAGGTAGGGCTTTGAGAGATGCAAAAGAACGGTTTCCTGTACGCATTCGGAAAACTTGTGGCCGCCGGCGCCGTTATCTCGGCCCTCATGATGACCGGACCCGCACAGGCGGATGATTCGCTTTATCGCGACCTAGGCGAACGCACCGGCATCGCGAAAATCGTGGAAGCCACGACCGCGAATTTCCTGTCCGACGAGCGCGTCAGGCACACATTCGACGACACCAATATCGACCGGTTCAAGGCGCTGTTCACGGACCAGCTCTGCGTCGTCGCGGGCGGACCGTGCCAGTACAAGGGCCGCGATATGCGCACCGCGCACAAGGGACTTCACCTGACCAACCGCGATTTCAATGCCGTCGTCGAAGATCTTCAAACTGGCATGGACAGTTGCGGCATTCCATTCCGGACACAGAATCGCCTTCTCGCCCGCCTCGCGCCGATGCAGCGCGAGGTCGTTACCAGATGATCGACCGGCCGGCCCTGTTCGCCATTGCATTTGCAATTGCGGCCAACGGGCTCGGCGTGGTTGCACTGGCCGACGAAGACAATGTCATCGTGCAATTGGGACGCGCCTTTCATCCCGGCACCATCGACATCGCCAGGGGTTCGACCCTGACCTTCGAGAACCGGGACGATTTTATCCATCAGATCTACGTGGCGTCTGACAGTTTCGGCTTCGACTCCGAAGAGAAGGCGCCCGGTGAGAACTTGACCGAAACCTTCGATGTCGCTGGGACTTTCGAGGTCCACTGCCACATCCATCCCAAAATGAAACTGGTCGTTCACGTCAATTGACGCTCCCGGCTAGTCGCGCCGGCCGCCAGTGCGCCGCAGCGCGGACAGATAGGTCGCCCATTTCGTATCGTGTGAGCGGCCCAATTCGCGCAGATAGTCCCAGCTGAAGAGACCCGTGTCGTGCCCGTCGTCGAAACGGATGCGCACGGCGTAATTGCCGACCGGTTCGAGCGCCACGATCTTCACCAGGCGCTTGCCCGCCACGATCTGCTTCTGTGCTGCGACATGGCCCTGCACTTCGGCACTGGGCGATTCGACCCGCAGATATTCCGCGCTGAGCGGATAGGTTTCATCCGTATCGAAGCTGATGGTGAGCGTCGCGCGCGCCGGATCGACACGCAATTCCGTGGGCCAGGGCCGCTCGCTCATCGCTTGCAAGTCATTTCGCGTCGCGTTCGGCGTCGCTGAGCTCGCGCGCTTCGCCTGCGAGCATGATGGGGATCCCGTCGCGGATGGGATAGGCGAGGCCGGCCGCCTTGCTCACCAGTTCCTGCCGCTCCCGGTCATAGACGAGCGTGGTTTTGGTGAGCGGGCACACCAGGATTTCGAGCAGTTTGGGATCGGGTTCCATGTGCCGTCAGTTCAGTGAGGTGTTACCCGGCGCCATCGCCGCCGACATTTCGAGCAGGGCCACGAGCGTATCCACGCGCTCCCGCCAGCCGGGAGCTTCGAGCAGCGCCTGCTTCTCGGGCGGCTCGAACGGACACAACATGGCCAGCGCATTGACGAGCGCTTCCGGCGGCGCACTCATCACCGAGCGCCAATCGGCTTTGAGATCGTGCTGCGCCAGATAGTTCTTGAGCGCCGCGACGAGGCGCTCGCGGGGAAAATCCTCCGTCATGTCGGCGCCGAGATCGGCGAGGAACGGCGCATAATCCGGCCGCACCTGGCGAAACGGCGTTTTCACCGCCAGCTCTTCGGCGATGCGAAAGCGGCAGACGCCCGACAGCGTGATCAGATAGCGGCCGTCATCGGTTTCCTGATAGGCCGTGAGACGGCCCGCGCAACCCACTTTCATGAACCGGGGCTGCTGCACGCTATCCTCAGGCTCGATCGGCTGGATCATGCCGATAAAGCGCGCGCCCGACAGCACCGCGTCGACCATCGCCAGATAGCGCGGCTCGAAAATATTGAGCGGCAATTCCCCGTGCGGCAGCACCACCGCGCCCGTGAGGGGAAACACGGGCAGTGTTGCCGGCAATTGGTCCAGGCTCGCATAGGCGCGCATCGCGGGCCTTCAGGAAAACAGCAGCGAGGAAAGCTTGCGCCGCGCCGCCAGCGTGCGCGGATCGGTGGGGCCCATCGCTTCGAACAGGGTCACAAGATGCGTGCGCGCCGCATCCTCGTTCCATTTGCGGTCGCGCCGGACGAGTTCGAGCAGTTCCCCGATCGCGCCTTCGCGGTCGCCCTTGGCATCGAGCGCCAGCGCCAGGTCGTAGCGCGCCTGGTGATCGTTGGGATCGGCCGCGAGCCGCGCCTGCAGGGGCGCGCTGTCGCCGGCCTGCGCCGCCTGTTCGCGCAGCTTCAGTTCGGCATCGACGGTGCGGATCGCTTCGTCCGCCGCGCCGTCCGGGCGCACGAGACCCAGCGTGTTGCGCGCGCGCTCGATATCGCCGCTTTTGAGATAGCAGCGCGCCAGACCCGCCACCGCCTTGGGATGACCCGGCTCGTCCTGCAGCACATGGCCATAGGCCTGCGCCGCGCCGCCCACATCGCCCGCCGCGAACGCCTCGTCGGCGGCAGCGAGGATTTCCTCGGCGTGATCGTGACCGGCCGCGCCGCCGGTCAGCTGTTGCACGAAGGCGCGCAATTGCGATTCCGGCACCGCGCCCATGAAGCCGTCCACCGGCTGGCCGTTCTTGAAGGCATAGACGGTCGGAATCGACTGGATGCGCAATTGCCGCGCGATCTCCTGGTTCTCGTCGATATTGACCTTGACGAGTTTCACCGCGCCCTTGGCCTCGGCCACCACTTTTTCGAGCGCGGGTCCCAGCGTTTTGCAGGGACCGCACCATGGCGCCCAGAAATCGACGATGACGGGCACGTCGCGCGAGGCTTCCAGCACGTCGGCGGCGAAGGTCTCCAGCGAGCTGTCCTTGATATGCGGGCTGTCCGATGCGGCGGCCGGCGCGGACGCCTTCGCGGTGGAGCTCGCCAGAGGCCGTCCAGTGGGACCGATCAATGCCATGAACGAAAATCTCTATCGTGTTGCAGGGGCCAAAGATGGGCACAAAGCCCCCGAAAGAAAAGCCCCGTTGGCGGGGCTCGGAACAGGGAATTTCGCGGCGGAACGTTCCGAGATCGAATTCCCTGCTAGCAGGGAAATTAGCAGGGAAAAATGGGAACAGGGAATTGCAGCACCGCTTTCCCGCGGTACAAAAGGCGTACGATCGGCGCATGCAGGACGCATTGGAACGCTCCGGATATGGTGAGGATCGGGCAGCATCTGCCGCTCCCGGCGCACGACGCCGGAATGACAAAATTCTACCTGCTTTTGATCAAGAACACAACAGGAACAAAACGTCGCAGCCTCACGCGCCCGACGCCATGCTAGATTGCGTCCCTCGGCCGGAGGATACGCCATGACCACCCGACACGCCGCCTGCTCCTGTGGGCAATTGCACCTCGCCTGCCAGGGCGAGCCGGTACGTCTCTCCGTCTGCCATTGCCTGGAATGCCAGCGGCGCACGGGTTCGGTGTTCGGCTTCCAGGCCCGCTTTCCCCGCGCACAGGTCAAGATCGCGGGCGAAGCCACGCGCTACACCCGCCCATCCGACAGCGGCAACCGCGTCACCATGCATTTCTGCCCGCATTGCGGCTCGACCGTCTATTGGGAGTTCGGGGATTTCGTGGCGGTGGCGGTGGGCGCCTTTGCCGACCCCGGCTTCCCCGCGCCCAGAATATCGGTTTACGAGGAGCGCAAGCATGGCTGGGTCACGCTGCCGGACGGCCTCGTGATCGAGTAGGACGGCACCTCCCTGCGAAGGCGCTTGTAATGTGCCCGGCCGCTTGCAATAACCGCCTCCCACTTTGGATCGCGGGCGTAGCTCAGGGGTAGAGCATAACCTTGCCAAGGTTAGGGTCGGGCGTTCGATTCGCCTCGCCCGCTCCAAAGTTTTCCCCGACATGTCACGGAACAGGGACAGCCTTTCACGCAGTAAGCGTGGCGACGCCCCTGCGGCCCGCGGCCGCGAGCAGGACGGCGTCGCAGGAGGCCAGCGGACGGACGCCGCGCATGGCCAGTTCAAGATAGGCCGCGTCGTACAGCGTGAGGTTTTCCTCGCGCGCCAGCACGCGCGTCGCCGTCCAGGCATGGTTGTCCGTCTCGCCGTCCACCGCGATTGTGAGACGGCTCAGCCGTTCCAGCGAACGGTCAACATAGGCTTCGTCGCAGCGGCCCCGGCGCACGGCATTGCGCAACACATTCGCCACTTCGAGCCGCCAGAGCGACGGCACGAGCGCGCCATCCCTCACGACCCGCAACATCACTTCATGCGCGGCGACGGTGCGCTCGTCGGCGAACAGCCAGGCAATCGCCATCGAGGCGTCGAGCACGACGCTCATCCACGGCGCCCTTCCTCCAGCAAATCACGGACATGAAGGTCGCCCAGCGAATGGCGCCTGCTTTCGGCGATGATCTCCTGCGCCGCCGCTTCGGCTTCCCGCCGTCTATGCGCGTGATGCGAGGGCCGCCGGATCAGGATGTCGCCGTCGAGGCTTTCGATCTCCACCCGTTCGCCGTCGCTCAGGCCCGAGGCCTCTGCGACCTCGAAAGGCACCCGGATAGCGAGGTTCTTGCCCCATTTTCCGACAATCACTTGCGACATTGGCTTGGCTTTCAAATCTGGCCTTTCAAATCTGGCCTTCCAAATCTGGCCTTCCAAATCTGGCCCTCCAAATTTGGGATATTCTGGCATATTCCACTACCAAGGCGCAATGCCGGTAACGGGGAGTCTATTATCGTAAGCATGCCGCGCGGGCACGATACGATGCATGGCTGGCGATCGTGGCGTCGTCGCAATGGAGAACACCGGCCGACGTGAAGCGTGCTCACCCGAAGGCGGGCATCCTGAAAGGCGGACGGGTCGTTTTCAACATCAAGGCGAATGACTACCGCCTGATCGCCTTGGTTCAATATCAGGCGGGCGTCGTGATGATCCGTTTCTTCGGTTCACACGCAGAATACGACCGGGTAGATGCGGAGAGGGTGAGATGAAAGCCACTTTGATTGTGATCCAGAACGACGCCGATCATGCGGCGGCCAAGGGTCTTGTCGAAAAGCTCATGGCGTCGCGCGATCCGAAGGATGGCGCCCGGCTGGCGGCGCAGGCGCAATTGATCGAAGCCTATGAGCGCAACCGCTGGCCCCGGCGGGCGCCCGCTCCGGCGGAGATCGTGACCTGGCTGATGGAGGAACACGGTCTCTCGCGTGCGGACCTCGTGCCCCTGCTGGGAACGGCAAGCCGCGTCAGCGAAGTGCTCGGCGGCAAGCGCGATTTGAGCATGACCATGATCCAGCGCCTGCGCACGCGGTTTCACATTTCCGCCGATTCCCTGCTTCCGCAGGCGACCGACAGAAACGCCCGCAAACGGGCCGCGGCTTGATCGCCGGAACCTTTCTCCCGGCCAGTACCTGCCCATGAGCATGGCTGCGTCGCGCGAGCGGGCGCTGGAATTGGCGGACCGGCTGCACGCGATGGGGGCCGTTGCGGTGACGCGCTTCTTCGGTGGCGCGGCGCTGCGCAAGGACGGCGTGCTGTTCGCCTTCGTCATCGAGAGCACGCTCTATATGAGGGTCGACGATGCCGGCCGCGCCCGCTTCGCGGCCCTTGGCGCCTCGCCTTTCGTCTATGCCGGCCGCACGCAGTCGGTGAAGGTGTCGGGCTATTACGAAGTCCCCGACGATATCGCCGACGATCCGGAGGAATTCACCCTTTGGGCGGAGGCCGCCTATCGCATCGCGCTCGCGGCGAAAAAGCCGGTGAAGAAACGGAAAACGGGAAAGCGAGGGGTGTGAGGAATGGTGGGGATCTGTAAGGTGTCCCGTATTCTCGTGGAGAAGATCAGCCAGATCTCCTCTAAATGAGGATAGGAATGGTGCTCCTGTCACCCCATTCCGCGTGTCTTACGGCAACTCATAGCGGCAGAGGTCGTTGTCGTTGCAGTCGTTGTAGACAGCGCCGCCGGTGACGACCGGTGCGAAAGAGTCGTACGAGGCAAGCCCTTGATCGGACGAATTCCAGAGGACCGAACCGTTGCTCGCATCCAGGCCGCAGGTCGTGCCTCCATTTTCCCCGCCGCTGCAGGCCAGGAACAAAACGCTCTTGCCCGACTTGCCCACAATGGTGGAAGGGGCGTCGAAAGACGGCACGGTACTGACCTGCCATTTGAGCGATCCGTCCGCGTTGACAGCAAACTGATTGGGCTGGTCTGAATTGTTGTTGGTGCTGATCCCCTCATAGACCGTGCCGTCCGGACCAAGCACTGGCGCCCCAAGGGGATAGTACGACTGGTTAAGCTGACCGGTCAGGGCTGTGTCCCATATTTCCGCACCGGTCGACCCGTTCACAGCCGTGACGTCGATCGTATAGCCGCACTGGTAGCAATTGGCGGTCATGTAGGCCGCGTAAACCGTACCGCTTTGTGCGATCAGGCGTCCTGCGCCATCGCCCGCAAAACTCACTCCAAGCTGGTATTGCCAGACGAGCGCGCCTGTCGAAGCGTCCAGAGCGCAAATGCCAGTCACGTCGACCGTCTCGCCGCTGCTGCCGGCGCAGCCGAAATAGACCATGCCGCTATCGACGGCAGGCGCGCTGCTGCCCATGCCATTGCAGAGGCCGTTGGCACAGGGCCCGAAGGCCCAGCGCTGGACGCCGGTCTTCAGGTCGACGGCCACCATGTTGTAGGAATTGGCGCTGCCGTTCTGACCGCTTTGCCCCAGATACACGGTGTTGCCGTCGATCACCGGCGGTGTGAAGGGACCCCCATTTGGCAGCCCGTAGGTCCAGACCTCCTTGCCGGTCTTGGCATCGAAAGCGCAGATGCCGCTCGAGTTGGTGAAGCCGCAAGTGGCGACAAGGATGTGATCGCCGACCACCATGCCGTTCGGCCCGTCCAGCGTCCCCAGCGGAATCGACCAGAGGAGTTTTTTGCTCTTCAACTTCCAGGCGTAGATGTTCTGGTCATCAGAGCGGACATAGACGATGCCACCAGAGATCAAGGGCGTGAGAACCGCGCCTCCGGTCGCAAAGGTGCCCGTGTTGGCGAGCTTGACGACATTTTTCGCATTGATCTTGGTCTCGGAATTGTTGAACCCCGTGTGGCCCGGATTGTAGCCCAGCTGCGGCCATGTTCCGCCCTTCGCCATGGCTGCCGGAGTCCAGGCAAGAGCCAGCAGCATGGCGGCCAATCCGAACGCGCCTTTCAGTCGAGTGATCATCACGGTCGCCCCCTTCAACTTTGCCCGAATGTTCACCGGTGTCTGCCCGCGGTGCATTCGGTTCCCCGCCGCTCATTTGCCCAAAAGTAGCACGCCGGGTGCGCGCATGGCCAGTTCGAGTTAGGCGGCGTCGCAGGAGCGCGCGCTGGAGCTGGCGGATCGTTTGCACCCGATGGGAGCGGTTACGGTGACGCGCTTCTTCGGCGGCGCCGCGCTGCGCGAAGGCGGCGTGCTGTTCGCCTTCGTCATCGAGAGCACGCTCTATATGCGGGTCGACGATGCCGGCCGCGCCCGCTTCGCGGCCCTTGGCGCCTCGCCTTTCGTCTATGCCGGCCGCACGCAGTCGGTGAAGGTCTCGGGCTATTACGAAGTGCCCGACGATATCGCCGACGACATGGACGAATTCACCCTCTGGGCCGAGGCGGCGTATCGCATCGCGCTCGCGGCCAAGAAGCCTGTGAAGGGACGGCAGGCAAGGAGGCGAGACGTATGAGGGGAAGTTGCATGACAGCAACGGTATTCGCTGTCGATGCTCGGGGAACGCTGCCACTGCCACCTGATTTTTCGACTATTGTTGAATGCTCTCCGGTGCGAAGCCAGGGATGGAGATAAAGGCTGCAGCGGTAAAACAGTGTATAGTTCGGTGCTGGTCAGGAGCCGATTTTGATTATGTCATTTCAACGAGAGTGGAATTCAGCGATGCTGGCGTTTGTGCTACTCGCCGGCACTGGTGCAACAGCGAGTGCCTCGGTGAGCATTTCATCCAAGCCGACGAGGCACATGGTCTGCTCGTTGGGTATCTGCACGCCAACTGCGGCGCAGGCCAATCTGAACGTCGAACACCTTTCGAAGCTATTGGCTAGGTCAAACGTGCGCGTAGTTGCGGACAGTCGGGCGATCGACATGAAAGTCATAAACTCCGTCATGTGGACCAGCGACTCGCAACTGACGCTCGATTCCTATAGCTCCATCGTCATCGATGCGCCCGTGACGATCGTTGGCGAAGGCGGCTTGACGCTAACCACAAACGACGGGGGGACCGCCGGAGACTTCTCATTCTCAAAAAAAGGCCGGATTGAATTCCGGAACACGAGCAGCGCACTTGTTATCAATAGAAATAATTACACGCTTGCCAACAGCATCGCGATGCTGGCTGAGCTGATTTCAATGAATGACCTTGGATACTACGCGCTCGCCGGAAACTACGACGCCAAGCCAGACGGCATTTACACGTCTACACCGATACAACAGCTTAATGGTGTTTTCGAAGGTCTCGGAAACAGAATCTCAAACTTGAAGGTCAGGGATTCGGCCAGCGGCGAAGTTGGTCTGATTGGAACACTCTGGGGAGCCACAATTCGCGACGTCGAATTGGAGTCCGCGACGGTAACCGGCACGACAACCAGCGGATTCTCGCATGATGTCGGCACGCTTGTCGGATACAGCGACGAGGGCTCCATCATCAATACCTCCGCAACAGGCAAAACAACGGGTGGAGGTGGATACGTTTACGTCGGCGGATTGGTGGGTCATGACAGAGGGACAGTCACAAATTGCCGTGCAGGCGTTCTGGTCAAGATCGTCGGACAGAACGGCGGATTTGCGGGAGGGCTTGCAGGCACACTTGACAGTGGGACAGTGACATCGTTGTCGTCCGCAACAGGCGCGGTGAACGCCGGAAAATATGGCAGCGCGGGCGGGCTTGGCGGTTGGAATCTTGGAATCATCAGCCAGTCTTATGCGATGGGCAATGTATCTGGCAGGTCCGACCAGCAACTCGCGATAGGCGGTCTCGTTGCCCAGAATAGTGGTGGTTTACTCGAGAATTCTTACTCGACCGGAATTGTTTCAGCAGACCAAGAGATGACGGGAGGGATGGTCGGAGACAACTCGCCTTATTCTGGCACTAATGGAACAATTGCGGCGTCCTATTCGATCGGCCTTGTCCAAGGCGGTGCCACCGGCCTGACTGGGGGATTGATCGGAAATGATTTGTCGCCCCCCAATAGCATCAGTGATTCGTATTGGGACCTCGACACGAGCGGAATCAGCAATCCGAGTCAGGGAGCAGGGAGCCCTGCAAACGACCCGGGCATTACCGGGTTGACGGACGCGCAGCTCAGGTCCGGATTGCCGGCGGGCTTCGATCCGGGCATCTGGGGCCAAAGCCCGAGCATCAATAACGGCTATCCGTACCTACTCGCCAACCCGCCGCAATAGGAAATGATCTACGCTGAAACAAATTCGGTAGCAGCGGCAACGATTTCCTGTCCGTCCAGAAAAGCCTCGCTGCGAAATTCGGTGATGACAGCGGCAGCGTTCCCCTACGCCAAGACTTCGATGGCGAACGCTGCCGCCGCCACCATATTTCAATTCGCCTCCACGAATTTCACACGCGCTCACACCGGAACGTCCGTGTCGCACAGGCGTTGAATGGAGACGGAGAGCGAGGAAATGCGATGGGTTATTTGAAGCGCCTGGCGTTGGTTGCCGCGTCAGCGGCGGGCCTCGCCGCAATTTCGGTCGCGCTTGCCGCGCCGCTCCCCACCCGGCCCGCCACCCGGCCCGCCCCGATGCCCCCGTCAAACAACTGCGTCGGCGGCGCCGGGGTCAGCGTGCCTTGTGCCGCGCCGAGCTCTGCAGCCACCGGTCCCGCGAACAATGCCGCCAGCAATTGTGTCGGCGGCGTCGGGATGAACGTGCCCTGTGCGCCTGCCGGCAGCGCAAAGCCAGCGGCATCGCAGCATTGCATGGGCGGGGTGGACATGGATGTTCCCTGCGCGCCGCCGCAATAGCCGCCACGGAAACAAGGCAACACAGGTTTGATCGAACGGGTTTCGCTGAACTACGCTTGGCCCATCGCATTGTTGCGCAACAGGGTGGATGATGCACCGGCTGCTTCTGGGGCTCGCATTTCTCATGGCAATCCCGATCGACGCCAGAGCCGTGGAGATCTACGACCGCTTTCCGGACCAGATTCATGCGAGCGAGCGATACGTCATCTACTCGCATGGCCTCATCGTCGAAGGGGATAACCCCAGGCCCGTTTCGCCGAAATACGGGCAATACGATTTTCCGGGCATCAAGCAGGCCATCTTCGCCGGCGGCGGCTTCAACCTCATCGCGTATCAGCGCCCGAAGAACGCGGATTTTGCCGCTTATGTGGGGACGCTGGACTCCTGGGTCCGGCGCCTTGTCCATGCCGGCGTCGCCCCCGGCCGCATCACGCTGATCGGCTTTTCGCGCGGCGCCCAGTTGACCGCCACGGCCTCCGCCGGTCTTGCGTCCCTGGGCATCAATACGGCGCTGCTCGCGATCTGCGAAAAGGGAGATTTCGTTCGCGATCCTCCCGGTCCCCGCTTGATCCTGGGCGGCAATCTGCTGTCGATCTATGAGACGTCCGACACGCTGGGCTCCTGCGCGAAGCTTGCCGCCCGCAGCCATCTCGCGTCCTTCGAGGAAGTCGCCATATCCACGGGCAAGGGCCACGGCGCCTTCTTTCAACCATTGAGTGCCTGGCTGGAGCCGCTGAAAGCCTGGATCGCAAAAACGAATCGCTAAACGCGAAACGACGCTGCGAGGGACTTCACGTCGACGCTCTCATCCGGGCCCTCGCCTTGAGCCCGCGTCGATGCATTGCAAGATGCAGCTTCGGAAACTATCCTGCGATCCTCTGAAAAAGGCTGGGTATTGTGTTCGCCGACATTCTCTGCTCTCGGCGGGGTTCTGCTGCTGCGCGATTTGGACGATTTCATCATCGTTGGCGACAAGGCCGGCGATGAAATATCGAATCCTCGTTGTCGCGAATTCGCCGCCGCCGCTGCCAGGCGTGCCGGCGCTGGCGCCGAGTCTCCGCCCGATATCCATAGCGCGCGCCTTGCGGCGTGCGGGGCACGACGTATCCCTCAGCTTCCCGGCTTCACACGGGATTCGGCGCGATGTCGTGCAAAAAGCCGCACAGGAATACGATATCCCTATCGAACCCGTTCGCATGCACAAGCTCGGCGATTTCATCGCCGCCGGCGATTTCGAATTCGTCATCACCACAAACTACCACTCTTACACCTTCATCATCGATGACATAGAACAAAACCGCTTTCCCTCGACGGAATTCATCTATGATTTTTTTGCGCCGCGAGTTTTCGAAGAGGCCACGGACCCCGATGCGCACGCGGCGCGCATCGCCGAGTGGACCGCGCTCAAACAGCGTGCTCTCCGGGTTTCCACAGCGATTCTCGTAAACGGCCAAAAGAAGATTCCCTACATTCGGGCGTGGCTGCTCGCAAGCAAGGCGGCACTTGACAAGCCATTGATCGTCGCCAACTTCGCGATAGAGCCCAGCGCGCAGATATCCGCTAATCAGCTGCAAAACCGGGATTTCGCGCAACAACCACCAAGAGCCTTCATTGCCGGCAATCAACAACGCTGGACGGCCAGCCGGCTGTCGAACACACGCTTGCTGCAGGCGCTGGCAGAAAATCGCTGGGAACTTGTTGCTTGCGGCGAGCCCGATATTACCTCCATGTTTGCCAACCCCGCGCTGGCCGAGCGTTTTGCCTCGCTGAAGATCGAAAGTCACCCGAAGCTTCCGTTCGACTCTTTCTGCGAACGTCAGGCGTCCTGCGACGTCCTCATCGACTCGTTCACGCGTTCGCCCGAGCGTGAGCTCGCGTACGTGACGAGAACCGCGGTGGCGTTGTCGAGCGGCGTGCCGGCCATTCACCCGCGCTGGACAGAGACGGGCGAGATCATCGCAGCCTTCGGAGCCGGTTGGCTCTATGAGAGCGAAGAGGAAATTCCGACAATCATAGAATGGATAACCCGGCATCCGCACGACCTTCTGACCAAGAGGAAGGCCGTTGAAGAATTGCGCCAGCTGCAAATGAACGAAACCTCCTCGATGGCCGGGCTCTGTTCTTTCCTCGAAATGTCAAGGGATGCAGCGAAGGCGCCAGCGATCCGCAGGCAAACCAACCGCTCGCAAGACCCGCGGACGGCTTTCTTCCTGCACAACATCTTCGATCCGGACTGGTTCGCAGTCCGGCACCGGCTGCCGTTCATCGATGCCGATGAGACGCCGGCGGACTATTACGAGCGCCACGCCTCCGCGCATCGTTCGGCACCCAATTTCCTGCTTGCTCACCTCCAGGAGCGGCTGGAGGTCGGCGATTTACGGCTGATGACCGTCGCAGAGCTGCTGTCCCTGATGGAGGGTTGGCTCGATATACCATGGCTTCGTTCGAAGTTATCGCTCGACGGAGAAGCATCGCCGGCAAGAGTCGTTGAAGAATATTTTCGGCAGGCAAAGGCGCCGGACTGCAGTCCCAATCGCTTTTTCTCAGAACGATTCTACCGCAACTATTATCCCGAATTCTCCGCATCCGTTAAATTGGGCGCGTTCGCCAATGCGTACGATCACTATCTTTCGATCGGCCAGGAAAAGGGCTGCATTCCCTCGCCCTTTTTCATCGCCGCGGGGCCGGAACCAAGTCCTTCTTCGCACGGGGCTACTTCGTTCGCCGCGGTTGTCACGAACACCTGCAACATTGCCGAAAGCCCAACTCCGTTTTTCGATCTGGATTTCTGGCTGCAATCTTCGCAAAACGGACAAGGCAGCACCAAACTGGGGACCGGGCTTTTGAATTTTATCGATAATTTTGCGGTTGCCGGCTCTTATGGTTCGGCCTTTCACCGGGAGGTTCTTACTAGCAAGCCATCCAGCTATCGTCTCGATGTGCTCAAAACCTCGCGCCAGAAGGCCGTCGAGCAGATCGGCTCCGTTCCCGCGCCCGTTTTGACGGATTTGCTCGAAAGGCTCGATGCCCGCATCGAGCAGATCATCCGCGAAACGACCGAAAGATTGACGCGCCACAGCTGGGCGCTCGATCTCCTCACGGCGTATGGCGAAGGCGACCGGACAAATGCACCAACCGGGTGACTCCCATGAGGGCGGCGGGCCGGCCGAAGCGCGCGCGCCGCTGGCCATTGCCTGCGTCGCCGACAGCAAACCCAAATATCTCATCGAAGCACTGCGGTTCGCGCACGCCCTGACCTTGAATCCGGAGTTCAGGGAATTTGCCGATTTGTACATCGGAGTGTTTCCGGACACGCCTCGCAAATTCGTCGATGCGTATCGGGAAACCGGCGCCAATGTCGTCATGCTGGGTGAACGCCTCAGGTCGCATGGCCCATCGAACAAGCTGCTTGTCCTGGACGCGGAAATCCTGGGCGCATACGGCCATGTAGCACTCGTGGACTGCGACATCCTTCCGGTGAAACCCTTTCCCGAATTGCTCGACTTCGACGGCGTTCAGGCAAAAATCGCGGATCTCAACACTGTCAATTGCAGCCAATTGTCGGCAGTGTTCGACTTGCTCGGCGTACCCATGCCGGAGCAGCGCTGGCAGACCTCGATCGATAGGATTGCCACCACATGCTACTGCAACACCGGATGCATCATTTTTTCCGGCTCGCTCCTGCATCAGTTCGTCAGCCGCTGGCGCCAATTCAACGACGTCCTGCTCGCCAACAAGCAGATGCTGGGCAAGCATGGCTATTTTCTGGATCAGGCGAGCTTTTGCGTGTGCGTGAGCACATTCCTTGAGAAATTTCGCCCGCTGCCGCTCGAAATGAATTTCCCGGGTCACTTCGCGTTTGACGAATATCCGGACGATACCCTCACCGTCGCGCCCAAATTGCTCCACTATCACGACCGCGTCGATGTGGAGAATGGCGCGCTCGATTTGACCGATCTGCCCAACGTTCAGGAAATTGTAGCAGCGTTCAACGCCAAAACCGCTGCTTTTCGGGAAAGACTGGTCGAGACGCCCGCGTTCTGGCAGGCCAACCTTACTGCCCGGAAAGGCGGACAAAAGCATGCGGGGGTCGACGCCTTGCTTCGCTGCGTGATTGCGGACGTCAAGCCGAAAAGCATCTCGGATTTGGGTTTCGGCGGCTTTGTTCCAGGCGGGTTGGACCCTGCCATTGCCTATACCGGTGTCGATTTTGCGGGCAACGCGGTCAATTTGGCGCGACAAAAATACCCGCAATACAAGTTCGAGCTTGCGAACATCCAGGCATGCAGGGAAGGCCCGAAGGCGGACCTCGTTTTGATGATGGACGTATTAAGAGCGGAGGCGGCCGAATCGGACAAGCTCCTCCTGCAACGCGCACTGGCGCTGGGTAAGCGGGCCGTCCTTGTCTCGGTCAGAATTCCCGGAAACGATTTGACCCGGGCATGGCATGAATTCCTGGCGCGACTTGACGGGACTGCGAAAGGATTCCGGCCCGTCGGGCGGGCAGGCACGGAGCTGTTTGCCCTTCGTACGGCGTAAGGCGGGGGAAACGCGATGATCCTTCTTATTGCCGGATTTCACAGAAGCGGCACCTCGATGGTCGCGAACATGTTTCACAAAGCCGGACTGTTCATGGGCAATGACCTGTTGTCGGCAAAGCCTTCAAATCCCTACGGGCATTTCGAGGCCGTCGAAATAATGCGATTCCATAACCAGGTTTTGAAACGCAACGAAACCTCGTGGCAATTTGACGGAGTCGCGAAGGAGCTTGCCTTCGAGGAAACGGAAAGGGATTGGCTCAAAAACTGGATCAACGAGCGCGCGGGCTGGGCGAATTCGGGCCTGAAAGATCCGAGGCTTTGTTTGTTTCTTCACGAATGGGTGCAAATCTGTCCGGAGTTTTTTGTTGTCGCCATCTTCCGGGATTTCATTTCAACAACCCGTTCGTTACTGAACCGGCACGCCGCAGATCTTTTGAGATACACCGGTGCAAGTACCCATCTGCGATTCTGGCAGGAGCCGGAACTGCCTTACAGAATGTGGCTATCGTACAATAGGCAATTGCTCGACATCGTTCGGTGCAATCCGGAGCGAAGCCTGGCGCTTCATCATGCCCATGTCCTCGGAGGACTCGACGTTTTGGGAGCGGTAGAGGCAAAGATCCCCGTGGGGCTGAAGCCGATAGACTCGCAGGCACTTGTCGATCTGACGATCACGGAAACCGGCGCGCGCTATCTTCCACCCATCGGTCCCGAATTGCGGGAGGACCTGGTCAACACCTGGAAGGAGATCGAAACTGTGGCGGGAGCGTCCGGGTTGGATATCGAACGGGTAATGCAGGAGACCTTTGAGGGCAGCAAGGAGCGTCCAGACCGGCAGCCGCCGGAAGCGACCGCTGAGTACAATCAAGCATATGCGCGATATGTCGTTGGGCGGTCCCGATATGAACGCGCAATGCGCCCGCAGAGATAACAATCGACCGGAGCTGTTCCGATGGGCCGTTTGGCGCCGGAACCGGGCGTCGCAAGCCAGAGACGGCACGCCCTCTCCCAACACGGTGCGGGGGAGGAACGCGCCGGCGTCTGCTATTTTCCGATCAGGACATCGATCGTCTTCTTGCCGTTGGGCGAGCCGAGGCCGCCTACCAGATCGTATCCCTTCACTGCGGGATAGATGCCGCTCGAATTGCCGACGACGTCATGCGTCATCTTCGGGTTGCCCTTGTAAGCCGGATAGAGGATCGGATTGATGAAGCCGATTTCCGACTTTCCCTGGCTCACCGCCTGCTGGTTGGCAAGCGCCGCAAAGCCCGCCCACATCGGCGATGAGAAGCTTGTGCCGCCCACGCCGCCTCCGCACGAGCCCTGGGCGCAGACCATCATGTCGAAATTCGCGTTGGCGGAGACGTCCGACACGTTGCGCAATGTCGTGGAGCCCTTGTTCTTCTTGGTGATGTAGGGCAGCTGGTAAGGCTCGATCTTGATGTTCTGGTCGACGGACGGCCCTGATGCGCTGTCCACCCAGCCCGGCTCCGACGCCCACTTTCCACCAGCGCCGTGGGTGACGAGATCGGTACCGCCGACCGCGATGATGTTGGCGTCTTCTTCCGGCCACGGGCCGCTACGCTGGAGCGTGACATCGTCGCCGCTCGCAGTGAACCAGGATTGGCCCTGCGCCGCCATCTCCTGATAGATCGGATCCTCCACGTCGAAATCCTCATTATAGCCCCATGACGTGCTCAGCTGCTTGCTGGTGTCGTCCGACGCCATCTGTTCCTCGATCGCGACGGGGTCCTGCGCGACATAGACCTGCACCTGGTCGAGCCCCGGCGCCATGGAGATGGAGTAGTCGATGTCGAGCGTCTGCTCGCCGTCGTCGCAATTGCCGCAATTGACCGCCGTTCCGTCGACGGAGATGCCGTTGACGGGCACGTTGAGCGGCTCGTTGAACGTCTTGAAATAGAGGGGGATGTCGCTCGGGATGTAGCCTTCCAGTTCCATCAGGCCCACGGACTGACCTGTGCCTATAAGCTTGGCCTTGTTGCCGGTGCCATAATAGGCGGCGCGGAAATCGCTGCCGATGAAGTTTCCTCCGGGGCCCGAACCAGTGCCGCTGCGCTGGCCGCCATTGTCGGCGGACCGAATGAACTTTGGAAAAGGCAGCTGGAAATTGTTGAGGCCCGTGATGGAGAGCACGGGCACGTCGAGCGCCAGTGTCGGCTCGCGATCCGGCGCCATGAAGTTCCGGTTCTCCGTGGGGTGCTTGAAGAGGTTGAGCTTGATGTTGAGGGCGCGCTCCACATCGGACGCCCTGCCTTCGACCTGGAACATGTAACGGTTGGCCTGCGTGTGCGTGACGCTGAGGCCGCCCGCATTGAAGAATTTCATCGCCGCGTCGTAGTCGCTCTGCGTGGGGCCGAAACGCTCCGCGAACTCGGCAACGGAGAGGTAGTGGCGATACAGCACGCTGTTGGGGTTATAGATCTGGTTGTCGAGCAGGCTGCGGAGTTCCGCCAGATTGCGCATGGGCAGCACGACCTGCAGACGCAGATGGATGGACGGGTCGACCGCGCCGACCGGTACGACACGGTGTTGCGCGACGATGCCGGGCACTATGCTGGTCTTGAGCGCCGCGGCGGCGGCGGGACTCGCGACCGCAATTGCCACAACCGACGCAATGAGCCCGGCGCGCAATGCGCCCAAACGATTTTGATTTTTCATGACGTGCCATCCTGGAGTGAGCGGCGGAAGTTGCGCCGCAGGACCTCGGCGGTCAAGCGCAGGATCGGACGTATGCTTCACCTCGCCCACTCCAAGGCTATCCGTTAAAATTACAATTTTACGAATGGCGCATCGGTTAACCCGCTTTTTTCGAATGCGTCGTACCCGCTCCACGGAATAATCCGCCATCGCCGTTCGTCTCTCAGGCATGAGGCGCGGCAAGTTTCACATCGTCTGCGCCGTCACGTGAAACCCAGGAGCGCATGATGAGAACGAAAATCAAACTGGCGATCGGTCTGTTGCTGTTCGCAGCCCCGGCTTTCGCCGCCGGAGCGGATACATTTCCCAAGACGACGGCCTTCAAGGTCGTGCCGCTCGTCTCCAACCAGACCGGAAAAGCGCCGGTCATCGACCCCAATCTGGTCGACGCCTGGGGGCTTTCGCAAGGCCCCGGCGGCGATCCCGTCTGGGTTTCGGACAACGGTACGGGGCTCTCCACCGTCTATGCCCAGGGGACCGGCAAGAACGAAGGCCTGGTTGTCACGATCCCGGATGGCGACCCGACGGGAACCGTCTATGTGCCGCCGGGCATCGGCTTTTCCATCTCGGAGAACGGGAAGAGCGGCGACGCGCAGTTTCTGTTCGATTCCGAAGCCGGCGTGATCTCGGGATGGACTTCGTCCGTCGACGCCGCCAACGCCGTGGTCGCTTATGACGGTTCCGGCCAGGGTTCCGTCTACAAAGGGCTGGCGCTCGATCCTACCAGCAAGCTGCTCTTCGCGGCCGATTTCGCGAATAATCAGGTGCAGATCTTCGACAATCAGTTCGACCTCATGGGCAGCTTCACGGACACCACCCTGCCCAAGCACTATGCGCCGTTCAACGTGGCGATCAGCGCCAATCACGATGTCTATGTGACCTTCGCGAAACAAGACAAAAGCCGGCACGATGAAGTCGACGGACCCGGTCTCGGCTTCGTCGACGTGTTCACCGAAACGGGCACGCTGCTCCAGCAACTGGTCCTGCAGGGACCGCTGAATGCCCCCTGGGGCATAACGATCGCGCCGTCGAATTTCGGCACCTTCGCCAATGCGCTTCTTGTGGGAAATTTCGGCGACGGCTGGATCAACGCCTTCGATCCGACCACGGGCCAATATCTCGGTGCGCTCAGCGACAAGAAGGGAAATCCGCTCGCCATCGACGGTTTGTGGGCCTTGGATCCCGTGCCGAACGGCGACATCACATTCTCCGCCGGGCCGCACAAGGAAAAAGATGGCCTGCTCGGACTCATCACGGTCGGCAAGTGAACGACGGCTGACACATAGTCGCCTGGCCGCCGGTTCCGCCACTTGAGCGCCGCGTCATCGCAGGCGCTGGAGCTGGCGGACCGGTTGCAGGCGATGGGGCCGTTTTCGTGCTGCCCTTCTTCGGCGGCGCATGATTTCCGATGGTCCGTTTTAACGGGCGATCCCGTCACGCAGCGTTCGAAATTCCTTGGCGCGCCTCCACAATTGATATAGGATTTTGACCTATATATTATATAGGGTGATATCCTATCTACGATCGACCCCGCCCCTCGGCCTGTGACGAGGTCATTCTGAGCAGCGCTGAGGAACGCTCTGTACATCTCGGGACATCGGCAAATACGCCCACTGGCGTCTTTCGCGCTATCGCGGTCGTCGGCGCCATCGCGGTCGGGGCAACCTTCGCCATTCCAGCGACCGCGAAGACGTCGGCCGGCACAGGAATCGACACGCAGATCCCGGCTTTCACAGGAATGGACTATTATCCGCCCGGTCCTTGCGCCAGTATGAGCTATTACCGTCCCGGCTATTGCGGCTACCCCATCTATACCGGTCCCGTTTTTATCGGGGGACACTGGACCCACGGTCTTCATTTTTACCGCTGGCAGGGCGGTCCCCTGTTTTGGGACCATGGCGCCTGGCATTCCTGGCGCGGATGGCGACGCGCGCGCTGGAACTGGCTTCACACAGGCGGTTGGCCGACGGGTTGGCGCAGCGGTGAGCGCCGCGGCAATTGGTGAGACATGACTCAGCAGTGATTTTGCATGAACGAAATGTGTGACGATCTCGGGCTGGGGCGGGATTCTGCATCATAGAGTCGAAACAGACCGCCAGTTGACGCGTCGCGAAACATCGGAAAAGCTTTCTCATGTTTCTGTATGTCCGCGTTTGCTCCGCCGTCGTTCTCCTTGCTTCCGTCGCCCAGGCTGCGCCCGCCAATCCATCTCCTGTTGGCGATTGGTACAGTGAGGGTAAGCAGAACGGAGAGAGAATACTTTCGCTCACGCATTACAAAACCGATGGGACATTTGTGACGGAGTTTCGCGAGTGCCTGCCGAACTGGACAGGCGTTCACACCGAATCCGGACATTGGAGTCTTGCCGGAAATCGTTTGCTGACCACAACGGAATTGGCGAAGGGGCGCAGCGTCTCCTTCACCGGCGAATTCGAAATTGTATCGAATGACGGCCACATCTGGTTGTCGCACACCGTTGGCGGTGACGCGCTGCGGATATTCGGCGACAACGGAATCAGGGTTGTTCGCGTGACGCCGGGTTCGCGATTGCCAAGCTGCGATCAGGTTTCCTGACAGAACTGCACTCGCTCAGAACGATCACCCCGGCCTATAGCGCAGACCGTCCACCACAAGTCGCAGGACGCGTCCGGAGCGCTCCTTCCAGTCCTTGTCGCCGGCGACGGACCAGGTGCTGGCGGCGACGGCGAGCAACACGTCCTGCGGATCGATGCCATCGCGGATCGCGCCGCTTCCGGCCGCCGCGTCGAGCAGCAGGGTCGCCGCCTCCGTCATGCGGTCGCGCGAATAGGCGTAAGTTTCCGCGCCCGGCTCGAAGATGGATTGCAGTGCATCCTTCAGCCCGCGCTTGGCGACGATGAGGGCGGCATAGCGCCGGAGCCATTCTTCCAGCGCGGCGTCTGGCGGCAGGCGCCGCAGGAGCCGGGCCGCATCTTCGCCGAGGCGCTTGACCTCATGGCGATAGACTGCCTCCACCAGCGCATCGCGGGTCGGGAAGTGGCGATAGAGCGTGCCGATGCCGACGCCGGCGGCTTCGGCCACCGCGGACAGCGTCACTTCCTCTTTCGCGGAAGTGAAGAGTTTCAGCGCTGCCGCAAGCAATCGTTCGCGATTGCGCGTGGCGTCGGCGCGGGGCAAACGGATGGATGCGGATTTCGGCAAGGCGGCCTCTTGTAAAACGGAGGGTCCTCCGCATATAACCCTCGAAGCGGAGAATCCTCCGTTTCTCCCGATATAGCGTTGCGGCGGGCAAAATCCTATGCCCCGTTCCATATCCCGCAAGATCCGGTTCAAAACAGGAGAACGATCATGAGCAAGACATTCGGCGCCGAATCGACCACTGACGACGTGCTGGAGGGCATCGACCTTTCCGGCAAGCGTATTTTGGTGACAGGCGTATCGGCCGGCCTCGGCGTGGAAACGGCGCGCGCGCTGGCCGCCCATGGCGCCTATGTGGTCGGCGCGGCGCGCGACCTCGACAAGGCACGCAACGCGACCAAGGTGGTGCGCGACCAGGCCACGAACGGCGGCGCGATCGAGGTGGTCGAACTCGACCTCGCCTCGCTCGCGAGTGTGCGGGCCTGCGCGGACAAGCTCGTCGCGGCCGGCAAGCCGTTCGATGTGGTGATCGCGAATGCGGGCGTGATGGCAACGCCGCAGGGAAAAACGTCAGACGGTTTCGAAACCCAGTTCGGCACGAACCATCTGGGCCATTTCGTGCTGGTCAACCGCATCGCGTCGCTGCTGCGGTCGGGCTCGCGGCTCGTCAATCTGTCATCATCGGGCCATCGCTTTTCCGACGTCGACCTCGAAGATCCCAATTTCGAACGCACGCCCTATACGGAGTTCGGCGCCTACGGTCGCTCCAAGACGGCCAATGTCCTGTTCGCGGTGGAGTTCGACCGTCGGCATAAGGCCAATGGCGTGCGCGCGACAGCGGTGCATCCCGGCGGCATCCAGACGGAGCTCGGCCGCTATATGACACCAAGCGTCCTGCAATCGCTCATCGATTCGATCAACGCCAACGCGCCAGCGGGCGGACCTGCCTTCAAATGGAAAACGATTCCGCAAGGCGCGGCAACAAGCGTATGGAGCGGCTTCGTCGCGCCGGCCGAGCTCGTCGGCGGGCAATTCTGCGAAGACTGCCATGTCGCGAAGATCGTGGAGGGCGCCGAACTGCGCGCCGGCGTGCGCGCCTATGCGCTCGACCCGGAGCATGCCAAAGCGCTCTGGGCCAAGAGCGAACAAATGGTCGGCGAGCGGTTTTCCTGATCCCCGCATCGCGCCTGCACGGTTCGGCGCCCGCCGGACCGTGTGGCCCGCGCGCTTCGGGTAGCATCAAAACCGGTGCGACACACCCGCATAAATTTGCGCGCCCGGCGTGTTCGGGTTGAGCCCAAAATTCGCACCGATGTCGAATTGCAGGTCGGTGCTACCGGGCGGTTGCCAGGTACCCGCAATATCGAAAGACGCCTGCTTCACGGTGCCTGACGGATCGCCATCGATATTCCCCCACAGCTCGGCCGACGCCGACACTTCGCTCGTGATCGTGCGCGTGATGCCGAGCGCGGTCACGCCGGCAGCGTGACGGCCGCCATCCAGCGCGTTCTTGAGCACGTCCAGTTCCGGCACGACAGAGAGCGACCACACGTCGGAGAGCGTGAAGGCGAGCGGCACCACCAATCCGCCTTCCGTCGCACCATTGCCGACGCCCAAAGGTGCCGTCGGCACTTTCAGATAGGGATCGAGCGCCGCGCTGAAATCGCCCGCACCATTGCCCACGAGGCTCGTCTTCACGCGCAGAAAAATATCCCCAAAGCCGGATACATCCGTGCGGCGACCGGTTGCATGGTCGTGCGTCGTCACCTCCACGAAGGGCGAGAGATTGATTTCCACATCCGTGCTGTTTGTGAGACCGAGCTTGAGGTTGGGGCTGGAGTAGACATAGGTGTCCGTCACCATGCCGTCCTCGTTCTGGAAGGTGGCGTTGAAAATGTCGGATTCGACCTGGATATGGCCCGCATCGATGGTGCAGGGGCCAGTACCCTTGGTCGGCCGGTCGGTGCAGAAGGGGCGCATGCTCTGGTCGGGCACCGGATCGAACAGGGAATAGTCCGCGCTGCCGGAAACGGCACCGTCGGCCCAGGCAGAAACCGCGGCCAGGACTCCGGCCAGCATCGCGGCCGATCCCGCCAAGCGCCGGGACACGGCGGATTTTCGAATGCGCATGACGAATACCCCTCGCCGCAGGCGGGCGCTGAAACTTACGCCGACACGCTATTCCAGCAGCAAGCCCACGCCAATCAAACACCACCTCTTCGATTTGTGCGATACTCGCTCGCGATTCGAATAGGGCATGGCCTGATCGGATTGGACCGGACCATGCGCTCGATTTCCTGTTTGCCACGAGGGGGTATGCGCCATGACAGCCGCGGAAGCGCTGCGACAGATCAGAAGCCGCCATCCATTGAAGAACACCTACAAGGCCACGATCGCCACGCTCGGCGGCCTGGACCAGCTCGCCGTATGGATCACAGAACATGTCGGCACGATGGGATTCTTTCTCGCCATCCTCGTCTGGACGGCGCTGTGGCTCGGCTGGAATTTTCTCGCGCCGGTCAATCTGCGCTTCGATCCGCCAATGGGATTCGTCTTCTGGCTGTTCATCTCCAACATGATCCAGATTCTGCTGATGCCCCTCATCATGGTGGGGCAGAACATCCAGGGGCGTCATGCGGAAGCGCGCGCCGAGCACGATCTCGATGTGAATGTGAAGGCCGAAGAAGAGATCGAAGTCATTCTGCAGCATCTCGAACGGCAGAATGACATGCTCATCTACATGCTGGAGAAGACGGGTGCCAAGCTCGACGATGTGCTCGCCGGACGTCAGCAGAGCTAGCCCGGCGGTAAGCAGGCATGGAAATTGCTCAGGGATTGCCCGCAGGACTCTTGGTGAGTGCTATGCGGCAATTTACGTTCCAGATCGAGACGCCCTCCCGCAACATCGCGCCTTCTTCGTCGGAGGACAGCCAAACCAACGGTAAACTGTCTCCGATTGTATGGATTTTGTTTCTGCTGGCGGTCGCCGCCTGTGCCGTTTCGATCCTGTTATATCCCCCATTTCAGGCACTTATGCACCAAATCTGGATGCAGGTGCGCGCGATTATCCTTGCGTAAGGTGTCAAACTTCTGCGCCACGCCTTCCTGTTAACGACGCCAGACTGGGAGCCCGAGCCCACGGGTGCGGAAGAACCAGGTGGGCGTGCAGCTCCAGGCGTGGCAATAGGAATTGATGCGAATGTCGCCATAGGGCGAACTCAACGGATTGTCGGGATCGTAGATTTCCCAGAACGTATCGGCGCCCGCGGCGACCATTCCGCCCCAATAAGATTTGACGAGCGCCAGCGCCTCAGCGCGCATGCCCAAGGCCAGCATCGCCTCGACAATGTGGTGATGGAGATAGGGCGTCACCGGTCTGATTGCCGCCATGTCGGCCAGCGCACGCCGCAATGCCAGAGCGCCCTGTCTCTTGCTTTCGGGCACGCCGGCAATCGCAAGCCACGCTTGCGACGCCCATGACACCTGACGTTCCGGCCCGCTCACGAACAGCTTGCGTGCGGGATCGAAAAACGCGCGCCGTGCCGCCGCAATCATCTGCGCGATGCGCGGCGCGTAGTCGGCCACCTCGCCTGCCCTGCCCAGGCGCGTAGCCAGAGCGAGCGTCTGCCGGTAAGCGTGAATCAAAACACCCTGGATCGATGCGGTGCGGTCCAACGGCTCCGCCCAATCGATGAACAGCCAGATGTCGCGCGGATCGACGAACAGCCCGTTGGCGTCGACGTGGCGCCCCAATATCTCCAGCTGCCGTTTGGCGACCGGCCAAAGCTCGTTTGCCGTTTCCAAATCGCCGGTTGCGTCCACATATTCCTTGAGCGTGACATTATAGAGCGCCGCGTAGTCGAAGATCACAATCTCGCCGGTTCGGGGCGCAGGCCGTTCATAGACGCAGGCACTGACCAGTCCATCCTCGCGCGGCAGGGCGGCGAAGAGATAGAGACAACGCCGAACGACATCGTTGCACCGAAACGTCGCGTAGTTGGCGAGCGCCTGCAGCCGCAGATCTCCCACCCATAGGCGCCGGTCGCGCCGCGGCCCGTCCTCGAAAACGGTTTGCAGACAATCGCGCAGCGTGGCGATGGACACGTCGTCGATGCGTCTCACCAGCGCGTCCGTGTCGGGACGAAGCGGCGGCGGAGCGGTGACCGCCGCCGTCAGTGCATGTGCCCGGACATCGTGAAACCGGACGCCGAACTCCGGCGACGTGTCGACAATCTCGATCTTCACATGGCGGAACGCGTAACGGCGCGGCAGGCAAACCGCTTGCGGCAGATCGTCGATATTGATCGTTTCGTCTGGAAGCCATGCCTGACTGAGCTTGCCCGTGTAAGGATAAAACGGCTCCGCCACATCGGGCGGCACTTCGCCGAAAATGAGCCGCAGACGTACCGGCGAATCGGGATATCCGCCCTCGCTCTCAAGCCGAAAGGACAGGTGGCCCGTGCGGTGGCCGCCAAAATCCAACACGAAGCTGTCGCCCTTGCGGAATGCCGTTGCCGCGAGCGTTTCGGGCGCTGCGTCGCGCTGCATGCGGTAGCGCAAGGGGTGCGCGGGATCGGCCACCGCATGCACCAAAGCGAGCGGGGCCTGCACCGTCTCGTTCAGTAACGGCGTGAGCGACTGGGCCTTGTCAAGCCACGCCTGGACTGGCGCCCCTGCCAGAAATTCCGAACGCGCCATAGCCTGCGATGCTCAGGAGTTATTTTTTTGGCGGTGCCTCGCGAACAGAAACAGCCAGGTGCCCATCATCGCCATCACCCCTGTGCCGATCGCAAAGAACAGATCCGAGTCTCCCGTTATGGCAAAGATTGCAAAATAGGCCGCGATCGCCAGCAGCGCGCCGAGAACATGCGCAATGGTCGCATGACGCAAGTGGGGGCTTTTGTCAGCCATGGCTGTCAATCATCCTGTTCAACCTTAGGTGTCGAAACCCTCATACTATCACGCCGAGCCTCGACGCGCGTCATAATGCAATTCAAGAATTTGGCAGCGCTGCAGAGGGCCTATTATGACACAGAAGTTTCATCTGGCGCCAATCCAAGCGACACTTCTTCAATAGATCGCGGAGAGAAGTAACTGCTGAAACGAACCCAGCGGGGTCTTACCCGGAAATAGCTTAACCCCGGCCAATTTTCGTGGCCGCGGTTTTCGGGCCACGCGGCGAAATAGACATTCTTTATTGCTTCCAATTCAGCACCACCGGGTTCATCGGCGATACCTTCATATTGGAGTGTCTGTTGATCCTCCCAGCCGATCACAAGGGCGATGCGCGAATCGCGCTTCAGATTGCCATGCTTTCGCGTGGCATCCATCGTTTCG
>Ga0302326_10005522_pt1 | contig 28821 bp, 35 predicted proteins | sample Palsa_T0_3_FD_202264 | JGI IMG/M metagenome (GOLD analysis project Ga0302326, IMG submission 202264) | Peat permafrost microbial communities from Stordalen Mire near Abisko, Sweden - Palsa_T0_3 | ecosystem: Environmental > Terrestrial > Soil > Palsa > Peat permafrost | place: Sweden: Abisko... | reverse complement strand
GACCCGCCGCCACCCACTCAGTCGCTGCCTCAAGCTCGCTAGCTATTGGTCGCTTCTGGCTGAGAGTGCCATTCTGCTGAACCGGACCCAGCCGTTCAAAACAACTGGTCCCCCGCTTTCCTTCCTGCTCCCATCCCCGGCCGAGTAGGTAAGATACGGGCGGTTCGTATCCCTGCAGTCGGCCAAGCGCCCGGTTGTAGATGTGCAGTTGAAGCTTGTACGCCGGAGAAGCGTCCGAATTGCCAAGCTCATCCTTAGCGGAGAGATGGATAGTAGCGAACTTAATATCGACGACCCGGTAGTGCCATTTGCCCCCAATATCGGGCGCTCCCAAAGTCGATTCAGCCATGAGCATAGCATCAGGAACGAGTTTCAAAAGCACGTCGCTACGAATGAGAAGGTCCGGCCTCCCGTAAGTGCGGTGCTTCGCATCCCAAAGTACACCTTGGTGTATGATGGGCAGTCCCTCTTGCATTGCAGCGAATGTTCCTTCTACCTTCGCAACGTCGCGAGAGTCTTTGGGCGCTCTTGCTATCTGTTCGACCGTCTCCAACCTTTGCAGGTAGCTTACGACGGCAGCCTCGAACTGTCGCGCTTGCTCGAAAATAAGCTTCGTAAAATCGGTCCGCTCATCGTAGGTGGCATATTCGTGGTCTCGTTTGAACCCAGCCTGTTGAGCGTAAAGATTCATCCAATCAAGTAGAGGATCACCAAGCGCAAAATTCCACGTGGCGGTTCCGCTAACCCAATCCAGCCAATCGTCACGCGTCTTCGGACTGATATCGACGCCATCCTCGCTATGCGTAGCTGAAGTGATTCCCAATCGTCACCTCCGAGCCGTGAACACGGCCTGCTGCAAGACGGTCCGACCGCTATCTTATACGTTGCGCCGCTACACATGCGCATGCCGCCACAAGGGAGAGGCCCCCCGTGCCAAGGAGAAACCTGCTAATCTTACATGAGGGGGACGCTGGGCCACGAGCATTCAGAACTTGGATTTCAAGCACGGCACCCCCTACCCCGATGCATAAGCGCTCGCGCGAGCGAGCACCGAACAGTTCGCGTTCTCGCTTCTAAGAGCGGCAAGGCAAGGGCGGCGTCCGATGACGCGGTAATCCTCGCTCGAGCCGCTAGCGCCCTCTAAGCAGCACCATAATTGTGATATCTGCTGCGGCTCGCTCCTGCAAGCGTGCGCCTATCCGCGTTGGCGAAGTTGTCTGCGATGAATTGCGCCTGCTCAAGCGCGATCGCCAGCCGCTCGGCAACTATGCGCGTCACTACTACGATCTCTATCAGTTATCGCGCGAGCCAAAAGTGATCGCGATGCTCAAGTCTGATCAGTACGCTGATATTAAGAAGGACTACGACTTGGTCAGCCGGACTTATTTCGCGAAGAGCTATTTTCCGCCAGACGAAATGAGCTTCGCTCGGAGCGATGCACTCTTCCCCGTCCCGGAGTTAGCAGCGACCATCGGCGCGGAGTACGAAGAGCAGTGCCGAAAGCTTTGTTATAGGCCGTACCCGACCTGGCTGGAGGCGCAGGCTCGCTTTTTGGAAATTCGGGAGTTGCTGTGGTCCGTGCTGGTTGGACGGTGAGGAGCTTAAGCAGCGCTGATAAAATAGCCTCGCTCATTGAGCTATCAAAGTAGAATGAGGGCGACGGCGTGGCTGGTCGCCATCGCCCGTCCGGCGTGGCGTCAGAAGCTCAGCTTCGAAGAGAGCCCGCGGTTGTACGCCGGAAGTTTCTTTTTATAAATGCTAACGTACATAAAGTTGAGAAGCTCGATGATAGCGCTCAGAGCCCGTTCAACAGCGTTCTCTCCAATAGCAGGCGGTTCGGCCTTAGGATGAATAAGCTTGTTGCGTAAGCGGGCGGCGTCCATGAAATCGCCCCAATACGAAGCGTTTCGGTCAATCGGGGACTTAGAAAACCGTCCGCATAGGAACAGAACGCGATCCTCAAGACGCTGAATTTTAAGCTGCGCTTTTTCCTGAAACTCGCCGTGGTTTAATTCGACGGCGTGCTCGGCCAGCAAACCCCTTTCGTGGGGATTGAGATCCCCTCTGGCCAAGAAGTCATCAGCGATTGCATTAACATGCGCTTCGAAGGCCGCAAAGCCGAGCATAAGCGATGCGTGAAGCAAAGCATCTCTCCCGTCAGAGTTAGCTTTGGCGGCCTCGCGCGCCTTCTCGAGGAATCGCTTTGCTTCTTCCAGCAGGTCGGAGGCGAAGGTTGAAAGAGCGGCCATTATCCGACCTTCTTCTCAGCGGTCTGAACCTCCAGAATCGCCTGCTTGGCGTGGTATTTCTTCATGGCTAAATCGATAAGTGGAGCGGTAATTCCGTCCCCCTTCTCCGCCTGAAGGTAGAACAGCTCGGCAAACCGCCCTCGCTCTTTGGCGTCCGTGCGGTATCCCAGGCCTCGATAATTTTCAGCGTCAGTACCATGGCGCCCCTTCGCCAGCGCTGCGGCATTGAGAGGATCTCTGCCGCTCTGGTCTTTCAGAGCATAGTGACGGGAAAGTCGATGCGCGTTTCCGCTCAGAATACCAGCGGTGTAGGCCCAGGCCGATAGCACAGCGTAGTTAAGCGCTTTCTCCTGAAAATCGAGGGTGCCCTTCTTTTTGCCCTGGAAGGCGTTGCGTTGCGCGGCAACGAGCGCCGCGAACTCGCGCCCGGCGGTTTCAAGCTTAGGGTCTTTCCAGATTTTCTTGTTGGTCCGAAGCTTCTCCCAATCATCATCGACGCCGCCACTCTTGCATATTTTCGGCGATGTCTCGATCTTGTCGAATTCGCCCGCGGCTTCACCCTCGCCGCGGTAATAGTTCAAAATGAAAGTTCGAGCGGCGCTCACCGTTATCTGAGCGCCACGCTGCCGCTTATCGGAAAAATCCTGACTGGCGGCGAGCAGACCAACATTCTGGCACCAATCGCGCAGTTCGGGGCCGCGCATGGTCTCCTGCATTCGGTCGTATAAATCGGTCGGAACTGCGATGACCGTATTGGAAATGAGCTGCGCATCGAGACGCTGTTCGGGAGTCAGCCCGAAATAAACTTTGATACCGTGTAGTTCGTTGATGTCTTTGGCGAGCGCCTCTTTTATGGCCTCAAACCGGTGCTGGCCGCCAAGGATTTTTAAGGGATACTCCGGGTCGAAGTCAGTCGTGTATTCCGTGACGATGTTGCTGAAACTGCGACGCTGACTCGCGTCTTCTTTCATCGCAAAAAAGGCAGCGTGGTCGGCGACGATGTCACGATTGGCTCGATACTCGGGCTGGTCGTCCGGGTCGAGGGGCACGTCGGTGGTGGAAAGTGAAATCAGCTTGTCGGCCCGGATGTGGCATTCTGAGTAAAGTGCGAGTGTCTTCGCATCCACGAACAGATGTAACACGTCTGCGCACTCACTTGGCTCGAAGGTCGCCAAGAACGCTTCAATGCTGGCTGTCGGCACGGTGACGGCGGACTTTAGGTCGTCGGGCATGACCGGTCGGATATTTGGCTTCTTCATCTCGTGTGGGATTTCCAATGCATTTTGAATTCGACTGATTCGTTGCTGCTCCGAAACTGTATCTTCATGCTGGGGTCCGTCTCAACTTCCTCCACAATCTCGTTATAACGCTGGATGCTCGGAACACAGGTTTCGACCCATTTCGGTGGCAGCATTGCGAGCCGAGAAGAACCGGCCTTCACAAGAAGTTGGGTTCTTCCATCGGACCATGGTAAACAAAGCGGGTGCGCTCGAAGGACCTAGACCTGACTGTTGACGCCACGCCGGCGCCGGAAATTCGCCTGGCGCAGCTTTGCGCCAAGTGCGGTCAGGAAATCAATACTGAACATCGACGCAGCGTCCTCGCAATGCTGAAGCTGTTCGGAATGGGACACGGCTGGCGCCTTTGCGATTGCAAACAATCGCTGCTGAAAGGTTGGGGACCGAAGAAGCAGATTTTTGATCCATTGAAGCAGGACTGGCCGCCGTGGAAATGATGACCGCGAGGCTGTTTACAGGCTCGATCCTCGGAAATCCTCGACGTGTTGTCGTTCTCTCGGCCGCAACCGTTGTGACTGGGGGTCACCGGGCTTCTGCCAAGTGCGACCCTGTTGGTTTCCCCTGCGCGATCGGTTATCGTCAAACGCAGTTTGGTTATTCGAGGCCCGTCGGGCGGGGCTCGGCAGACAAGGGCAGGGCCTGATCAGGTCAGTGGCGCGGGTCTTCCGGGCCGGGGGAAGCGTAGCCGGAACGAATACGTGCGGGAGGCCATAGATCGGCCAGAGCGGGTGCGTACAAAAATCCCCGCGGCCACCATCGGTCACGTTGCGTGTGCGGTCCGCCATTTCGAAGTTGACCGATGCAGTCCGGTAGTCGATCGTCTCGAAAAAATTCTAATCACGCGAGTATTCGCGTGGGATCCCTGTTTGCCGCCATCGGCGGGTTCTGTCGCGCCTTCCAGGAGGTCGGAGCCACGGTCGCCTGGGCGAACGAGGTTGATCGATTTGCAAAAGAGACCTTCGAGCTGAACTTTCCTCGCGTTCCCTTCATCCACAAGCGTGTCGAGGACCTGAGCGTCGAAGAGGATCGCCTTCAGCCCGTCGACATTTTGACCGCGGGATTTCCGTGCCAACCGTTTTCCGTGGCCGGTGAGAAACTGGGATTCAAGGATGAGCGAGGGCTGCTGTTTCTTCATATCATTCGCCTCATCAAGGAATTCGGCGCGCGCAAGCCGAAGGTGCTGCTGCTCGAAAATGTGAAGAACTTCCGCAGCCACGACAAAGGCCGGACGTTCAAGCGGGTTCAGGCAGAGATTCAAAAGGCGGGCTACTGGTTCACAGACGCGAACGCGCAAGTACTGAATACGGCGAGGCATACGGAGATTCCGCAGAACCGCGAGCGAATCTTCATGGTCGCCATGAGTACAGACCACTTCTCGTCGAACTCGTTTAGTTTCCCGGAACCTTTACCTCCGTCGTCACTCCGCGAGGTTCGGGAATTCCTGGACCTAGAAAAGAAGGCACTCGATCGCTTTTACTTCAAGCCCGGCGACCGCTATTACCCTCATTTCAAGGAGGCCCTGAAGCACGGCAACCGCAAGGCTGTATATCAACTCCGCCGCAACTATGTGCGGGAAAACAAGTCCAATCTCTGCTTCACGCTGATGGCGAACATGGGCGACGGCGGCCATAACCAGCCGGTCATCGTCGATTCCTGGGGAATCCGAAAACTGACGCCGCGCGAATGCGCGAGGCTTCAAGGCTACGAGGATAAGTGGTTCAAGATTCCCGAATCCCTCTCGATTACGCAAATCTGTAAGCAAGTCGGAAACTCAGTGACGGTCCCGCTGGTGGTGCGGATCGCTGAGAACCTCGTCGCCGAATTGAAGACCCAGCACAAGGCGCGCGCCGCATGACACTGGACATCAAGTGGAATTTTGCGAAGAACGACGGCGGGCGCGAGACCGGCTTTCACGACGCCGGCGTGGAAACCTTCAAAGGTAATTTCGACCGCTATTTGGCCAGAGAGGTCATCCAGAACAGCCTGGACGCCCGCCACGATCCCAACAAACCGGTATTGGTCGATTTTCAGGTCAGGCGTCTCAAACGCTCGCAGGTTCCCGACATGGACGGCCTGCGCGCCACGTTTGCGCGGTGCGCGGAATACTGGAAGACCGACAAAAAGGCGGTGGAGTTCTTCCACAGAGCCGAGAAGTTGGCAGGCGCCGACGAGATAACAGTCCTCGAAGCCGCCGACTACAACACGCGGGGCGTGCGCGGCGGCGACGATGAGCGGGACAAAGACTGGTACAACCTGCTGCGCTGCGCTGGCTCCTCGGCAAAAGGCGGCGGCGAAGGCGGCTCGTTCGGTATCGGCAAGAACGCCCCCTTTGCCGCGAGCTGGATGCGAACCGTTCTCTATTCGACGAAGAACATCGATGGTCAGCACGCCTTCCAGGGCGTTGCGACTATCGTATCGCACGTTCATCCGGAAGGCGGGATCGCACAGCCGACGGGATTTCTTGGCGGTGCCAAGGGGATCTCCATTCGGTCTGAGAAGGACATCCCGAAGATTTTCCTGCGCGGAGAATTCGGAACGAACATCATCGTGCTCGGCTTTCCGATTTCCGACAATTGGGGAGACGACCTCACCTATTCGGTACTGGACAATTTCTGGCCCGCGATCAATTTCGGAGACCTCGAAGTCAAGATCGGCAAACAGAATATCAACAAGAACAACCTGGCCGAACTTCTCGAGAAATTTTCTGGCGCCGACGAGTTTACCGCGCACCGATATTATCAGGCGTTCAACAGTCCAAGCATCGCGCCGCTCACAGAGGAGCTGCCTACCTTGCGCGAGTGCACGGTGTACTTGCTCACCGGAACCACGAACGACATGCCGAAGAAGATTGCGATGATCCGCAGAACCGGCATGAAGATTTTCGAGAAACCTTTCCGTTCGATCGTTCCGTTCTGCGGGGTGTTCATTTGCCGCAATGAAGTCGGGAACAAACTGCTCCGCGACATGGAGCCGCCGCGTCATGACACGTGGGATCAGGACTATCCGGAAAAGGGCGCTCACAAGAAAACGAACGCCGAACTCGTGAACTATATCCGCAGCTGCATCAAGCAGCTCGCGCCCGCCGATGACGGCAAGGCGATGTCGGTGCCGGGACTGAACAAGTATCTACCCGACGACGATGAAACGCCTGAAGAGTCGTTCGACGATACGGGCGCGGAAGAACAACAGAAGATGGAAACGTTCAAGCGCATCATCGATCCCGCCCAGCTCAAGGGGCGGGAAATCGAGCGGCGCAAGCCGATGCAACCTGACAAGGCGGAGCCCGGCGACGACGATTCGGACACCGAGCTGGTCGGCGCAGGCACTGGAAGTGGTGGTGGCGGGAATGGAACCGGGAAAAACGATACCGATGGCGGCGACGGCGGCGGGGGCGGTGGCGACGGAACAGGCGGCGCCGATGAATCCAAGGGAGGCCTTGGCGGCTCCAGTTCCAAGCCGGCCATTCCAATCCGGTATAGAACCTTTGCGTCAAACAGTTCGGCTGGCGTCTACAAGGTCAGCGTCACGCCTGAGAAACAGCCGCCGTCAGGATTCCTCAGCATGTTCATTTGGGCGGTCGGAGATGACCGCAAGGTGCCCGCCGAGGTCAGCGTCGCGAGACTGCTGGACGGCACCCCCGTCACTGTCAGTTCCACGGGCGCGCTCGGACCGATCAGCGTTCCACCGAATGCTCCCATAAGATTCGAAGTAGTATTGCGCGAGCCCCTCCGCGTTGCGATGGAGGTCTCCGCGCATGAGGCTTAGCCGCAGGTCTTATCCTCACCCCGTCGTCGGAAACCTGGACGACGTTCCGGGAGCTGCATTTCAGGCAACCATCGAAATGTCGGTAGATCAGGACAATGTTTATATCGACACGAACATTCAATGCAGTAGCACCACAGTCTGCGGACTCGTTGACGACGGGCGCGCCGCTTACGCCGTTCATGTCGAATGCACGAATACAATTTTCCGGCGGGCATACGAGTTTGCCGAGACATCCAAGAGGATTACGATCCCCGTCAGCCAGCTTAACGACACTGTAGAGGTGAATGTCTTCGCAGTTGCGATGCACGATATTTCAAGTTATGCGGTTGAGAAGTCCCATCCCGACTACGACGGTTCTTCGTTTGACATCCGCAAGGGCGACATCATCGCCGTGGGCGAAGGTAAAACCTTCACCATCGAAAGCCGGTTCGATGCGCTCAGCCGGATAGGATCGATAATGCTTATCGAGGCATCGCCCGATGATGGCGACATGCCGATGAGGATCGAATTCAACGGCGAGAAAATCCGCGTTATTCTCTCCAAGGCTGACTTCTCGGCTTACAAGCTGCTCCGTCATAACGAAGAGCTCTCGGGAATTCTGACGACAACAATCGTACTGCCGGTCTTGCTGGAGACCTTGTACTACATCGAGGGTTGCGGGGATGACGATGAGCTGGATTCCCTGAAATGGTATCGAGCCCTGACGCGGAGAATCGAAGCGCTAGGATTGAGCAATGAAAGCGAGAAACTGACCAAAGCACAAAAGCTCCTGGAGTTGCCGGTCAAAAGAACTCTCTCCACGGCGCAGTCGGTGGCTGAATCCGCGTCGTAGATTCCACCATCCCGATGAAGCCTCTCAATATTCTGAAGGAAAACTTCGCGATCAAACTGGCGGGATCGATTTCCGACAATCTCACGCGCTACAAGCGCGACAAGCCGTGGCTTGCGGAGTTTGCAGGCTCATCTTCGTGGGATTTCGAGACGGGTCTGGTGCCGGCCGAAGCCCTCGCATTGGCGATGCCCGATGGCGACAACCTGAAAGACCTCGAAAACGCGATCCGGATGCACAGCGCTCTTCCGAGTCTGACGCCTGTGCAAGCACGCGACCCGCGCCTCTGGACTCATCTGACACACGTCGAATTGTGGGAATACATGCGTCGCCGCTGGCCGGTCGAGAAGCACCTCTCGAATAAACAGCGGGCGAGAAACATCATTGAGTCGCGATATTTCGTCGCCAGAAACGAAAGCCGGGCGCTACTGCGGAACGGCGCCGCCAGACTATGGTGGCTGGCCAAGTTGTCGCATGATGAAACGCGCGACAATCCTTATGAGCTCACGGGTATCTTGCTCTCTACTCTCGATATTACGCAGCAAATACTAGAACGCAGCCTCGGGCGCGCCCCGGCGATCGTTCACGGTTTTCTCGAGTTTCTACAGATCAACCCAGAATTGCTGGGCGGAGGAAACGTCAGCCGCGAACGAATCCGCCAGCTCGCCAAATTTCTCAATCTCAACGGCGGCGTCTGCCTGCTGGACTGTCTCTCTGATACGAACGTGATCGCCATGCTACAGGGGGAATACGACCAAATGCGCGCGCAAGGCGGCGCCAGCGCGAGCGCATGACCGATGTTTTTACGCGCGATGAACGGTCGCGGATCATGTCGCGCATCCGCTCTCGCGGGAATGAATCGACCGAACTTCGCTTCATCCGGATTCTGAGGAAACATAAAATCGCCGGCTGGCGACGCGGAAGCACGCTTCCCGGCAAGCCTGACTTCGTCTTCAGAAGAGAACGCATCGTCGTCTTCATTGACGGAGACTTCTGGCACGGTAATCCCAGAAAATTCCGAGTTCCTAAATCGAATGTCGACTATTGGGCTCCAAAAATAGAGGCGACCAGACGCCGCGACATCGCCAACAACCGCCGGCTGAGAAAGCTCGGCTGGCGCGTGCTGCGGTTCTGGGAATCCGGGTTGCGCAAAGAGAGCGCAGTCGTAACCAAATTCAAGCGCGCACTGGGATAGCCGTCTTTGTTTCAGCGCCGAGCGTCCGCGTCATTAGACGCTTGCGCGGCAATTTGGTAGATGGGGGGCGCTGACTGGGTTTGCCCCCCTTTTCCAGTCGGCGTTCGGGCTGGCGTCTATGCGCTGGCCCGTTCTTCTTCCGCTAGCGGGGATGAATTCCCTAGAACGTCCCGATTTGGACAGTGTCCAAGGGGGAGCGGGAATTACCGCGCCGCGCGGGCGTTGCCGCAATCCTGGCAAATTCCGTCCGCAGCGAAATTATGCCAGCCACCGCCAGTGAAGCAGGGTTTGTCATTCAAGGCGACACGGTGCGGCCATTCGGAAGCTCCGCATTTGCAGCGTCCGTCCACTTGTAGTGTGTGACCGACGAAATCGTTGTAGCCAAGTTGCTTCAGTGTTTCGACTTGGTCCGAGTTCATTATTCGCCTCCTTTACTGCTGGGTTCTTATCGGCTTTCTGGCTCTCATACCCTCTTGCGGCTCGAATTCTTCTTGGGCGTGCGCCCGACATACAGGTCGCGCTCGGAGACATAATTGCGAAGAGCGCGCCGCACGACCTGCGAAAGAGTTTCGTCCCGCTCGGCGGCCTTCTTCTCGGCCTCCTGCTTGAGCGCTGCGTCTATCCGGATGGTCAGCGTGTCCTGCATCGTAATACTATGCACTAACAATGCACGACAGTCAAACGGGCGAGCGAACCGTACACCTTCACGGTTAATGATCGGTTCTCGATAACGACTTGATTCATACTGTTCGAAACCCTTTGGGCGCCGGGTCTTTTGCTCATCCGTTGCTCAATGCACCACAGAACGCCATAGGACGATAGATGGCAATATGGGACTGCGGCAAGTTCATTGCGGACGGCACACGCCCGGTTCAGCCCAGAACGTCGATTCCCTTAGTCCGACAGGGGATTGAGGTGTGGAAATCTGCGATGGTGGAATTCACGGCAATCTGTCGTGAAGATTGTTTTGCAGATCGTCGACCATAAGCGAGGATCCGAGCACCGGCAGGGCCGTCTCGATTACCGCCAAATCTGCTTTCCCGGGCACTGCCGGCGATTCGAAAAGCAGACCGTCGATTCGCCCGAACGAAGCGCAGCGTTCGCCCAAGATCTGCGTCGGAGCTGGACCCGGTATCAACGAACGAAAATTGAAGGCGAGTTCCGAGGGATCGCTTTGGAGAAGGCTCTGGACACTGGGATCGCTAAGATCGACGATGGCCTTCAGGTCAAACTGAACGGGTACGATCGCTGTCGACGTGGCGGGCCAACTGAATGCCTGAATCTCCTGCAGGCAGGTAAAATGATCTTCCGCGAGGTAAAGTACCCTTGCTCCACCGGCTATGTTAAATCGCTGTGCGTTGATCGGCCGCCGTTTGCCGAGAGGGTCGGAGGCGTAGCGGAGAGGCATTGCACGGAAGAAGGTATTTCGCTGGGGCCGAGAATGGAGCTGCTGTATTGCCTGGCCCAGTGCGGCGCCGGTCAGCACGGGATTGAAGACTTCCCTGAACGACCAAGCGACTACAGAGACAGGCCGCTGTGCACTTCGCTGACGAGATTGCGAACTTTGGGGAAATCGCCGCGAAGGATGAGGTCACGAGGCGAAGTCCAGTCGAGAACGCGAACTGGAGTCCGAAACCACGCGATGGTCGCAGGCAGGTCCTCGTTCATAAGAACGAAAACTTCCTGGATGAGAGCGGCAAGTGTCGCGAGCCGATCCTGATGGACGTGAGCCGAGCCGGAGCGAGAGATCGTGGACGCGTCACGTTCCAAGTATCGGCCGAGATCGGCCAACGACCATCCGAGCAGTTTGGCCAGCCTCGCTGCGTCATAGCGCCCACTTTCGTCTATGGTTTCCCGTATGATCGGGGACTGTCGGAGCGTTGCCATCTTCTTTGATCTCCGCCTATGGTTCTGCAAGCCTGACGCAACTAAATTACAGCAAAAATGCAAGCAGAACGCAAATGGCCCCGCGACGATGCTCGCTGCCACGTGGGGCACGGCGATGCGCACGATCAGAAAGTTGCGTTGACGATTTGGCACAATTGTGGCACATTTATGTCAATGCTGAACGCTCTGTATGTAACACGAAATGACGAGGGACCGGAATTCGAAGAAAGGGTAACCGCGGCTCTGCGGTCGGCTCATTTGCGGAGGCTTCCGGTAGCAAAAGCTGTGGCCGGCGTACGGCCGGACACCGCTCCCGATTTAATCGTAGCCGGGCTCGGCAAGCATGGAACCGCTGTTCTCGAAGTCAAGGGATTGCGTCGCAGGTTTCCTGGAATCGCGATCGTTATTACGGGCGGCAAGCTCTCGCGAGAGATTAGCGCGCAAGTTTACCGTGCCGGAGCAACGGCAGTAGTTCCACTGGGTGCCCTCGGCGATGCGATCGCGAATCTGGCACAAGTGTTCGAGGCGGGAAAGCCGAAAGACGACCGCGCACTAGAGATCGTGGTCGAGGAATTTCACGACAAGGCCACGGGTCGCCTCGATTCTGATGCGGTGGCTCGCGGTCTTGGCATTTCTGTTAGCGGGCTAGCGAAGGCGGTCGGGCTAACGCCGTCGGCGCTGTCGAAACGGCCGCATGCGAGAGCCGCCCAAGACGCTCTTCGCGAGATCGAATTTGCGGTGGCTGCGCTGCGTAGGCTCCTGGGTTCCGACACGCGGGTGCGCGCATGGCTCAATGCACCGCATCCTGACCTCGGAGGAGACGCCCCGTTGGCTCTTCTTACGAAAGGCTCGACCAAGGACTTGGCCGATTACGTCAGAGGCGCTCTCTCTGGTCAGCCCACGTAGTGCTCTCTGAAGACGAATTGAAACGAGCGCTTCGGCGCGTGCCGCTTATTGGCGCTGACGGCCCATTCCATCGATTCGTAGATCTGTGGTTTGTGCATCAAAACCTTGCTGGAGACAGGAAGACAGAAGTTCTCGCCGGGCTGGGTGCGAGGATGCTTGGAGGCCGTTTCACTCCGCGCGGCACATTCGAAACGCTGTACGTCGCGACAACCGCCGCGACCGCTCGAATTGAAGCTGAGTCCCGGATAACGGCCTCGGGCGTGGTTGACGCTCCGAGCAAACCCTACGTTCACTTCGTGGTCCGGGGCCGTCTCCAGAAGGTTTTGGATCTGACCGACACCGGCGTGTTGGCGACGTTGAAAACGACCGACGATGAGATGACTGGTCCTTGGATCATGGGGCAAGTCCAGGGCAACGAAGCGCCGACTCAGGTTCTCGGGCGCGTCGCTCATGCCATCGGAAGAATCGAAGCGATTCTCTTTCCGTCCAGCAAGGACAGACCTGAAGGGCGCTGCTTGGCCGTCCTGCCCGACCGGCTGAAGAGAGGCTCGTCCTTGGAGATAGTAGACGAGACGGGTCTCGTGAACGAGCGGCTGCCATAGGAGATGTGTCGGGAAATTCGATGAAGCCGTACAGGCTGAGGCGATGGAGACCAAGTTCCTCATCACAAGGTGTCCAATTCTTCACTTGTGCAAGGCTGGAAGATCAGGGAAGGCCGAAAGTCGCTTTTGTCGCGTATCGGATTATCTAGTACACCAAAAAATCCCGCTCTTCTCGGAATCTCGTGTTTCGTTGTTTGCCGGGGGCCGGGGGTCGAACCCGCACGGAGCTTTCGCTCCAGAGGATTTTAAGTTCCATTGAATCGTGGCCGCCCGCGTCCAAACCTAAAGGAATCGTAGAGTGTGCAGTCCGCGTTTGTACGCTTCATCCGTACTTGGCCAAGCCCGTGGCTGTCAAATTGGCTGTCGAAACTTCGGGTTGCGTGGACTTGGTTGGAATGCGGAACGCTTGGTTTACTGGAAAAGCGATCACGCCCAGCCTGCTCGATCGCTTGCGCCCAGTTGCGCGCGGCGTAGAACGCGCTGCCGACAACACTCCTGCGCAGCTCGATATCCTATTGGCCGTCGCCGCGCTCTTGGTCGTCAACGGAAATCCCATTTCAGTCCGAATACGAGTCCAAATCCGGACTTGCTCCGCCACCCTGTCCGCGATTTTCGCGTCGTCTGCAGAAAACAAGAAAATAGTGATCACGTTCGCGCACTTTCTTAATTCGCAGACTATAGAACAGGCCAGAGCCGGAATAGTAGTAGGGTCCCGGGTCGGTGAACTGTTTCTCGCGACCTTTAGCACTAATGATTGGGCGTCCCGCTCACAATCCTCTTCCAGATCAAATCACTCCATTCCTTATGTTACTCATTGCCTCTTCGATATCCTTGGCAAGCCGCCTCTTTCTGGGTTTATCTAATGCGCATTGCTGGAGAGCGGCGAAGGCAGCGGGGTTGATCCTCGCCGAGTCACCTCGAAATTCCCACATTTTTGACAGCGCATAGACGCATTCAGTTTTAAGGCGGTAAGGTTCAGGCGACTGAAGAATCTTCACCAGCGCTGGTATGGCCCGTCTGCCCCTCAGGATTCCGATTGATTCGGCGGCGTGTCCTCTTATGCTAGTGTCTTCTTCCTGGGTCACCAGGATACCTAGCAGCGGAGGAACCGCCTCTCTCGAGCCCATAAAACCTAGCACATGGATGGCCGCGATTCGGTTCCATTTCTTGTTAGCTTTGTTCTTGGCGATCGCCGCCAGGTGCCGAAGGTAAGGGTGCCTTTTGTGCTGGAGTAAGACCTTTGTGGCCTCCATTGCTTCGATCGGATCTCCCTTCCGAATAACATCTAAAGCATCGCGGGAAGTCATTTTTTTTAACGTTTCTTGCAATCGAAACATCTGGGGTGCCGGGGATAGTTTCCGCGCGGTACACGTGCCTTGGCCTGAGCTATCGCATTTTGACAGGCTTCTTTCTGGCTGCTTCCAGAGCCAACCCCTGTTGAAAAAGGGAAAGGAGGTGGATGGTTACCGATTGCGGTCACATGAACCGACGCCTTGCAAGTCCATCGTCCGGCGCCGAAACGCTGGTTCACTTCATAGCCCGCGATCGCCGCGCTGGTGATAATCGTAGCGGCGGCCAAGACGTCCGCAACTACATCTAGTGGACCTCCTCCAATGACCTCCTCTCCCTCTGCTATTTCCAGTCCCCCTGCCAACGCACAAGTGTAGGAAACGGCTCCAACCTCCCAGCCCTGCGCTGGTGTGGGCAGCATGGGGACTTCGTCCGGAACCTGCCCGGGTTGGAGTCCTAAGATCTCATCGTAGAGCGGGTGGCGACCGTGGAGCAACTGGCGCGGAGTCGGAGGGGCGCCACTCCCGCCGAGTAACCAATCGAAGAAGGACGCCCAAAACTCAGCTGCTCCTATAATAGGCAGTACTGGGATGTCATATGAGGCGTCAGAGGCGTCCGAGTTTCCGAAGCCAGAGCCGCCGCTGCCCAAGCCACCCCCTAAACTGGCTAGCTCGTAATTTGCCAGCCAGTGTCCGAAACTTCCGTTTCCCTGGCTGCCGGCCCCGTAGGGCACTTGACTCGGCGGCGGACCGCCCGCGCCGTCGGCGCTGGTCTGACCGGCTTCTGTCAGTGAGCGCTCGAATTGCGGACTGTAGAACTGGCCGGAGCCGGAATAGTAATAGGGTGCAGGATCGGTGAACTCCTTCTCGCGGCCTTGATACTGGAACGGCCATTCGTTCGCCGTTCCGCTGACCGACGGAGTCCCCGACGGATCGTAGGTGTAGGTCGTTACCATCCCAGACTGGGGTGAGGCTGCATTCACCAGACCAAGGGTCGAGCCGGACGCATCGACCACAGGCACCCAAGTGGTAGTGGTTCCGCCCGAGGTGAACGATCCGGCCAAGGCGGCGCCGCCGGGAATTGTCAGGAAGTTGTAGGAAGGGCTCGAGCCCGAGGTGTTCCAGCCAATCATCGAGGACCCGTCGTATTCGAAGTCCTGAATCGCTCCCGGCGGGCTCGCGTTGGAAAGCTCACGCCGGCCCAGCCCATCGTAATTGAACAGCGCGGCGACGCCTCCTGAGACGGTTGAGAGCTGGTTGCGGGCGTTCCACTTAAACGTCAATCCGTCAGGATCATTAATGATATTACTGGCTTTGTCGGGGTTCGTGGAGGTAGTGTTCCACATCGTAATTTGATCGGTGGTGGAGTATGAGGCTGTCGCCGCTGGCGGAATGTTGACTGCGGCGAGAGTGCCACCCTTGTCGATCACATGACCATCGGGATCGTAGGCATAGGTGAGACTTCCGTAGGAAGGTGAGGGGCTTGCATAGGGTTGGAACGACTCGGCTTTGATCCGTTCATCCGCATCGCGCGACGTTATCTTGGTATCTACCCCATCCACCAGTGTCTCAGCGGCGTTGCCGTCCGCATCAAGGTTGAAGGCGACTTGCGCCGAGCTGATGATGTTGCCCGTGTAGTTCACGAAGGTCGAAGGGCTGCAGTTCGGCGGGGTCCAGGTTCCGTTATTTGAGATGCCGACCAACTCGTCACCGCAGTCGTAGCCATACTCAAATGCTGCCTCCCAGGACGGCGTCGTGGTGATGATACGACCATTCGAATCATAAGCGTACGATACGGTTGGAGCGGGGGACACATAATTGTCGGTGGCCTTAAGAATCGAGTCGAGGCTGTCATAGGTGAACGTGTTAGTGTTGCCCAGAAGCGAGTCGGTAATCTGTCCCACCCGACCAAGCGCGTCGAAGTTGGACATATCGACCTTGTCCTGCGAGTATCCAGATTTGTTGTTTGCGTTGAAAAACGCCTCAGTAACTTCTCCGAATTTGTTGTAGGTATAAGTGGTTTCGAAATTTCGCTTGTCAGTAAAGTCGGTACTGCGTCCCTGCCCGTCGAGATCGGTTATGGTCTGGTTACCGAGGGGGTCGGTCACCGTCGTCTTCGCGAGGCTTGGGTTGCGCGTGATAGTCGTTGTGTAGGCGCTATTGATGTTGGCACAGAGACCGTTGAGGCCTCCGACGCCCTTTGGCGGTGTGGTGCTTGCTAACTCACCAATCAGATCGTATTTGTTGCAGGTAAGGTTGCCCAGCGGATCGGTGATCTGCGTGACGTCGTCGATTGCGTCGTAATAGTATTGCGTTTTCTCGTTCAGGGGTGAGGTAACGCTCGTTACGCGTCCGTCCGAATCGGTCACAAAGGTCGTGGTATTGCCGGCTGGATCTGTAACCGATTTGAGGTCGCCGGAGGGGCTGTAGTACTGTACCTGCGTTGCCGGATTTCGAAGCGGATCCTGGACGCTCATCGGCTGGCCCTGTGAGTTGTAGTCGACTATGGTCGAGCGGCCGAGCTGATCGGTTACGGTCATCTGGTTTCCGGAATAGACATAGGTTGTGCCTACACCGTTGTAGTCGAGAGGTTCTACCGCTTTGGTGAGACGGTTCAGCGAGTCGTAAGTATAATTCCAGGTCGCGGTTGGTGTACCATGGCCGCAGAATGTTGCAGTCTGCCCTGGCGCGGGACAAAGGTTGAAACTCAGGAGGGTGCCGGCGCTTGTGTCGTAGGTGTATGTGGTCTGCCGGTCCACAACATTGTTCTGATCCTCCTCTTGAACCACTCCGACGAACTCTTCCGAGGTGCCGACAGTCTGCTGCCCGCGATCAAAGAAAGTGTACTCGGGATTAGCGGCATTGACGTTTCTTACGTCCTTGTAGACGTAACCGTCCGAATCAAAGTATAAATCCCTGGTCGCGTTGTCCGGCAGGCTGACGGTGACGTGGCTCGCTGGGTATGTTCCGGGGCTATTGTAGTTGTAGGTGTAACCGTTTCCAGGCAGTTGCGAACTAATGCTAGCGAGCACCGTGCCGAGACCGTCAGTCATATAGGCGATATAAGTGAACACCTGGTTAGGCGACCCGCAGCCGCTGCTGGGGCAAGAGTCGTTCACGATTATTGTTGTTATGTCGCCCCTCGCATCCGGCGGGGTCTGCCCATACTGATAGGTCGTGACCGCTTCGGAGTTGTTTGCCTGAGTCACGGTCTTCAGCGTGCTGCCAGTGTTATAGGTATAAATGACTTTCTTGATCGGGCCGGCGTTGTCAGCGACGGTCGTGACGTCGTACGGATTGTTGGCCTGGTCGTCGTAGCAAAAATATACCGCTCGCCCGTTGGACGAAGACACCGTGCCGACGTAGTATTGTGGCACGACACCGCTGCCGCCCCCGAACGGCTGACATGCCGTGTTCTCAGGGGAGCCGCCTGAAGCTCCACGCGTGATCGTGATGCTGTTGCCGAAGCGATCCGTGATGCTCAAAAGCAACCCCGATGCGGAGTCAAAGCTGTACAATGTCCCGTCCAGGCGAGTCAGTGTGCTACCGCTGATTGTGGAGCCAAACCAGACTCCCGAAGGTTCGGAGTTGCACACGTATTCGGAGCCTGACGGGGTGCAAGTAAGGTATGAGCTGTCGGGCATCGAGACATATTCGTTAGATCCGGACGTGTACAAGAAAATATCGTAATTCAAGCGCGTGCCGATCCCGAACGCCCGATTGTTCCAGCTTCCTGAGGTTTGGTCTTCGGAGCGATAGACTCGCGTGACATTAATCGGCATCGGACCCGGCAGGCTTAAGTCCGTCTTCGAATATGTGAATATTCCAGCCGAGAGCTCGGTGAATTCCTCGCCGATGGCGGGACCGTGCATGCTCGTGACGGCAGTAAGCGAGTTTTGCGTCGGATTTGGAGGCGGCGGTGCGCCCTGAGGACGAGCTTTCGTAGCTCCTCCGAACGTGACCAGTAAAAGGATTCCGATGAACTTTGCAGCACGACGGATAGTGCGGTTCATGCTCTGGTCCTCCTTTCCAGCAGGCGGGCTAGGGTGTGGCGGTCGCGGTCGGCGTCGGACAAATGGTGTGAGCTACAGACGTTATGTTCCCGTCGGGGTCGTAACTGTAGGCCACGCCACCAGACGGGGCACCCACACAGATTAGTCGGCCGTCCGGATCATACTGATAGGTGACATCTGCCAGCACGAGTGAAAACGCTATCAGCAGAAAAGTGAGGACGAACGCAGGGAGCACGAGCGAGGAACGCTGAGCGCGCGAAGCTGAAATCATAATTCGCCCCCGGCAAACCAAGTTGGCGACACAACAAAAACGGGATCCGGGAACCGCGCCAACTGCTTGCTGAAAATCTCTACATCAAGTTAGCGAACTATGTCAAGCGGTTGATTTATTCGATCTCTGTTTCGACGCGAACCGATCCGCGTCGGCCAGTATTTGGTTAGGTAACGCTGGCGGATACTGTCGATCCATCTGCGTCCCATCCCGCCTGTTGAAGAATCCGTAAAATCGGGTTTCAGGCTGATGATCCCCCGCAAGAGCGCGAAGGTGTTAGTTCGATGGGTTGCAGGACAACTGGCGATTGAGTTGGGCGCGCCGAGCCCTTAGCTCGTCGTTCAGCCCAACTTAAGATGGAACCTCGGCGTCCTCGATCAAAGTCTTACGTTGATGAAGTCGGCTAGCGTTTAAAGATTCACTCGACAATTATAGCTCCCGAAGCTTGCCAGCGAACTGCCGGTCGTCCTAGTTTCGGGGGGGTCACTATTAGATCGGCGTTGACAGTGGAGTCGCATTTGACAATTGCCAAGCTCCCTTTCTCGTCCACGATTCGCAATTGCTTCTGCGGATCTGCAGCTGCCCGCTCAGCCCTTCCGGTTGCTTGATCAGATTCCTAGAATCCAAGGTAGCTTAAGTAATATCGAACAGTCTGTCAGCGCAGGGTCGATGCCGCCTGGAGACTACACGGCGCTCGATCACTCCGCGCGCCTGGCCGACGACCAGAAGCAGGCGCTGCTGAAGTGGGCATCGCAGCCCGCACTGCCTGCACACGATCGACCCTCGAGTTGATGCATGCTCTCAGCCGGCTTCCGGACCGAAGTTTTGAAGATGGCGCGCCGCGTCATAAATGTCATTGGAAGTTGCGCCTTCGCATACCTGCTGACCATAGCAGTTTCGATTTATGGTGCTGCGTCGGCTGAATTGAGGTCTGGAACGCTTGAACTCGACTCATCAAAGACACTGATTGAATTTCGTTTGCCGGGTTCTTTACACACTACACACGGAACTTTCAAACTTGAACGGGGAACCATCATCGCGGACCCCGCTACTGGAAAAGCTGGCGGTTCCATCGTCATCGATGCCAGAAGCGGCGACACGGGCATCGGCGCGCGTGACAATGACATGCGAGAGAGTGTTCTCGAGGCTCAAAGGTATCCAGAGATAGCTTTCGACCCTCAGCACTTTACTTTAGAACTGAGGGGGGAAGGTCAGTTTCAAGCGACGGTGCAAGGGGTGCTGACGCTCCATGGGGGGAAACATGATGTCGCTCTCACGGCACAAGGTCAGCTCGTCGGAGACAACCTGACTGCCACAGCACACTTTTCAGTTCCGTATGTCGAATGGGGTATGAAAGATCCGAGTGTCCTATTCCTTACGGTTGCGAAGAAAGTCGACATCGATATAGCCACCTCGGGCATCATCCGGGAAGGTAACCAAGCCCCAAGGCCGCAGGAGGCAAAACTTGAGGCGGTCGGGTACGGTCGGCAGATCGGCTGGATCACGGTTCCGGCGCGGCCGAAATGATGGAGCTGGCCGCTTTCGTAGAACAGCTTCAACCAAGACCAAAGAAAACGTCCGGCCGCTTGCGCTGCAGGGCGGCGTTGGGCTACACGGATCCGGGTCTGATCCGAGGCGCTAAAACGGAAATTCCGGGTTAACGCGGCTGAGGAGAAAATTGAGGGCATGGGCAGTTGGAATTGTGCGTCGGATAACAGGCCTGCGACGATCGGCGATCAAAACGGTGTCGCCGCGCGGACTCTTTTCTTCAGCCCGATCTCGGTCAATGGAGATTTCAAGCTGGACGCCCCCAAGGGCTTCAGCGGTCTCTCTATTCGGTCTGCTTATATCACTGAATCTGCTTTTCGGGGCTGGTTGCTCCTCGTCAGTATCTCGGGGACAGACGGAGCAGCCGCAGACGGCCAATTCAAGTTCCTGTCGCGTCAGATGTCTCACATAATCCAGATGCCACTCACTCTCCCGCCTCCGCGCTGACGCCGACCAAAGAGGAAATAGAAGATTCCCAAGATGGCAACACCGCAAACTCGGAAGAAGAGAAGGAACAGTGGCACCGAAAATCTTTCCAGACGTGTCCCACCTGTGGCATCGATCCATCTCAAGCTCAGTCCTGGATTGAAAATGGCATCCTATGGGCTGACGAGGCCAAGTCGTGGAGAGATAATGGTTTCCCCGACCCAGTCGTCGCCGGAAAATGGAAGGAGCTAATCGGAACGCGAGTTCCCGGGGGTTGGAGAGACCCATCTCCCACTGCAAAGGCATATGTTCAGGCTGGCTTGACTCTTGAAACCATTGCAAATCTCAAGCGCAGGGGGGTCAATATTCAAGATGCCGATGAAACCCTTATAATCGCGTCCCTTATGAAGCGCGGTTACAGCTTCGAGCGTGCCCGCTATTACGGCGAACATCATACTCCGGTGGTGAGTATCAAGTCCTTCGACAAGATCGAACGCACGCTCGCGAGCGTGTGTCATCGAAAGGTATACAACGAACTTCAGCTACTCTATGCCTCACCGTACGCGACGACAGGACGCTGCTACATCATCTCGTTCGCTGAAGTCTCGCAATGGCTGGGACCGAATATCGCTTTGGTCGGGGGCAAGGTGCTCGTGGAGTTCCGCACTTCGGCGAGCAGTAATATCATTCGGAATCTACTAGTGCAGGGACAAGGTGCTTATACATATACGAGCGTAACCGGCGCTCTCACGACGGTGCCGCGTGTTCGTATGATGGATCAATTGTCGGATACGATGACCTACTGAACAAGGGTAGATGCGGCACGCCAGCGAATATAGGAACTTCACAAATGTTTTGCACCAGCTGTGGCAAAGAACGGGTTGAGGGTGCGAGTTTTTGTGCGTTCTGCGGGGTTCCATTTAAGCCTGTCGCCAGTGTAAGCGCCGAGATTCAAGCGGGCCACCCTGCACAGCGCCGCAATGTGGCGAATACGATGAAGCCCAGACACGTCGCGTTCTTCCTTGTCTCTGCAACGATAATCTGCGTCGCGCTCCTTGAGTTCATTCAGAATAGGACGACTGATGCTCCCCAGGCGCCTACCGAAGCTCTCAAGCCGCCGCAGAGTTCCTCGGTCGGTGCGGAAAGAAGCTCAAGTTCAGAACCGAACCCCAGCCAGAATCCAGATCTTGCCCAGAACCTTACTGACGAGCGTGCTGACGCTCTTGCCGATGAGGCGGCGAGTGGGAGAGACGAATCGCTGAATACACTCGAGAAGGCAGTCAGTGCCGGAAGCCCGTCAGGAGCGTACGGTATGGCAGCCTACTATCTCAAGCGGTACGCCGGCTTCGGCGCTACCGAATGTCTCCCGAGTGACTTGAACTACGTGGCCACGCTCTCTCCTAGGTTGGCGCAGCAAATGAAGCGCGTTCACGAACATCCTGAACAGTTCATGGACGATAAGATAGCGGCTGAGCGTCAAAGAGAACTGAACCGGCTCTGCGAAAACGCTGTTTCATGGCTCGAAAAGGCCAGCGCACAAAGCGATCCAACCGCCCAATATGAGCTTGGCTCTCGATATCTCACGTCGCATCAAGACGTTGAGTCGTTTATGAAAGAAGAGAGCCGCGTCCTGCACACTGGCCCTGTGGCCGAGGACGCAGTAGCCAAAGCCATGATAAAGCACGAATGCGACCGAGGCCTTTTACTACTAGAAAAATCCGCTGCAGTTAGGTTTGCCCCTGCTGAATTTCGGCTCGGCGCCGAATACGAGATGCCTGGAAATGTCACCTGCGTTTCCAGTAACGAAAAGGTGGCGCGCGACTGGCTCAGAAGATCAGCTCTCGATGGAAGTGCTAGGGCCGCTATTTTCCTGGCGGATTCCTACGTCGAGTTTCAGCCAACCGATTTTGAAGAGGCGAAGCGATGGCTTGCCCGCGCTCAACAACTCGGTATCGATTCAAACGATCTCGCCGCCGCGTGTGGAATGGTCCTATACTACCGCCAAACGGGCGATACCGATGAAGCGGAACAATGGCAGGCCAAGTGTCGAACGCCAGGTTCGCGGCCGGGGGAGCAGGGAGAGCAGAATGATGAAACCACCAAGTAAGTTAGCCTATTAGTAGGCTGTGGGATTTTAAGTCCTCTGCGTATGCCATTTTGCCACCCCGGCACGTAACGCGGACGCAATCAGGTGGCGTGATCGACGCCGGTCAAGTCACTAACCAGCTCCCCTGAGTTATACAACTCGATTGCCACCCGTCCGATTTCCTGAGCCAGCGCTGGCATATTGGAGACCTGTGCCATTGTGGCAAGCGCTACCAGAACCTCGTGCAACTTGCTGGCGACTGTTGCCTTGTACAGTCGCCTCTTATCGCCCCATTCGACCCCTCTCAGCATGAACTTGTGGCTGCGGCCGTCGTAGAGCTCCATGGCCGTGATGTACGCCCCGTGCACAAACTTGTCGTATCCGTGAGCTAGGTAGCGAAGTACCTTCCTCAGATGCTGCGGATCTCCCTTGAGTTCAGTTGCCAATCGAGATTGCGCCGCCAGTAGCTCCTCACGAGCCACCCACCTTTCCTTCTGCTGCCTGTCATATTCATCGGGATCTTTCGCCATGGGTGTGAAATACTGCTCGACGAATTTTTTTTGTGCCATTGTTGGAGTTCCGGTTCGAACCCCCTCGCAAACCGAAAGGATCTCGCCAGTGCAATCGGAGACCGTGCGCAGAATCGTCCCGCACTCGGCGATGTAGCCCGCCTCGGCAAGCATCAGAGCAACCCTGATGCCGCTAACCATCCTGACGGCCTTGCCGACACAAACGGCGCGCTCCGTCTGTTCTCGAAACGCCCACTGGAAGCCGTTGATTTCCGGCGGTCCAGCCGGAATCTGTTGAAGCGGGAGCAGCGGCGAAGCCAGCGCCATGAGCCATTCATCAAGGCGCTCAATCGCGCGCCTGGTAACCGGAAAGCCATCGGAGGTTGTCGCAGTGCTCGACCCATCGTTCATGAAGGAAGATGATAGCAGCGCTGGAACGCCCGATCACTCTCGCTGTTCACGCCGAGGCGTGTCCGGTCGGCGAGGCGTCGCGCGTGTCAGAGAATTCACAAAGTCCCGCATCACATGTAGTGTATTTGCCCATGGCTGGAATAAGCGTAAGTCCTTTTATCTGCGCATTCTGTGGGCGTCGGACTCCCATCCCATTCCGGCCCGAAGGTGAGGCCTACGAAGCAGTCGGAATGTACGCCGTGAACCGGTGCCCCTGCGGTACCGTCGCCTTCTGCCAAGCAGACGCCCCACTACCGCGAGAAAACTGGCCGAGAGCTCAGATAGTCGAAATCCTCTGCCGCGAGGTGCTCAAGCTGGAACCGGGCGGATGCGAGGTCCGGCGAAACCTAACGACTGCCGCGCCGCAGTTCGAAGTTGTTTGGGCGCGGCCGAAATGAATACGGTTTCGGATTTCATCACTCCGAGACGGCAATGGTGATCGGGCTCTATATTGCAGCAGCAGCACTGCTCGTCACGAGTTTCGTCGCTGACAGTCCCTTTACGAGTACCGATCTTTTAGTTCTCGCCTCAGTATGTTTCCTGCTCGCTCGTTTCATTCGCATCGAGCGCCGACTCGACAAGATCGAAGGAGTCCAGAGAGAGTCGAAAATTAATAGTGCGCTGACTTGGGCGCGAGCGAACCGAAGCGGCTTCATAACCGTCGGCGAAATCGGCGTCTTTATTGTATGCCTCTGGTACAGTTGGGGATGGATCACGCAGTCAGCCGGGGAGGACTGGGCCACCATCAGCCCAAAAAGCCCGCATCCGTCATTCCACGCTTTCTTAGGGGCGAACCCGCTAATCACCGCCGTGCTCGTCTGGTTTCCGATCGGGACGTTCCTTGCCTTCCTGCTGCTCGCGATCGTGGCATTCTACAAAATCGGGACGGCCACATTGATCGGGATCTGGCCTCAACGATGGCTGAAAGCTGCTTCATCTTACTCGCGCAATTCTCGTTACGAACCAATCGTGGGATTGGTATTCACGGTAGTCTGCGGCTGGTCCCTGCTCGCCATGACGTACGCAAACAAGGAAACCGACGCGTTCTTTTCGTTCTTATCGGGATCGAAGACCAGCGATTCACAAGCTCTGATTACGGTTCTCGTGCTAGGCGGTTGGATGCCGTTGGTGTTTGTCGCGCAGGCCGTGCAGCGTCGAAGGGAGAGACACAAGATCGATCGCGCCGATTCGAGCATCTAGGAAGGAATGCGGAAACGTAGGAAAGCGCAAACGCGGTCTGTGTCGCCTGGAGTATTTCCCGAGCGCAAATATCCCTGCCCAAATTGCGCGGGCAATGTGACAGTGATCTCCCAGCGAGAGGCCGCGGTGGTCGCAGGAAGACATCCCGGAACTCATTTCGATGGCGTGTGTGATGACTGCCATCTACCTCTTTGGCAGCACGCGACGGGCAGTAAGCCTGACATAAACTGGTGGACGTCATCCGAGAAAAATTATCAGAACTGTCGTTGCCCTTATTAGTAAAGAGGCATGCCCACCGAAGTGGACGCCTCTCCCCTCAGGGCGAACGGCATGGCCGGCGTCGTGAGAAGATTTGCAGATGATGGAGAACGAACGGTTCATCTCGGCTCGTACGAATTTCAGCTTTGCTTGGACATTCCTGAAGGAAGGACACTTCCGATGGTTCTTGGTGTCTTTTTGTGGAGGTCTGCTGGTGCTGTTGGTAGGGCCAGAAAAGGCCGACAAGATGGAGAAAAAATTATTCGATTTGTTACTACTCAAAAAGGATGACGAAAAAGAAGACGCACCGCCGAAGTGACGCGCAATTGCGACTGGCCATTTGTCGCTCGCACGGCGGTCTGCTAACTCAGTGTCGATGAATCCTCATCACGCTCCCGCGCCTGTGTGCTTTACCTGAACCAGATCGTGTCAAGTTTGTGGCAGACATTCCTGTCACACGCAGGAATTGTCGTCGCGATCGCCGCCTTGGTGGCGGTCGTCTCTTTCGTGTTCGGCGCTGTCGGGTGGCTAGCGCGTCCAGGCGTCAAATGGATCATCCGGAACGTTTGGAATCCAATATGGGAGGCGCGGGCGCGGATACCGAGACATGCCCTCATCGTCCTGCCCGGCGATCGGAGAGCAACCTTTTGGGCAGATGGCCGGGCCGGGGCGGAACCCTTAACGCAGGTGCGCATCTGGCTACACGTGTCAAACGTAACCGCACAGCCAGTCCAAGTGAGCAAGGCATGGCTTCACTTTCGTCGGCATCTCATCCTGCCGCAGACTCGCGAGGGCTCGATCGATGTCCGTTTACCGGACACGGACCTATTTGGCGACTACGCGATTCTGCCCGGCCGCATGTCTGAGGCGATCGGGGTTTGGATGATCTGTCCCGCGATCCACAAAGGGAAACACCCCTTACGAGTGCGAGTACAACTCGTCGATCAATTCGGGTACAGTCACTGGACCCAAACGATCAAGGTGGGATTCGTTGGCGACACTCAACGCGTGCTCTGACGCTCGCGTGGCCCGGCGGCGAGGCAACGCGTAATCGCGAATGGAAATTACTTCTTGCAGCGCATCAGCCAGCTTCAACGAGGCTGCTTTACTGGATGTTGCACAGGTGGTGATCCGCTATCGCTCTCAAGGATCTCCCGCACGTCTGAGGACGATTCCTTGATCAGGTGAGCGTCGTCACCCGTCCTAAGACTTGTCGGAGCCGACTTGCCTTGGTTGTCGTCGTTCATCATCATCCACCTCCCCCTCACGGGTTTGAGATATTTTCTCAAAGCTAATCACGGGATCGGAGATGGCAAGGGGGCTATGCCGTCAACTCGAGCCGCCACGCGTCGCGCAGCTCCCGCTCGCAGCGCGCCTCGACCCTTGGGCATTCCCGGCGCTGCGCGGTTGGCGCTTACATCTCCAGCGAGAATATCTACAGAATGTCTACAATTTCCAAATTTCGAAGCGCATCGAGAATTGACGCTACGGCCAAGCCCTTCTCGCCACGCGGGGCGGCCATCAACGCCGAGATCGTCGACCAGGCTCAACGCATGAGTGCCGCGTGGCCGGACGAATACATGTGCACCGCGCGTGTTCTCCCGCCTTAGCCAATCAACTGCGGCGTCGATCTGGTCGGTGCGCCAGCCCCTGCGGAGCAACATCCGTCCTTTCTGGTGAAGAACGCCAATTTCGAACAGCTCGCAACCCATCGCACTGAACTGCTTGCGGATAACCGATCTTGTAATTGAGGCGCTCATCAATACTGCTTCCGGTGGCGCTGGGAGCAGAGAAATCCTCTGCTCAGATTTTGCTGGTCGCCTTACTCATCGCCGTTGTGCCGCTGTTGCCGTTTCCAAAACGTGCTGTGCCTGGATTTATCGCCGTGGTGTTTGAAGCGCGCGAGGGCATGACGGATGTGCCTCGAACATCCTTCGGTGCTGGTACCCGCTGTCCGCCGTCTGGACCGAGATTGCCGAGTTGCTGCGTCTGTCGGCCGAAGTCCATTGCCTTTACCCAGCCGGTCGATTCGCCGCTATTGCCGGCGCCGCCGTTCCCTATCTGGGCGACCTTGTTTAATCCCGTCTGAAGCGCACTAGTGATCGGTCGAACCACAGTCTGGGCAATGTAGGCGGCTTCAAACGCGTGGCTCAGCGCGAGGCCCGCGGTTCCACCCGCGATGCTGGCCGCGATGTGTGGCACAGCTATGGTTACGATTGCAAAGACGATTGATTTCGCGACGACATCAAGCATTACGGCGGCTGGTACGGTATTCGCACAGACCATCGTAACGAGTGACGATGGAGAAGATCCGTAAGTCCCGAACCAAGGCAGGAACATTGGGGTGGGCTTGCAGGCGGCGATCAACGCAGTATTCCAGTCGTTGGCCAACATCACGCCGAGAGCCAGAACCAAATAAAAGAAGAGCAGTCGGACGCCGACCTTGATGACGTAGCCGAAGTAGCCTTCTGCTGCGGGCGCCGTAAAGCGGTTTGCGCCAAAGCCGAGCAGAATGATTCCTCCGCCCACGACTAGATAGGTCTCGATCAACGTCAGCAGCAGCATTGCCGCAGCAATTACGAAGGAGAGGAGAACAAAGAACGCTGCCACGCTCTGTACGATCGCGAGCTCCAAATTCGAGAGAGTGCTCGAGGTCGCGGGCGAGTTGAATATTGTCTCGGCCATGCTGGCACCGATGACGATGACGCTTTGCGGACTAAGGGCGGGGAGTCCGGTGAGTGAGGCTCCGATCGCGGAGAAACTCTTGAGTACAAGATTCATCCACGTGAATGCATTGACGATCATCAGGTAGACGAAACCGCCGCTCAGAACTTGCTTTAAGAGACGGCCGAGAAAGTGCGGTGCATCGAGCTGGCCTTCGGCGACGAATTGAATCCAGGTAACGAGGATCTCGATAAGAAGGAGCGCGAAGAACAGCTTGAGCGCATAGGGTTGGATGGCTGCGCTGTATTTTAGGCCTGCGGTGTAATACTGCCCGGCGATCGCGTCGAAGCCAGTCATTGTGAACTCCGTTTTATGGCTGAGGTGGTGGTGCTCCGGGCGTCGCGTGTAGCAAATCGGGATAGCCGGAAGGCGCAGGCGCCGAGAGAATCGAGTGCGCTTGATCTTCAGCAGCTTTCCCTTGGTAGAGATGCCAGATGCCGTACACGACGGCGCACACTCCAATGAAAGCCAAGATCAAGACGATGGGATTTCTGCCTTTGTTCATGGCCTAACTGCTCGCATCAATTGTTAAGGTTGGGGCGGCGCCGTTCCGGACCCAGCATGCAACCAGTCCGGATAACCTGCCGGTGCTTGAGCAGATAATATCGCCTGCGCCGCAAGATTTCCTTGCACCTGACTATTGACCTGATTCGCAGCCGCAACGTTCTGGGAATTCATCTGGGCCATCACGAGCTGCCGGAGCATCTGAACCTGCTGCACCTGCGCCAGCGCGATTTCGTTGCTGACCTGAACCGCCTGCAGATTACCTATCGCCGTCTGGTTCTTCAGCTCAAGGTTTTGAAGGGTGGCTTGTTCGGCCTGGAAGTTCTGAGCCTGCGCCTGCGCTGAAGCGAGCGCACCGTTGAGCGTGTCCAACGTGGTATTGATCGTCGTTTGCGGACTCTGGACGCCTGCGGTCGTGGCTGCATTGAATCCTGGATAGAGCTGCTGGAATTGCTGCGCGAGTCCCTGAAAGGTATACGAGAGTCCTTCCTGCTGATTGATCAGATCGCCGAGGTTCGTAAGCAGGTTCTGGTTCGACTGCCAGACACCTGCGCCGCCGCCGGTCGTGTTCTTGATCGCGTACTGTAGTTGCTGCGCGAGGTTCGTGACGGTAGCGGTTTCCTGCTGAAGCTGCTGGAGCTGGCGCGCGAACATATTCGGGTCGAAGACAATCTGCGAGCCGCCAAACTGCGCGCGGGCAGGAACCGAAGACGCGACCAACAGCCAAACAACTGCGACCGAAACGGCGAACAAGAATCGCGAGAATCTTTTCGACTTCATTGATGTACCTCCCTCTGATGAACTCTTCCGTT
>Ga0302326_10005521_pt1 | contig 28822 bp, 29 predicted proteins | sample Palsa_T0_3_FD_202264 | JGI IMG/M metagenome (GOLD analysis project Ga0302326, IMG submission 202264) | Peat permafrost microbial communities from Stordalen Mire near Abisko, Sweden - Palsa_T0_3 | ecosystem: Environmental > Terrestrial > Soil > Palsa > Peat permafrost | place: Sweden: Abisko... | reverse complement strand
ATCGCTTTATCGGACCGGTCGTGACCAAGTTAGAGTCCGACGGAACCGCAACGCGGGTACCGGAGCCGTTTGCGATCAACGAGAAGCCATCGATCGCAATCTTGCCGTTCCAAAATATGAGCGGCGATCCGGAGCAGGAGTACTTCGCCGACGGCCTGGTCGAGGAGATCATTACAGCCCTGTCGCGCCTGCGCTGGCTGTTTGTAATGGCGCGCAACTCGAGCTTCACCTACAAGGGACGCGCGATCGACGTTCGGCAAGCGGCGCGCGAGCTGGGCGTGCGCTACATCCTGGAAGGCAGCGTGCGCAGAGCCGCCGACAGAGTACGGGTCACGGGGCAGCTGATCGATGCCGCGACCGGCGCGCATCTGTGGGCCGACAGGTTCGATCGCCCGCTCAGTGACGTTTTTGCAATGCAGGACGAGATCACCACCGCGGTGGTCGGCGCTATCGAACCGAACTTGCGCTCCGCGGAGATCGAGCGCGTCAAGCGCAAGCGGCTCGAAAGCCTCGATGCTTACGATCTCGTCTTGCAAGTGCACTCGATTGCAACGTTCATGCCGGATTCCGCTGCCAAGGCCCTGCCCTTGCTCGAACGCGCGCTGGCGATCGAACCGGATTACGCAATGGCACACGGCTACGCGGCTATCTTGCATCAGAACCTGTTCATCCGTGGCGGAATGCACGAGGAGGATCGCACCGCCGCGATCCACCATGCACACGCCGCGATCACCTATGGCCACGACGATGCCCGTGCCTTGGCCATGGCCGGGATGGCCATCGGACTGGTCGAGCACGACTTCGCCGCTGCGGTTGCGGCATTCGAGGCGGCGATGGCCATCAGCCCCTCCTATGCGGTCGCCTTCAATCTCGGCAGCATCGTGCTGGCGTGGGGCGGTGAAGCCGAGCGCTCGATCGATTGGGGCGAGAAGGCGCTCCGCCTGAGCCCCTTCGATTCATGGAACTTCGTCGCCAGGCTTGCGATCTCTCTCGCCCATTTCCAACGCGAGCGTTTTGAGGCGGCCGCGAATGCTGCTCGCCTGGGCATTCAGTGCAATCCGGCTTTCAGCGTCTGCTACATGACGCTCGCAGCGGCACTCGCCGCACTCGGAAGGCTCGACGAAGCCAGAACAACCGTCGCGCGGTTGCTGGCAGTCCAGCCTGGCTTCAAGATAGCGAGGCACTGTGTTGGCGTCGGTGCCGTGGCCGCGCTATCCGGCCCCTTGTCCGATGCTCTTCGCACGGCCGGGCTGCCGGAGTGAGGCTGATGCAAAAGTCTTTCGACGCGACGCGCAACGAGCCAAGTCTCCATCTGCGACGGGCCAGGTGCCACGGGCACGGATTTTCGCCGTTGCGTTTTGCTACACTGCGTGAGGCCGGTTATGGCCCATCGCTGCCCAGGGCGTGTGCCACGACATGTCTGCAGCAGCCGAAAGCCGACGCGGCATCCGCAGCCCGTCCGTTGGTCAATCCATCGAAGCTTGCTTAGCCGCACCGCTTGCATTGATTTCGATCAACGCCGGCCATGCGAACTTGGCCCAGTCTCGCATCCATGAGCACGACACTGACATTGGCCGAACGCGCGGTGCCGCGTTATACGTCCTATCCCACTGCGCCGCATTTCTCCGCAGCGGTGGGGCCGCAGGCTTACGCCGAATGGCTCGGCGCGCTGCCGGATGCGGCGAAGCTCTCGCTTTACCTGCATGTGCCCTACTGCCATGAGCTTTGCCTCTATTGCGGCTGCACCACCAAGGCGGTGCGCCGGCGGTCGCCTGTTGTCGCTTATGCCGACCATCTGCGGAAGGAGATCGCGCTGCTGGGCGCCGTCATCGGCGGCCGGCCGGTGGTTCACCTGCACTGGGGCGGCGGCACGCCGTCGATCCTCGGTGTCGATATCATCGTCGACATCGTCGAACGGCTCAACCGGACGTTCGATCTCACGCATATCGCCGAGCATGCGATCGAGCTCGATCCGCGCCGTGTGACGTCGCAGCTCGCCGCGGCGCTCGGCCGCATCGGCATCACCCGCGCGAGCTTCGGCGCCCAGGATTTCTCGCCCCATGTGCAGCAGGCGATCGGCCGCGTCCAGCCGTTCGACGAGGTCGAAGCGGCGGTCGAGGCGGTGCGGGCCGCCGGCATTGCCGCCGTCAATATCGATCTGATGTACGGCCTGCCGCGGCAGAGCGTCGGCGACGTGATCCGCAGCGCCGAACTGGCGGCGTCGCTCGCGCCGTCGCGCATTGCGCTGTTCGGCTATGCCCATGTGCCGTGGTTCAAGCCGCATCAAAAGCTGATCGACACGCAATCGCTCCCGGGCGCTGCCGAGCGCATGGCGCAGATGTACGCCGCGGCCGAGACTCTGGAGGAATGCGGCTACGTGCAGGTCGGCCTCGATCATTTTGCAGCGGCCCATGACGATCTCGATCACGCCGCACGGACCGGACGGCTGCATCGCAATTTCCAGGGCTACACGACCGATGAGGCCGATGCCCTGATCGGCCTCGGCGCCTCCTCGATCGGCCGGCTGCCGCAGGGCTATGTGCAGAATGCGCCGGATGTCGGCTCCTACGCGCGCGCCATCGACGCCGGGCGCTTTGCCGTCGCCAAGGGCCTCGCGTTCACGCTTGATGACCTCCAGCGCGCAAAGATCATCGAGCGGCTGATGTGCGACTTCGCCGTCGATCTCGATGCACAAGCGGGTGCGACGGATTTCTCGGCGGAATTGGACGCCCTCGACGCGCTCTGCGCATCCGGCATCGTGCGCCGCCACGGCCGCCGGATCGAGGTGACGGAAAAGGGGCGCCCCTTCGTTCGTCTTGTGGCCGCGGCCTTCGACGCCTATCTGGTACAAAATCACCAGCGGCACTCGGTCGCCGTGTGAGCCCACGCGCGTTGCGAGCCCCCGCACTCACTGGAGGTCCGCCCATGCCCTACCAGACCAACGAGGATCTGCCGAACCCGATCACGCGCCATCTGCCGCCGCATGCCCAGGACATCTATCGTGCCGCCTTCAATCACGCCTTCGCGGCCCATGCCGGCGACCCGCGCCAGGAAGAAGCGGCCCATCGCATCGCCTGGGCCGCCGTCAAGCGTGTCTATGTGAAGATCGGCGACAGCTGGGTCGCGCGCGAGGGCACCATCTGACTCAAAGTCGGCACCGTGCGGGCGCCGGCAGCGGAATTCATTTTTTCCTCACGCGCCGCCGGTTCGTAGCCCCATTTCGCACAAATACGGTATTTGAGCACCTCTATTCTACTTTGCATAGGGTTGTTTTTGAGTAAAACGAGTCCCATGCCCCCGCGGCTATCGGATCGCCCATCGCAGGCCGTGAGTGCCAGGGCGCGAGCACCCTCTCCCGCACGCGGGGCGAGGGGGAAGAAGCGCTGCACCTGATTTCGATCAAAGCGGCTTTGCCTTCCATGCGCCAGAAAGAGGCGTGGCGAGAGGCGGCCTGTTGCTGCCTCGTTGCCTTTTTGCGGCTGAGGACAAAAATGGTTACCCCCGGAAAGTCGAAACGCGCGCTCATCGCGGCCGCGGTCGTGCTGGTGGGCGCGGGCGTCGCGGCGATCTGGAATTACGACGCACTGGTGCGATGGGTGACCTCGTCGGGCCGGCCCGCGAGCATCGTGGTGTCGGGCAATATCGAGGCCCACCAGGCCGTGCTCGGCTTCAAGACCGTGCAATCGCGCATCGTCGAGCTGCCGTTCAACGAAGGCCAGTGGGTCAAGGCCGGGACCCTGATTTCGCGGGTCGACGATGCGGATTACCGCCAGCAGGTCGCCATGGCCAAGGCGGCGCTCGAGGTGCAAAAACGCCAGCTCGCGGCGGCCGAGCAGAACCTCGAGGCCGCCAAAAAGACGGTGGAAAGCGATGCCGCCGATCTGGAATTGGCCAACCTCGAATTCTCGCGCGCCGACAATCTCATGAAAAAAGGCGCCGGCACCATCGAGGCGCGCGACCAGACCAGCGCCATTCTCAAGAAATCCAATGCCGCCATCGAGCGCGACCGGGCGCTGGAACAATCGGCGGAGCGGCAGGTCGACCTCGCCCAAGCCAATATCCGCAATGCCGAGGAGACGCTCAAGCTGGCCGAGATCGTGCTCGGTTACACCACGCTGTCGGCGCCGTTCGACGGCGTGATCACGGTGCGCCAGGCGGAACTCGGCGAAATCATGGTGCCGGGCACGCCGGTGGTGACGCTCGCCGACCTCGATCACATCTGGCTGCGCGCCTACATCAACGAGACCGACATCGGCAAGGTGCGCCTCGATCAGAACGCGGTGGTCACGACCGACACCTACCCCGGCAAGCGATACATGGGCCGGGTGTCCTTCATTTCGTCGGCCGCCGAGTTCACGCCCAAGAGCGTCGAGACCCATGCCGAGCGCGTCACCCTAGTCTATCGCATCAAGATCGACATCGACAACCCGACCCACGAGCTGGTTCCGGGCATGCCGGCCGATGCGACGCTGGAAGCGCTTCCCGCGGGCAAGCCATGAGCGATCCGGCTGCGATCATCGTGATCGACGGGCTGATCAAGCGGTTCGCGCAAGTCACGGCGGTCGATCGGCTCAGCTTCTCGGTGAACCACGGCGAGATCTTCGGCCTGGTCGGGCCGGACGGCGCGGGCAAGACCGCGACCATGCGCATGCTGGCCGGCGTAATGCGGCCGGACGCCGGCGCCATCGTGATCGACGGGATCGATGCCGTCGCCGACCCCGAACAGGTCAAGCCGCATGTGAGCTACATGCCGCAGCGCTTCGGTCTCTATGAAGACCTGACCGTGGATGAGAACATCAAGTTCTATGCCGACCTGTTCGAGGTGCCGGCTGACGTGCGCCGCGAACGCGCAGGCCGCCTCCTCGCAGCGTCCGAGATGACCAACTTCGGCGGGTTCAAGGCCGGCCAGTTGTCAGGCGGCATGAAGCAGAAGCTCGGGCTTACTTGCGCGCTCGTGCACACGCCGAAAATCCTGCTGCTCGACGAACCCACCACCGGCGTCGACCCGGTGTCGCGCCGCGACTTCTGGCGCATCCTCTACGGGCTGCGCGAGGAGGGCGTCACCATCGTGATATCGACCGCCTATCTCGACGAGGCCGAGCGCTGCAACCGGCTGACCCTGCTGCACGGCGGCCATGCGCTCTATTGCGACACGCCGGCCGCGCTCAAGCAGCACATGCCGGGCGCGCTGATCGCCATCTCCTCCGCCGACGGCCGCGCCGTGCGTAACGCCCTCAACGGTCAGCCGGGGGTGAGCCACGTTCTCCTGGTCGGCGACGGCGTGCATGCGGTGGTGGACGATGCCACGCGTATTCCCCAGCTGCGCGGCGCGCTGGATCGCGCCGCCGTGCCGGTTTCCGCCATCGCGGTTGCCACGCCCAGCATCGAGGACGTCTTCGTCGCGCTCCTGGAAACCGGGGACGCGCCGTGACGGATCCCGGACACGCCACGAGGACGGGAAACGACGATCAGGTGATCGCCGACGGCCTCGTCAAGCGGTTCGGCGACTTCGTCGCGGTGGACCATGTGAGTTTCCGCATCGCGCGCGGGGAGATCATGGGCTTCCTCGGTCCGAACGGCGCCGGAAAATCGACCATCATCCGAATCCTGTGCGGCCTGCTGCGCCCGAGCGGCGGCCGCGCGATCGTCGCCGGAATCGACGTCGCGCGCGATCCCGAAGCCGTGCGCAACCACATCGGATACATGTCGCAGAAATTCTCGCTCTACCGCGATCTCACGGTCGATGAAAACCTGCGTTTCTTCGGCGGAATCTACAGCGTGCCGCGCGCCGAACTCGCCCGGCGCATCCGCTTTGCGGTCGGCATGGCGGGGCTTGCCGGGCGCGAGGATGCGCTGGTCGGAACGCTGGCGGGCGGATGGCAGCAGCGTCTGGCGCTCGGCTGCGCCGTGCTGCACCGGCCCCCCATCCTGTTCCTGGACGAGCCGACATCGGGGGTCGAGCCGGCCTCGCGGCGGCGCTTCTGGGACCTCATCCACAGCCTCGCGAGCGAAGGCGTGACGGTGCTGGTCTCGACCCACTACATGGACGAAGCCGAATACTGCCACCGCGCGGCTTTGATCAATCACGGGCGTCTCATCGCCATCGGCAGTCCCGCGAAGCTCAAGGAGAGCGCGCTCGGCGGGGAGCTGTTGGTGGTCGAATCCGACGCACTGGGCGCGACCCTTGCGGCACTTCAGGACGCGCCCGACGTGCGGGATTGTTCGGTGTTCGGTAATTCGCTGCATGTCCTGGTCGGCGATGCCGCAAAGAGCCTCACTGCGCTCCCGGAGTTTCTCGCCGCCAAAAATCTGCGGCCGCGCCGTGTCGCGCGAATTGCAGCCTCGCTCGAAGACGTATTCGTGCAGCTCATCGCGGCCGATGCGGCGAGCCGGAAGGCGGCCGCATGAGAATGCGCCGGCTCAAGGCGATTGCCGTCAAGGAGTTCGTGCAAATCTGGCGCGATCCCCGCAGCCTGATGATCGCGCTGCTGATGCCGTTCACGCAGATGTTCCTGCTCGGCTATGGCGTCACGCTCGACCTCAAGCATATTCCGGTCTGTACGTTCGACCGCGAAGCCAGCCAGAACAGCCAGGCGCTGCTCAAGCATTTCCAGGCCTCGCAGTATTTTGCGATCGTCCGCAACGTCGTGACCTATCCGGCACTGGTCGACGCCATCGACCGCGCCGACTGCAAGATCGCCATCGTCATCCCGCCGGACTTCTCCGAGCGCCTGAACGATTCCGGCAGCGCGCCGGTCCAAGCCATACTCGACGCCACCGACGACAACTCCGCGAATATCGCCTTCGGCTATGCGCTTTCGGTCGTCTCCGGGTATTCCGGCGAAGTGGTGCTCGATGCATTGAGCCGGCAAGGCCGCGAGCTCCAGCAAATCCTGCCGATGACGGTCCAGTCGCGGGTCTGGTTCAACGAGGACCTGGAAAGCCGCAACTTCATCATCCCCGGAGTCGTCGCCGTCATCATGGCGCTGGTCGGGGCGCAACTGACCTCGCTCACGATCTCGCGGGAGTGGGAGCGCGGCACCATGGAGCTCTTGATCTCAACGCCGGTTAAGCCGAGCGAACTGATGATCGGCAAGCTGCTTCCTTACCTTGCGATCGGCTGGATCGACGCCGCCTTCTGCCTGATCCTTGCGGCGCTGTGGTTTCAGGTGCCGTTCCGCGGCACGATCTTCACCTTGTTCATCACCACGACGCTGTTCCTGATCGTCGTGCTCGGCATCGGCTATCTGCTGTCGGTCCTGATCCGCAGCCAGATCGGGGCGAGCCAGATCGCGTTGCTGGTGACGATGCTCCCGGCCACGTTGCTGTCCGGATACGTCTTCCCGATCGACCAGATGCCCAAGGTGGTCCAGGACATCACCTATCTCGTCTATGCCCGCTACTATGTCACCATCGTCAAGGCGATCTTCCTCAAGGGCTCCGATATCCCCGCGCTGGCGACGCCGATCCTGTTCCTCCTCGTCTATGCCGTGGCTGTGATGGTGCTGGCAGCCCGCTCGTTCCACAAGAGGCTCGATTGAGCCATGTTCAGCCGCACCAGCCAGATCGTGATCAAGGAGTTCATTCAGCTCTGGCGTGACAAATGGGGGCGGTTCCGCCTGATCGTGCCGCCCATCGTCCAGCTGCTGCTGTTCGGTTACGCCGCCACCTTCGAGGTCTATCACGTGTCGACCGCGGTGCTCGACCTCGACCACACCCAGGAAAGCCGGGAGCTGGTCGCCCGCTTCACTTCGAGCAACCGGCTCGACATCGTCCAGCGCGCGCAGACGCAGGACGAGATCGACGGGACGATCGACCGCAGCGATGCGGCGGTCGGCCTCGTCATCCATGCCGGGTTCGCAAATCTCCTGCGCAAGGGCCAAGAGGCGCCGCTCCAGGTCCTGGTCGACGGGACCAATTCGAACACGGCGCTGATCGCGCTCGGCTACATCAACACCATCGCTGCCCAGTTCTCCCAGGACTACGTGACCGACCTGGCGGAACGCACCCAGGGAATCCAGGGCATGGAACAGGCTCAGGTTCAGGTCGCGCTGGAGCAACGGCCCTGGTTCAATCCGGATTTCAACGGGCAGTGGTTCTTCGTGCCCGGCGTCATCGCGACGATCACCCTCGTCATGGTGGTCAATCTCACGGCTTTCGCGGTGGTGCGCGAGCGCGAGGTCGGCACCCTCGAGCAGATCATGGTGAGCCCGATACGGCCATCTGAATTCATCCTCGGCAAGACCGTCCCGTTTTTCGTCGTCGGGCTGGGGCTTGCCGCGCTCGTCACCATCGTCGGAATCGTCTGGTTCCAAATCCCCTTCGTGGGCAATCCCCTCGTCTTCATATTCGGGACGATGCTCTATCTGCTGAGCCTGCTGGCGCTCGGCCTGCTCATCTCCACGGTCTGCTCGACCCAGCAGCAGGCATTCGCCACCAATTTCTTCGTGCTCAACCCGCTTTTCATCCTATCCGGCTTCAGCTTCCCGATTTCCAGCATGCCGGACGTGCTGCAGTGGCTTACCTATGTGAACCCGCTGCGCTATTATCTCATCGTCATCCGCGGCACCTTCCTCAAAGGGATCGGTGTCGCCATATTGTGGCCGGACCTGCTGGCGATGGCGGTGATCGCGGGGGTCCTTCTGACGGTGAGCATCCTGCGGTTCCGGAAATCGCTGGAATAACGACACTTCCCGGAGCCGGTGCCTCCGCCGATCGTGGATTGATCCCGGTCAATATCCGCCGTCGCAGCGGCAGTAGTCTCGACCATGGCCAAGAAGCAGCAGCACGGCGAGGTGCCGGAGTTTCCGGCCAGCCTGTTCGCGTGGCCGGCATTGATGGCGGCGAGCGTCGGCGAGGCGATCGCCGCCTCGCTCGCGGTGCCACCCTTGGCGCCCGAGACCGCCGGGGCGCGCCAGCCGGTGTGGTCGACGCCCCATCGGTTGCGCTTCGAACTCGGCACCATGGCGCTGCGCGATTTCTCCACCGGCGAGAGCGGCGTTCCCGCCCTCATCTGCGCCCCGTTCGCGTTGCATTGCGCGACCATTGCGGACTTTGCTCCCGGCCACAGCGTGGTCGAGGCGCTCCGCGACGGCGGGATCGGCCGGATTCTCGTGACGGACTGGCGCTCGGCGGGGCCCGACATGCGGTTTCTCTCGATCGACAACTACCTCGCGGATCTCAACGTCGCCGTGGACGAGATCGTACCCCCGGTCGATCTCGTCGGCCTGTGCCAGGGCGGCTGGATGGCGCTGGCCTACGCGGCGCGCTTTCCCCACAAGGTGCGGCGCCTCGTGCTGGCGGGTGCGCCTGTCGACATCGCCGCCGGCCGGTCCATGCTGTCGCAGATGACAACGAGCGTTCCGCTGTCCGCGTTCCAGGATTTCGTCGACTCGCAGGACGGCCGCGTGCTCGGCCAGCGTGTCCTTCATCTGTGGGGAGCGGCGCTCCGCGCGAACGACGAGCGCCATGTCCTGCAACTCCCCCGCGGCGATAATTCGGTGCGGACGCAGGACCTGCTGGCGCGGTTCCAGGAATGGAACGACCTCACCGTCGACCTGCCGGGCACCTACTATCTCCAGGTGGTATCCTGGCTGTTCCAGGAGAACCGCCTCGCCACCGGCAATTTCGTCGCGCTCGGGAGGCAAATCGATCTTTCCGCCGTGCGCCATCCGATTTATCTGCTCGGCGCCCGCGACGACGAAATCGTCGCTCCCGCCCAGCTGTTCGCGACCGCGAACCGCGTCGGCACGCCGCGCGAGCACATCGAAACCGCGACCGAACCGTGCGGGCATCTCGGTCTGTTCCTCGGCGCCGAGACGATCAGGGGCCGATGGCCACGGATTGCGCGCTGGCTCGGCGAGGAGATGTAAGTCGCGAGCGCCGGTGCGCTCTCGGACTCCTAGGATTTAGCGCAGGCATTGCGCTAAGCTCGCCAATCGTATCCGGGAGATTGCCATGCAGAAGAGCGACGGCAAGAAGAAACAGAAATGCAAGAATTGCGAAGGCAAGGGCACCCTCAAGAAGGGAGACAAGGTGGTGAGGTGCCAGCGCTGCGACGGGACCGGGATCAAGCGGTGAGCCGCGCCCGATACGCCGTCAGGTCCAGAACTGATAGACCAATTTCCCGAGCGAATAGACGACGGCACATCCGATGAAGAACAGGATCACCCATACCGCGTAATCGAGCTGCTTCTTGAATTCGGAGACGGCCTGCGAGGTCTTCTTCTTTGATCGCCCCATGAAGACGGCTCGCAGGAAGAGCACGATCGGCATTACCGCCAGAATGATCCCGATGATTTTGAACATAAAGGGATGTATGACCCGAATCCGGTCGCCGGAGAAGCTGCCATCTTCCGGCATCCGGGAAGGCATCGAGGAAAGGATCGACAGCGGTGCGCGCAATGGTTCTCGACCGGCCCCGCACGCCATTGGTGATGCGCGAGCGCCCGACGCCGGTCCCCGCCGCCGGAGAAATCCTCATCGAGATTTCGGCCTGCGGGGTGTGCCGCACCGACCTGCACGTGGTCGACGGCGAATTGCCGGACCCCAAGCTCCCGATCATTCCCGGGCATGAGATCGTCGGACGGGTCGCGGCGTGCGGGGAGGGCGTTTCCGGTCTCGCCGCCGGTGCCCGTGTCGGCGTGCCGTGGCTCGGGGCGACATGCGGCGTTTGTCCCTATTGCCGCGACGGCCGCGAGAACCTGTGCGATCGGCCGCTGTTCACCGGCTATACGCGGGACGGCGGCTTTGCGACCCATACCGTGGCGGATGCTCGCTTTTGCTTTGCGCTGCCGCCGGACGCGGATGCCGCGGAACTGGCGCCGCTGATGTGCGCGGGGTTGATCGGCTGGCGCAGCTACCGGATGGCCGGGGCAGGGGAAAGCCTCGGCATCTATGGATTCGGCGCCGCCGCTCATATCCTGGTCCAGGTCGCGATCTGGCAGGGCCGTCGCGTCTATGCCTTCACCCGGCCGGGCGACGAGGACGCGCAACACTTCGCCCGCCGGCTCGGCGCGGTGTGGGCCGGCGGCTCCGGGGAGATGCCGCCGGAACGGCTCGATGCCGCGATCATCTTCGCCCCGGTCGGCGCGCTCGTGCCGGCGGCCTTGCTTGCGGTCAAGAAGGGCGCCCGGGTCGTGTGCGGCGGCATCCACATGTCTGACATCCCGGCCTTCCCGTATCGCATCCTGTGGGAGGAACGCCAGATCCTCTCGGTCGCCAACCTGACCCGCGAGGATGCCCATGAATTTCTACGGGTGGCGCCGCAGGCCGGCGTGAAGACCGAGGTGACGCGCTATCCGCTCGCCCAGGCCAACGAGGCGCTCGCCGATTTGCGCGAGGGACGTCTGCAGGGCGCCGCGGTGCTGATTCCGTGATGTTGTGCCGCTCAATTCAGCATCCCCAGCACCCGGGGCAGCCACAGCGTAATCTCCGGGATGTAGGTCACCATCACCAGGAACACCAGCATAGTCCCCAGCCAAGGCAGCACCGCCACGGTCAATTCGGTGATGCCCATCTTGGTGATGCTGGAGGCGACGTAGAGATTGAGCCCGACCGGCGGGTGGCACAGGCCCACCTCCATGTTGACCGCCATCAGGATGCCGAGATGCACGGGGTTGACCCCGAGCCGCGCCGACATCGGGAACAGGATCGGCGCCATGATCAGCACGATGGCGGCGGGGTCCATGAAATTGCCGGCCGCCAGCAGCACGATGTTGGTGACGAGCAGGAACGCCATCATGCCGAAGCCCTGCGCCGTCATCCATTCCGCCATCGACTGGGGAATCTGCTCGGAGGTGAGCAGCCAGGAGAACACCGCCGCATTGGTGATGATGTAGAGGATCATGGCGCTCATGGACGCCGCCTTGAGCAGCACGGCCGGCACGTCGGCGAATTTGAGCTCCTTGTAGACGAACACCGCGATGAAGAAGGCATAGACGGCCGCCACCGCGGCGGCCTCGGTCGGAGTGAACAGGCCGCTATAGATTCCGCCCAGCACCAGCACGATCAGGAACAGGCCCCAAAAACCCTCGCGGAAGGCGCGCAGGCATTCGCCCCAGCTCGCCCGCTTCATGCGCGGATAGTCGTTGCGCCAGGCGCGATACCAGGTGGTCATTCCCAGCATGGTGGCGAGGATCAGCCCTGGCACCAGCGCGGCGATGAAGAGCTGGCCCACCGAGGCGGAGTCGACGATGTTGCCGTCGGGGCCCATGGGCTGCATGCCGCTGGTCGCCACCGCGAAGATGACGAGGTTGATCGACGGCGGAAACAGGATGCCGAGCGCCCCCGAGGTCGCGATCACGCCGGCGCCGAACCGGAGCGGATAGCCGTTCTCTACGATCGCCGGCAGGATGATGGAGCCGATGCCGACCACCGTCGCGACCGAAGAGCCCGAGATCGCGGCGAACAGCGCGCAGGCGACGACGCCCGCGAGCCCCAGTCCGCCATACCAGTGCCCGATCAGCGAGGTCGCGAAGTCGATCATGCGCCGTGCGACCCCGCCGGAGGTGAGGAAATTTCCGGCCAGGATGAAGAACGGGATCGCCATGATCTCGAAGCGGTCGATGCTGGTGAACAGCTTGAGCCCGACCATCTTGGGATCGACGCTCGACAGGATGAACAGATAGGTGAGCACGGACAGTCCGAGCGCGATCGAGATCGGCATGCCCGTCGCCATCAGGGCGAGCAGCATCGCGAACAGCAGCGCCGCGCGCAGCGACTGCGACAGCTCGATGATCTCGAAGCGCGCCAGCACGCAGACGAGCGCCAGTGCGATCGGAACCAGCACGATCAGCGACGCCATGACGATGCCGGCGCGCGGCCGCGGCGCGACGGTCTCGGAATACCCGGTCATTGCGCCGGCTCGGCAACGGGCGCCGGCACGATCTCCGGGGCCACATATTCGATGCCGTGATGGCCCTGATTCGGGACGCGGCCGGTGCGCTGGAACCGCCACATCACCTGCAGGAAGCGGAAGCACATGAGGTAGGAGCCGAGGGGAATGCAGAGATAGATCATCCAGCTCGGCCACTCGAGTTCCGGCGATACCTGGTCGGGGTCGAGATCGTGGATATAGACGGCGCCCAGCGTGCCGATGATGCCGGTGAACAGGGCGCCGCAGGCGAGCGCGAACAAGATCACCGGCTTGCGTGCGGCAGGTGAAAGCTGCTTGACGAAGACGTCGACGCCCACATGGATGCCGATCCGCACGCCGAGCGCCGCGCCGAATTTCGCCATCCACACGAACATGTAGGTGGCGAGCTCCTGCGCCCAGGAGAGATTGATCGCGGTGAGCGTGAGATAGACCCAGTCAGCCGCGAGGCTGAGCCAGACGAGGCCGTGTCCCTTTGCCCAGTTGGACAGCGTCACCGAATTGCTGGCGCCGTAGCGGTGCACGACGGCGACGAACGTGATGCAGGTGGCCGCGGCAATGAGGACGCAGATGATCCACTCTTCGAGTCGATCGAGGATGCGGTCGAGCAGGTTGAGCACGTTGAGCACGTTGAGCACGTTGAGCAAGATGTCCCCCTCGGCTCGGACTTGCTGACCTTTTCCCTCCCAAAAGTCGGGGAGGGAGAAAACGACTCAGGACTGCGGCGGGGTGAAGCCGGAGGCCTTGTAGATTTTTTCGATGAAGTCCTTGCCGAAGCGACTCTGCATTTCCTTGTGGACCGGCATCAGCTTGGCGACCCAGGCCTTCTTCTCGTCGTCGGTGAGGACATGGACCTGGACCTTGCCGGACGCCTTTATCTTTTCGAGCGCGTCGACATTGTCCTTTGCGGCGGTCTCATTGAAATAGTCGGTCGTTTCCTTCACGGCGCGTGCCAGCGGCTCCTTGAGGTCCGCCGGCAGTCCGTCCCAGAACTTCTTGTTGGTGACGAGCGCATAGGTGAGCCGCCCGTGATAGGAGACGGTCAGATATTTCTGCACCTCGTAGAATTTCTGGGTCAGGATGTTGGACGGCACATTGTCCTCGCCGTCGACCACGCCGGTCTGCAGCGCCTGGTAGAGCTCCCCGAACGCCATGATCTGCGGGATGGCGCCGAGCTCGCGGGCCACCGCGTCGAGCACCTTGGAGCCCTGGATGCGCATCTTCATGCCCCTGAAGTCGTCGGGCTGGATGAGCGGCTTGTTGGCCGTATAGACATGCGCGCCATTGTCCCAATAGGCCAGCGGTTCGACGCCCTTGGCCTCCAGCTTCTTGTTGAGGTCGGCCATCATCGGGCTCGCCATCATCTGGCGTGCGCGGGCGTCGTCGCTCATCAGGAAGGGCAGGTCGAAGACGTCGAATTCCTTGACGCCGAGCGGGCCGAACTTGGAGATCGAGGGCGCGAGGATCTGCACCGAGCCGAGCTGCAGCGCCTCGAGCTCCTCCTTGTCCTTGTAGAGCGAAGAGTTCGGATAGACCTCCACCTTCACCCGGCCGTTGGTGTATTTCTCGGCGAGTTCCTTGAACACCATCGAGGCCTTGCCCTTGGGGGCATCGGGCGACACCACGTGACTGAACTTGATGATGATCGGCTGTTGGGCCTGGGCGGCACCGGTGAGCGCCAGACTGCTGGCGACGAAAGCGGCGGCTGCAACCGCCGCGACGAGCTTGCCGTACATGGACGTCCCTCCGCGTTTCCAGCACCGGTCACCGTCTTGTCCCGTCTCGGGCCGGCGTTGGGCCTAGTATGGCAGCCTTTTCCCGCTGCAACCAAGCCAAAACTCCCCGATCCGGCCTGAGGTACCTGGGCGCATCTTGTCGCAACTGAGCCCCGCTTTGGGGACGCCGGTCCTGGTCACGCTTTCTCGGCAGCCCTCGGGGCCTTGGTTCAATCCGGATCGCCAGTACCGGGGAGGGCCGCAGGAAAGGCCGATTGAACTTTTTGTGCAGGACCGGAGACCAACAGGTCAGTTCTCCGAACAAGGAGCCCCCTATGTCCCACAAGTTCATCGTCCTCACCGCCGCCGCGATCGCACTCGGTTCGGTCGCCATCGCCTCGACAATCGCGCGGTCCGGGGTCGCTCAACCCTATCAAAGCAAAGCGGATTTCGATCAGGCCTTCGCCGCGGTCGGGGCCTCCATGCCGGCGCAGGCCGCGGCCGATATGGAAAAGCTTCGGCAGGCCGGCTTGAAGCGGATCGATCTGGCGCAGTCCACCCGATAGGACGATCTGCGTCCGCATCCGGATTACCGATACGGAAAAGCCGGCGGCTTCGGGAGGCCATTCCCGTCGCCGCCGGCGTTTCCTTATTTCAGCTCAAGCCGCAACGCGCGGATGAGAATGCGTGGGGTTCACGACCGCTTGAACGAGTTGTAGACCATGCGGGTCCAGTTTTTGGCCTGCGCGTCGTTTGCCGCCCATTTGGCGTTGAGATCGGCCAATGGATTGGCGGCCACCACCTCCTCCTCGGTCTTGCCCTCATTGAACAGCTTCTGGATGCGGTCGCGTGACGTGATCAGCATCTCGCGCCACACGATCAAATCCGCCTTTTTTGCGAGCGCGCCGTGGCCGGGTACGATCTTGGTGCCGTCGTTCGACACCTTGATGTAGGTATCGACGGCGCGGATCAGGCCTCTGATGTCGCCGCCATTGGCGAAGTCGATGGTGTTGTAGCGGCCGGTATTGCCGAAGGTGTCCCCGGTGTCGAGCACGTTGGCGTCATCGAAAAAGACCCAGGTGTCGCCGTCGGTGTGCGCATTGTAGACGTGGGTGAGCTGCGCCTTGCGGCCGCCGACTTCCACCGTCTTCGAGCCGCCGGAGTAGGTGTCGGTGGGCAGCGCGTCGGCCGGCTGGGGCGCCATCTTCGCGCCAGTCAGGCCGTTGGGAGCGTTGCCGGCGGCGAGACGGACCCTGATGTTGTCCTCGGCCACGATGGTGGCGCCGTCCTTGTGGAAGAGCGCATTTCCGCCGGTGTGGTCGCCGTGATAGTGGGTGTCGATGAGATACTTGATGGGCAGCGGCGAGATCTTTTCGATCGCGGCCTTGATCTTGTCGTGGAGCGGCGCGAATTCGCTGTCCACCATGATGATGCCGTCGGTGCCCACGGCGACGGTAATGTTTCCGCCTTGACCTTGGAGCATGTAGGTCTTGTTGCCGAGATCGGTGGTCTTGATCTCGACCTTGGAAAAGTCCGGCTGCTGCGCGTAGGCGGCCGATGCAAACATGACCGTGCCTGCCAGCGCGGCCAACTTGATTTTGTTCATGATGAGGTCTCCCATTTGATTGAAACAAGCCCGCGCATCTGGCGCGGGATTCCGGACGCTGTGATGTCTTTGTCATGACTGCCGCAGCCGCACACGTGATAGGCCTGCGGGCCGGCAGCGACCCGTCTTACATCATTGCCCGGAGCATTGCCTGGATCATTTCTCGGCCCGGTCGAAATACCGCAGTTCCGGCGGCGCCCAGGGCGTGCGAAACGCGGGCCGGGCGATTTCACGCAGGCCATTGTCAAAGGGCCGACCGCTGGGACACAATGGCAGGCGTCGCAACCGCAGTGGGACAGCAGTGATGGGCGGGGACGCGGTCAGGCGCGTCATCGGCACGAGCCTCGGCGCGGCGGCTCTGTTGGCCGCCATGTCCGTGCTTGCGCAGCCGTCGCAGAATCGGGCTTGGTGCGAGAACAAGGACGGCGCCTTCTCCGCGGACGATTCGATCAACGGGTGTACGGCCCTGATCCAGTCGGGCACGGAATCGCCGCAGAATGTTCCCGTGGTCTACAACAACCGCGGCATCGCCTATCGCTCCAAGGGCGATCTCGATCGCGCCATTGCCGACTACACCGAAGCGATCAGGCTCGATCCCGATTACGACGTGGCGTTCCACAATCGCGGCCGCGCCTATTACGCCAAGCATGACAACGACCGCGCCATCGCCGACTACGACCAGGCGTTGCGGGTCAATCCCCGGCATCGATTTGCTTACGTCGATCGCGGCCTCGCCCATTTCGCCAACCGAGACCCCGCCCGCGCGATTGCCGACTTCAGCGAGGCCATCAAGCTCGATCCCACCAACGCTTACGCTTTCAACATGCGCGGCATGGCCTATCGGGTGACGGGCGACTCCAGCCGGGCGATCGCCGACCATTCGGAAGCCATCAGGCTCGTTCCCGATTCCGAGGTTGCCTACTACTACCGCGGCCTTGCTTTCGGCGACACCAATCAACAGGACCGCGCCATCGCCGACTACGACCAGGCGCTCCGGCTCAATCCGAGTTACGAGAACGCGCTGGTGAATCGGGGTCTGGCGTGGGGAGAGAAGAAGCAGTTCGACCGCGCCATTGCCGATTACAGTCAGGCGATCAAGCTCAATGCGGAAGACGTCATCGCGATTTACGACCGCGGCAATGCATACCGTGCCATGGGCGATCTGGACCGCGCGATCACCGACTACACCGATGCGATCAAGATCAATCCCAAGGACGCCATCACCTTCCTCGCTCGAGGCAGCGCCTATTCCGCCAAGCGCGACTTCGCCCGCGCGATCCCCAATTTCGACCAGGCGCTGCGGCTCGATCCCGCCAGTGCCGCTGCCTACAACAGCCGTTGCTGGGCGCGCGCCGTGATCGGGCAGCTCGACCAGGCCCTGGCGGATTGCAACGAATCACTGCGCCTCAAGAGCGACCCCTACACGCTGGACAGCCGGGGGCTCGTCTATTTGAAGATGGGCCAGATCGATGCCGCCGTCGCCGATTACACGGCGGTGCTGAAGGACGTTCCCACTTTCGCGGACTCGCTTTACGGCCGCGGCCTGGCCAGGCGAAAGAAGGGCGATGCGGCTGGAAGCCAGGCCGACTTCGCCGCGGCAAAGGCGTCGCGCTCCGATATCGCGGAAGAATTCGCCAAGTTCGGGGTCAAATGAGGAGGCCGGGATCGTGCGCCAGCATGTTACCGCTGCGGCGACGGTTTGGTCAGGCCAATGCTGCACCGCAGCATATTTGCTCGCGATCGCGACATAAAGACTATATAAGCAACATGTCGTATCGCATTAAATTCTTATAAACAGTATATTTTTCAACGGGTCTTTTTGAATCCGTGCCCATGTCGCGGTCTTGTGCGGCGCCGTTGTAGGGCTACAATCTTAACCTAAGACGCTTATATCGCTGATTGCGGCGGATAAGGATTGTGACCAATGAACCGGCACATCGCGATGATCGCTCTGGTTGTCAGCGCTTCGAGCCTTGCGTTTTACGGGACAGTGCGTCCGGTACGGGCCAGCGTTCCGCTCCCCGTCATCGCCCAGGCCGGCGTGCCGACGCTCGCCCCCATTCTCAAGAAAATCACCCCGGCGGTCATCAGCGTAGCGATCAAGGGGCATGTCGCCGATGGCGCCAAGAAGCGGGAAATTCGTTCGACCGGCTCCGGCGTGGTTTTCGATGCGAGCCAGGGGCTCATCATCACCAATAATCACGTCATCGAGCATGCCGAGGAGATCACGGTGACGCTTGCCGACGGCAGCAATCTGCCGGCCAAGCGGATCGGCGGCGACGCCGACACCGATATCGCTGTGATCAAGATCGAGGCGGACAACCTGACCGCCATTTCGATGGGCGATTCCGACCGGCTCGAGGTCGGCGATTTCGTGCTCGCCATCGGCAATCCGCTGCAGCTCGGCCAGACCGTCACCTCCGGGATCGTCAGCGGGCTGCGCCGCAACAATGTGGGGATCGAGCAGTACGAGGATTTCATCCAGACCGACGCGGCCATCTATCCCGGCAATTCCGGCGGCGCGCTCGTCAATCTCAACGGCGACCTGGTCGGCATCAACACCGCCTTCGTCGGCGCGAGCAACACCAATCCCGGCGTCGGCTTTGCCATTCCCATCAACATGGCCCGCAATGTGGCCGATCAGATCCTGGAATTCGGTGAGATCCGCCGCGGATCGCTCGGCATCACCATCGACGATGCGACGCCGAGCGTATTCCACGAGCTCAAGATGTCGGTGTCGACGGTCGCGGCCCCGGTCGGTGCGGTCATCGTGAAGGTCGATGGAGGTTCTACGGGCGCCCGTGCGGGCTTGAAATCCGGCGACGTGGTGACCGACGTCGGCAACGCCGCGATCAGGGACTCCGCGGATCTGCGCAATCGGATGGCCCTGCTTCGGGTCGGCGAAGTCGCCGAGCTTTCCGTCATGCGCGATGGCAAGCCCGTCAGCATCCGCGCGACCATCGCGGCGGATCACGAGCAGCACGGCCGCTCGAAGTAACCCGGTTCCACGCGCACCGCGCGCAGCTTTGCGGTCCAAGCAAACGATCCACAATATCCGATAGGCTGACCCTGTTGGTGTCATTGCCCGGCTTAACCGGGCCCGGTCAAGCCGGGCAATGACAGCCGATTGTGAGTCAACCGAAACGAAACACGCTTCTAGAAATCCGGCTTGTTCGCCTGCGGCATCGGCTCGAGATGCTGGTGGAAACGATCGTCGTTGTTCTCCGCACAGGCGATTTCACTCAGCGGACCCCGATCGACGCGCCGGTAACGCTGGATCGCGTTCCACGGCGTGGTGAAGGCGCCGGGGTCCTCCACGTGGACGTTGACCTCGAGCGTCTTGCCTTGGTCGATCATGTGGAAGCGTTCGGTCACGTGCAACTGCTCGGTGTGGGGTGTCTGATAATTGTCGACGAAGGTCTTGGTGGTGATCCCGATGGTATCGACGACGAGGGCGTCGCCGTCGTAATGACCGACGGAATCGCCGTACCATGACGGCTTCACGTTCGCCGGATGCGGTACGTCGAGACTGACGTGGCGGACCTGATGGTCCTGCATCCAGATCATCCAGACCTCTTTCGGTGTCTGCAGGAAGTACACCGGCGTGGCCGGCAGCACCAGGAAGGTAGGAACGCCGACCGGCCAGCACCGCTCCTTGGGAATCGCCACGACCTGTCCGGACAGCGACCGTTCATTGACCTTGCGCAGGCGTTCCCGTGTCCAGGGCTGCAGGATCGGATTGGTCAGGTCCGCGACCCGGAACGACGGTTTCGGGTTGGTCGGAAACTTGTAGAAGCTGACATAGGGGTGGGCCGGATCGGACACGATCGGGCCGGGCCCGCTGGGCGGCGGGATGAATTCGTCGTCCTGGGCGAGCCAGCCGGTCGTGCTGTCGGGGGAGAAGTTGGGCACGTTCGCGCTCTCGGCGCCATGGGCGGGCAGCGTAGCGCCGCCGCAAGCGAAGCTCGCGGCAACTGCGCCCATCAGGACGCCGAATGTGAGTTTCGAGGTAAGCGCAGACACGTGGCATTCTCCATTTCACCAAGCCGAAACATCGGTGGCGGTTTCGGCCGCAAGTTCTCGTTCACTGCGCAGGGGCCGCGCCCCGGAAGCGGGAAACCCCGACATCGCAAAGGCGATGCCGGCGAGGCTCAATGCGCTGAATTTCATCGGCATCTCCCCTCGAATTTATTGCTGTCGTTCTATGAAAAATCCCACGCCGATGCCAGCCCTTTCAGACTTTGCGCGCGGTGGCGGATGGAAGCGGCACGCCAGGCCGTTCCGGCTCGCCCCGCGGCTCGCCCCGCGCTTGCCCGGCCACCGCAAAACGGCGTAACTTTGCGTTGCAGCCGGTCTCGACCGGCGTCGTTCGTTCGGCCGATCGGGGCCGGTCCGAACCGGGAGAACATCGATGATCATCCGCGCGTTGTCCGCCGCCTTCCTGATGCTCGCCGCGGCGTCGGCGTCCGCCCAGACCACCCCACCGGCCACATCGCCGCCGGCCAGCTGGCCGAACCAGCGCGAGGGCGATTTCATCATCAAGGACTTCCGCTTCAAGAGCGGGGAAGCGATCGCGGAACTCAAGCAGCATTACATGACGCTGGGCACGCCCAAGCGCAACGCGGCGGGCGACATCACCAATGCGGTGATCCTGCTGCACGGCACGAGCTCCAGCGGCAAGGCGTGGCTCATGCCCTCGCTCGCCGACGAGCTGTTCGCAGCCGGCGCGCCGCTCGATGCCGCGCAGTATTTCATCATCCTGCCGGACGGCATCGGCCGCGGCGGTTCCAGCAAGCCGAGCGACGGGCTGCGCGCCAATTTCCCCCATTACCGCTATGACGACATCGTCGCGGCCGAGCACCGGCTCGTCACCGAAGGCCTCGGCATCAAGCACCTGCGTCTGGTCATGGGCTCGTCGATGGGCGGCATGCACACGTGGATGTGGGGCTACATGTATCCCGACCTGATGGACGGCCTCATCCCGATCGCCAGCCAGCCGATCCAGATCAGCGGCCGCAACTGGATTCAGCGCCGCATCGCCATCGAGGCGATCCGCCAGGATCCCGGCTGGAACAACGGCAATTACGAAAAGAACCCGACCCAATGGATGGTGACCGCGCCGTATGGATTCCTGCAGACCGAGAACGTGCGCCGGATCCAGGAAATGGCGCCGAGCCGCGAAGCCGGCGACGCGCTCTACCGCGAGGCGCTCGAGCAAGCCAGGAAGCGCGACGCCAACGACACGCTGTGGGGCATCGAGGCGGTGATGGACTACAACCCGACGCCGCACCTGGAAAAGATCAAGGCGCGGCTGATGGCCATCAATTCCGGCGACGACGAGACCAATCCGCCGCAGCTCGGCGTCACCGAGCGCGAGATCAAGCGCATCCCCAACGCGAAATACGTCCTCATTCCCGCCAGCGAAAAAACCCACGGCCATTTCACCCACCTGCGCGCCGTGTTCTGGAAGGACCACGTGGCGCAATTCCTCAAGGAATTGCCGCCGCAGATGTGAGGAGAGCGCTTCGGCGCCGTGCAGCCCGGAGTGAACAGCATGGCTCGTTCACGATTTCGCCGCGTCTCCGCGACGCTTCTGCTCGGCGCCGCCATCGGCCTCGGCGTTTCCGTCGCGCCGGCCTCGGCGAGCGATCTCGACCGCGTCTATCGCATCCTCGCCGGCAAGACCTTCGTCGATCTCACCCACAGCTTCGGGCCCGACACGCCGGTGTGGTCGGGCTTCGGCCAGGCGAAGATGACGCCGGCCGCCGATCCCAAGACCCACGAGCCCTACACGATCCCGAAGGACGGTTTCCGCGCGACCTTCTACGAGATGGTCGGCCAATACGGCACCCATGTCGACCCGCCCGCCCATTTCGCCGAGAACGGAATCACCATGGACCGGATTCCGCTAAAGCAGATGGTGCTGCCGCTCATCGTGCTCGACGACACGCCCTACCTCGCCAAGGACCCCAACCACGCCTTCTCCCCCGATGACCTGCGCGCGTGGGAGAAGATTCACGGCCGCGTGCCCAAGGGCGCGTTCGCGGCGCTGCGCACCGACATGTACAAGGACTGGGACAGCGATCCCGAGCGCTTCAAGCGCAGCCCGTTCCCGGCGTGGTCCCTCGAGACCATCGAGTTCCTGATCGGGCAGCGCGGCGTCACCGCGATCGGCCACGAATCCATGGACACCGACGTCACCGACAAGATGGATTCGGAAACCTACATCCTGCAGCACGGCCACTTCCAGATCGAGGTGATGGCCAATCTCGACAAGGTGCCGCCCAAGGGCGCGCTCATCATCGTCACCTGGCCGAAGGTGAAGGACGGCCTCGGCTTTCCCGCGCGCGCGATCGCGATCCTGCCGTAACACCCTCGCGCGCCGTCATTCCGGGGCGGTGCACGAGCACCGAACCCGGAATCCAGTTCGGCAAGGGCAGGCTGGATTGTCCCGCCTTCCTAATCGGGTCGTTCGCGGCGGCCACAGGCCGTAAGAAAAATCGGATTTGAAAGCAAGAGCCGGAGTGTCGGGTATCGGCGATTACCCATAGTAGGACGAAGATCGGCAATTCGGAGATTTGGGTATGACAACGACATCAGAACGCCAAAAGGTCGATACGGCGACCGCAACGGTAAACGACCCGCGGTGGGCGCGTGTCGTCGCGCGCGACCGATCCGCAGATGACGTGTTCTGGTATTCGGTGGCGACCACGGGCGTCTACTGCCGTCCGTCGTGCCCTTCCAGAGGCGCAAATCCGAAGAACGTCACCTTCCATGACACCTTGGATGCGGCCAAGGCGACAGGCTTTCGGGCCTGCAAGCGTTGCAACCCCGATGGAGCCTCGCTGGACGCCGAAAACGCAATTCTGGTCGAGAAAGCGTGTCGCCTGATCGAGCGGAGTGAAGAGACCCTTTCGCTTGAAAAGCTGGCCGACGCGGCAGGACTGAGCGCCGGTTACTTCCATCGTCTGTTCAAAGCGACGACCGGCCTTACGCCTAAGGACTACGCCGCGGCTCACCGCGCATCCCGCGTTCGTGAGGAACTGACGAAACGGCACACGGTGACGCAAGCAATCTACGATGCCGGCTTCAGTTCCAGTGGACGGTTCTACGAGAAGAGCACGGAGATGCTCGGCATGACCCCGACGCGTTATCGGGAGGGCGGCACCAACGAAGAAATACGCTTTGCGATCGGTCAATCCTCACTCGGCGCGATCCTCGTTGCATCGAGCGAAAAGGGTGTCGTGGCGATCCTCATCACCGACGATCCCGACAAGCTCGCTCGTGACCTGCAGGACCGGTTTCCGAAAGCGCGCCTGGTCGGAGCCGACAGGGAATATGAGGCTCTGGTCGCGCGGGTCGTCGGCCTGGTGGAAGCGCCGGCCCTCGGCGTCGATCTGCCGCTCGACATTCGTGGAACGGCTTTCCAACAGCGCGTTTGGAAGGCGTTGCGGAAAATACCGGCAGGCAAGACTGCGACCTACGCGGACATCGCCGCCCGGATCGGCTTGCCTAAGGCAGTGCGGGCAGTTGCCAGTGCCTGCGCAGCGAACCGCCTCGCGGTCGCCATTCCGTGTCATCGGGTCGTACGCAGCGACGGCTCGCTGTCAGGCTATGCCTGGGGCGTCGAGCGCAAGCGCAAGCTGCTCCAAGCGGAGGCAGGCGCTTGACCGCGCCCGTCACCATAGGGATCGGCGCGATCGATTGGGCAGCGATCGCGGCCGATCTCGATTCGCAGGGCTGGGCGGTGATTCCCGCGCTCCTTGCTGGCGCGGAATGCGACAGGATCGCCGGCATGTATGCAGGCGACGACCAGGCATTCCGCAGCCGCGTCATCATGGGACGGCACGGCTTCGGGCAGGGCGAATATCGTTATTTCGCCTATCCTCTGCCGTCGCTGATCGAGGGGCTACGCACTGCGATCTACCCGCAGCTTGCTCCGATCGCCAATCAGTGGAACGAGCGCATGGGTATCGACGTGCGTTTCCCGAAAACGCACGCCGAATTTCTCGAACGCTGCCATGCCGCCGGCCAGAACAGGCCGACACCTCTCCTGCTGCAATACGGACCGGGCGACTACAACTGTCTGCACCAGGACCTTTACGGGGATCATGTGTTCCCGTTACAGGCGACGGCGCTCCTTTCGAAGCCCGGCGAGGACTTTCAGGGCGGCGAGTTCGTGCTGACCGAGCAACGACCGCGAATGCAAAGTCGGGCAGCGGTCGTGCCATTGAGCAAGGGCGACGTGGTAGTGTTCGCAGTCAACAGTCGTCCCCATAGAGGCACGCGCGGCGATTACCGCGTCGTTCTTCGCCACGGTGTCAGCAAGCTTCGGGAGGGACGGCGGCACACAGTCGGAATAATCTTTCACGACGCCGCATAGCCGGCGTCCTGTTCGAAATAATTGGACCGCCGCCGGCTCGCCGGCCTTCAGGATGACGCCGCACCTTCGTGAAATGCCTTTCGCGCCGCCATGAGGGTCTCCAGGAGAAGGATCAAGCAAATGACACGAACGGCAATCGTGACCGGAGCATCAGGTGGCATCGGCCGAGGCATCGCGGAGCGTTTGGCCAAGGACGGCTTTTCAGTCGTCGCGCATTACGCGGGAAACGCCGCGAAGGCGGAGGAAGCTGTCAAGGGCATCGAGGCCGCCGGCGGCAAGGCCATCGCGGTGAGTGCAGATATATCGAAGGCGGCCGAGGTCAAAGGGCTTTTCGAGAAGGCGGAGACGACGTTCGGGGAAATCGCTGTCGTCGTGAACAGCGCAGGTATCATGACGCTCGCTCCGATCCAGGCGGGCGACATCGACAATTTCGACAAAGTCATCGCGACCAACCTTCGCGGCAGCTATCTGGTCATGAGCGAAGCGGCTAATCACGTCGTCGACGGCGGCCGAATTATCGTTTTCTCCAGCAGTGTCCTGGGAAAGAGTTTCCCGACCTATGGTGCCTATATCGCGTCGAAGTCGGGCGTCGAAGGTCTGACGCGCGTTCTGGCGAATGAGCTCGGACAGCGTAGGATCACCGTCAACGCGGTCGCGCCGGGGCCGGTGGCGACCGACCTCTTCTTGAAGGGCAAGAGCGAGGAGCTGATTGCGGCCATCAGCAAGATGGCTCCCCTCGGGCGGCTCGGCGAAGTCGACGACATCGTCGGCGTCGTATCGTTTCTCGCTGGTCCGGAGGGCGGCTGGATCAATGGACAAGTCATCCGCGTCAACGGCGGCTACACCTGAACCGTTGCCTGCGGCAACGCTCTCGCCGGCCGGGCACCTCCACTCACGCCCCAGCCGGCCGGCTCCAGGGCTCGCCGCGAATGACCGGCGCGATCTTGGTCGAGAACAGCTCGATCACCCGGGCAACCTTCGCGAACGGCAGCCCGCCGATGTCGATCTGCGCGAGGAAGCGCTGGTGCCCGAACAGCTCGCGCTCATACAGGATCTTGTCGATGATCTGTTGCGGGCTGCCGACGAACAGGGCTCCATGCGGGCTCGCGCGCGCCTCGTAGTCGGCCCGTGATATCTCCTGCGCGCGAAAATGCGCCGGGGTGTGGTTGCGAAAATAGCCGGCGTAGTGCGGATAGAATTCGTTCAGGGCATCTTGCGAATTCTCCTGGACGTGCATGTGGGTCGCAATGCTGAGCTTGAGGTCCCGTGCATCGTGCCCGGCTTCCATTCCGGTGCGGCGGTAGAGGTCGCTCACGGGCGCCAGTTGCGCCGGCGGGATGCTGATGTTGGCGAGCGCCAATGGCAGTCCGAGAGCACCGGCTCTCACGATGCTGCCCGGCGTGCCGCCGGTCCCGACCCAGATCGGGAGATGGCCCTGCGCCGGGCGCGGCGAAATCGGGGCATCGTTCAGAGCAGGCCGAAAGCGGCCTTGCCAGGTGACGCGCTCGGCGGCGTTGAGCTTGAGCAGCAGCTCGAGCTTCTCCGCAAACAGATCATCGTAGTCGGCGAGATCATAGCCGAACAGCGGAAAGGATTCGGTGAACACGCCGCGCCCGGCGATGAGCTCGGCGCGGCCGCCGGAGATTAGGTCCACGGTCGAAAAGTCCTCGAACACCCTCACCGGATCGGCCGTGCTCAGGATGGTGACCGCGCTCGCCAGGCGAATGCGCTGGGTCGTCGCGGCTATGGCCGCCAATACGACCGGCGTAGCGGAGACGGACATGTCCAGCCGATGATGTTCGCCGACCGCGAAAACATCGAGACCCGACTCGTCGGCGAGCTTCGCCGCGCCGAGGATCTCCGCCAGGCGTTGCTCGGCACGGATCGCCTTGCCCGTCCGCGCGTCCGGTGTAAGCTCTCCGAATGTATAAAGCCCCAGCTGGAACGCCTCTCGCATCGGATCGGTGTCCTCTCTCGTTCATTGCGCGATATTGGCTTGCGGCTGCGGTAAGCCGACATTCCTCGGATGAACGGACGATGTCGGCCCACTGCGCGTGAGTGCAATCGAGATTGGCCGGGTGCGATACGGGGCCGTGATCCGCCAGACCTCACGCCCCCGCCGGCCGGCCCCACGGGCCGGCCTTCCCGCTCTCGGGCATGGCGCGCCGCACCAGCAGCATTTCCCCGATCGTCTCCGAAGTCAGCAGGCCGACCAGGCGGCCGGCGGCATCGACCACGCCGACGGCGGGCGCCGCCTTCTCCTGGAGCAGGCGCAGCGCCTCATCGAGCCGGCGCCGGTTTTCGATGGTCGGGATTTCCGTGACCATGGCGTGGCCGACCTTGGCATCGGGCCCGAGCTCCTTGAGGGCGCGAATGATCTGGCCGCGGCCGAGCAGGCCGATCAGCCGGTGCTCGGCGTCGATCACGGGAAATTCGCTCTGGCTGGTCTTCAACAGGGTCTGCACCGCCGCATCGATATGCTCGTCGGGCGTCAGCGTCGCGAACTCCGTCATCATGGCGGCGGTCACCGGAACGTCGCGCGACATCGCCCGCATCGATACCGCCTGCGCCTCGGACGAGGCGGCGAGATAGACGAAGATCGCGATGAAGATGAGCAGCGGATTGTAGAACAGGCCGACGAAGCCGAGCCCGAAGGCGCACCACTGCCCGATGGTGGCCGCGACCTCGGTGGCGCGGACATAGCCGAGACGGGTCGCCAGGAGCGCGCGCAACACGCGGCCGCCGTCCATGGGAAAGGCGGGGATCAGGTTGAACAGCGCGAGGAACAGGTTGACCTCCGCCAGGCGATCGACGAGCGAGACGCTGGTGCTCTCCACCGCGGCGAGATTCTGGGCGTCCAGGTGCGCCCGCAATCCCAGCATCAGCACCAGCGCGATCGCGACATTGACCAGCGGGCCGGCAATGGCGATCAAGAATTCCTCGCTCGGCTTTTCCGGAATGCGCTCGAGCCGCGCCACGCCGCCGATCGGAAGCAGGATCACGTCGGGCGTCGCCACGCCGAACGCGCGCGCGGTGAAGATATGGCCGAACTCGTGGGCGAGCACGCAGGCGAACAGCAGCACCATGAAGATCAGGCTGGCCATTGCCGCCTGGGGGCCGCCGGAAGCCCAGCCGGCCGCGAAAATCCACACCAGGAACATGAGGAAGGTAATGTGGATTCGGACCGCCGTGCCGGCGATCGAGCCGATATTCACCGACCACAGCATGACGGTTCTCCGCAGCAGCATTGACGTAGGCCACAGATAAGGTCGCCCGGGTTCGTTGGCCAGGGGAACCGAGGCCCGCAGGATGCCGGCAACCGGCGGCAGCGGTGCGTAGTCTCGTCTCGCCATCGACCTTTGTCGGCATCGGCCTTGCGCCGCTCCGGCGCGCGTGACTTATACTCGCGGTCCAACCCGAGGGACTCCCATGGATGGAAAGCTCAGTCGTGAAGCGCGCAGCGCCGCACTCGCCAGGCTGGCCGGCTGGCAGGAGGTGAGCGGGCGCGACGCCATCGCCAAGACCTTCGTCTTCGCCGATTTCAACGAAGCGTTCGGCTTCATGACCCGCGCCGCCCTCGTCGCGGAAAAGATGGACCACCATCCGGAGTGGTCGAACGTCTACAAGACCGTCGTGGTGACGCTTTCGACTCACGATGCCGGCGGGATCACCGCCCGCGACATTGCGCTGGCCGAAGCGATGGACCGCATCGCCGCCGAATGAACGTGTCGAGTGAGCGCACTCGGCGAATGTGCCGAGCGAATGCCTTGCAATCGCCTGGGAGGCGCCCCACCTTTTGCCCCGGCAGAGGCAGGCACATGATCAGCACCCCCTTCGAGATGTACGGCGCCGGGGCGCGCGAGACCGGAGACGACGAGGCGAAAGCCGCGCGGGACGAGGCGCGGGTGCGGCGCGGCTTCTGGCCCAAGCTGCGGCGCACCGCGGCGCGGCTGCCGTTCGCCGAGGATCTCGTCGCCGCCTATTACTGCGCTTTCGACCGCCGCACGCCCCGCCGCGTCCGGGTGATCTTGCTGGGTGCGCTCGCCTATTTCGTGCTGCCGTTCGACTTCATCCCGGACATGTTGCCGGTGATCGGCTTCACCGACGACGCGGCAGTCCTCGCGACTGCGATCCGGGTGGTGGCCGCTCACATCACGCCCGAACACCGCGACGCGGCGCGCCGGGCGCTGGCCCGGGCCCGGCGGCGAGAAGGCGATATCGAGGCGGAGGCGCCCTGAACCGGG
>Ga0302326_10005520_pt1 | contig 28822 bp, 22 predicted proteins | sample Palsa_T0_3_FD_202264 | JGI IMG/M metagenome (GOLD analysis project Ga0302326, IMG submission 202264) | Peat permafrost microbial communities from Stordalen Mire near Abisko, Sweden - Palsa_T0_3 | ecosystem: Environmental > Terrestrial > Soil > Palsa > Peat permafrost | place: Sweden: Abisko... | reverse complement strand
AATCCCTGCCCAACGATCAGATAGTCCACTTCGCGCACAACGCCTTAAACTAAAGTCCGAATTTCAAACCCCAGATTACGCCGCCAAACGCCGAACGCCGAACGCTAAACGCCGAACGCTAAACGCCGAACGCTGAACGCCAAACGCTGAACGCTGAACGCTGAACGCTGAACGCCGAACGCCTCACCAGTAAATGTCGTCCGGCATTTGGAACGCTCCCCGGATCAGGTGCATCTGCGGGGTGGGTTTCATCAGTACCTCCACCACATCGAATCGATAGGGCACCCGAGGGTCATCCAACAGCCTGAGCCATTCCTTTGCGCCGCGCATGATCCGGTCCTGTTGGGCTCGTGTCACGCCTGTGTGCGGCGGGCCAAATGCGTCGGTTGTCCGTGTTTTCACTTCGACGAAAACCAGTGTCTCTTCGCGCCGATCCCGGCAAACCAAATCAATTTCACCGCCTCGTCTCGATCGGAAGTTCCGGTAGAGGACGCGAAACCCATTCCGGCGGAGGTAATCGGCGGCCATTTTTTCGCCGATTCGACCGAGCGTCAGATGGGGAGGGGCAAGTCGTCGGGCGACCACTCTCGGCCAGAATCTAATGAAAAAGGAAGTACGTCTGAGCAACTGGCGCGAATGAGCGCCGATGAATTGCACAAGGTCCGTGAATCTGTAATCTTTCAAGGTGCGCCGGCGTTCCATAACCTTTGTTTTGGTCAAAATCGTACTGAGGGAACTCGCTATGCCATTTTCTCATCATACGGTCTCGAATGACCTTCGCAATAACGCTGGCGGCAGCGATGCTCATTGATTTGCCGTCTCCGCCGACGATTGCCGTTTGCGGATGTTTGAACACAGGAACCGGAAGGCCGTCGATCAGAAGATGGTCCGGTTGCACCTGTAAAGCCGTGACTGCTCGTTCCATCGCCAAATAGGTGGCCCGGAGAATGTTAAGCCGGTCGATCTCTCCGTGTTCAGCGATCCCGACGCCGTAGCAGACGAGCTTTCCCGGAGCGGTCAGTGCGTCAAAGAGTTGCTCGCGCACTGTCTCCGTGAGCTGTTTTGAGTCGTTCAGGCCTCGAAGAGAGAATTCAGCTGGGAGAACGGCCGCAGCTGCGACGACGGGCCCCGCAAGCGGGCCGCGCCCTGCTTCATCGATGCCTGCAACGAGCGGAATACCTGTCGACCAGAGATGTTTTTCGAATCTAAGGCCGCACGGCATGCTCAGCGGACGGTTTTCAATTGTGCGATTTCTCTTTCACCGTCATCGCTTGCTTGCCCTTGCGGCCGCGAAGGTAATAAAGCTTGGAACGGCGCACGCTTCCGGCTCGCTCCACTTCGATCTTGGCGATTCGCGGGGAGTGCAAAGGGAACACACGTTCAACGCCTTCCCCGTACGAGATACGACGAACGGTGAATGTCGAATTGAGCCCGGTGCCGCGCCGGCCAATCACAATGCCCGTGAAAATCTGGATCCGCTCTTTGTCGCCTTCCACCACGCGTGTGTGAACTCTCACCGTGTCACCAACTTTAAACGGGGAGATACTCGACTTCAACTGCTCTTGCTCAATCTTCTGAATGATGTTCATACAATGTTCCAGGCTGCGCGGAAGGGTGGAATAACTAACTCAGCGTAGTGAAAATGCAACTCCCAAAAGAGGCGCGTGTCGGTGCAAGAGCGTAAATTCGTTTCCCGGCTTTGTCGCTCGCACCTTTACGCCGACCCGCCGACCCGCCGACCCGCCGCTCCGCCGCTCCGCCGCTCCGCCGACCCGCCGCTCCGCCGCTCCGCCGCTCCGCCGCTCCGCCGCTCCGCCGCTCCGCCGACCCCCGCCGACCCGCCGATCCGCCGACCCGCCGACCCGCCGATCCGCCGATCCGCCGATCCGCCGATCCGCCGATCCGCCGATCCGCCGACCCGCCGACCCGTTTCTCCCCTCCCTACTCTATCCGAACGAGTGTCCCAATCGGGCAGGATTCGAATATTTTTTGGGCCATCTCCTCGGACCCCACCCGGATACATCCGTGGCTGGCCGGGTGTCCTGGATTGACACCGTAGTGGATGCCGAACTCAGAGAAGGATAAGCGGAGGAAAAAAGGCATAGGCACTTTGTACAAAGTCGAACGTTCGAGCCTGATTTTGTCCGTCACCAGATAATCTCCCGGTGGCGTCGGTTTATCTTCACGGCCTGTTGAGATTTTCGCTGTCAGGAAGGCTGTTTCGTCCCGGTAAACGACCAATTTCTGGGCGCTAAGCGAAATCTCTATCTTGTAGTGATCGTCTTTCGGGTCGATCCCAAGGAGGATTTTCGCCAGGTCAGGATGACCTTCCTTTGCCGCGTACTGGGCCGGTACCCAGTCAAAGCCCTTGCTGGCAGCGAATAGTTTCGCGCCTCCGGCGAGCAGCAACTGGCAGATCTCTGTTTCGCCGAGTCCGGCGGCCAGATGAAGCGGTCGGAAAGCTGATCCGTTACTATAATAGAAATAGGTCTTGGCGCTGAGCGATCGAAGCGCGCTGCTCTCGCCCTCTGAAAGAATCACGATTTTTTCGGGGTCGGCTTTCGCGTTGAGGGCGGCTTGGGCAAGCGCACCGTTGTTTGAAAGGATCGCATTGACGAGATCGTTGCGAGCTTGTTGTCGCCCCGCGAGTGTCGCGAGACTAAACACCGGTTCAGATTCAAATTGCGCGAGGAGCAACAGGAGCAAGACGATGTTCATGGAACCTCTGCCCCTTTCAGCCTGCGCCTGTCGCCCATGTCGCCCGTAAAAACTGATCGCCCTCGCGACAAACTCCTCGATTTCATGTACAAGAATGGTTTGCCGGTCCTAGCCGGCGGCGATCAAAGTCGATATAATTTCTATGCCTACTATTATTTTCGACAAAGCAGCGACCGAGTTTAGTAATCTTTATCATCCGGAGCGGCCCGCGCGTCTGATGATGACCAAGGCGCACCTCGTCGAAAGGCATCCCGATTGGGCCTGGATCCAGCCCCGACTAGCCTCCGAAACCGAAATCTTGAGGGTCCATCACCCGAAACACTTGGCGCGCCTGCGGCAACCCGTCGATTTTGACGCTGACACTCCTTATTATCCCGGGATTGATGGACACGCCCGGCGCGCTGCCGGCGCGGCGATTGAGTCGGTCGCCATGGCGCTCCGCGGGCAGAAAGGCTTTGCCCTCATGCGTCCTCCCGGACATCATGCGACTTCAAATCGAGCAATGGGCTTTTGTTATCTGAACTCGATTGCGATCGCCGCGCATTATGCGCTTGAAGCGGGATGCGAACGCGTTGGGATCTGGGATTTCGACGCGCATCACGGCAACGGCACCGAAGAGATCGTCTTTGGCAACAATCGAATACGGTTCGCTTCGGCTCACCAGCATCCCTGTTTTCCGGGCACCGGGACGGTGTCTCGGGGGAATGTCTTCAACTGGCCGATTCCGCCGCGGAGCGACGCTGACCGACATGCGTCGGCCGTTCGCCAGGCACTTGATCGTCTGATCGAGTTCAACCCTGATATCGTGTTGGTATCGGCGGGCTTTGATGCGTACACCAGAGATCCGCTTACAGAAATGACTCTGGAGCAGGAACACTTCGCAAACTTTGGGCGATGGCTCAAGGAAACTGGCTTGCCCGCCGCCCCGATCCTGGAAGGGGGATACAGCAACGATCTGCCGATTTTGGTGGACGCATTCCTCGGCGGTTGGAGCGACTAAGCCGTTCAGCGTTAGCTACGCCACAGGTTAAGGCGAGACGCCTTACTTACTGCAGCGGGCAAACCGGGACGGTTTGCTGACGGAAGAGGGTAAGGCGGGACGCCTTACTTAACTTACGCGGACGGGCATCGGCCGTAAGTAAGGCGTCTCGCCTTACCCTCCTGACTGAAGCGTGCTCGAAATGTCGAAAGTGCAGGGCGAAGCGTCTCGCTTCGCTTCTTCAATTAGCGAGCAAACCGGCGACGATTTGCCCCAGTCAAGGATCGTCGTTTCGCAAGCGGGCCGTATCGGTCAGCGCGGCGAACGCCGAACGCCGAACGCAGAGCGCCACCCGCCTCCCGTCACTTCAACGGCAACAGAACGTTGGCTCCGCCCTGTCCAACGACGACAGACTGCGGGCTCTGCCCGTTCCATCGGCGGGCGATTTCAAGGGAAATAATCTCCGGGTTCTCCTTGATTGCGTTGCCTTGGGTTTGAATGGCCTGAGCCTCCGCATTCGCGCGGACGACAGTAATTTCGGCGTCTTTTTGAGCTTTCTGAAGTTCGAACTCCTTTTGCAGCGCCTCCTGCTGCATCGTCATTTTCGTTTCGATCGCCTTTTCAAGTTGCCCCGAGAGATCGATATTGGTAATCGCCAGATCGTCAATCTCCTGGAGTCCTGCCAGTCGCGCTTTCAAGGCTTCCAGGATTTGTTTCTTAACTTCTTCCCGCGATTTGACGAAGTTTTCGGCGGTATAATGCGAAGCGACCTCCTTCAAGCTCTCCTGAAAACGGGGCACGATTAGCGTGTCGTACGGATCGCCATTGTAGTTCCGAAAAAGATTTACAACCTGATCCGCCGATGTTCTGAACAAGATCTTGTAGTTGACGGAAATGGTTTGTAAATCCGAGGAGTAGCAGACCGTTTTGTCACCCTCGGTGTGCTGTTGCACGCTTTGATCCTGAACCGTTTGGATCATCGGGATGTAGAACGCTACTCCTTCACTCAATGGGTTTGGATCAACTTGACCGAGAGTCACTTTCACGCCCCGATATCCAGGCGGTACAACGTGACAGGACGAAAGCCCAATGACAGCTGCGATGGCGACGACTATAATTCCGAGCGGGCGTACTTTATTCATTTCGAGTTCGAGTATTCAACGACCACGCCGCTCCGGGGGGACACTGCATTTATGGGATGACGCTAGCGATCCACTTCTTGGCTTGCCTCTTTCGGAGCGGGAACAGTTAATTCCACAGGGGCTTGGCGTTGTTTGACTTCGGTTCGCTTTAATCTGCCCTCTTGCGCGAATAAAGATAGCTCTTTTCCGCCGCCCGGAAACCAGTCGGTCAGTTGTCGCCTCGCCAAATAGACATGCAGAACTTCGTCCGCCCAATCGTAGTCTTGAAAGGTGGTCATTAAGGGATCTTTGACAGCATCACGGCAAAACTCCCACTCGCCTCGTTTTCCAACAGGATAGCGCATTTGGCCGCCTTCGATTTCGATTCCAAGGGTTGCGTATTGCTCAAGAGGCGGCGCTTCCATGCAATAGGCGCGCTCATATTCCCGCATCGGGATGGCGCCGGCATTGCCAAAAACGGCTTCGATGGCCGCTTCACCCATCATGGAGTGCCGGATTTCGTCCCAGAGGTGACGCGACAGATCATGGTGAAATTCCCATGGTTTATCTTTGCTTTCAAAGATCACGATTGCCAGGCCTTCCGCCACGTTGATCTCCGAAAGACGAATTCCCAACATATGCACGAAATGAGCGGCAGTCTCTTCCAGGGGCGGTTTGATATAGTCCCAGACCATCGCCGCTGCGGACGGTCGGCCGGAATTGCGGTCAATTTCAAACGGCTTTTCTGAGCGTTCGCGCGCCGGGAGTTTGTCACTGGATCGTCCGCTACCATCGAGTCCTGCAGCTGCGGAAAAAAACTTCTCCATCCGCGTGATTGAACAGGGTTCTCCCGATGTCTGAATGTACGCTTCAATCGATTCGGTTATTCTGCGCAAAAGGGGCAACTGCGAAGTGATCAGGTCGCATGAAGGCGCATCGGCGAGCGGATTTGTCTGATCGAGGTAACGAAGATAAGTCGTGACCAGCTCTGCGTGAAGCGCATGAGCAATCGACGCGACCTCTGTGCTGGTTGCACAATGAAGCGCTTCGTCCATGGCAAGTTCGAGAGCTTCGCTCGGACGTCTGTCGATGCGTACTTTAGCCATCCGCAGTTCCTGGAGCCGCTTGCGCAACGCCGCGCATCGTTCAGCGGCCAAAAACTGTGCGCGACCAAGGAGCAATTTTAAATCCCGTATCGGTGTCCCAACGAGATGCGCAGCGCAAAAGAACATCAAGCTCTTTTCGACGAACGACAGATGATGAAGTCGCGCGGCGGCTGACTGAACCGATAACCCCGCATTTTTGACGTTGCCGAGACCTGCGTAACGAAAACGTGAATCGCTCATTGCGGTGAATCCGGTATTTGGATCGAAGGGATTTTCAAAGTTTGTCACGTTCGCAAACGAACGCGAAGGATGCAACGCCTAAGCGGACCGCTCGCAGAGTCTCCTGTCCGGGGCAACCCCTTCAGGGCAACGCACAATAAAACGTACCACCCCGGTTAAAACCTGGGCTAAGTTCTGCTGGCCCTTTCGGGCGGAGAACTGATTCATGAAAACTCTACTCTACGCCGCGGCGTTTCTCGCATTTTTTGGCAGTTTGAGATCGGATGGGGCGGATCCGCTGCAACCCGTTTCGCCGCCGCCGTCCGCGACAGCGGTTGAGACGATCGTCTTTTTGCGACACGGCGAAAAGCCGGATAAGGAGATCGGCCAGTTGAACTGTCAGGGCCTCAATCGGGCGTTGGCGTTGCCTCGGGTTCTGACGTCCAAATTCGGCAGGCCCGATTACATTTTCGCTCCCGCAGCTTCCAGACTGTCCACAATCGGAGGAGGAGTCGGGTACAACTACCTCCGGCCACTTGCGACGATCGAGCCGACCGCGATCGAACTCGGCATGCCCGTGAACACGGACTTCCCCTATTCGGATATCAACGGGCTTCGGTCCGAATTGACCGGGCAAAAGTACCAAAACGCTCTGATCTTTGTCGCGTGGGAACATCACGAGTTGGAGAACGTCGTCAAACAGCTGGTCGGCGAATTTCATGGGAATCCCGACGGCGTTCCGCATTGGAAAGGCAAGGATTTTGACAGCCTTTACATCGTGCGGATCACCAGGAGCGACGCGACAAAATCCATCTCGTTCACTCAGGACCACGAAGGGCTTTCGAACCTTAGCACGGATTGTCCGGACGCCAACCAGCGGTAGTTACGGACTCTGCCGGTCAGAACTTTTATAGAAGATTTTTTGAAGCACCAGGGGAAATCAAAACCTCCAGTTTGTCACCGACGTTAAGCTCTTCTCCAGAGTCGAAGCTAAATTCGCCATGTTCCATCTGTGCGCCATTTTCGTGCTGAACAGTTGAGAAAGCGGATGGTTTCGAGATCTTCACAAAAAATAAGCCATTTGAGTATTTCTGCGCAGGCGCGTACATCCTGGCATGAATCGTGTAGCCCCCGACTTCGACACCCTCGGCGATCTCGACCACAGGTTGCCGCGTCACCCTAATCACTTCCGCAATTCCGGTACCTTCTTCCATCTTCAGTGGTTCCGGTCAATCCATCGGCTTCATAGGCGCCATCGGCTTCATGGGCTCCATTGGTTTCATGGGCTCCATTGGTTTCATTCGCGGGATGTTCTCGTTCGATTCTTTAAGAGTCAGTTTTTCCGCATTCTCGACCTCGGGCTCGCTAACCGATTCGATTTGATTACCGTGAACCCCGACAAACTTCACGCCACTTTGACTCTCAAAACGCAGAATAAGGTTTTCGGGCGTGCGAAATAGCTCCGGGGGCCTCGACCATTTGCCGGTATGAAACCCCGTGCTTTGATTTTGCTGTTGACCAGAGTCGCCGCTGCTCAATGCGACCTGTGTGTCATCGCCGTCGTTTTCAACAAGGAGCCGTTGGCCGTTTCCAAGATCGTGGGTGTACGCCATAAAAAATTGTCCTCTAATTAATTTCCTTTGCTTTTGGGTGGCAACCGTCAACCCAACCTTCCACTGAGTAAAGAGCCTTTTACAAAGACCGTTCCCGGTTTACTTGAGAGCGCGAGACTAAAATCGCTTAGTCCCGTGGCTTTGCTAGAACCGTGACCAGGAAGGACTATGGTGACTAGTACAACCGTACTCGAACGTCGCCACAGTACGACCGCGCAGAAAGTATCTAGGCAGTTGTCAGCCTGCAGAAAAGCCGCTTGGCAGAGTGCCGCAAGTCGTGCGATAATCGCTGTCCCTACCTATGGGAAACGTCTGCACCTCTCAGCTGAGGACTCGACACAATGTCTGCCGGTTCGCGGGCGCGATGTACGACTGGAGCAGCTCGGGGCTGAACGGGCCGGTGAGAGGGAGTTTAATTTTTATGAGGAAGGTCCTTAGTTTATTTGTTCAAATTTTTGGAATGTTACTACCAAGCGGCGCCAAACGCTTTTTGTTCAGTTTGGCTTTAGGCTGGAAAGTCGGAGAAGGAACCAAGATCGGATTTTCTATCATTCTTTGCCCGAATGTTCGCATAGGTTCGAATTCCCGGATTGGACATTTCAATATCTTCAGAGACTTAAAGATCCTTCAGATCGGCGACGAAACCGAGATTCTCAATTTTAACCATTTTATGGCGAGGATAGAAGATGGATGGCCGGCTGCCTTCTCGATAGGAAGCAATTCCCTGGTAACGAGCCATCATTTCTTTGATTGTGGCGGGAGGGTACGAATTGGAAACCTATGCTGTGTGGGAGGAAGAGATTCGCAATTCTGGACGCATTCGTTAGCCTTACGTCCGAATGGAACGCGTCAAATTGACTGGCGCGAGTTAGTCATTGCGGATCGGTGCTACCTTGGAGCGAGAGCGACGCTAGTGTATTGTCAAATACCGTCGGATTCAGTTGTCGGTGCTGGGGCGGTTGTCACGAAAGATTTTTCCGCGGAAGGGAGCGGCTTGCTACTGGCCGGTAATCCAGCGCAAGTGAAGAAGCGTTTTGATGGACCTCTGATAGTGGCGGATACAAAATAGCCGAACTTCTGCATCTCGCGGAGTGCCTGATCAACCGTAATTGCCTAGGAAAGCACGTGAATTCAGCCAGGTTCTCTTCGCTCAAATGCCCGCGGCCGTCGAGATCGTTGCGCCTTGTAGCGTCGCAGGCAGCGAGGTGTGCCCTGTAGTCATCGACATTTCGGGCAAACGCCGCGGGCGATTGACCACACAGCGCCTGTGTCGAAGACTTCCAACAACGTGGCGTGCGACATGAGCCTGGCCGCGCGGCCATTGCTGTCGGCGAAAGGGGGAATCCAGACAAGACAGTGATGCGCGGCGGCGATGATGGTTTCCGTCTTGCCAAGGTTGCTGTGTAGACTTCTTTGAAGCAGTCCAGAAAGCGCGGCACGGCGGGCGCACTGATAGCAACGTGTCTGCCGACCGCGACATCGTGAGTCCGCAGCTGGCCCGGGATGACCTGGACGCGATCTTTGTCTTCTAGGTTCGGGACCCAGAGCAGATCATCAGGCAGCAATTCGCCTTCTTTGCGGAGCTTCACTTTGACGTCAACAAGCCAATATTTCGAGTACAATGGCGCCCCGCGCGAATTTGCTCCAGCAAAGGATTTACGATCGATCTGTGCATGGCGGAGTCAACGGGGCTCGAACCCGCAACCTCCGCCGTGACAGGGCGGCGCTCTAACCAGTTGAGCTATGACTCCAATCCGAGGAAGGCGAAGCTAGAACCGAATGCCACTGCCTTCAATCAAAAAATTATTCGTCAGGGTTAGATCTAAATTGTCAACATTCACACTCGGCGCTCGTTGAAAGATTAGAGGTGAACGTTGAATGTTTAGATCTGACCTTCTGTCTTCCGACCTCTGGCTTCTGGAATCTCAGTTTTAGTCTTGCATCAGGATCTCGACCGCTTTTTCGAGTTGCTGATCTTTGCCTTCTCCAATGCTCTTCGCGTCATTCCGCACTTTGACGTCCGGTTCCACCTGCGTCTTTTCCATTAACTGACCTTTTTCATCGCGGAAACCAACTTCCGGAATGCCAAGGATCAGCCTTGGGTCCTGCAGGAGTTCCCACCAGACCGCTGTTCCAGTGCCCGGGACCGGCATGCCGACCAATTTTCCGATGCCGAAATGTTGGTAAACCCAGGGAAACAAATGTGCGTCGGAGTAATTGCTCTCACTGGCGAGGACGACGCTCTTTCTGTGCCATTTTTCATTCGGTTCCCATCCGAGACTCTGCCCGCGCGGAAGAAACTCAAGATAGGGTTTGCCGCTCAGGAAGGTTGCCAGTGTGTCATGGAGATTTCCGCCTCCGTTGAACCGCGTGTCAACGATTAACGCCTTCTTGGTACTGTCGCGACCCAAGGCTTCGGAGTAGGTCTCTCGATAACTCTCGTCGTTCATCCCACGGACATGCACGTAGCCCACCGTGCCATCGCTCAGTTTATCCACTAGTTCACGCCGTTGTTTCACCCAACGCTGGTACAGGAGTTCATCCTGTTCAGCCGTGCTGATCGGCTTCACTGTGACTTCGAACCGGACATTCTTCGCCACATCAAAAATGCTCAACAGTGTCGATTGGCCTGCCAGGTGATTCAGGAAGGGATTGACGTCCATCCCTGGATCGATCGTTCTCCCGTTGATCTTCTCAATGATCATTCCCGCCTCGATCGGAGCTGAGGCGGTGATCAACGGCCCTTTCTCGATGACTTCCAGAATTCTGAGCCCGGTCCCTTTGTAGTTGCTGTCGAAGAATGCACCCAGGACAGCGGTTGCATCGGCATTTTGCGATTCAGGCAAGAGCTTGCACCCGGTATGGCTCGCATTTAATTCGCCCAGCATCTCACTTGTCATTTCTGAAAAATCGCGGTCGTCTGAAATGTACGGGAGGAACTTTTGGTAAACCGATTTGTAATAGTCCCAGTCAACGCCGTTCATGTCTTTGACGTAGAACTTTTCACGCACTTGGCGCCAGATATGTTCAAACAGACACGCGCGCTCCGCCGCGCCATCGAGTTCCCTGAGGGCGTTGAACTTTGCTGGTTCGGCCTTGCCGTCGGCGACGCCTACTTTCGTGATCCTCCCGGCAGCGAGCACGAAAACATTTTTGCCTTCCTCATCGATCTCGATCATTGCTGAACCGGAATCATCACGGATTGATGGTTTTGGCGCTTCAGTTTCCCATAGCCGCTTCAATTCGCTTTCACGCAGCTTCAATGACCATAACTCGTACCCTTTCTCGCTCTTGGCCAGATAGAGCAGCGTTTCGCCGTCACTTGTCAGGAGTCCATCTGCGATTTGGGCCGAACCGAGCGTGAGCCGGTCAATCCTGTCTTCGATGTTATTGAGGTCAACGACGATCGGTTCGATCTTTTTCGGCGCGGTCGTGTCGGCTTCTTTGTTCTCTTCCTTTTTCCCGGCGTCTTTCTTCTTTTTCTGTTCGGCTTCCGACTCGGTCAGAATATCGTATTCAGCCTTCGAGAGTTTGGACCTGTCATACGCTTTCTGAGTAAAAAACATCTCGTAGATATCCTGCTGGCTTTTTGCGGCGCTGCCATCCCCATGGAGACCGAAGATGTCCGACCACCAGATCATCGATTTTCCGTCCACCATCCAGTGTGGACGAACATTGTCGTATCCGCTCTTGGTCAGGTTGGTCAGTTTCTGTTGGCCTTCCGCATCGACCAGTCCTGCTTGGGAGGCCCAGCGCTCCGGAGTCAGAAAGCTGGCGAGAAACCATTTTCCGTCCGGGGACCAGTCAAACCATTGGTCTCCGTCCTCGTACGAATAGTTCAGGTCGCCGGCAAGGATCAGGCGGGTCTGCTTTGTTTCGAGGTTCAAGACTCTCAGGGTTGTCCGGTTTTCCAGGTAAGCTACCTCTTTACCGTCCGGTGAATATTTTGGTTGGAAATTTTCCTGCTCGTTTTCCAGGATTGGATGGACGTCGATGACGGTGGAATTGAAAAAATAGGGTTCTTTCTCTTTCGGTTGAGCGATCGAGGCTTCGTAGAGACCCCAGGGTTTGCCGTACTCGGCCGCAAACACGAGTCGGCGGCCATCCGGACTGAAGGAAATACTGCGCTCTTGTCCGGGAGTGTTCGTGATTCGCTTGGTCTCGCCTTGGTCGACCGAAGCGACGTAGATACCCCCTCGAACGACAAAGGCAAATTCTTTGCCACTGGGGCTGAGCGCCATTTCGGTGACGTTGTCGCCGTATGTCTTGATCTGGGTTTCAGCGGTGCTGTCGCTCAGCCCGATTTGGATGCTGACCTTCTGTGGTTGGGCCGCTCCGGCCTGGAGCGTGTAAATCTCCCCATCGTACCCGAAGCAGAGATTGCCGTCGTTGGCCACGCTGAGGAAACGGACCGGATTCTTTTGGAACTTGGTGAGCTGCTGGGAAGGTCCAGGTTGACCGTCCGTCAAAGCGAGGCGCCAGACGTTAAACGAGCCGCTTTGTTCGGTCAGGTAATAAATAGCGCTTTCGTCCGGCGACCATACCGGGTTTCGGTTTTCGCCTTGAAAACTCGATAGTTTCTTATGGTCGCCAGTCCTCGCGTCATACAGCCAGATATCGTGTGCGACCGAAAACGTTTCGTGCTTTCGCCATGGATCTTCGTAGCCTTTCAGATCTTCGTAGAGGATCCTGTTTTCGGCGCGATCGTACTGCGCATGCAACGCTGAGGTGGTCAAAAGCATCTCCGCCGCGCGGTCACCTTGAATTGATACCTTATAGAGTTGCGGGAAGATCCTCAGCGGGAACAGCGAGCTCTGAGCCGAGCCCATCCGATACGCACCGAACAGGATGTATTGTCCGTCAGGGGTGAAACTGGTCGGGACAGCATCCGTTGAGTAGGTCGTCAGCCGCCTGGCTCTGCCACCCTGGGAGCTGGTCACGAAAACGTCATAGTGACCGTATCGGTCGGATGCAAACGCGATGAGTTTGCCATCCGGTGACCAGATTGGCGATGAATCATGCGCCGGGCCGGCAGTCAGAGCGACCGCCGCTCCGCCGGCGGCAGGCACTGTGAAAATGTGTCCCCGAAAGCTGAACGCAATTGTCTTTCCATCCGGGGAAATGGCCGGGTAGCGGAGCCAGAGAGGGTTGTTTTCCACGCCCAAGGCAGGGAAAGGAGTTTCGGCCGAGGCCAGCAACGAAGTAGAGACGGAAATTAGAAGAATGATTTTGATCGCGAGATGGATGAAAGCTCTTCTGATCGCCGAAATGAAGAAGTCGCGGTTTAACATCGGTAACAGAACACATGCAGATTCTACTTTGTTGCAAATGAATAGCCTGGAAATATCGCCAGCCGGCGCGTTCGCGATATTTCGAGGCCGGAGAGCTGCTTTGGAAGCGGCTCGGGCGGAAGCTTGGGTTTGAATGGGACAGAAACAATCCCGCGGGCCGTCGGCCCGATTTCATCGCAATACACGCTATTCCGGGGACCGGACTCTTGTACGGAGGCTCCGACAGAGCGACGCGAAAAGCGGAATCGATCCGATAACGACTAGAGAAATCGTTGTCCCGGCGAACCATTTGGCTGTGTCGCCGCCGGCGTACGCGGTCCACGCACTGAATGCGCGTGGGATGGTTCCGGCAAAAAGCAGGATCGTGGTAATAAAGCCCCCAATCACAGCCACGCGATGGGCCTGCCTGGAATAGAGGAACGCCCAGAAAAACGAAATCAGGGCGAACGCGCCGCTGACGATCAGACCTGATTTGGCATCCGGATTAAAACCGAGTAGGCCAGTGTGCGGGTTGTACAGTACCGAGAGGATTCCAACCAGAGTGAGAAAACCGCCGTGGAAAATGAAATGCCGATTCATACGCCGTGGGAAAGGATGTTGCCAAGCGTCTCGAGTCCCTGCACAAGCTCGTTTGTCGTGGGGCGCGAACAATTGATTCGCATCGCGCTGACCTTCTCGTCCGGGGTTGTGAAGAAGGATTTGCCGCGGCTGAACGCAACATTTTTCGATAATGCGATCCGGTAGGCCACTTCAATGTCGATGCGTTGCGGGACTTCCACCCAAAGCAAAAATCCGCCATCCGGGATCCAGATGACCGTTCCTTCCGGAAAATACTTTTCGATGAGCTCCCTGGCAATTTCGCGACGTTGGCGGTTCAACGCTTTCAGGTACGTCAAATGCGAGTCGAGATCGCCGCCCTCGAGGTATTTTCTGAATGCAACTTCGCAGAGGGTCGCTGAATGCATATCCTGCTGGCATTTCAGCTGCGCAAATCGATCCGTATTCCCTCCCGGCACGCAGACCCCAACGCGAATGCCCGGTGCCACCGTTTTCGAAAAACTCATGACGTATGAGACGGTATTGCCGTCGTCATAAGAACGGATCGGCCGGAGTTCCTCGATTTCCGATAACTCTCCGTAGATCTCGTCTTCCAGAATGCGCGTATCGGTCTTTCGGCAGATCTCGACCAGTGCGCGTCGCGCCTCATTGGACATCGTTGCCCCGGACGGATTGGAGAGCGTCGAACAAACAACGAAGAATCGTGGGCGAAATCGTTCAAACAACGTGGCGACCAGGTCGAGATCGACCCCCTGAGAGTCCCGCACCGGGATCGGTAGAACGCGGATTCCTGTATCCCCGAGCATTTCGAGCGTCGCGTAATAGGCCGGCGCTTCGCAAGCGACGACATCGCCCGCTTGAGCCAACAGTCTGATCATTCCGTGCAGTGCCTGCGTGCACCCGGTCGTCATCACCATTTCTTCCGGAGTTACCGTAACTCCTCTGCGCACAAAGCGTTCCGCAATTTTTTCGCGGAGCGCGTAATCGCCATCCGGTGTGTGGTATCCCAGAGCGACATCTGGCGCCTCGCTGAAAGCCGCATCGAATGCCCGTTTCAGAGCCGCCTTTGGGACACAGTCCACGGACGGTAGTCCAGCGGCTAGATTGATCAGGTTCGGATTGCCGGCCTGTCGCATAAACTCCAGCAGGCGGCCCCGAGGAGCGAACTTGTACGGCGAATTCATCGAGCAAAGGTTCGACCGGCCATCGACAATCTTCAAGAGAGTTTAGGCTGTTGGGAGCGAACAACTCCGCTGGGTTTGTCTAGAACCGGACGATCATTGGACGACGATGATCTGGGGTTGGTCTGAGATCGGCAGGCCAGTGACAGAAAATTGGCTTCCGCTCTGGGAGTATGCGTACGAGCCGAGCGGCACCTGAGTCCCTGTCATGGCGTTCATCACGTAGGAATGGGTATGCGGATGGGGAAGAGTGAACGTGAGTTTACATGTACTCGCCGCTGGGGGAGTGAGTGGGTCATGGTTACCGAACCAGTAGGCCACTACGGTTTTATTGACTGAGCCCTGGTAAGCGTACGCCTTCACGTCCGCCACGTCCCCGTTTGCGACCGAGTTGACAGTCACAAAGCTGGTCCCACCCTGGACGCCGGATAAGGTGGAGATGATCCGCTGCACCACGTAAAACGCCGCTTTAGGAATTAGCGGATTGTTGGACTCGACACCGTAAAGCTCTGGACCGTTGTCTAGGAATTCGTAGATGAACGAATGCTCCACACCGAGGCCAGACTCTTGCAATAGCCGCCTTGCAATAAATTCCGCCTGATTCGCGTTGGTAAACTTCGCCGTGGTCCCAATGCCCCATTCGGTTTCCCACTTGGGTAACGTGGTCTTTGAGTCCAGCACCTGAATCCAGCTTTCGTAATCCAAATATTCCCATTGGTACGTCGTCTCAGGAATATTGTTCCCGTTGGCATAGGGATGATAGACCACGCCATTCATCGCGGTGCCCACAGCCAGCATGTTGAAAATTTGCGTTCCTTGCCCGTCGAGACCAATCACCTGAATGGACGGGTTAGCAGCGTGAACAGCGGCCGCCACCGCATTGGTGAGTACGCCAAGCTTCGTTTCCCACGTCGATCCTTCATACGATGCGTAAGCGTTGTTCGGTTCGTTCGTGATCTCGAAGGCAGTGACCAGACCCGTTTGGGCAATCCATACCGCAAGATTGGACATTGCGGCCGGGTTGTAATTGTCAGCGTAATTCGCATTCGGACCTAGAATAGCGACGACTTTTAATCCATTACTCGCGGCGGCGTTTAGCCAACCCAAATCCCATGAAGGCCGCACATATACTCCCGGACTAGTTTCCCAGCTCCGGGCGTTAAGATCATCTCGAATATACGACACACCCACCGAGGCGATGTTCTCCATCAGCGGATTGGGCGCCCAGCCTTGCTCGAAATGGGTGGCGAATCCAAAGCGGTCGTCACCGGCCCGCGCCGTTACGTTCCCGAACGCAACAGTCAGTATCGCCAAAAGCATCAGAACGAGATAGAAGAATCGGGACGTCCATTGTTCGGAGCGAACAATATTTCTTTTGTCGCTCCGGCTCAAATTTGAGAAGTAATCAATCCCGAATCTCGCCCTTGTTTGCATAGACTTATTATAATTTCCATATTTATAATATCAACTATAATATCTCTTGCTCCTTTTTGGGCTACGATACGTTCCGGGGCCAAAACAGGGTCTTCGTTCCTCATCCGTACGATTTCATCGCAAAATTGGAGCGCCGCCCTAGCTTGCAAATCCTGAAAGATTTATCCGCGATTCTGGCTGCGATTCGGAGCCAGTCGTTGCCGGCGTATGTGTTTAGCGCGGGATTGCGGGCAGAGAATTCCGGCCCGAGACAGGCTATCAGCCTATGCTGCATTGCTGTCCTCCAGAAACTCCGTTGCGCGCGACTCGTACCACGGCTGCATGTTGCGTGTCGAATCGATGAAGCCGACGTGCCCGCCCCAAGTGGGTGCCTCAAAGAACAAGTTTGGATTTCGTTCCGCCTCCTCGTAGGGGAAGGATTCTGGCGTGAGAAAAGGGTCATCGCGCGCGTTCACGAGAAGCGCAGGAACCTTGATCCGATCCAGATACTGTCTCGAACTCGATTTCTCCCAATAGTCCATCGCATCACGAAAACCGTGGATCGGTGCGGTATAGAGATCGTCGAATTCTCGCAACGTTCGGATCTGATGGCGCCTGCTGATATTCAGCCGGTCTGGGAAGAGCAGCGCTTTTGCCGCGACCTTCGGCACGAGTCTCTTGAGAAAGCGCCGAAGATAAAGCCGGTTACTCCAACGGCGATCAATGGCCTCGGCGCTGGTCGCGAGATCGATCGGCACCGAAACTGCGATCCCGGCGATCACCGCCGGATGGCAGGCACCTTCGCCAAGATATTTCAGCGTCACGTTTCCGCCGAGGCTGAATCCGATCAGTGCGATCCGCGAGTATCTAGCCGCCGCAAGTGCGATGACTGCGCCCAGATCGCCCGTTTCACCGCTATGATAGAACCGCAGGAGACGATTCGATTCCTGCCCGCATCCGCGAAAATTCCATGCCAGAGCATCCCAACCTTTCGCCTGAAGGCGAGTTGCCATCCCGCGGACACAGCGATCTTCAGAGGATCCTTCTAACCCATGGGAAAGAATTGCCAATCTATCTCCGCCCGATGTCGCCCAGTCGAGGTCCAGAAAATCGCCGTCTGGAAGTTCTAGCCGCTCCCGGCGGAAAAGTACCGGGAATCGCCGGTGCAAAAGCGCCGGAAGGATGGTTTGCAAATGGCCATTCCGGAGAAAGAGCGGCGGCTTAAAAAGGGAAGCAAGGACAGGCATGTCTGAAGTCTAAAACCCGAAGATACGAGATAAACCGCGGATTACTGAAGAAGAGTTTTCCTCTGCGAAGCGCCCGAAGGGCCATGTAAAGAGCGACCTGTACCATTGTCCTCTAATCTGCGAACTTTTACCCCGAAGAATTTCGGTCTCGCGGGTTTGAGGCGCGGAATTCAGGCTGTCAACAGGGGAGGCGGACGATACCCAATGAACGGATTTTCAAATGATTTCATTGTTGACCCGGAAGAGGCGAATAATTTCCCGGGTCACAAGGTGATCGCGGGACTTCGCGGCGTCAGTAAATCGTTCGGTGGGACAGTTGCGGTCGACAATGTGTCATTCGAATTGAGATCGGGCGAGGTGCTGGCGTTGCTCGGCGAAAACGGGGCGGGAAAAAGCACCTGCGTTAAGCTCCTCGCGGGTGTCTATCGACCGGATCGCGGCGACACCTTCATGGAAGGATCCGCTCTGGATCTCCATTCGCCCCTGGAGGCGCATCGGCGCGGGATTGCCGTCATGCATCAACATCCCGGTCTGTTTGATCATCTTTCCGTCGCTGAGAACATTTTCATGGGCAACGCGCGTAAAAATGGTTGGGCGTGTCTGGACCATTCCGGCATGAAGCGCGAAGCCAGCAGACTGCTGGACGTAGTTGGGCTCTCCATTGACCCGGATGAACCGCTTGGCCGTTTACGGACGTCCGAGCGACAACTTGTGGAAATAACGAAAGCGCTTGCGGTAGCGGCGCGCGTTCTGATTATGGACGAACCGACAGCAGCGCTATCCCAACGTGAAGTCAATCGGCTCTTCGACGTTGTGGATGCGTTGCGCAAGCGCCGAGTGGCCATGATGTTCGTTAGCCACCGAATGGACGAAATCTATCGGATCGCAGATCGGATCGCCGTGCTGCGCGACGGCCGATTAGTCGCAGTGACGCAGGCGGACCAGATGTTGCGGAATCGGGCCGTGGAGCTCATGGTTGGCCGACCCCTTTCTGACATGTATCCGCTGCTGGACTCGGAGTTCGGCAAAGCGGTCCTGAAAGTGGATGGATTGACGCGCTCAGGTGTATTCAGGGACGTTTCGTTCACGCTGAAAGCCGGGGAAATTCTGGGATTTGGAGGCTTGGTCGGAAGCGGTCGAACTGAAATCGCCCGCGTACTGTTCGGTGTTGACCAACCCACGAGCGGGACGGTCCAAATCGCGAATGCGACGGTTTCGTTCCGTTCACCGGCTGACGCCATGAAGGCCGGGATCGCCTACGTTTCGGAAGACCGGATCAGTCAGAGCTTGATCATGGATTTCGGGATACTGACAAACGCCTCTTTGCCGGTGATTGATCAGGCGACACACCTTGGTCTGGTGCAAAACCGAAAGGAACTTAACCTCGTGAAGCCGCACCTGGATCGGCTCCGTTTGCGGTTTCGACGATATGACCAACCGGTGAGTACGTTATCGGGCGGCAATCAGCAAAAAGTCGTGTTATCCAAGTGGCTTGCCATGAATCCCCGGGTGATCCTGTTCGACGAGCCAACACAGGGCGTGGATGTACAGACAAAAGCGGAAGTGCATGCGATGATTGCCGATCTTGCCCGGCACGGGATTGCCATCATTCTCATTTCATCGGAGTTACCCGAACTGGTAAGCATGTGCCATCGCATTCTCGTACTCAAAGAAGGACGGGTGACTGGCGAGTTCGATCGCAGCGAGGCTTCGCAAGAGAAGATCATGCACGCAGCGACCGGCGCGTCTCTCGGTCAGAAAAGTTTGGAAAAAATGCGAGTAAGCGAAGCCCCCGGCCTTAGTACCGGTCGTGCGATTGCTCCGGTTCGCCAAGGAGACAAAGCCGGGCTGCTTCGCTTACGTGCGCTTTTTCGCAACGTTTTTGCCCGCCGCGAACTGGGTCTCATCGTCGCCATGGCGGCTGTGGTGATACCGGTCTCCGCGATTAACCCGCGGATGCTCAGCGGGTCAAATCTCATTGCACTGGCGATGGACGCCGCGTTACTGAGCATCGTCGCGGCAGGGCAGATGCTTGTCCTGATTACGCGAAATATTGATCTATCGGTCGCCTCGGTCATTGGGCTTGCTGCCTATATCTCCGCAAGCACGCTACGCGCTTATCCGAGCCTGAACATCGTTCTGGCGATTGCGCTGGCGTGCCTGGTCGGTTTGGGATGTGGGATCATCAACGGTTTGGTGGTGACCCTTGGCCGGGTGCCGGCGATCGTCGTCACATTGGGCACGCTCGCTTTGTATCGCGGCTTAGACAGCTTGGCCGCGCACGGGACGCAGATCAGCGCTGACCAGGTTCCGGACGCATGGCTGGAACTTACCACTGGATCGTTGGCTGGTGTTCCGAGCGTGGCGATCATCGCGGTTGCCGTGCTGATCATTCTCGCGCTGGTGCTTCGATATTTGCCGGTTGGTCGCGAGTTATTCGCGATCGGTTCGAACCCGGATGGAGCGCGACTGATTGGTGTCCGAGTGCAAAGACGGGTCACCGCAGCTTTCGCCTGTGCCGGCCTGCTGGCCGGCTTTGACGGCGCGTTGTGGGCGTCTCGCTATGCCACGATCGATGCACGCGTGGCATCCGGGTTCGAACTGACCGTCATCGCGGCTGTCGTCGTAGGTGGCGTTGGCGTTCGCGGCGGGTCGGGGACGATCCTGGGAATTGCCCTTGGCGGTCTCACCCTGCTTGTTATTCGGAATGGGCTGACCCTGGTCCGGGTCGATCCGCTGTGGCTCCAGGGGGTCTACGGGTTGGTCATCCTGGGCGCCATCACGCTCGACGCATTTGTCGCCCGACGGTCAGTTCGGCAGATGCTACCTCCGGAAGATGACGCGACATAGCTATGGTCCCAAGAATTATTGGTCGATTCGCTAGCTGGACTGGTTTCCTCGCGGTCTTATTCGTGTCCGTCTTATTTTACGCCACGATCTCGGTGCCTCATTTTGCAACTGCGTTTAATCTTTCCCAGGCCGCCGCGGGCGTTTCCGAAAAGGCGATTCTGCTTCTGCCGATGGCGCTCTTGATTATCGCTCGTGAGATCGACTTGTCGGTCGCCAGCATTCTCGCGCTGACCAGCGTTATCCTCGGAGTTCTGATCCGGGCGCATGTTCCACTCGTTGCGGCGATTTTGTTAGTCCTCATTGCGGGCGCAGCCGCAGGGGGACTCAATGGGCTCCTGGTCACCGGTCTTCATCTGCCTTCGTTGCTCGTGACCCTGGGCACGATGGCCTTATTTCGAGGGATCGGCTATATCATCCTGGGAACACACTCTGTGAACGAACTGCCAGACGAATTAACCGACTTCGGCATCAACACGGTTGGGCCCACCGCGGTTCCCTGGACGATTGTTCCCTTTCTGATCCTGGCGCCCATCTTTGCGACGGTTCTGCATTATACGGCTCTCGGCCGGCGAATCTACGCAATTGGTGGAAATCCGGACGTAGCACTTTATACCGGGATTAGGGTCCGATGGATACGCTTCGGACTCTTTGTTGTCTCGGGGCTGATGTGCGCGCTGGCCGGTATCGTGTTCACGGCTCGCCTGTCAAATGCCCGAGCGGATAACGCGCTCGGTTTTGAGCTGGATGTCATCACGATCACCTTGTTGGGTGGAATCAGCGTCTTCGGTGGCCGCGGCAATCTCACCGGGGTCTTATGGGCGCTGGGGTTGGTGGCAATCATTCGCAACGTTCTCGGACTCAATCGGGTCGGCGGCGACGGGCAAGGTGTCGCCATTGGATTGTTGCTGATATTGTCACTGCTGCTCAGTAACAGCATGCAAAAAGTGCTCGACAATCTTAGAACGCGACGCCTAATCAAATCGATGGCTCTGCGGCAATCAGAGACAGTTCTTGGCTCTGATCTGCCGGGCGCCGGCGTAGATTAAATTCTTACCCCTGGAACGAAGATGCACAAATTGCTAAGCAGCATAATTTTACTCGGCGCTTTGAGCGCTACGACGGCATTTGGCGCGGATGCAATTGCCAAACCAGCTGTCGTTGGCCTCATCCCCAAGCTGGATACAGATCCCTACTTCGGTGTGGCAAAAACGGGCGCAGAAGAGGCGCAAAAGGAAATAGGCGGGACGGTCATCCAGGAAGCGCCCTCGAGCGCCACCGGCGATGCACAGATCGAGTTCATTAATGACCTCGTTTCCCAGAAAGTCGACGTCATCGCAATCGCGGGAAATGATCCGAACGCGGTTGCTCCCGCTTTGAAGCGAGCCCAGGCGCAGGGTGTGCACGTTGTTTCCTATGATTCAGATGTCGCGAAGAGCGCTCGAGGCATCTTTATCAACCAGGTTAATTTTGACAGCGTCGCGCTCCAAATGCTCGAGAGTATGGGCAGTCTTATTGGGTATCAGGGCGACTTTGCGATCCTTTCATCCACAGCGACAGCTACCAATCAGAATGCGTGGATCGAATCGATGAAGAAAGCACTCGAGAGCAACTCGAAGTTTGCCAAGATGAAGCTAGTCCAAGTCGCATACGGCGAGGAAAGTGAACAAGTCAATCAACAACAAGCGCTGGCGCTCGTCCAGGCGTTCCCGAATTTGAAGGGCATCATCATACCTGCAGGCATTGGCCTTCCTGCGGCCGCTCGCGCACTTGATCAAGCCGGGCTACTGAAGACCATCAAGCTCACTGGACTCGCGCCTGCCAGCCTGATGAAGAAGTACATTCTCGATGGCAGCTCACAAGATATTTGGTGGAATGTCCAGGATCTGGGCTATCTGACGTACTACGCCGCGCAGGCGTACGCTCAAGGCAAGATCACAGGCAAGAAGGGCGAGACCTTTGCAGCCGGACGGCTCGGCAACTATACCATCGGGCAAAATGGGGAAGTCATTCTCGGCCCCGCAGTGATCGTTACCCCGGAGAATGTCGATAAGTTTAAATTCTGAAAAGAGCCAGGTCGCGTCGGAGTAGCCGGACGGCGCTAAACAGAGACAAACCCTGGGTTTTCCTGGCACCTTCGGGGCGCGGGCTCCTCGCGCGGTCTAGACGCATACCAAGTTGAAATAATTATTGTTGTTATTAAAATTATTGATACTATTTCTCATGTCCTCGATCTACTCCAAAAATGGTCGCAAACTGCGCATCGCCGTCCTCGGTTCCTGCGATGAAGAGCAGGTAAATCCAACCGAATGACACTGACTCCGACAGACCCCGTCCTCATCCTCTCGGACCTTCACCTGGGCCACCGCGCTTCGCGCATCGAGGATGCCTCGCGCCTGGAATCGTTGATCCGCCCTTTCCGCACCGCGATTTTTAACGGTGACACCGCTGAACTGTGGCACGCCGCTGATCGACCACTCGGTCGCAAACTGACCGGGGATCTCGCCCGATTTTGCCATCATGTTGGTTGTAAGGCGATTTTCGTCAATGGGAACCATGATCCCGACATCTCCGAGGTGAACCACCTGGACTTGCATGGCGGGGCGCTCCTTGTCACCCACGGCGACATCCTCTTCCTTGGCGTGGCGCCTTGGAGCAGGGAAGCAAAGCAGTACCTTTCGGCGCATCGTCGCATTCTGGAGGGCCTTGGAGAAGACGCTTTGGGCAGCTTCGAACACCAGCTTCTCGCCACCAAACGCGCTTCGCTCGAGTTGCAGATGTGGGAGAATCCCGTCAACCGCGGTAGCCTGCCCGGACTTAGCTTGCTGGCGTTCCAGGCCTGGCCGCCCACCCGCCCGTTCAAGATCGTGCATGCGTGGTTGAAGACGCCCTCTCTAGCTGCGGATTTGATGAAGTTGTTTCGGCCGCAAGCTCACGTTATTCTCATCGGGCATACTCATTGTCCCGGGGTGTGGCGCCGGTCCGGTCGCATTATCGTCAACACCGGCAGCTTCCTTAATTACATGAGTGCGCAAGCCGCGATCATTGAAGGCGAACGTCTGGAGGTCCGTCTGGTAAACGAACGGAAGGGCAATTTCACTTTGGGCAAAGTGAAAGAGGTATTCAAGATTCCAAGGGCAGGAGGTCGGGACTTGGAGGAGTTCAGTGCGCGACCGCAATCGGGTCCCACCGGTGAGCAATTCGTCTATTCTGTAGCTCCTGAACTCCGTCGAAACTGTTTGAAGCTCTTCTCTCCAAAAAAGCACCAGCGCGACAGCCTGGTGATTGCAATCCATTTGGGGAATTGAATGAACCGTCCGGCTGTTGTTGATCGAATCCCTAACGCAGCGCTTTCCATCCCCGCTCAACCGCTGTTGTAGCTTGTTGAGCGATTCCACCTAGGATTACATCGGCTCCGTAGCGCGGCTCTTCAATATGCTATTAGCCGACGTGATTTTGATCCGACCGAATATTGACTGGGCTCACCGCGCCCTACGGTGAACAGTCGCCTGCCAAACGATCCACGCGGCGATAGGTTGTGCGCTTTATAAACGCGCTTGTCTCTGATCGAAGAGCAAGTCGGCCTCTGCTTATTGAAAGCGGCATGCTGGGCCGCTCTTTCGATGGCAAAGTAATTAGAAATTATAAAAAAGGCTCTTTATATGAAAATTCTTGCTTAATACAATATTCATAGAATATGAATCGACCCTGTGGTGGTCTTTCTGTGGTCCGGTTGGATGCCGACGTCCTTGGCGATCCCTGAGATACATTTTCGTGAACAACCGGTTGCGGAAACGCCGCTGAAACGAAACTCAACAGGATCGGCTGGAAGCACCTATGCACACACGAAGGATGGTTGGGGAGGCAGCTGAAAACTCCCCGCCGTTGCTCGTTCGTTCCATATCGCGGCGGATACGCTGCGCACTCGCGCCTAGCATCCTAACCCTTTTGCAGCCAACGGTAGGCCTTCCACTCAGGAGGCGATACCCTTGCCGCGGCTCCCTATCGCGGATGCCGCGCCGAGGGTTGATGCTGCTGGTCGGCCTATGGCTCGGCACACTCGCAGTTCATGCGCAGGACGGAACCTGGACCCCGGGGACCAGCGACTGGAACACCGCCTCTAACTGGACGCCGCCGACCGCAGTGCCGACAGGAATCGCCACATTCGGGAGCGCGACAGTGACGACCGTCACATTCTCAAGTAGCGCCTCGGTGGACACTCTCCAGTTTAACACTGGAGCTCCGGTTTATTCCTTTGATCTGGCAACCGCCAGTGTCTTCAATATTACCGGGACCGGCATTGTCAATAATTCGTCGAATGCGGTGACCTTTACCACCAGCAATGGCGGGGACCTGCGGTTCCAAAATTCGAGCACCGCCGGTACCGCGATTCTCGTCACAAACTCAGGAGGAATCACCTCTTTCGAGAATACGAGCACGGGGGGCCAGGCCCGCGCCATTACGAACTCGGGGGGGATCTTCGATATTTCCGGCCGCACATCCGGCGGAATGACGGTCGGTTCCATTGAGGGTGCAGGCACCTATGAGCTGGGTTCCAACGTGCTGACCGTCGGGAACACTTTGAGCACCGTCGTGACCGGGAACATCGCCGACGGAGGGTCTGCAGGCGGGACCGGCGGTGGACTGATCAAGGTTGGTGCGTCGACGCTGACGTTGTCTGGCGCCAACACCTATACCGGCGGCACGGTGGTCAGTGCTGGAACGCTTCAAGCAGGTTCTACGACTGGGTTCAGTTCGAGTTCTGCTTTCACGGTTAATTCTGTCCTGGACCTGGGCGGTTTCTCCAACTCCGTGGCTTCGTTGGCGGGCGGCGGAAGCGTCACCAATAGCGGTGGAAGTCTGGCAATATTAACCGCTGGCGGGAACGGTACCGGCACGCTCTTCAGCGGAACCTTAACCGATGGGACAAGCGAACTTGCTTTGACCAAAACCGGGGCTGGAACGATGATCCTTGCCGGCTTCGACACCTATACCGGCGGCACTCTACTAAGTGCTGGAACACTTCAAGCAGGTTCCACGACTGGGTTCAGCTCGACATCTGACTTCACGGTCAATTCCGTCCTGGACCTGGCTGGTTTCTCCAACAGCGTGGGTTCATTGGCGGGTAACGGAACCGTTACCAACAGCGGCGGAAGCGCGGCGATATTAACCACCGGCGGCGACGGTACGCCGACAGCCTTTAGTGGAATCTTGACCGATGGGGCTAGTAGTCTTGGGTTGACCAAAACCGGGGCTGGCACTCTGACCCTCACCGGCACCGACACTTACACCGGCGCGACCGTGGTCTCCGCCGGCACGCTGGAAGTAGACGGCGTGTTGGGGAACACCGCGGTAAGTGTGCAAAACGCCGCTGTGCTCTCCGGCCAAGGCAGCATTGGCGGGAGCGTGACGATTCTGAATGGCGGGCACTTGGCGCCAGGTCCCGGAGCGGAGACCCTCAGTGTCGGCAGCCTCTCGCTCAGCTCGGGCTCGAACCTCGATTACCAACTCGGTACCTCGGGGGTGATCGGTTCAGGGTTCAATAGCCTGGTCAACGTCGCGGGCAACCTGACGCTTGGCGGGGTGCTCAACGTGACCAATGGGGGGAGCTTCGGGTCAGGTGCTTATCGGTTGATAAATTATGGCGGAACGCTGACCGACGATACCTTGGCATTGGGAACTTTGCCGGCCGGGTTCTCGGCCTCCAATGTGCTGGTCACCACAGGTGTCAGTGGGCAGGTCAATCTGGTCGTCAGCGCCGCAGGGGCACCGACGCAATTGTGGGACGGCTCGACCACGGTCTTTGATGGCACGGTGCATGGCGGTAACGGCACCTGGGATAACTTTACGACCAACTTTACGGACGGTATTTCGGCTAATCAGTCCTGGCAGGGAGGGGTGGCCGTCTTTGGCGTCGCCTCCGGGACGGTGACGCTGGGGGATGATATCCTTTTCCAAGGGATGCAATTTACGGTGAACGGCTACACGGTGGCGGGAGCAGGAAGCTTTGCGCTGCATCCGGTCGGGACGGCGGTAATTACCACTGGTGCCGGGGTGACGGCGACTATTTCCGCGCCGATCGTCGGTGTGGGCAGGTTGAGCGCGGCCGGGCCGGGCTCGCTTATCCTGACGGGGAGCAACACTTACAGCGGGGGAACGAATCTAAACGGGGGCATCCTTGCGGTACAGAGCGACGGCAATCTGGGGACCGGGGCGCTGGCGTTTTACGGTGGGACGCTCGAAGCGCTGACCTCCGGGGGTGGGATTAGCTCAAGCAAAGCGATCACCCTCAATTCCGGAGGCGGAGCGTTTTTGGCCGATAACGCCACCAACTCAACCTTAAGCGGAGCGATCACCGGCGCGGGTGCATTCAGTCTAAATGGCGGAGGCGTCTTAACATTGAGCGGAAACAACGCCTACAGCGGCGCGACGACGATTAACGCTGGGACGCTTCAAGCAGGCTCGACTTCCGGGTTCAGTGCAAACTCTGCTTTTACGGTGAACTCTGTCCTGAATCTCAACGGTTTCTCCAGCACGGTGGGGTCCTTGGCTGGTGGCGGAACCGTGACCAACAACAGTGGAACCCCGGCCACATTAACCGCCGGCGGCGACGGCACCAGCACGGTCTTCAGCGGAGTCTTGAGCAATGGGTCCGGCAACTTTGGATTGATCAAAACCGGAGTCGGAGTGATGGACCTGACTGGCGCAAATACCTACACGGGTCCGACGACAGTCTCGGCCGGCACGCTGCAGGTAGACGGCGCGTTGGGGAGCACTGCGGTGAGTGTCCAAAGCGGGGCAACGCTTTCGGGGCAAGGAACGATTTCCGGGGGCGTGACGATCCTCGACGGCGGCGTTCTGGCGCCTGGGCCCGGAGCGGAGACGCTGAGCCTGGGACCCCTCGTGCTCAACTCCGGTTCGATCCTTGATTACCAACTCAGCACACCGGGTGTGATCGGGTCAGGTGTCAACAGCCTGGTCAACGTCGCGGGCAACCTGACGCTCGCCGGGGTGCTGAACGTGACCAATGGGGGAGGCTTTGGTTCGGGAGCCTACCGGCTGATCAATTATACGGGAGCATTAAGCATTTTGACACTCGATGTGGGGACACTCCCGGCCGGCTTCACCGCGGCGAACGTGACGGTGACCACGGGCGTCGCCGGGCAGGTTAACCTTGTGGTCAGCACCTCCGCAACGCCCACGCAATTCTGGGACGGGTCGAACACCAGCTTTGACGGCGCGGTGCATGGGGGCACTGGCACCTGGGATAACTTTACGACCAACTTTACCAATGCCGCTGTCACCGCCAACCAGTCGTGGGAGAACGGTGTCGCCGTCTTTAGCGGCACACCGGGCACGGTGACGCTCGGCGATAACATCCAGTTTCAAGGGATACAATTCTCGGTCGATGGCTACGCCATTGTGGGGGCAAGCGCCTTTGCGCTGCAGCCGACGGGAACGGGGCTGATCACCACGGATCCCGGGGTGACGGCAACCATCGCTGCGCCCATTGTCGGCACGGGAGGATTGGACAAGACTGGGCTCGGCCTGCTGACGCTTACCGGAGCGAACACGTATAGCGGGGGCACGACGATAACGCAGGGTATCTTGAGCGTAGCGAGTGACACAAACCTGGGCAACGCGAGCGGAGGGCTGACCTTGAATGGAGGGGAATTGTTGGCCGCCGATGGGTTCTCCAGCGCCAGGGTGATTGGTATCCAGGCCGGCGGCGGCACCTTGGCCACATTGACGGGCGGCGATGCCACCTTTTCCGGGAACATCACGGGGACCGGGAACCTGATCATCGGGGACACGACGAACAGCGGTGTGGTTAGCCTGAGCGGGACCAACATCTACTCCGGCAGCACCACTATTGTCAGTGGGGCGACGTTACAGGCGCTTTCCACCAGCGCATTGAGCACGACCTCGGCATTTACCGTTGCCGGCACCCTGGACCTGGATGGGTTTTCCAACCAGATCGGCTCCCTGACCGGAACCGGCACGGTGATCAATAAAGGTTCAGCGGGAGCTGTTCTCACCGCGGGAGGTGACAATAGTTCGACGACCTTCAGCGGCGTATTGCGGGACGGGACTGGCACACTCGGATTCACTGAAATTGGCACGGGAACGCTGACGTTGGCCGGCGCCAACACGTATAGCGGCGGCACAACGATCAGCGCTGGGAATCTGCAGATCGGCAACGGTGGAACCAGCGGAAGCGTGGTCGGAAATGTCTTCGATAACGGCAACCTCGCCTTTGATCGCAGCGATGCCGTGGCGTTCGCCGGCACTGTGTCCGGCACTGGCAACCTGAGCCAGATCGGCTCCGGAACACTGACCTTAAGCGGGGCCAACTCTTACTCCGGGACTACCATGATTAGCGCTGGAACGCTCCAAGCGGGGTCGACGACGGGGTTGAGTCCCAACTCTGCCTTCACCGTGAACTCGGTCCTGGACCTGAATGGTTTTTCCAACACCGTGGCTTCGTTGGCCGGTACCGGAACCATCCTCAATAACGGTGGAACGCCG
>Ga0302326_10005519_pt1 | contig 28823 bp, 24 predicted proteins | sample Palsa_T0_3_FD_202264 | JGI IMG/M metagenome (GOLD analysis project Ga0302326, IMG submission 202264) | Peat permafrost microbial communities from Stordalen Mire near Abisko, Sweden - Palsa_T0_3 | ecosystem: Environmental > Terrestrial > Soil > Palsa > Peat permafrost | place: Sweden: Abisko... | reverse complement strand
TGGTGCTGCTTGCGGGGCTGCTCTGTGAGGGTTCTCGCGCAAGCCGCCAAAACATGGCAAGAGCCCGGTAAGCGCGTAAAAAGGCGGCACGCAAGCGCGTCACCCCGCGTGCCGCGGCACCTTGTGCCGGCTCAGGGTATCGCCGTGGCCGCTTTGTGATTCGCGAAACACGATGGTGGAAGAGACGGTCAATCCGAAGAGGGCGGGCGGCCTTCGGCGACTGGCGCTACGAACTTGACGACAGCACGCTTGGCCCACGCCTCTCTATCCGCCTGCTCTGCACGCGATGATGGCGGCGGATATGCACCACCGGATTTAACAGGCGTTGTTCCTTTGTGCGCAGGCCGGATCTTGACACTTTAGGGTAGCAGACGGCGGCGGCGGCGCTTGAGCCTTGAAAACCTCTGATTATGGAGCGGGAGACGGGACTCGAACCCGCGACGTCCAGCTTGGGAAGCTGGCATTCTACCACTGAATTACTCCCGCGCGCGGGGATTCAGCCACACTATAGCACAGCGCGGCTGCTCCCGGTCCAGAATCAGGGAACCGCGCGGCCCCCTCCGTCGTATCGATGGTGAGGCTATCTATGTTCAAGACTATCGTTTGGCTGTCCACCTTCTGCACCACGGCGGCCCTCCCCGTGCTGGCGGATCAGTGGAACAAGACTTTCACCGTCGGCGCGGCGCCGGAGTTGCGCATCGAAACCAGCGACGCCAACGTCACGCTTCGCGCTGCTAACGTCAATACCATCGAAGCGCGGGTCTACACGTCCGGCTGGAAGATCGGCCCGCTCGACGTGCGCGTGACGGATCATCAGGTTGGCGACCGGGTGGAGATCGAAGTAAAGGTCCCGGAGCTGCATTTCAATCTGGGAAACCGGTGGGTGAAGATCGAAGTGCAGATCCCCAGCGCGACCAGGACCGACGTGCACACCGGCGACGGCAACATCCGCGCCGACGGCCTGCGCGCGCCTGCCAAGCTGGTAACGCATGACGGCAACATCGACGGCGAGGGATTCGATGGCGCGCTGGACGCCAGCAGCGGCGACGGCAACATCCGCGTGCACGGAAAGTTTAGCGGGCTGAACCTGCGCAGCGGAGACGGCAACATCACCGCGGAAGTGGCGCCCGGATCGCACATGGCCACCGGTTGGAATGTGCATACCGGCGATGGCGGCGTGACGCTGCGGTTGCCCGACGGTTTCGCGGCGGAGCTGGACGCGCACACCGGAGACGGGCGGATCACAGTGGATCTGCCGCTGCTGACGGGGGGTGGCATCCACGAGGACTCGGTGAGCGGCAAACTGAACGGCGGCGGACCGGTGTTGACGGTGCGCACCGGGGATGGGTCGGTGCACCTGGCGCGGCTATAGTATAGTGGGCATTCGTACTCGCGCATGCCCACGGCACAAGTTCAGACACACAGGCCACACCGGGTACTCCGTTACCTCAATATCGCCATCGGCATCGTGCTGCTCGCCGCGGCCGGGGCCGTGTATTGGTTCGCGTACCGTGTGCTCCCGCAAACTTCAGGTACCGTAACGGCGCCGGTATCCGGCCGCGTAACCATCGCGCGCGACGCGCTGGGCGTGCCGCACATTTCGGCGGCGAGCGAGGATGACGCCTATTTCGCGCAAGGCTACGTCACTGCGCAGGACCGGCTTTTCCAGATGGACGGGCTGCGGCGCCTGGCGGCCGGAGACCTCTCGGAAATCGTCGGCAAGGCCGCCTTGGAACTCGACCGCGATTCGCGCCGCCTGCGCATGCGGCGCATCGCGGAAAGCGCGTATGCTTCCCTTCCGCCGCAGGACCGCGCGCCGCTGGCGGCCTACGCGCGCGGCGTGAACTATTTCATCCAAACCCACCTGCACGCTTTGCCGCTGGAATTCACGCTGCTCGGATACGACCCGCGTCCGTGGAGCGTAGTGGATACCATCCTGATCGGGCTGCACATGTACCGCGACCTGACCACCACCTGGAAGGATGAAATCCTGAAGCGCGACATGCTCGCCGCGGGCGATCGCGCCCATGATCGAGCAAAGGTGGATTTCCTGTTTCCTCCGCGTAGCGGCGGCGAACTGCAGCCCGGCTCGAACGCCTGGGCCGTCGGCGGCGCGCACACGGCCTCGGGCAAACCGCTGCTGTGCGACGACATGCACCTGGAGTATTCGATTCCGGGCATCTGGTATATGGTCCACCTGCGGGCGCCGGGCCTGGATGTGTCGGGCGTGTCGTTGCCGGGCACGCCGTCGGTAATCGTGGGACATAACGAACGCATTGCGTGGGGCTTGACGAATCTGCACTTCGATGTGCAGGATCTCTACATCGAAAACTTCGATCCGGCGACGGGCCGCTACCTCTATCGCGGGCAATGGGAGCAGGCGCGGGAGGAACGCGAAATCATACCGGTGAAGGGCGCGCCGGCGGTGGAAATGCCGGTGTGGATCACGCGCCATGGGCCGCTTTATATCAACGATGCCAAGGAACACCTGGCGCTGCGCTGGGCGGCCGCGGAACCGGGCACGTTTCAGTTTCCATTTCCGGAATTGAACAGGGCCGGGAATTGGCAGGAGTTCACGCGCGCGGTGGCGCGCTTTCCGGGGCCGGCGCAAAACTTTGTGTATGCCGATGTGGACGGCAACATCGGCTACCACGCCTCGGGGCGATTGCCGATCCGCAAGGGGTACACGGGAGATGTGCCGGTGGATGGATCGTCGGGTGAGAACGAATGGCAAGGCTTCATCCCGTTCGATGAGTTGCCGTCGTTTTATAATCCGCCTTCGGGTGTGATTGTAACGGCGAATCAGAATCCGTTCCCGGCGGACTACGCTTACGCGGTGAACGGAAACTTCGCTTCGCATTACCGGTCGCGGCAGATACGGAATCTGCTGACGGCCCGCAACGGCTGGCGGGCGGAGGACATGCTGACCGTGCAGAAGGATGTGTACTCGGGCTTCTTGCACTATCTGGCGCAGGCCATTGTGCAGGCCACGCACGGCGCTCACAAAGCGCAGCCCGGCGAACTTGCTCAGGCCGCCGACGCCCTTCAATTGCTGCGCGCCTGGAATGGCCAGATGGACAAGGACGCGGCCGCGCCGCTGATCGCGACGCTGGCGTACGAGCGCTTGAAGGTGTTGGTGGCGCAAAGCGCATCGCCCACGATGGGCGCAGGGTACAAATATCAGATGGCGCCGGCGGTGATCGAGACGCTGCTGCGCACGCGGCCGGCGGGCTGGTTCGCCGATTGGGACGAGACCCTGCTGCTAGCCGTAGCGCAGGGGTTGGAGGATGGACGACGCATGCAGGGGCGCGATCCCGGCCATTGGGTTTACGGCAAGTATCAGCCTTTGTCGCTGGCCAATCCGGTGGGACGGCATCTGCCGCTGGTGGCTGGACTGTTCGACATAGGTCCGGTGGCCATGAGCGGGTCGACGACCACCGTGAAGCAGTATAACGGCGAGATCGGGCCTTCCATGCGGCTGGATGCGGATCTCGCGGATTGGGACCGGTCGCTATTGGAGGGGACCACGGGGCAATCGGGGCAGGTTTTGTCGCGGCATTATAAGGACCAGTGGGAACGGTACTACAACGCCGAAAGCTTTCCGATGCAGTTTCGGAAGGTGGAGGCGAGGGATGTGTTGACGTTGGCGCCTTAATTAAGGCAGCGCATGGCGCCGTCCTAAATTATGCCGGTACCGCGCCAACTGTTACTGTTGTGGCGGGCAATCTGAACGTCCTTTGCGTCCGCAGTCTTGAACCAATCGACTACTTCCTCCCGGCTGTGATAAAAAGCGGTCGGCGCGACCAACTGATCGAACACGTTCCAGAAGTTCTCAGCGAAGGAGTAATCGGATATCGAGCAAAGGTAATCCGAATAAGGCAGCATCCGCTTCAACCAATCGAGCTTCCGGGCGGGGCGATACAGCAGCTTGAGGCCGGCGAACAGCACCACGGCCGGAAAGAAGCAGAGGCCGCGCACTACGACTCTGGGCAGCCGTGAAGTGATGTTCTTTCGAATTGGATCGACGAATTTTTCGATCCATAGATTGCCTTCTTTGCCATAGACCCAAACCGACACACGGCCGCCTGGCTTGACGTGACTGCAAAGCGCCAAAAATCCGGCCTTTGGAACAGGCAGATGATGAAGCACACCGATGCTATAAGCCAGATCGAACGGGCGTTTGAATGGCAAGTCCAGGATGTCGGCTTGTATGACGTGCACGTTCGGCAGCTCCCGCGTGTTCCGAAAGGCGGCTTCCACCGCATCCGACAGATCCACGCCGACCACGGTGCGCGCTCCGAATTGAGCGGCCAGGAAAATGTGGCGCCCTTTTCCGCAGCCCGCATCCAGCACGACTCGATCTTTGAAGTCCGCCGGGGCGACGGGTGCGATCCAGGCCAAGAATTCCTTCTTGTCCGCATCCGTCAACGCCGAATAGTGGGTCCACTCATAGCCAAAAGCGTCTGCCGTGGCTTTCTGTTCCGCGTTAAGAGTTTTTCCTAGAAAGCGTGGAACGCCGCGGATGATCGGAAACCGCGAAGCGCAGCCTTCGCAAACCAGGCTGCCCTCGATTACCTCCGAGGCTTCGACTTTCCCGGCGACGATGTCAAAACCGCGACCGCAAGTCGGGCATACCAGCAAAGATACGATAGAGGGTTTCAAAGTGGAGTCCCCCTGGGGATCATGCTAACCACGACATGCCGGACTTGCAGCATCCTTAATATCAAATAGCAGGATACGGCCGCCGTGACGTGTTTGAGCGAGTGCCCGCTAACGATCCCGCCCAAAGCGTAAATCCGGCGATCGAAGGATTCGAAGAGCTTCGCGGCAACGAAGAGGGCGAAAGCCGCGGCAAGATAGCGGATTCCCGAGTAGCGAGGCGGAAACAATCCTACGATCAAGGCCAAGACCGCGGGAGAGAAAAACTGCACGAACAGGTAGAACTTGTAGTCTCCGAGCCCCTGAGCTTCTGAAAAGTACCACACAGCGACGCTAGCGATGCCCAGTAGAAGCAGAGGAGCCAGACAGATAAACCCGGCTTTGACGCTAACCCGTTCCATGAACACCGCGACCACTAGCGATACAAAAGAGCAAGTCATAGGCAGGAGATCCCAGGGCAGCCTGGAGTTAGAAGGAGACAGGTGGTACCAAAACGATCCTATGCCCGTTAATGCAACACCGGCAAAAAACACCAGATAGGGTATCCGTTCCCTGTCGTCCATAAACGACGGCGCGCTCGACTTGCGGAGAAGCCAGAGTAGACCCCAAGCCCCGACAATGAAAAACGGTACGTTTGAGAGAACGTCCAGAGTATTGGGAAGGCCGAGCGCGGCTCGGGTGTCGGCGAAATCGTGGTAGCCGGCTCCGAGGGGAATTCTTGGAATGACAACCAGTCCAATCAGGGCGATGACGCAAACGCCGGCGATCAAGCCTAGACGAGTTTGAAGTGACCATCTCCTGGGCATTTTCTAGCGATTCTCGTGGCGCAGGCCCGTGGCCTGCCGGCGGTCTCTCAGGCCGCCAACGCGCGCCGGCGCGCGCCTCTTTAATACCCCGGATCTTTAACAGGTTAACAAATCGGCGGCTCCGCCTGCGTAGGGAGTCGCCAACAGCGCGCCCCAATGCAGCCCGGCCCCGAAAGTGGCGAAGACCAGAGGACCGGCGGGCGGCGACGGGTGCCGATCGCGCCATTCCGCGGCGGCGATCAGCATGGATGCCGAGGAGGTGTTGCCGTAGCGCTGTATGTTGCAGAAGAAACGGCCCTCCGGAACGGCCAGCGCTTGCGCCACCCGCGTAATCAGGTTAAGGTTGGCCTGGTGCAACAGAAACGCTTCCACGGCGGCGGGCGGAATGCGGTTTCGTTCCAGCAATTCAACAATCGCGCGCGGGATTTTGCGGGCCGCCTGCAGTATGACGGTGCGGCCATCCATATATAGAGGAGCGTCCAGGTCCAGGCGCAGGGCGGCGGCGAAATCCCCGTCGCTGGCCAGCAGCGAATCGCGTATTTCGGCAAATCCGGTTTGGGGGCTTACCAGGCATGCGCCGGCGCCGTCGCCGAACAGAATGGCGGTGTCGCGGTGGGCGGGATGCCGCGCGACCACGCGCGACATCACCTCCGAACCGACCACCAGCACGTGGCCATAAACAGGAGCGAGGTGGGCGGCGAGAGCCATGCCAAAGAGCGACCCCGCACTCGCCATGGGCAGGTCGATCGCCGGTACACCGTTGATCCCGAGCCCGGCGCCGATGGCGGAAGCCGGCCCGGGAAACCGGTGCTCGGCGGATCCGCTGGCGGCTAGCAGCAGGCCGACGTCGCGGGCAACCAGGCCGGCGTTTTCGAGGCAGATCTTGGCCGCGCGGATTCCGAGCGAAGCGACCGATTCCTCCGGGGCGGCAAAGCGCCGCTCGACGATGCCCGAGCCGCGCAGGATGTATTCCGGATCCGTGCCCGTGGCGGCGGCCATCTCGTGGTTATCCACCACGCGAGCAGGCAGGTAAGCGCCGAACGCGCGTAGGAAAGCCATAATCAGGAACGGGAGTCGATGTAGGCTTCGATGCGCGCCACGGAATCGAACTTGCGCGGCGTGAGGTCGGCATCCGGAATGCGCATCGAGAATTCTTTCTCCAGGGCGCCGACCATGTCGGTGAGCGCGAATGAATCCAACACGCCGGATTCGAACAGCGATTCGTCCGGCCCGATGGAGAGCGGCTTGCCGGACAGTTTCTCGACGATCTCAGTGATCTTGGCTTGTTTGGTCATCGGTAGCTTGCGTGGCCAGTTCCGGGCGGACCTTCAGATAGCTCTCGTATAGCCGCATTATATCTTGAAAAAGCACGTTGGCCAATCGTTGATAACCCAGGGAAGTGAAGTGCGCGTAATCGCCCTGGGCCAGACCGGCCATGACCCAATCGCCCATGGAGCCTTCGGCGCCCATGCGCGCACGCGTGTTCCAGTAGGCGCAGCGATTCTGGCGGCAAGCTTCCAGTTGCGCGGCGACGATGCGGTCCACGCCCTCGTAAGGACGCCAGCGGCCTTTGACGCGGGTGAAGCGGTCAGGAGGGCCCAGCACCAGAATGGAGGCCGCCGGCACGGCGCGCCGCAGCCTCAGGAGGATGGCGGAGAAGGCTTCGAGATAGCCGGCCTCGGTCCACTTGGTGTCGGTGGCTTCGTTGGTCCCGTAGGCCAGCACGATCAGGGCGGGGTCGCGGCGTTTGAGGTAGGCGGCGTGCATGGGCTCATCCCAACGCTGGATCAGCGCGGCTTCCGCGCCGTTGATGCCGATCGATTCGTAGGTGAGGCCCTTCGGGTTTTCGGCGACCCATCCGAACAGCCGCACGGGCGCGGGTTCCAGCGTGCGCACTTCGAAGCGATGGCGGCCGGGCTTGGTGGCGTATTCTAGAAAGCCAGGCGCGAAACCGCCCTCGGTGGAGGCTTCCTGGACGGTCTCGCCGTCGCTTGAAAGGGCGATGCGGCCGCCGCCGGGCTGCTGCAGGTAGTCGAGCTCCACCGAGGCGCAGTCGGCATCCAGGTAGATGGTTTGGGCGGCGCGCTCGGTGGAAATACTAACGCCGCCGAGGCCGAAGAAGCCGTCGCCTTCGCCGGTGCGCAGGCCTTCCGCGTCCCAGGCCTTGCTGGCGCCGCCGTGCACGTCGAAGCGGCGATAGCCCTTGAACGGAATTCCGGCCAGCGAAAACCCCGGGCCGCCATTACCGAAGCGGTACTGGAAGAGATCGCGGAGCACGCCGGTCCAATCGTCGGAGGCGGTGTGGGAATCGCCGAAATGCAGGATGTGGACGGTGGGGCTGTCGCCAGTGGAAAGGCGATAGAGGCGCTCGAAGAAAGGCACCAGCGTGCCCGGCCGGTCGATGACCGGGTCGGGGCGTTCATCCAATTGGAGCGCGACCTTTTGCAGCGAAGCGGCGCGCACTTTGACGCTCACGCGAGGCGCGGAATAGTGCTGGACGCGGACCGCGCGGACTTTCTTCTTGGGCTTTTTCGCCGGCTTCTTTTTGGCTGTGGCTTTCGTGGTTGTGCCGGCCGGCGGGGTGGTTTGAGCGAAAGACCGCGGCGCGGCGCACAAGCAAAGCAAAGCGATGGCGGCCAGGCGCGGCATGCGGTCAGCGCACCTCAACCACGGCGTCGCCCGCCAGCACCTGGCGCAGTTTGTAGCGGTTCAACCCGGAGGTCAATTCGCGAACGAAAGCCGTGGCGACGATGCGCGCGCCAGCGGGCGTGGGATGAATGAAATCCGCCGAAACCAGGGGGGGCTGGCTGTCATACCAGCGCACCATGGTGCCCGCGCCTCCCATGGCTTCGAAAGTGTTGAAGAACCCGCAATGCAACTCCGCGGCTATGCGGCGTTGAATATCGACGATGCGGGGTATGGTAGGCAGCGTTTCAATCTCGCCGCCATTGTTTTGGCCGCGGTCCATGGGACTCATCACCAGTATAGAAGCATCGGGCAGCGCGGCGCGCACCCGGCGGATGGCTTCGCGCAGTTGCTTCTCGTATTCGCGGTTGAGGAAGCCGGCGAAACTGCTTTCGTTGGTGCCGTAATTCAGCACCACCAGGTCGGGATTGCGGTGGCGCAACTGTTCCGCCCAATGGCTCTCGTTGAAGATCAGGGCCGGCACGGAAACGGACGCGCCGTTCAAACCGACGCTGTCGTAGACCACCCCGGTCTTGCGTTTCTCCAGTGTGATGCCGAACAGGCGGACGGACCCCTCGGCGGTAAAATCGAGCGTGCCGGTCCCCGGCGGCAGTTCGAAGCGCGCAAATCCGGCGGCGCGAGTTGACGCGTCCGTGTCGATGCTGCCGATGGTTTGGCCGGCGGAGGAAATCGCGATGCTCCCGCCATCCGGCTGACGGAGGAACCAAACTTCCAGGCGGCTTTGGTTGGGGTCGCGCAGGGTAACGCGGCTGTAGGCGCTCGTGTGGCCGGAGAAGACTACACCACCGAGACCGAACAGGCCGTTGCGCAGATCGAAGCGCGTGCCCGGGTCCATCTGCCAGCCATGGCTGGATAGCTCCACGCCGCGATGTCCATACCACGCCCAAGGCTTGCCGATCAGGGTGAAGCCGTGGCCGGCGTCGCCGAAGCGCTTTTGCAGAAGCTGGCGGGTGTCGCCGGTGATGAGGTCGGCGGTGGTGGGAGAGTCGCCATAATGCAGGATACGGGTGATAGCCATGGGCGCGCCGCGCTCGGTGCGCCACAACGCGGCGTAAAAGTGGTCGAGACCGCCGTTACGATCGTCGAGTGTGGGGCGGACCGCGAGAAGCTTGGGCGGTGGGACGATGGCCTCGGGTGCGGCATGCGGCCGCCAGGGGAGCAGCGGAGTCAGCTCAGGGTTGAATTCGACGATGACGGCGGCGGGTTGCAGGCTCGGCGGCTCGACGCCGTGGACAACGCGCGATGCGGCGGCCAGGATCAGGGCGAAGGTGGCGAGGGTGAAGGCGGTGCGGAAGGGGAAGGCTCGCATGTCAGAACCGCGTATATACGAACGGCGCGCTGCCGCGGCCCGCCAGCAGTTGCATGGCAACCACGGCCAGCGCCATCGCGGCCGCTTGCACATAAAAGGGCGTGCGGCCGAACAAATCCACAGCGCGTTCGTACCACTTCTTCGGAACAGCCTGGCCGGCGGCGGCCACGAGCGACACCAGGATCACGCCGGCGGAGACATTCTGCAAGGAGAAGGTCAGCGACCCGATGCGTTTCAAAATATCGACGGCGACGGCTGTGGTCGGGCTGCGGAAGAACACCCATGTGAGACAAACAAACTGGTAAGTGCAGAATATGCGGATGGCGCGCGACGCCCAGCCCGATTCGGGACGCCGTCCGCGCCATGCCTGCCACCGCCGGGTCACCGCCAGCGCGCTGCCGTGCAGAAGGCCCCAGATAGCGAAAGGCGAAGTCGTGCCATGCCATAATCCGCCCAGAACCATGGTGATGACCAAGTTGAGATAGGGCCAGACGCGCGAGCGCTTGCCGGGGAGGGAAAAATAAAGATAGTCGCGCAGCCAATTCGAGAAGGTGATATGCCAACGGCGCCAAAAGTCGGCCATATTCACGGCTGTGTAGGGACGGTCGAAATTGATGGGCAGCCGCACGCCCAACAACAGGCCGCAGCCGCGCGCGATATCGGTATAACCGGAAAAATCGTAATAAAGCGCCAGCGAGTATACATAGACGGCGGCCAAATTCTCCATGCCGCTGTATAAGTTGGGTGTATCGAATACACGGTTAACGAGGTTGCCCGCAAGATAGTCGGCGATAAGCAGCTTTTTCAGCAGGCCGAACACGATAAGAAACAGTGCGCGAGACCCGTCGGCCGGGGCCAGGTCGACCTTGCGTGTAAGCTGCTTGAGTATCTCGGCGGGACGGGTGATGGGACCGGCCTGGATGGTGGGGAAGAAGGACGCCGCGGTCATGTATCCCAGGTAAGACGCGGCTGCCGGAGCGTCTTTGCGATAGATGTCGATCGTATACGACAGCGATTGAAAGGCATAGAACGACAGGCTCAGCGGGAAGACCCAATCCCAAACGGAGGGCTGCAGAAACAGCGTCATGTGGCGGGATAAGACCAACAGGCCCAGGTTGGCGGCCAGGCTTAGCCCGAGAAATAATCGCCGGATGAAGGAATTTTGGAAAGATTGCATTGCCAGGCCGGAGAGATAGTCGATGGTCGAACAGGATGGGATAAGTGCGAGATAGAATAATCCATATCTTGCACAGAAGAAGTAGTTGGCCGCCAGGAGCACGGTTAAGCGGCCGAGCCGCCATCCGGCCATCAACCAATATGCAAGTAAGACGATGGTTATGAAGAGGAAGTACGCGGCACTGGTGGAGTGCACAGGGGTATTATCTCACACGAAGGGTGTTTCACGCAAAAAAGAATGCGTGCGGTTAGGGCGCAGGCTCCTGCCATTTCAAATTCCGCGCGGCGCTTTCGCCCTCGGCTATCTCGACGCTCTCCGCCCCCTTCGCGTCGCCCGCGTAGAGCTTGTACTTTCCGGGCGGCACGCCGTGAAAGGAATAGCTCCCATCGGCGGCCGTTTCGGCGGTGCGCGGAATGACGGCTTCCGGCGAATCCGGCGCTAGATAGACCGATACGTCGGCCTTCGGCCCCTGGCTATCCGTAACAACGCCGGCGATGCGCGCGCCAGCCGCGCTCAGCAGCACCGTTACGAGCGCGTCTCCTGGATTGCCGCGCAGGTCTAGCGTCAGGTCCGGCATCTCCTCAGTCCCCAGACTTACCGACTTGATATATACGTTCTCCGGCATCCCTTCGAGCGCCAGCGCATGCCGGCCCACCGTGACCTTGGGAATACGAAACGCGCCATCGGATGTTATTTTGCCCTTGAGTGGCGTCTCACTCAGGCGCAGGCCCCCATTCTGAAGCTGGCCGGCGTGCGGCGGTTGGCCGTCCCATTGAATTTGCCCGCCGATGTCGAACTCCGGAATCAACCCCAACGCGATGTTGTCGACATTGGAATCGGCCAGCTCGACATCCACCGCTACACTCTTCAGCGAACGCCCATCCATCGTGCGGCCCTCTGCCAAGAATGTGTACTTGCCCGGCGGCATGCGCCAGACAGTGAACTTGCCGTTGCGGACCGGAATCCACTTGATCTCCGTGCCGTCGCTGCTTTCGGCCACCACGGAGACTCTCTCCGCCCCCGCCGGCACACCGCCGACCACGCCCCCGACGCGCAGGATCGGGATGGGGACCAGGCGGATCTCGATTCCACTCACTTGCAGGCCGGGCAGCGCCTGCACCGGTGTAGCTTCCTTCTCCGAGAGTGAGTTGGGAAACCAGGTCGACCCGTACTGTTCTTCCTGGGTGCCGTCGGTGCGGATTTCCGCAGGCGAGGGATCGGTTTGGGGTGTTGCGTGCAGCGTATACTTCCCGGCGGACAGACGGCTGAAGGAGAATTCGCCCCGGTCGTCGGTTGAGACGGCATCGCGCGATTCTCCACTCCGCGCTGTCACTCTCACGCGCTCCACCGGATCGCCTTGAGCATCTAGAACTCGTCCGGAAATCACGGCTTCCGGCGCCATTTTCAGGTCAACGTCGCGCACGGCCGCCCCTGGCTGAATGTCCAAACCGGTGGTTGGCGTAGGGGAGGCGGCTGCCACGAATCCGCGCAGCGAAACGGAAACATAATAGGTCCCAGCCTGCACCGTTGCCCAGGAAAACTTGCCATCCGCGGCGGTGACTGCGCCGTACTCTTTGCCGCTCTTGCCGGCGCGGTCCGGCAGAGTCAGTGTCACGCGAGCTTTGGCCAGCGGCTCGCCGGTTAGTCCGTTGGTCACCGAACCCTCCACGCTGGCCGGTTGTCGACCCGCGGGAGTCTGCGCGAACGCCATCGCGGCCGCCGTACATAACAGACAGACGGCGGGCGTACCACTACGGATTGGGCTTGCCATCGCCAGCCTCCTTTGCCGCCGGTTTGAGATTCTTGACGATCCGATCGCCCGCATGGAACTCGATGATTTCTGCGCGCGGCAGCTCCCTTTCGAACAATTTCTCGCTGTCGAGGTCCGATTCAAAAGCATCCCGCGCCAGCAACCGGTATTTGCCCGGCGGAATGCCGTCGATATCGTAAGCGCCGTCGACGCCGACTCTCGTCCTCAGGCTGTCTTGCCACGAACTCTTGCTCTCCGGCACGAGCGTCACGGAAGCCAGTGTGGGGGTCGCGCGACCTGGCCGGCCTTCCATCACTCCGGAGATCCGCGCCCCGATTCCGACCACGATGCGCAGCACCGAACCGTTGGCAATATTCCGCAGGTCCAGAGGCACGCGGAAGCCGGAAGTCGTGCCACTAGCGTCGCCGCGCGTATACCAATCGCGTTCGACGACCGGCGTGTCGTCCAGACGCACGGATTTGAGATATCCGTCTTCAGGCATGGGGACCACCGTCATGTTGTAGCGGTCCGGCTGCAGGCCTATGAACTGGAACGTGCCGTCGCGCGCGACGGGCGCCGTCTCCGGACTGGGCCAGCCAATTGGATCGGCCGTCTGCTCCAGGCGCACGATGAGATTGGCGAGCTTGACCCCGTTTGCCGGCACCTCGATGGCCCCCAAGAGATTCGCCGGGAGCCGGGGTGCCAGATTGAGGTTGGTCACGTCGGCGCTCAGATCCACCTCGGCGATAGCGCTACGCAGCTTTTCCGCGCCCGTTCCGCCCTCCGCATAGACCAAATATTGGCCGGGCTCCAGATCGCCCGCCGTGAAGCTTCCGTCCGGCGCGGCGCTGAACTCGGCGCCTTCGTTAAACAGATCCCGCCGGATGTGAACGGTGGCCGGCGAGCCGGGTGGCAGTCCCGTGACAATTCCGGCGATGCGCAGCAGCGGCTTGCGCACCATGCGGATATCGACGCCGGCGGTCTCCTGCCCCGCGCGCGTCTCCACGATGGCCGCCGATTTTTCGTCCAGCGCGCCTGGGTAGTAGGTGTTGTCGTAGAAAACAGGCTCCAGCGTCCCGTCAACCCGAATATCGTCCCGGGACCCTCCCTGGGCATAGACGTGGAACTTTCCCGGTGGCAGAGCGATGCGGTACTCGCCGCGCTCATCGGCACGGAAGGACAGGCGGAGATCCGCGAGTTCCAGGGTCAACTCCAAGGCGATGTTGCGCGGCGAAGCGACACTTACGTGAACCGGGACCCAGGCCATCGGGTTGCCCTTTTCATCGAGCACATGCCCCGAGACGATCGCGCGTGGCGCCATCTCGATGCGGACGTTCTCCAGTTGCTCGCCAGGCTTGATGGTGAGCATGGGAGACGGCGGGCCGTCCTTCGCGGACGGCAAATAGAAGAAGCCCGGCCGTGCCGCCTGCAACAGGTAGGTGCCTGGCGAAACCGCTGCCATAGAGAACTGGCCGGCGTCGTCGCTGAGCGAGCCATAGGGAACGGTAGGAACTTCACTTCCGAAGGGCGGCGGCGTCAGGCGGATATGGACTCCACGCAGGGCCGCACCCGTGGTCGAATTGACGGTAATTCCGCGCAGGCCGCCCTGTTCCTGCGCTTCGGCAGTGAGACAAAGTAGGAAGACCAGCGATAGCCGCATACAAAACCAGTCCTGTGTCCGATCCGAATATTATCTAATTCTGGTGGGGCGCCCAGAGCCGGCTGAAGGCCCGGCTGCGGGCAGAATTGCCCGCCCCACAAAACCAAACCGACCCACCACTTAATATTATCCGCGTCAACGGGATTGCGCCCTGGCCTGCTGTTGCATGGCCACCTGCCGCAGCAGGATGAACGACGAAACGTTTTCGGAGGTGAGCAGGCCCACCAGCTTATCCCCATCCATTACCAACGCGCAGGCCCGTGTACCCGAGAGGTCCTGCAGCACGCCGGAAAGCGGCGTATCGGGCGCTACGCGCCGCGGATTGCGGTCCATGGCGGACGCCACGTAAGCGTCCGGACCGTTGGTCAGCATGGCGCGCACCAGCGCCGCGCGGGTAAGCAGCCCCAACACCTGATCGCCATGCACCACCGGGAAATCGTTCTGCGAAGCGGCCAGCAGCAGGTTGCCGGCGTCCCGGATACTCTGTCCGTGGGTTAGCGTGCGAAAGTCCGTAATCATGGCGGCGCTCACCGGAACGCCCGTGGTCAGCAGACGGCCGCGCACCGCGCTGCCCTCCTGCGAAGCGCCAATATAAATGAACATCGCCACGAAGACCATGATGAAGTTGGAAGACAGCAGGCCCCACAAACCCAACATCGCCGCCAGGGCCTGGCCGGAGCTGGCCGCGATGCGCGTGGCCTCCTCCTCCGGCTTGAACAGCATCAGGGCCGAGCGCAGCACCCGGCCGCCGTCCATCGGATAGGCCGGCAGCAGATTAAAAACGAACAACAGGAAATTGCCGGTGGCGATGCGCTGCACCAGGTTGGCGTCGGTGGGGTCCCGCAACAGTTCAATGGGCACGAACTGGTGCCGGGTGGCCAGCCAGGCGAACAGGCCCGCGGCGATCAGGCCGTTCACCAGCGGTCCGCTGATGGCGATCCAGAATTCCTCCCGCCCCTTGGGTATGCGCTCCGGGCGGGATACGCCGCCAATGGGATACATCACGATTTCGGTGGTGCGGATACCGTATTGGCGCGCCACCAGGGTGTGCCCCAGTTCGTGCAGCAGGACAGAGGCGAACAGCGCCACCACGTACAGCGCGGTCATGGCGCCCGACTGCCGCTCGCCGACGCCGATGAACAGCAGAAAGATCAGCAGCAGGACGAACGTGAAGTGGAACCGCACCGGCACGCCGAATATGCGCAAGACTCCCAGCGTGCCGGAACTGGGAACCGGCTTCGGCTTTTCTTCGGATGGCGTGGCGTCGGGCATACGTGCGGGAGAACTCCGTACCATTGTCGCGCGAAGTGAGCCAACAAAACAAAGCCCCAGTTTGGGATACCGCCGCCTGGCTGCGCGGGGCCGCGGCGCCGGCGAAACCAGGACTGTTGGCGCGGCTCGCAACTCTAGCGCCCCTAGCGTGTTCAATAATACAGGTGCTTAGGTTCTTCTAAGCATGGTCCAGTAAAGATCAAGCAAATCCGAGATCTGATGTAGCTGCGGCTCATTAGCCATGGCGCCACCCTACTGGTTGTTGCGCGCAGGGGCGAGGGTGCAGGACATCCTATTCCCGAAATCCCCCAAAGGAAGAAATGGACCCCAAACAGTTTAGAGAATTGCACGCAACGTGTGGGGAAGCGCTTAAGCACTATGTCCGGGAGGCCGAAAGGATGTGCGAGTTGCTCGGCCAATGCCTTCCGGATCCCTCATCCCTGCAGATTCTCTCGGAAATAATAGAGCAGCGCGTCCGCGAAAACAACGCGCACGCAAATTATTTGGAGATCCGCCGGCAACTCTTGAGAGCGGTGCGGATCGGCTACGACTCGTCAGACTGAAAACAAAAACGCGCGTCAGTTTGGTTTTGGAGGGCGGCCAACCTTGGCCGCACCCGCCTGATTAGGCGGCCAGAGCCGGCTGAAAGCCGCCCCCAGAGGGGACTCCTGAGGGGACCCCGGGGCAGAATTGCCCGCCCGACAAAACCAAAGGAACAATAAAATGGCTTTGCCAAATGGTTCGCAAGCGGCTAGCGCCGTCACGCCTATACGCACTGCGCTCATTTTAGAAGGTTCCGGTTCGCGAGACTGGTCGATACGGCCGCGCAAGAACTGCCTGGAACCATGCGGGCGCCGCCGCGCCATCCGGTTTCCGCTTAAACTTCGCGTCCGCTATCAAGATGGAGGGGAATCCGGCTGGGGAGAGACCGTGAATATCGGCAGCCGAGGCGTCCTGTTTAAGACGGACCGCGCCTTGGTTTTGGATGCGCGCGTCGAGGTGTATATCCAGTGGCCGGTCTTGCTGGACAGCTCGGTCCGGCTAAGTTTAATTGTGTGGGGAACCGTCATACGGGTGGAACCGGGACGGGCTGCGCTGGCCATGGAGAGGCACGAATTCCGGACGTGCGCCCGCTCATTTTTCCAACGTTCCCAACCGCTGGAGTTTCCGGGCGTGTCGCCCGCGCAACAGGTCCCAAGCGCATCCACGTGGCGGCAAGGACGCCCCAGGAGTTTGGCGGCCGTGGGCGATGCGACAAACAAGAATGGCCAGCAGCGGAAAGACGAACTAAACGACGCGCGTTGGGAGCGGGTCTTTCAGGAAAAGTTCGCCGACCCCAAATACTACAGCTCCCGCAGGCTCTCGCAGGCATCGCCGAAGGTCGGCCCTTGACGTCGCTGCTTTTGCAGTGCGTTCACTAAATTCGCGAAAAACCATAATGGGCCGCCGATGAAACGCCGATAGAACATTGTGCGGATTGTGCAGCTTTGTGCATACGTGGTGCAATTCGGGCCGCATGTAAAATCGGACAGACGAACCCAATTGTGCCTTTAGAATCAACGACTCGATATTTTTCTCCGGGCGCGGCGGGGCCGGAGAGCGGGGTCGGACAGCGCGGGCTTAGGAAGAATTGTCAAAGAACAAGGGGCATCCCCGACAGAACACCTCGCGGCGAGTGCGGGGAGTTCCCAGACAGCGGGGATCGATCTCCGATCCCGACTTTAGGGTATCACGCGATTTCCGACTCGCAGGATGAATCGACCGTGCTTGGCTATTGTTCTCAGCAAATTAAGAGGGTGCGAACTTAGTGACGCATGGTGAAGGCGGCCGCGATCCACATGCGATGTCTGCGAGATTTGACACAGGATGGCAATCCGACTATGATGAAACACACAGTTTTTTCCCGCGCCACGGAATCCGATAAATCGCGCAGCCGGGGGCAGCCCGTCACTACGCGCGCGCCACAGGAAACGAGACAGAGGAGAAACCTAATGAAGAGATCCAGACCGCGCGTTTTCTGTCTTCTGGCAGCATCGATCTGCCTCTTTCACACGCTTTGCAGGGCCGATGTTCCGGCGCCGGCTACGCCACCACCACCTCCCGCCGGGTATTGCAGCACGATTTATGAGGAACTACGGGGGGATCTGCAAGCATTCAACATCCTCCTGACCGTCCCCCCAACCTGGAAACCCATAGCCGGAGGCCCTTCTCTTTTTGCCGCCGATCTGAAACAGGCAGATGGCAACACCGGTCCGGGACTAATCGGTTCCGATTACCTGCCGGGCGTGTTGACCCAACTGCAGGAGGAGAAGGCGCTGGGGGTTGGGGCGATCAAGATAGAGATCGGGTTTCCCGCAGTGTACGCGCCGTTCTATGGCGGCCAGTCGGGCCTCGCGCCATATGTGAGCTTCTATACACAAGTTGCGCAGGCCGTCAAGGCCGCCGGTCTGAAGCTCATCGTGGAGAACGACGTGCTGCTGAGCGGCGACATCTCCGGCGGCTGGGGAGCCACCCTGGGCAACTTCTATAACTCCAACACATTCACCGGTCCCAACGGCTGGAATAATTACATGGCGGCCCGCGCCACCATGGCCGCCACTTTGGCGCAGACGATGCAACCGGATTACCTGGTGCTGGGGGAAGAACCGGACGGCGAAGCCAAACAGACCGGCCAGCAGAACATGAACATCGCAGCCGACGCCGCTCAAATGATTGCCGGAGAGATCGCGGCCGTCCAGGCGCTCAAACTGCCCAAAGTCAAGCTGGGCGCCGGCTTTGGCAATTGGCCCATGCATGGCCCGCTCAACACGCTGCCCGATTACATCGCCGACTATGTGGCCCTGCCGCTGGACTATATCGATTTCCACCTCTATCCCGTCAATACCGAACAACAGGGCCCAATGATCGATAACACCCTGCTCATCGCCAGCATGGCCGCGGCCGCCGGCAAGCCGGTGGCCATGAGCGAAGGCTGGGTCTGGAAAATGGAGAATAGCGAGTGGAATGTCGAAAACGGCCAATTCTACCGGAGCCGCGATCCCTTCAGTTTTTGGGCGCCGCTGGACGCCTACTATCTGCAGACAGTGCAAGCCTTGGGGGCGTACACGAACATGCTATACGTCGCGCCGGAAGGCCCGGACGATCTGTTCGTTTACCAGACCTACGGCGGAACGGTCGCGAATGGCGGCGCGGCGAACTGCACCTGCACCACCGAGAGCTGCTCGGAATACGACGTTGTGCATGCCGAGGGACCGCTGGCGCAGGCCGCTAATTCGGTGGCCGAATACAGCAACACTGGGTTGAGTTACGCCAGCCAATTGATCGTGCCACCCGATGAGGCTCCGCCCTCGACCCCGTCCGGTCTCGCCGGTTCGGCCAACTACAGCCAGGCGACCCTATCATGGAACGCCTCTACCGACAATGTCGGTGTGGCCGGTTACAACGTGTACCGCTGCCAGCCGCCGGAGGAAGGCCACTCCTGCACCGGTGTTTGGATCGCCAATGCAACTTCAACCGGATATAAGGATTCGGCAGTGGCGGAGGGCACGCCTTATAACTACCAGGTGCAAGCGTTCGATCTGGCCAACAACAACTCGCCCCTTTCGGAAACTGTTAGTGTGCAGACGCTCAAATCGCCCCAGAACGCACCTTCCAAGCTGGTGGCTACGGCTGTTTCCGCCACGGAAGTCAGCCTGACCTGGTCTGCCCCGGAGGATAGCGCCGGCCTGACCGGATATCTGGTCTACGCGGGGACGTCGACTTCGAACCTCCGACAAGCTGGAACGGCGGGGGCCAGCGCTACGGCTTACACCGTGCAATCGCTAAGTCCGACAACTCTTTATTACTTTGGCGTGGCGGCGGTGGAGTCGGGGATCACGTCGCCGACGTCCCCACTGGCCTGGGCCAGCACGTATGCCATGCCGAACCCGCCTACCGGCTTGACGGCGACGCCCTCTGGGGACACGTCGATCGTTCTCACGTGGCAGGACGACATGCCGCATGGCGGCCTCCCGACCGCCGCCTACCAGGTGCTCCGCGGAGACACCTCCGGCGTGCTGACGAAGGTCGCCCAAGTTACCACCACCACATACACGAACGAGTCCCTGAAGCCCGGCACGACGTATTATTACGAGGTTTTGGCGATCGATACGGGCGGCGACACCTCGCAGCCGTCCAGCCAGGTTTCGGCGACTACGCCGTAGTGGGGCGGCGCCATGCGCCGCCGGCTGGGCCGACGCTCGGAATTGGCCAATCTCCAGGCCTGAGCCCGGCTGAAAGCCGCTGCCGGCGAGCTACCCTCGCCGGGGCCGATTGGCAATCGGCCGGCAGGATGCCATCTGATGCCATCCTGCCCCACAAAAAGGCCACACTACAGGAGCGGCGCCATGCGCCAACGGGCCGAGCTCCGTTCGCCGAAAACCCGCGGGGATAAATCCCCGCGCCGGCTTATCCGTGACCCCATTGCCGCTCAATAACTTAGCGGCCTCAATCCACGCCTGTTTTCGGGTCTGTCACTGCGAGGCGAGCTACGCTCGCCGAGCCGCCTCGAAAGGCGGCTGCGGCCAAGATTGGCCGCCCTCCAAGGTGGGGTCATACCCCAGTTCAGACCGGCCCCAGCCGGTTGCCCCGCTAAAGCCCGCCCTCCAAAGGGCTTGCACCAGTTTCATCACTATTCGGGGGCCGCAGGCCCAGCACAGTTTGCTTATGTACGTATTGACGCCAATTCCAGGCGGGTGTTAACTTGGATACAAGATCTGCCTTACCCCCGGGAGGAAGACGTGCCACTCGAACGACAGCCAACCTGGTCTATTTTCTGTGTTTTGGCGATCCTGACACCGCTCATCTCCATGCCCTGCCTGGCGGACGTGCCGACGCCGCCGAACCCGCCGCCGGTGCCCGCCGGCTACTGCAGCACGATCTATGGCGAGCTGTGGCCCGATTTGCAGGCCTTTAACACCCTCCTGCAAACCCCTCCCAGCGGCTGGACACCCATCGGGACCGACGCGCCGTTGTTCTCCGCACATCTGAAAACGGCGGATGGCAATACGGGTCTTGGGCTGATTGGTTCCAACTATATAAACACCGTGCTCACTCAAATACAGGAGGAGCGATCTTTGGGGATTACAGCGATGATGGTGCAGATCGGTTTTCCCGCGGTGTACGAGCCCTTCCTTGTCTTCTTATTAAATAATACCGATGAGGGCGACGCGGACTTCGCGCAAATGGAGAGTTTTTATGCGGAAGTTGCGCAGGCCATCCATGGGGCGGGGATGAAGCTGATCGTGGAGAACAACGTGCTGCTCACCGACGATGTCTCCGGCGGCTGGGGACCAGGCCTGAACGCCTTTTACGCTTCTCCCATATTCACCGGACCCTACGGTTGGGGTAGTTACATGGCGGCCCGCGCCACCATGGCCGCCACCCTGGCGCAGGTGATGCAGCCGGATTACCTGGTTCTGGGGGAAGAACCCGAGGGCGAAGAAAAGTATACCGGCCAACAAAATATGTTCAACGCGGCGGACGCAGCCCTAATGATTGCCGGAGAAGCCGCGGCCGTGGCGGCGCTGAATCTGCCCAATCCCCCCAAGCTGGGCGCCGGCGCAGGCACTTGGACGATGCCTCCCCAAGCCAGCCCAAATGTGGACTACATCGCCGATTATGCGGCGCTGCCCGGGCTGGACTATGTGGATTTCCACCTGTATCCCATCAATACGGAACAGGAGGCCAGTTTCATCGATAACACCCTGCTGTACGCCAGCATCGCCGCGAACGCCGGCAAGCCGGTGGCCATGAGCGAAGGCTGGCTCTGGAAAATGGAGAATAGCGAGTGGGGTGTCCTGAGCGGCGACGACTATCGGGCTCGCGATCCGTTCAGCTTTTGGTCGCCGATTGACGCCTATTATCTGCAAACCGTGCAAGCTCTGGGAAACTACGCCAACCTGCTTTATGTTTCACCGGAAGGCGCCGACCAACTGTTCGATTATCAGACCTATGGCGGAACGGTTGAGAATGGCGGCGCGGTCAACTGTACGTGCACCACCGAGAGTTGCTCGGATTACGACGTCGTGCATGCCGAGGGGCCGCTGACGCAGGCCGCCAATGCCTCCGGCGACTACAGCGGCACTGGATTGAGTTACAACGCTGGACTGGTTACTCCGCCCGACACCATCCCGCCGTCCACGCCGGCTATATCGAGCGCCAAGGCCGGCTACTACCAGGCAACCGTTACGTGGAATCCCTCTAGCGATAATGTCGGCGTGGTGGGCTACAACTTATATCAATGCGCGCCGCCCGTGTCGGGCGGACCCTGTACGGGCGTCTATATTGGCCAGACCAGCTCACTGCAGTACAATTCCACGGGACCCACCATTCAGTACACCTTTACCGGGCTGAACCTGAACACCGTGTATAACTTTCAAGTGCAGGCATTCGATCTGGCCAACAACAATTCGCCGCTTTCGGCCGCCGCCAGCGTGCAGACTATGCGAGTCGCGGCTTCCACTCCGACGGGCCTGGTGGCCAGGGCTGTTTCCCCGACGGAGATCGATCTGAATTGGGATGCTCCCGCGGATGCGAGCGGGTTGTCCAAGTATCTGATTTTTAACGGACCTTCGTCGACGAATCTCACTCAGATTTCTCCCGGAGGCACCACCGGAGCTACGACAACGACTTACACAAACAGGGACCTGCAGCCGGGGACGACGTACTACTATGGCGTGGAATCGGTAGAGAACAAAATCGACTCAGCCATGTCTCCCACTACGTCGGCCACCACATTGCCGCTACCCAACCCGCCCAGCAACCTGTCCGCGGCGCCTACGCCCACTACCATCGTTCTGACTTGGGATGAAAACACACTGAACGGCGCTTTACCCGTGGCGTCGTACAAGGTTTCGGTAGGCAGCTCACCGGGCGTATACACCAACACTTACACGGTTAAGGCGCCCACCACCAGCTATACGGCCAGATCCCTGACCCCGGGCACAACGTATTACTTCCAAGTCGTGGCGGTGGATGACGGCACGCCCCCGGACGACTCACTGCCATCCAACGAGCTGCCCGCGACCACTCTGCCGGCGCCGCCCCCGCCGACCGGCCTGCAAGACACCACGCCGGCGGCCACCCAGATCGCCTTCACTTGGAGTTGGGCGCCGCTGACCGGAGGCCTCCCGTTCGCGAGATTTCTGATCGACTGCGGCCCTACAAGGTCCGATCCGCCTCCGCCTCAGGTCGGTGTGACGACGGCTGGGCCGCCCTTCGCCTACACCTGGCGCGGCGCTTTGGCAGCGACCAAATACTACTGTCAGGTCGTCGCGGTGGACAAGGACAACAACCAATCGGAGCCTTCGTCCCAGATAACCATAACCACGCCGCCCGACCCCGCGGCGCCGGTGAACGTGACGGGAACCGCGATCTCCAGCACCGAGATCACAGTGACCTGGACCGAAAACGTGCCTCCCAACGGCCTGCCGATTAGTACCTACTCGATTTGGCGGGCGACCGCGACGGGCGGCTTCAGCCAGTTGCCGAACGTCGTTAAGGCGCCGGCGACTTCCTTTACGGACAAGACGGTTTCCGCGGGCACCACATACTACTACGAGGTAACGGCGACTGACACCGGTAGAGACGTGTCGCCAAAGTCGGCCCCGTCGCCGCCGGTCACGCCGTAGCCGGGGCGGCGCCATGCGCCGCCGCGCCGCTTCGTTTTTGGCTGCTTGCGGTTCGACTCCGTGAGGCAGGCAATTCCGCCGGTCCGCAACGGCAGCCGTCCCCGGACGACCGAACGCCCCACGGCACCCTATGACCTTCGAAAAACTGAAGCACTTTCTAAACAACATCCCCTTCAACGCGCTCCTCGGCCTCCGCCTCGTCCGCCTGCATCAAGACGGCGTCACCATCGAATGCCGCATGCGGCCCGAGCTGCTGAACGGCTCCGGCGTCCTGCACGGCGGTGTAACCGCCACCCTGGCCGACGTGGCCGTGGGCATGGCGCTCGCCCGGCACCTCGGCCGTCCGCGCGCCGCCGCCACGGTGGAGATGAAGATCAACTACTTGCGACCGGTGTCGCAGGGCAAGATCATGGCGCGCTCACACCTGGTAAAGGTCGGTTCGCGGCTCTGTTGCGCGCGGGTGGACATTCTCGATGCCGAGAAGCGTCCCGTAGCGGCCGCCCTCGTCACCTACATGATTCTAGACGCCTAAGTGGCGGCTGAGCGGCCCGTTCTGCACAAATTGAGCGACGCGGCGCACACAAAGTTCCATCTTTCGGGAGCGTCAGCGGCGGAAAATCTGGTATCATGGAATCGAATTTGATTTGCCCGCAAAACCTGGCCGAGAGTTGCGCCTTGTCTGCTCGCTTTCAAATACGAGGAGATCACCGTGAAGAAGATTTTCGTAGGCAACTTGGATTTCAAGGCGACGGAAGAATCCATCCGCTCGCTCTTCGAGCAGCACGGGACAGTGGAGCGCGTCAGCCTGATGACGGACCGCGACACCGGCCGGTCGCGCGGTTTCGCTTTCGTGGAAATGACCGACTCTGCCGAGGCGGAACGCGCCATTGCCGCCCTCAACGGGTTTAATTTCGCCGGTCGCGCCCTGAATGTTAATGAGGCCCGCCCGAAGGTGGAAGGCGGCGGACATGGCGGCGGTGGCGGATTCTCCCGCGGCGGACGCGGTGGCGGTGGCGGCGGTGGTGGTCCCCGGCAGCGTCGCGAGCCTCGCTGGTAGCCCAGCGCCAGGCAGTAATACGACAGCCGTAAAGGCTGTATTTTTAATAAATTCCACGAGAAGAGCGAAAGAGGAACTTTATGGCCATGAGATCGCGAACGACATTTAAGAAACGCCAAAAAGAACTCGCCCGCCAGGAGAAGCAGCGCGACAAAGCTGCCCGGCGGGTCCAACGTAAGCTGGAAACCGGCTCTCCCGGGGATCGTTTATCGGACGAAGGCTTGGACCTGGAAGACGATTTGACGGAAGATGGCGACGACGTTCTGGAACCTGCGACGCCATCCGAAGCCCAGTAGGACAGGCCTCCGGGCCTGTCCTCTATGAATCGGCTCCGTTATTGCGCCAACGCTTTTTCGATTGCCGCAGTCACCTTGGGATCGTCGGGCTTAACGGCCGATTCAAAACGTTCCACCATTGCGCCGTCCTTCCCGATCAGAAATTTGGTGAAATTCCACTTGATGTCGCCGCCGGTGGATTTCGTCAGGTACTCGTACAATGGCGCGATATCCGATCCCTTCACCGAAATCTTGGCGTACATCGGGAACGTCACGCTATACTTGCGTGAGCAGAAAGTCTTGATCTCTTCGTTCGTGCCGGGTTCCTGGGCGCCGAAGTTGTTGGCCGGAAAGCCGGCGATTACCAGGCCCTGCGCCTTGTACTTCTCGTAGACTGCTTCAAGCGCAGTGTACTGCGGCGTGAAGCCGCACTTGCTGGCCACATTCACCAGCAGCAGGACTTTTCCCTTGTAGGCGGCCAGCGGCGCGGGCGCGCCGTCGATGGAGTTCAACGTAAATTCGTAAACACTGGCGGCGCCGAAAAGGGCGACCGCGGACACCAGCAATAAAGCGGACAGCAGCATTTTGGACATGCAACCAGTATACGCCTCTAGCTGCTGGTGTGGTCGTGGATGATCTTCCATCCGCCGGCGGTCTTGCGCAGGATCAGCGTATACCGCCCCGAGGCGTTGCCGCCGCCCGCCGCAGTGCGCTCCAAATGGAACTCGCCGGTGACCAACACCAAATCCGGCGCGAGCGTGCGCTCGCCGACGTTCGAGAACGAAAGCGTACCCATTGCCTCGCGGGTTGGATAGGCTTTGCGATAGCGGGCGAGAATCGCCTGCACGCCTCCGCGGACGACTTCACGCCCCACGAAAGTGGTGTCCGGCGAATCGTCGTAATATGACGCGAAGGCCGCCAGATCGCCGCGGTTCCAAGCCTCTTCGGAATGCGTCAAAACCGCTCGCACATCGTCGCTCTGGGCAAGCAGCAAAGGGCTGCAGCACAATATCAAACACCATCGAAGCATATCGAAAGGATACCGTGGCGCACGCACTTTGCGTGCGTGCCGGTGCGCATGGCGGCAAAGGCGAGTTTTGCTCGCCCAAGAGCGGGTTCCGGAGAGCCCGCGCACGGTCGAAAACCCACCTCATTTGAAGGTGCTGCTGCAAGCGGGGCTTAAGCCCCGCGCCGGCTAAAGCCCGCCGTCCAAGGCGCTTGCACCGGTTTTCATCGCTATTCGTGGGCCGCAGGCCCCCCTGACAGGCCTTCAGTCCCGCCCCACGAGGGCAGACTGCTTTAGCGCCGCCCTACCCCAAACCAATAAGGCGTCCTCGCCGCCGCCAAGCTCTTCGGATACCTGCTATGCAACACCTCAAACGCCCGCCTGACCCAACGATCCGCCTCGCCGTCGCCGCCGCAAGCATAATGCCCAGCCCGCACCGCCAAACCCAACGCCTCCGGCGCGCGCGGATCGCCCGCGTGCGCCTCCACCCACTCCACCGCTCCGCGCGCCAGCCACGTCGGCGCCGCCGGCGCCGCCGCCAGACGTTTCTGTTCCGCGTCCGCCTCGTCGCGCTGGCCCGCCGAAAGAAATTCGAGCGGCGCGTTCGCCGGCCGGCGCGCCGCATCCTCCGGGCACCACCAGTTGTCGCGGAAAGGATCCATCTTCGCCGTGGCAGTCAAGCGTCCCGCGCCCGAGTCGATCGAAGTCCGCATCCCCGGATTGTTCAGCATCAGCCACGCCGCCGCGAACGCGCGCGCTTTTTCGTCCGGCGCAGCCAGATAACCGTCGACATACGGCTTGAGCCGCGCGTCAAGCGACGCCAGCACCGGCGCGATCCCGGTTGCGGCACCGGTGTCCTTCAGCAGGATCGACCGCACCCACACCGTGCGCGCCACTTCCAATCGCAAGTTGGGTGGCAAGCTGGAACTCCGCGCGGCCAGCTTCAGCAACGCCAGCGGCACCTGGCGATCCAGAATCCGCGCGGCGTCATCGTCGAAATACAACTCCTGCCCCTTAACCGGATGATATTCGGTGCCCCAACCCTCCACGAACGTGCTGGCGGCGGTGCGCGGCGCATAGTGCAGCAACTCGTCCCAATCGCGCGCCACGCGCATGCGCGCCGCCAGGAACAGGTTGCGCGCGGAGACCGGCATCTTGCGCCCCAGGGCCGCGTCCAGCCCGGGACGCGCCGCGTCCGCCGGCATCAGGCGCAGCCGGTGAAACTCAACTGTCGGGAACGCGGGCGAACCCTCGGGAACCTGCGCGGCGGCCGCCATCAAGTCCGGATCGGGCCGATCGGCATACGTCAGCGCCGCCACCAGCCAGGGCAGCGAGCGCGTTGCACGCCACTTCGCCAGCGCATGATCGTCGCCGGTATGCTGCATGGCCGCGATCCAATCCGTGATGTCTTCGTCTCGCGGCGGCTCCTTGCCGCGGTCCATGAACCGCCCCAGCATCAAGCGGTAATCGTGCATGGCCTCGGCCACGCCAGTTTTTTCCGTGGCCACCAAATGCGCCAATTCGCCGACCACGCGCTCCGGCTCGGTGCGCGCGCGCAGGAAGCGCGACAAGCCGCGGGCGCTTTCGTGCCACGCCGCGGCATCCGGATCGGCCAGCACCTTGCGCAATTGCGCCTGCGCGGCCGGCGCGGCGGCGGCATCTTCGATCGTTACTTTGCGTACCAGCGCGCGCGCCGCCAGATACGGCGCGATGCCGTGCCAGGGCGAAGCGCGGTCGCCGGCAATCCGCACGAAATCCGCCGATGCCGCGTCGAACTGGCCGGCGTAGAACTCGGCCGCCGCGATCTGGTAGGCGCGATCCTGATGCATCCAGCGGGCGGCGGTGGCCGGCAATGCGTCGGGAATCGATGGCCCAGCCGGTCCGGAACAGTTCGCGAACACCTGGTCCTGCGCGGCCACCCAAGCCCTCAGATCGTCATGCGATGCCCCCGCGCGCCCGCGCTCGATCAGGGTTGCGGTGGCGTTGCGGAAGGCGTCGTCGCCGCAATTCACAATGGCCACATAACCGGGCAACGTCTTCAGGCGGCCGATCGGATTCGGATCGGTTGCCGGGAGCGAGACCGCGCCCACCTGGGTGCGCACCTGCAGCCACGCCTGTTCCGCCGGCGAGGTGCTGTCGATCCACAGATAATCCGGCCCGTCGGGCTTCGCCAGCAGCGCCTGCTGGTCCGCGTCGCCGAGGCCCACGCCAGCGAGATACCGGTAAGCCGCCATCAGGTAGATGCGCCGGTACCGCGGCTGCAGGATGTCGAGATGGCCGCGGAAAAAGCGCGCCTCGTCGAGCGGCTGCGTCTTGCCTATGAACACCGTCTGGGGCAGGAACGGGCCGCAGCTCGAGAGGTCTCCCGGCCCGATCAGCGCCCCCGCCATCGTCAATATGCCGAACAGAATCAGAATGCGCTTTGCCATTGCCCGACCTTTCGCAGCATCGCTTGCACGTGATCCGCCGTCCATCCGCGCGGATCGAACACATACACCCGCCTTCCCGAGGGAATGCGCGCCGGCAGTTCGTCCGTCGAGACGCCCGCGCTCGAGCGGCACAACTCGCCGCGGAAATCGTTGCCTGCGGTATAGTGGTCTGGCCCCATGCGGAACAGCATCGGCACCGCCTCCGCCACGGGCAGGCCGGCGATCCAGCCGTCGGCCTCGCACCAGGATGCCAACGCGGTGATCGATAGGGGCATTTGCGGAGGCAGGCGGCGCCGCACGTCCTGCAATAGTGCGCGATAGAAGGTGCGCTCAGAGGCCACCGCGTCGAAGTCCACTTGCAGCGCCCGCACGCCCGGCAGGCTGGCCGCATCGGCGATGGCGCGGCCCGTGCGCGGCACATCCGCGGTCGCCGCGCGCCCGCCGCTCTCCACCCGTACCACCGCCATCAGCATGGCGCCGGGCGGAATCCGCAGAGGCTGGCGGCGTGGGCGCACAGCCACGCCGTCTTCCCGCGGACACACCGTGCGCGCCAGAAACGCGACCCCCACCGTGCGCGTGTCGAGCCAGGTCAGATCTTCGGGGCGCTCCCAAACCCATATCAAGACGCGCGGAAAGCCGGGCAGCGGGTCCGGCCGGCGCGCGCATGCGGCGAGAAGGAGCAATAGGATTAGCGCGGCGGCGCGGTAAAGGCGCATGCGCAATACGTTACTACAACTTTCGTGCCATACGCCGGGAGTCGTACAATAAGTGGCTGGATGGACGCCCTCCCCACACTCTTCACGCTGGCCCGCGTACTCGATGAAGAGGGCCTGAAAGCCATCTTGATCGGCAACGCGGCCACCGCATTGCACGGCGCGCCGGTCACCGATTTCGATTTTCTGTTCCGCAAGACGCCCGGTTATCCGTGGGAATTGAAGGCGGTGGCCAAGATCGCCGCCCTCCGCAGCCGCGCCGCACGCATCGATTTTTTGGGGCCACGTGTTGTTGGTCGCGGACCTGGCGGATATCATCAAGAGTAAGAAGGCT
>Ga0302326_10005514_pt1 | contig 28831 bp, 25 predicted proteins | sample Palsa_T0_3_FD_202264 | JGI IMG/M metagenome (GOLD analysis project Ga0302326, IMG submission 202264) | Peat permafrost microbial communities from Stordalen Mire near Abisko, Sweden - Palsa_T0_3 | ecosystem: Environmental > Terrestrial > Soil > Palsa > Peat permafrost | place: Sweden: Abisko... | reverse complement strand
AAGCCCTGCGGCTGCTGCGCCCGTGCTCAGAAGCGAATGTCGCCCTATTGCGTTTTCTTTTGTGGACATTTACTCTCCTTTTCGCCACCAAAACCTACTCCGGTCTGGAGCGGTCCATTCTCTCATCACATAAGGTATCCGAAATTGCATCTCGACGCAGATGGCCGCCCACCCCGAAGTTCGATCCTACCAGTACAGCTTCGCCGGCTCGATTACGCTGGAGTTCGCCAGTGGCGTCGGCCTCTGCCTCGGACAGCCTCAATTGCGCGGTAAGCGGCGCTTCGAGCGGCCGCCGAGGGACGGAAGATCAAGGACGCGCTGCTCGCGAGAGAAACGGTGGCACAGGTGGACGACTTTGCCGGCCGGGTCAAGGCGAAGCGTGGGGAGCTCGGCCCCCGCACCACGCTGTCCTCTCTCGCGGACCGGCTGAACGATGGCCGGCTGCCGGATGGGGAGGTGGCCGCCAAATCTGGAGAGCTAGATCCGCAAGCTGTACGAAGTGGGCGGGCGACGGTTCCGAGTGGCGCTTCTGCCGACAGAGATTCCTGCGTCGCGGGAACCCGGCCTGCGGCTCAATCCGCAACCGCGGCGGATTCCGGCCGAAATACGAGCGGGGCTGACGAGCGCCGAAATTGCGATGAGCGGATCGTATTTCGATGACCTGCTGCGCGATCCACGGCGCTAAGGCATTGAGAACACCACCGACAAACTGCGCCGGCCGGGCGATGCTCGACGTGGGCGACGCCGTGTGCACCGGGCGTATTGTCGTTTTGAAGCGGCCAAGTTTCGTTATCGTCGCTTGTTCGAAGAATGAGTCACGACTCGATGGATACTGCTTCATTTTTCTTTTCGTTTCGAATCTGACTTACCTGAGACTGTCCTCATCTGACGGGCTCCAGAAGGCCTGAAGCCCGGTGTCGAAAGAACGCTTGCGGGCCTTGTCTTTATTGTGCAGAATGAAGCGTGCCTGCCTCGGCATGACAAACCGCGCCGCCACACCAGAGCGGGCAGAGATTGCCCGCATAAGTCGGCCACCCGGAGAACGCTTGATCCGCCCCGTTGAAGTCCTCATCCCGGCAACTTGACGATTAGTGCCGAATCACCGCCAAATCCCACAGTGCGAGAATAGCCTTTATGAAATCTCTCCTCGCCGTGTCCGCGCTCGCTCTCCTCCTAGGCTTCGCCGCCGTATCTCAAACGCCCGCCGCGCCTAGACATCACGTCGTTTTTCAACTCAGCGAACCCGACGGCTCCGCCTGGAGTTCGCTTCCCATTCACGTCAATAACGTCATCAAAGCCCTGGCCGAGGACGGCGGATCGCAAATCGAAGTCGTGTTCTACGGACCCGGCCTCACCATGCTCACCAAGACCAGCAAATCCTATGAGGAACCGCTGAAGCAGCTATCCGACAAGGGCGTCAAACTCCTGGCCTGCCGCAACGCCATGAAGATGAGGAACGTGAAATCCGAAGATCTATTCTCCTTTGCTGGGGAAGTCGATTCGGGCATTGCCGAAATCGTCCGCAAGCAGGAAGCCGGCTGGGCATACATCCACTAGCTCGCGCCGCTTAACGCCTCTACGTTGATTATGCCGGCCTGAAAATCATTCACCCTCTGTAATCAGCATCCCGTCTGAATTGAGTGTGGATCGTCGGCGACTCGGATAATAGCCCGAAACGCTCGGGAAGTATTCCCGACGGCCAGCCGATTACTCCCCGCAAGTCGGCTTGTCGCCGCGTATCCGGCACTTTGAGGCGAAGACGTCCGTCACCCTGACGGGTCTCTCTCCTCGCTTTGAGCGACCTGTCAGAGAGGGGACGTTCCGGGGGAAGTTGTTGACGAGTCTGAAGTCAGCACCACAGGGGCGACGCGCCCCTTCTCAGGCGTAAGCAATGATCGACATGGCTTAGGTTAACGCCTATCGGGTGGACCAGGGAAAGCGCTTTAGCTTATCCAGGCGCGCCAAGCTTCCCTACGCGTTCCAAACCCCGTTGCCGCGCATCGCGAGATTCGCCACATGGCCCGCCCGCGCCGCCGATACGCCCACTTCAATCGGCGCGTTGGGCGTTTTCCGCGAAGCCAGGCACTCCACGAAATTCTTCATATGCGTGACCGTCCCGTCGCCCGTAGAGTTCACGGTCATCACTGGCTCGGCCGGCTGCGGGTCCTCGCTATAGCGCGGCATCTCCTGGTACACCGAAAATCCGCCGCGCCACAGCCGCATCGCCGCCTTCGTACCGCGAATCATTAGTCCGCCGCCTTCGATATATCCGAGCAGCGCGCAATCGAACTCCACGATGGCATGTCCCGGATAGGCCAGCGCCGCGCTCATCGTGTCCGGCGTTTGCCGTTGCGCCAGCACCGCCGTGAATCCGTTAGCCGTCGCGCGCGACGGCATATCCACTCCCATAATCCAGTGCGCCACGTCCACCCAGTGCACGAACAGGTCGGTCATCGCGCCGCTGCCGAAATCCCAATACCACCGCCAGTTGCCGTATTGATCGGCGTCGAAAGGCCGGTCGGACGCATTGCCGAGAAATCGCTTCCAATCGAGCTTACTCAGATCGAAATTTCCCGCCCTCGCAGCGTTCAGATGATTCTGATACCAATACGTGCGAATGAACGTGACTTGCCCCAGCCGCCCGTTCGAGATCTCCTCGCGCGCCTGCGCGAAGTGGTCCCAACTCCGCTGCTGCAACCCGATTTGTACGATCCGCTTCGACTCCCGCACCGCCGCGATAATCGGTTCGCCCTCTTCCAGCGTGTGCGTCACCGGCTTCTCGCAGTACGCGTCTTTACCCGCCTGTATGGCGTCCGTCAGAATCCGCACGTGCCAGTGATCGGGCGTCGCAATCACAACCGCGTCCACGTCCTTGCGATCGAGCAGCGCGCGATGATCGCCGTACTCCTGGGCCTCTGGCGCATGCGCCGCCTTGGTGGTGATCAAGTGCGGCTTGTACACATCGCAGATCGCCACAATGTCGGTCGACGCCGCCTTGTTCAGCGCGCTCAGCAGAGCCTGGCCGCGCGATCCCGTCCCGATAGCGCCGATCCGGACGCGTTCATTGGCGCCTAAAATCCGGCTGTACGAGGCCGCCGTGGCAATAGTCGCGCCGACAAATCGGCGCCGGTTGCAAGAATCGATGGTGGACATGCTGACCGCAGTATATCTTGTGGCGCAGGCCACGATGAAGCCCCGCGCAGTGTATCCTGGAGAACCCTTGCCCGAATTTGCCGTTCGACGCCTGCTGAGAACTCCGGTCGTCACCATCTCGGACGTGTGCTGCCAGGGCGGCCACCGGCAGCCGAGCGAGGAAGAGTGCGCTACCGCGACCCAACTGGTCTTTCCGTATCGCGGTGTATACGTGCGCCATCTGGGCCATGACTAGTCAGTAGCCGAGGCGAACCAGGTGCTGTTTTTCAACTCCCACGAAGGCTACCGGGTCAGCCACCCCGTGGCGGGCGGCGATGCCAGTCTGACTCTGATCGTCAGCGAGCCACTATTGCGCGAACTGGCGCCGCCAGGCGCTGTTCTTCACGACGGCGCGGCGACGGCATTTCGGCAGCAGCGCCTGCGGATCGACCCGCGCACTCAGGCGCTCGTAGCCCTGCTCCGCCACGGCCTCCGCCGGAACATCGCGGAATCCCTGGAAGCGGAAAGGTTTGCTCTGACTCTGGTCCCGCGGGCGCTCGGTCCGCGCACCGCCCACGCAGCCGGCGCCAGTCTCGGACGGCAGCTGGTGGATCGCGTCAAACTCGTTCTGGCCAGCGATCCGGCGCGGCGCTGGACACTGGCCGAAATTACCGCCGAAGTCCGCGGCTCCCCGGTATATCTCACACAGGTCTTTCAACAAGTGGAAGGGCTACCCCTGTATCGCTACCATCGGCGCCTACGGCTGGCACGCGCTCTCGACCTGCTCGGCCAGTATGACGACCTCACCGCCCTAAGCGTCGACCTCGGCTTTTCCAGCCACAGCCATTTCAGCGCCGCGTTTCGCGAAGCTTACGGCCGGTCGCCTTCCGAATTCAGAAATTCGGCGATACGTCGTTAGGGTACACGCAAGTCGCTAAAGATTTCGATAGCGGCCTCCTCCCTCAGGCTGGTCTACTGAATCACATGACCGAGAAAACTTGTGCCGCTTGCGATTGCAAGCTGAATTCCAACCCCATAAAAGTGAAGATCGGCGGCGAGACCGTCGAGGTTTGTTGCGAGGAGTGCGCACGGAAGCTGAATGAAGGACTGAGCCATGAATGAGACTAAACCGCCGGCGAACCGGCATAGCGTGCAGACAAGTTCGGGCCGTATCAGCTACCTGGAGCAGGGCACCGGACCGGTCGCCCTGTTCGTGCACGGAGTGCTTCTGAACGGCCATTTGTGGCGTCATCAACTCGCGGATCTATCCGATATCCGCAGGTGCATCGCAGTAGATCTGCTGGCGCACGGCAGCACCGAAATCGCCCCCGATCAGGATGTATCCGTCACGGCCAACGCCGCGATGCTCCGCGAATTTCTCGATGCCTTGGACATCGATAGGGTAGATCTGGTGGGCAACGACAGCGGAGGAGGCATTGCGCAGATTTTCGCGGCCCTCTATCCCGAGCGCGTGCGCAGCCTCACCCTAACCAATTGCGACGCCCACGACAACTGGCCGCCCGATCTCTTCAAGCCGTTCCTCGCGATGGCAGCCGCGGGCGGTTTGCGCGGAACGCTCGACGCAATGCTGTCCGACAAGGCTGTCTATCGATCGCCGCAAGCCTTGGGGCCGGCCTACGAACACCCGGAGCAGCTGTCTGACGAAAGTATCGAGACCTATCTGCGTCCGTTGGTGAGGAGCGAGCAGCGCACGCGCGACCTGCAAAGTTTCCTCGCGGCCTTCGACAACCGGCACACCGTCGCCATCGAATCGCAGCTAAAGTCGTTGCAAGCGCCCACGCTAATCGTGTGGGGAACCGACGATGTGTTTTTCGACGTGAAATGGTCGCGATGGCTAGCCGATACCATCCCTGGTGTCCGGCGCCGCGTCGAATTGCAGGGAGCCCGAATTTTCTTTCCCGAAGAGCGCTGGGAAGAATTCGACAGGGAGCTACGCGCACATTGGCTCCTGCCAGAGGAGGTCGCGAATGGCTGACCAGAATAGCAAAGCTGAAGCATTCCGGGCGCTGCACGTTCGCGGAACGCCGCTCGTCCTCATCAACATCTGGGATGCGGGCAGCGCCAGGATCGTGACCGGGGCCGGCGCAAAGGCGATCGCGACCGGCAGTTGGTCGGTAGCCAATGCCAACGGCTTCGCCGACGGCGAGCAAATCCCCCTGGCATTGGCGATCGAGAATCTGCGGCGCATCGTTGCCGTGACAGAGCTGCCGGTGACAGTCGACCTGGAAAGCGGCTATGGTGAGACGTACGGATCGCTTCAGAAGACCATCGAGCTCGCGACCGGTGCGGGTGCCGTTGGCTGTAACTTAGAGGACAGCTTTCCGGCGAATGGAAAGCTGCGCGAGAAAAGCGATCAAGCCGATCGTCTCCGGCGCGCCCGTCAGACGGCCGACGCCGCCAATATCCCGCTCTTCCTCAACGCGCGGACCGACGTGTTCTTCCAATCGCCGCCCGCACAACATGACGACTCGATGCTCGCCGAGGCGATCGAGCGCGCACACGCATACGCGGAAGCTGGCGCGGATGGGCTGTTCGCGCCCGGCCTGTCGAATCTGACTCTGATTGCGCGCCTCGCCGAAGCGTCACCGCTGCCGCTCAACATCATGGTCGATGACTCCACGCCTTCCGTTAACGCATTGGCGGAACATGGTGTCGCCAGGGTGAGCCACGGTCCGCGCCCCTACCTGAAAGCGATGAAAGCGCTGGAACAAGCGGCGCGAGCAGCGAGCATGTGACGGGAACGATACGGCGCGCTCCAAGTGGGATATCCCACCCAGGAATCCACCTCTGCGACAAGACCGTCTATCGCCCAGAACGGCCGTTTTGGACTTTGGGCTGTTAGGGGGAGAAGTCTCCAGCGTCTCGATAAGCGTCGGTTCAGCTGGCGGAAGGTCTTAAGGCAGCCGCTTGCCGCAAAAGCCGCAGAACAGCGCGTCTAGCGGCTGTGTCAAACCGCGCCCACATTTTGGGCAGTAGCGGGACGGCGCAGTGGGCTTCCTAATGACCTTTATAATCGGGACACCGATGAGAACGGGCACTCAGACTACTAGAGTCAGCACGAGTAGTGCCGCAAACCTGCGGTCCGCCCAATCCGAATATGCCCGCAACTTCTAATATAATGCGAATATTATCATATATAAGGATATTTAGATCTTAATAGGTGCAATTCCGCGTTGTCTAAATGACAATGGTCTATCCCGCTTCGGTCCAGGGAAGACCGTTGCGACGCAATTTGAGAACGTCGGCAGGTCAAGCCCCGCGAGCAGAGTTGCGTGGAGCGCGCGGCACCGCGCTTCAATGTTTGTCCCTCTGCCAATGATCCTTTGTTCCATTCCGAATGGCCAGAGATGCTCGAGATGCGCCCAGGCCTCGGTTCTGCAAAATGTTCGGAACGACGGTATTGGTCGATCTCTCGGAGGGCCATAAGCATCGGTCCCCATCGCGGCCAACCATTTTCCATACGATAATGTCCTTGAGGGGGAGGGCTATGACCAACAACAATCAAACCGAGCAAGCCTTGCACAGTCCCGATCAATGGGACGACGATGTTCGCGAACGATACGATCCCAATCGTAAGCAGGAGGAGTTTCGGCAATACGACGATGGCGTGTCTCCCGTGGTCCGCGATTTCTACCGACTCAACCACACCAACCAGACCCTCGCTTTCGCCAGGCAAAAGCGCGAACAGTGGCTCGGTCTCAACTATGCCGAGGCCGGCATCTGGGAGATGATGGAACACCTCAACACCCTGGTGGATGACAGTGACCCGGATACCAACCTCAGTCAGATCGAGCACAACTTGCAGACGGCCGAGGCCATTCGTGCTGCCGGGCACCCGCGGTGGTTTCAGCTCACAGGCTTAATTCATGACCTGGGCAAAGTACTCTGGTTGTGGAAAGAACCGCAGTGGGCCGTGGTCGGCGACACCTTTCCTCTGGGCTGCGCTTTCAGCGAGAAAATCGTCTTCCACGAGTTTTTCGCCGATAACCCGGACTCGCGCGTTCCTGAGTACCAGACCCTTTGTGGCATCTATGAAAAGGGCTCCGGACTCAATAATGTCTGCATGTCCTGGGGACACGACGAATATCTGTACCATGTCACGCGCGATTACCTGCCGGAGGAAGCGCAGTACATGATTCGCTACCATAGTTTTTATCCCGCACACCGCGAGCAGGCCTACCAGCATCTGATGAATGACCGAGATCGGAAGATGTTCCAATGGGTCCGTCGCTTCAACCCGTTCGATCTCTACTCGAAATCGCACGACAAGCCAGACCCTGAGCGGCTCAAGCCGTATTATCAGGAACTGATCGCCGATTTCTTCCCAGCCAGAATTCGTTGGTAGCTGGCGGCACCGGTGTCGGATATTGGCTTTGCCGAAAAGGATTTTGACCGGTCAGTCGCCCGCCGCACCTTGGATCGATCACTCCCTTGCAGCGGATGGGCCTGCGAGACTGAGCTCAGCCGTTTCCGGATAGCTCCCGCATCGCATCGTCTGGCGGTTGGAACTCCCGAAGAGAGCGAACTCCCGATACGTAGGGTTCTCCCGACGATGACGAACTGGCGCGGCGTACTTTTCAGGGTATCGTTCTAAGCACGTTTGGCGGCGGTTTGCGAGTTTTTTTGATCTCGCCTCGATCTAATCGATACCCATCCCGGGTTGCTGAATCGCGTTGTTATTCCCCACAGCCCGCAGTGCCTATCCGCAATTGGCCCTCTTTATCAGCTCTTCCACCCGGCCCAACCCAAATTCAGGTGGTACATTTAGACAGAGCATGTCGCCTGTTCTTTGTCCGGCATGCAGCAGTTTTGCGTCGCAGCAAACAGCAGTTCGAGTCGGCGAAGATTCAGATGCGACGATTCCTCGTCCTCGCGACTCTCGCAACCTTTGCGGCTGTCGCCCAGCAGGAGTACCACCTGCGCGTCACAGTCGATCTGGTGCAGGTGGACGCTACTGTAACCGACTCCAGGGGTAACCCGGTTGCGGATTTGAAACCCGTCGACTTCCGCGTTCTCCTCGACGGGAAGCCGCAGCAGGTCAAATACTGCAATTACATCCATCTCAGCGAGACACCGAAGCTTTCTCCCCTGACGGCAGTGCCAGCGGCCAAGAACAAAGCCACAACAGCTGCACAGCCCGCGATACCGGCGACGCCCATCCAACGTGAGGACGTCCGCCGCACCCTCGTGGTATTCGTAGCCGACCTGTTGACGTCGGCCGAGAGTATGCCCAGGATTCGCGCGGGGCTGAAGAAATTCGTGCAGGAGCAGGTACAGCCGGGGGATCTGGTCGCCATCGTCCGATCCAGCGCGGGTCTGGGCGCACTACAGGATTTCACTATCGACAAGGGCATGCTGCTGGCGGCGGTCGATATGGTCGCTTGGAAGTCGAAGGGTAGCGGGGGCGACTCGGCGTATTCGCCAATCGGATTACCAGGGTCGAACTCGCAGGACACCCGGGCGTCGGACCTCTCAGACAACGTCGCCTCCACCGATCGCTCAACATTGGCGACTACCGCCGCGCTGCTGAGGCTGGTCCGTGGCATGGCCGATTTGCCGGGCCGCAAGTCCGTGGTCCTGATCTCGGACGCCCTGCGCCTCACCAGTCTCGACGGAGAAGGCTCTTCCTCCGGGAAGAAAGCGAACGGCAAGGCAGCCGCCTTTCTCAGCGAAATTTACTGGAACATGAGGCAGGTGGCGGATGAATCGGTGCGGGCCGGGGTGGTCTTGTATGCCATTGACACACGCGGAACGAGCTCCTTGCGGGCCTCAGCCTCTGACCGCCTGACGCTGCCGGGCGCCAATACTCGGGGCCCGGCCTCAGCTGGCCCTGGCGCTCCGCCTTCAATGCAGGAGGGCGATTGGGTATCCGAAGACACTGGCGCCCGGCGAACCGAATACCAGGAAGATCAGTGGGGTGCGAAGTTCCTCGCCAGCCAGACTGGCGGATTCGTGATCGCCGAATCGAACCGCATCGACGCCGGCCTGGAGCGCATCATGGCCGACCAGCGCGGCTATTACATGCTCGGATTCCAACCTCCGGAAGGAGTTATGCATCCGGAAGACAAGCCCTCGATGGCTTTCGCGCCGCCGCAGCCGACCTTGATTTTCCACGATCTGAAGATCGAAGTGCTCCGGCCCGGACTCAAGGTCCGCTCGCACACCGGTTTTTTCGGTGTCAGTGACACCGAACGGACGGCGCCCGCGCGCCCGGAGTTACAACTCTCGCAATCGCTCGCGTCTCCGTTCCGTACTGCCGACCTCAATGTGGAAGTGGAATCCAGTTACCTGAACGTGAAAGACGACTACTTCATCCAGGCCGCCCTGTACATCGACGGCAGGGACGTAGTTTTCAGAGGTCCGCCAATTCACCGTACGGGCGTGGTGCACGTAATCCTGCGAGTCTTCAACGCCAATGGCGAGACGCTTCGGGGAGGGATCGATCAGATACGCCGAATCGACCTCAACGAGGAGGGCTATCAGCGGACGCGGAAGTACGGCCTGATATATACCGCGTTTCTGCCGGTGCCGAAGCCGGGACCGTACCAGATTCGCGCGGCGTGCGAAGACAAGGCTACCGGCAAGGTCGGGACCGGGGCGGACTTCGTGTCCATCCCCCGTTCGAAGGTGAACGGTCTCCGCCTTTCCGGCGTTGTTTTCCAGCATGCTGTTGGAACGTACGATCATGTTGTGCCGGCACTCGGCCCCAGTGCTTATTCGGCGGGCCAGAGAGCCCGCTTTTCCTTCCAGATTGTCTCCAGCGGGCCGAAGCCTCAGATTGAACAATTGCAAATGCTGACGCGGATTTTCCGGGACGGCGCCGAGGTGTGGGAGAGCGCGCCGATGCCCGTCGAGGCCGATGCGACTAAGATTGCGGGTATCTTCGTCAAGGGATCGTTAGAAATTCCTAAGGGTCTCGATCCGGGGAATTACCTGGTTCGGGTCGACGTTAGCGACAAGGCTCGCCCAGAAACTCCTAATGCCTGGCAGTGGGCGAAGTTGAAGGTGCAATAGCCGCCGCCCCTCGTCGTCGGCAGCCGCCCAGCCAGCATAGCTGTCTCGGACAACAGTATAAATAAACCGCTCCAAATCTGCCGGCGCGAGAAGTCTGGCACAGGTGACTTAGAGTCAAGCAGTCTGAGTGTCAGTTGACGTCGGTCTTCCGGTCCGCCGGCATCTACTCCTGCCTGAGGACTGTGATCGGATCGAGCTTCGACGCGCGCCGCGCGGGCACGTACGCGCCCGCCGCTGCCAGCGCTGGCATTCCAAAGGAGACCGCCATCAACACCGGCACGTTCGTCGATGCAGCCCCCATTCCGCCCGTAGCTCTTCCACACTCCGAGCTCGGCGCCGGCCCCAGAGCGACTCCTGTTGCGCTCAGCCGGAACCCTTATTTCAAGATCAGGCCTACCACCGACCCCTGATCGGCTCCCACCGCCATGCGGATGCCGATCTCGCGTGTCCGGCGCGTCGCCGACCAAGCCATGACGGCATAGATCCCGGACAACGCCAGCACGAGACCTGGCAAACCCATTCCGCCCACGAAGCTGGCCAGGAGAGACAAAATGGGTTGATCGGAATCCACAGCGCACACGAGATCGCGGAGCGATGCCGTCAGCGCTTGGGAAGAACCGGCGGAGCGAACCAGCAACGGCATCTCGTTGGAAGAAACCCCTGCGAGGGACGGGCTGATTCATCAGGCATACAGATATCACGATGACGCATGGCATGATGTCTCTATGCCGACCCTGTGGCGGGACCTCCGATATGCCTGTCGTGGTTTGCGCCGGAGCCCGGCTTTCACCGCTGCGGCCGTCTTGACCCTGGCACTTGGCATAGGCGCCAATACCGCCATCTTTTCGGTCCTCGATGCGCTGCTGCTCCGCCACCTCCCGGTCGAGCGCCCCGACCAGCTCGTCCTGCTGCACTACGCGGGCACCCTGGAGGCCGAAACCACGTGGGACCGGGCAGCCTACGATACTTTCCGCGACCGTACGCAGGTCTTTTCAGGCTTCCTCGCATTCGCGCCCGTCAGCGCCGTCGATGTGGTCCGCGATGGGCGAACGAGCCCGGCCCAGATCGAGCTGGTTTCCGGAAACTACTTCGGAGTCTTAGGCGTGCGACCGTTTGCGGGCGCGTTTCCGGATACCGAAGCCGCGGTCGCGATCAGCTTCGATTATTGGAGGAGGGAATTTCAATCCGACCCGCGCGTCGTGGGCAAATCCATCCGCCTGCAAGGCCGTGCGTACACCATTGCCGGCGTCACCCCGCCGCAGTTCTTCGGCGCGGTCGTCGGCGAATCTCCGGATCTTTACGTGCCGTTCGGCGACGCCACAGCGGGAGCGGAATTCGTCACCATTCTCGCGCGTCTCAAACCAGGCATCCTGCCCGTGCGGGCGAAAGAAAGCCTCGAACCCGTGTTTCAGGAAGTCGTGCGGCAGTCCGGAATTCCGGCTGTCGAAGTGCGCCAAGTGATGGCGCGGCTGCTGGTATCGCCGGCGGCCGAAGGAGTTTCCAGCCTCCGCGACCGCTATTCGCTGCCAGTGCGCATCGCCATGTTCTTCGTCGGCCTGCTGCTGTTGATTGCGTGCTCGAACGTGGCGAATTTGCTGCTCGCCCGTGGCATCGCCCGCGAGCGGGAGTCCGCCATCAGGATGGCGCTGGGAGCGGGCCGAGGACGCCTGATCCGCCAGTTCCTGACCGAAAGTGCGGTCCTTGCGCTGGCGGGAACCGCGGCCGGATTCGGCGCCGGGAAGTGGCTTTCGACGGTGTTGGTGTCACTACTACGCAATGGGCGCGATCCGGTGGTGCTGGACACGGCGCTCACCGGCCGCGTCGCTCTGTTCACCGCCGCCGTCACGCTTCTCTCCGTGCTCGCCTGCGGGCTGATTCCGGCGCTTTCCGCCACGCGTCTCAGGGCGCGCTTCGCTTCGCGGCCGCGCGCAGGCAAATTTCTTGTGGTGGGCCAGGTGGCCTTGTCCATGACGGCACTGTTTTGTTCGGCGCTGTTGCTGGAAAGCCTCGTCCGGCTGGAAGCTTTCGATGTGGGATTCGATCGCGATCATGTACTGGCGGTTACGCTGGGCGGCAACGGCGTGGGGGAGCCGCCCGCGCAAGTCGAGCGCTTCTATCGGGAACTGATCGACGAAGTCAAGGCGCTGCCCGGCGTCCGCAACGCGAGCCTTTCGGCTCTCTCACCGGTCGGTGGGCGCGTGATTGGCGTCAATGTCGCGGTGGAAGGCTACACGCCGCAGCCCGGCGAGGAGACGCACGTTTTCTTTTCCGCCGTCAGCCCGGGGTACTTCGCGACCCTCGGGATTCCACTGCTCGCGGGCCGCGATTTCGGCGCGCACGATAACCCCGAATCGCCCCATGTTGCCGTAATCAACCGTTCGATGGCACGGCACTACTTCGGAGAGCGCGACCCGATCGGCCAGCGCTTCCGCTTCGTCGAGGGAAACGGCGCGCCCATGGAAATCGCAGGCGTGGCGGCCGACTCCAAGTACAACGATCTTCGCGAGAGAACGCCCGACTTCGTCTATCTCTGCCGCCAGCAATCCGGTCGTCCGACTACGATCTCCGGCATCCTGCACGTGCGCTTCGCGGGAAATAGCGCCAGGCCGCTGTCGGCGAGGCTGCCGGCGCTCATCCATGCGCTCGACAACTCGGTCGCGATTCGCGGCATGCGAACCCTCCGCCAACAGATCGACGAATCGCTCCATCAGGAACGCTCCACGTCCGCTCTCGGGGCGGCGTTCAGTCTGCTCGCCCTGCTTCTGACGAGTGTCGGATTGTACGGACTGGTGTCGTTTGGCGTCGCCCGGCGGAGCCGTGAGATCGGAATTCGCATGGCGCTTGGCGCGCAGCGGGGGGCGGTGGTGGGACTCATCTTGCGGGAGGTCGCGGTTCTAGCGGCGGTTGGAGTCCTGGCGGCGATCCCGCTGGAGTGGGCGGCTTCCCGGCTGATTTCCGGCATTCTTTTCGGCGTCCCGGCGCACGATCCACGCGCGATTGTACTATCCACGCTGACGCTCGCGGCGGTGGCGCTCCTTGCCGGCTATCTGCCGGCGCGCCGCGCCGCGCGAATCGACCCGATGGCGGCTCTGCGCTTCGAATAGCCACTCCTCGCGCAAAGCGACCAGCGGGTCCACCGCGTAATCAAGCCGAAGTGGGCTAACCGGGAGTTCCAATTTACGCTTGAGTGGGAGCCGGATCAGGACCGTGCTTTCCCAACGCCTTCTGACAATCAGAACGATTCGGTGGGGCCGACCTTTGTGGCCGCGATCCGCGATCAGCTCGGCGTGAAGCTCGAATCACCCAAAGCGAGAGTCCCGATTCTCGTCGTTGATCACATAGAACCCCATCAGAAAACTACCAACCCATTTGGGACGTTCTGGCGGGTGTGCCGCCATATTGTTCCTGGCTCTCGGCTGCACTCCTTTGCGCTTGCATCACCGTTATTGGCTGGCGCGCGCTTGGGTTTTCGAAATTGGCCGGCTATAGATGCCCACGGCAACAACCGCGAGTGACGTCCGTACAAGGCAAAACTTGTTTCCGGCAATCGGTTTTGAAGTAGGCCTTCATTCCATTGACCTGACCGCGGCGACCGGCGGAGGTCCGAACGGGTAATTCGACAAGAGTCGTTCGTCCAGGCGTCTACGCCGAAGTCGCCCGGAATTAATTTCGCCGCTAGCGTCCCCGCTTTTCGACAGCCTCTTCGCCGGAGCGCCCATCGTAAATTTCCACCAGCCCCAACTCAGCCCCCAGCGACTCGGCAGCCCGGACTGTCGTGGCCGCGGGGTCCAGGCATGGCAGATCCCACACCTCGCCCAAAAATCCCTTCTGTCGCACGTACCAGGGACCTTGCGCATCTCGGGAAATCGGGAACACTGCGCAGACCCAGGGCTTGTAACGGAACGGGTCCTGTTCCTCGGCCCCCAGCCGATGCAGCACGCATCCCTGATTGAAAAAAACGCACCAACCGGCCGCGACTCTCATCATGGGCTGACCTTCCTTCCGCCGCCCGCTGACGAATCCTTCCTTCTCCACCACGGCGCGCGCTTCAGGCCGCAGCAACGGGAGCACTCGTTGCAAATTGGCGTCGATGCGCGCGGCCTCTTCCGCATAAACCATCGGCCTGCCGTTGCGGCAGCAGATCCCCTCGCAGCCGCGTCCGTAAGTGCAGTCAAACGTCGCCTGTTCCAGATTGAGAATCACGAAACTCATTTGCCCAGAGCCTCCAGCGCTTTGTAGAACACCACGCAGTCGTCACCCGGTTTGTAGAAGTCCGGAATCCTCCCAGCCTCAGTGAAACCGGCGGCCCGATAGAAGCGGCGCGTACGGTCATAATCCGCGCGCCCGCTGGTCTCCAGCACCAGCCGCGTCCCGCCCGCCTCGCGAACCAACTGCTCGATGCGCGCTTGCAGTCTCCGCCCCACCCCCGTGCCTTGCGTCGACGGATGGACGCAGATCCAGTAGATATACCACGCCGCCTGAGTGAGTGGCACTCTTCCGATGCACGCGTAACCGCGCACCTTGCCCTCGATCTCCACCGCCGGCAGCGAGTAATCCCCTTTCAGTCCGCCCTCCACCATTTCCATTGCCACCCGCACTTCCTCTTCGCTGAAGGCGCCGCATTCCTCCAGGGCTTCGCGAACCGCCGCTTCGTCGCCGGGCGCCAAATTCCGCACCGTCATGCCCACTCCACCTGCTGCCGGACAAATCGCTGCCACGTCCACCCCGCTTCCCGCACGGCGCGGCAGATCCCCACTCCGGGACCGAGCTCCGGATTCGGATTGACGTCGAGCACGCGCGGCGCTCCCGCTTCATCCAGCCGGATATCCACCCGCATATAGCCGCGCGCGCCGACGGCGCACCAGGCGCCGCGTGCGGCTGCCACTATCGCATCGAGCAGCGCAGGATGGAGCGGCACGTCGTAATCCAGCGGCGAATCCGCGAAGTCGCTGCTATCGAGGTCCCACTTGGCGGCGTACGTGATCAACCGCAGTCCGTTCCGGAAGCGGGTCTCGCCGATGGAGAAATACTCGGGTGTGTCACGGCCCCATAGAGCCACCGCGAACTCACGGCCCGGCAGAAACTCCTGCACAATCGCCGGGCCGGCCAATCTGGCGCGCGCTCGGGCCACTGCTTCCGGGCTCTCGCAGACCGATTCGGCGAAAATGCCGGCGGAACCATCTTCATCCGCGGGCTTGACGATGCAGGGGAACACACCCGCGCGCGGCACCGGTACGCCCGCCCCCGCCAGCACCGCGCCGGTCCGGTCCTTGCGGCGGCATAGCGACAGAGTCTCGCTGCCGGAGCCCGTGAAGCGGACACCCAGTAATTCCAGCAGCGCCGCCATGTGCGCTTCGCGGTCGACGCGGCCCAGAGGCGCCTCGCAGACGTTGAACACCACATCGGGCCGATGCAGTTCCAGCAGCGCGATCACCTCTTGCACCTCGCCGCGCACTCCCACCACGACCGAGTCCCGTAGCACCGAGGCGACATTGCGGGCTGCCGAATCGAGATCGAACTCGCCCACCGTGCGGTCCGGTGCGGCCGTCTGCGGGGGCAGGGTGTGCAATACCAGAGTCTTCACGAAACGCCCACCCCAGTACGTTGGAAGGCGTCGAGCAAAATGCCCTGCACCAGCCGATCGTAAGGAACGGCCCCCGCCGTGAGAATCACGATATCGCCAGTTTCAGGATTCAGTCCCGGCAGCGGGTTGCACTCCATAAAGCACGGCTGGCCCGCGGCGTCCAGGCGGAAATCCATGCGGGCTATGTCGCGACAGCCCAGCAGTCGATAGGCCTCGCGGGCGTAGCGCTCTATGGCCGCCAAGAGCGGAGCATCCAGACGCGGCGGGGTGTAGTATGCCACCCGTCGTCGAAAATCCCGCTTCGCTTCCAGGGAGTACACGAAGGGCCCATCGTCATGTGCGGGTGCGATCTCCATCATGCCCAGAAGCCGCACGTCCGGCGGACTTCCGGCCAGCGCGACGGTCACCTCGGCTCCCGGAAGGAACTCCTCCACCAGCAGCGGGCACCGGTAAGATTCGCGCAGCCGGCGCGCCACTACCGTTGCCGATCCGCTGTCGATGGCCAGGCTATCGAAGTGGATCCCTTTGCTGGAGCCTTCGTCGTTGGGCTTGACGATAACCGGAAATCGCAGGCCCGAAAAATCCCACGGCTCGTCTTCCAACAGCACGCCTGGCGCGACGGGAACTTCCGGCGATACCGCGCGGCGCGCCAGTGCCTTATCGAGCGTGAGAGCCAGTGTAAGCGCGTCTGAGCCGGTGAACGGCAGCCCCAACAATTCACAAACCGCCGCCGGAAGCGCCTCGCGGCAGCGGCGCGCGCGGTCTGCCAGCGTGATCGGTCCTTCCGCGATATTGAAAGCGAAATCGAAACCGCCCTCTTCAAGCCGGGACGGAAGCCGACGGTCGGCCGGTACAGGCTCAACCGTCACGCCGAGCCGCCGCAGCGCCGCGGCGATGTGGCAAACAGTGGAAGGGTCGTCGTACTCCTCAAAGGTGTCGTCCGGAAGGTCCGCCTCTGGCTGCGCGGGCTTTTGATTGAACAGCAGGGCTACCTTCATGTAAGCAGCTAGGATAGTACGAGGCCATCTACTAATCAACAATTTTGCGCAAGGCGAGCCCGTGCACGTGTGTTAGTATGCAGGGAAACGGCCAGGCCATGCGCGTGAAGGCAGGCCTACCGAATCGCTTTCTCCCATTCCGGGATGCGGGACCGAATACCCTAGGAGGGTCCGCCCATGACGAGTGAGAACGGCTTGGCCAATTCCGACGAACCTGCGAGGCGACGCTCGCTGATCGCGATAAGTGAGTCCCTCCCTCCGGACCCCTTGGGTAAACCGAATGAGCCGGCGATTTACGTGAACCCGGGCGCTTATCCGCGCGCCGGGATGGCCCCGGTTTCCTACCGTGGCTACTACTACCCTGCCGTCGATGACGATCAATGGAACGACTGGCGATGGCAGTTTCGAAACCGCGTCACCACGCTCGCCGAACTGGAGCGCTTCTTCCCGCTCTCCGCTGACGAACGTGCGGCTCTGGCTGAAATTCTGCATGAGTTCCGGCTCGGGATAACGCCATATTACCTGTCGTTGATCGATCCCCACGATCCGGCCGACCCCATGCGGATTCAGGCAGTGCCGTCGATTGCCGAGTTGCTCGATGGGGAAGGAAGCAAGGAGGATCCGCTCGGTGAGGAGCGATTCTCGCCCGTGCCCAGCATCGTGCATCGTTACCCCGACCGCTGCCTGCTGATCGCTACCAACGCCTGCGCCCTTTACTGCCGTTATTGCACACGCAAGCGCATCATGCATGAAGGCGAAGCACCCCCGCCGAGGACCGTGCTTCAGGCCGCTGTGGATTACATCGCGCGTACTCCGGCCATTCGCGACGTGATCGTTTCCGGCGGCGATCCCCTCACCTGGTCCACCGACCGCATCGAAGAGCTGCTGCGCCAACTACGCGCCGTCCCTCACCTGGAAATCATTCGGATCGGCTCGCGCGTGCCGGTCACCATGCCCCAGCGTGTCACTCCCGAACTTTGCGCCATGCTGGAGCGTTACGGGCCCATCTGGATCAACGTCCACTTCAACCACCCGCGCGAGGTAACTGCCGACGCCGCCCGCGGCTGCGATCGCCTCCTACGATGCGGCATTCCATTGAATAACCAGTCGGTCCTTCTACGGGGCGTGAACGACGATGCCGATACCATGCGGTCGCTTGTCCACGCGCTCATGCGCATCAAGGTCCGGCCCTACTATCTCTACCAATGCGACCGCGTTCACGGCGCGGAACATTTGCGAACCACCGTGGAGAAGGGATTGGAGATCATCGAGAGTCTGCGCGGCCATACCAGCGGCCTGGCCATCCCCACCTACGTCATCGACGCCCCCGACGGCGGCGGAAAAGTGCCGCTTCAGCCGCAGTATCAGATATCCTACCGAGGCGGCCGCGCTATTCTGCGTAATTACCAGCATCGTGTTTTCGATTATTGGGACCCTCCGGACCCTCCTATTGGCTAGCCCTACGGCCGCACGGTGAGAGATATGATACACGTATCTCAAACAGCACTAAATTGCGCCAAAAGGAAATTCCAAATGTCCTCCGGCTACGTCCGATTTCTCCGCAGCGCCGTCCTTTTTACCTCCTGTTCTACACTCGCTCTCGCACAGAATACCGACGCCAAAGCTCCACCAGTAATCGACGTTCACGTCCATGCCATGGACGGAACCTTCCCGGGCGTCGCGCCCATGTGCCCCAACACCTCGAAGTTCACCGCGTCCGACCCCAAATTCAAGGAAGATCCGTTCGGTTGGGTGAAAGAGCCCTGCACCCCTGCGCTCTACCCATCCGCCCCCGGCGAGTATATGAAGGACGTTCTCGCCGAGATGGAGCGCCTCAACGTCACCGCGGTGGTTTTCGGCGATCCCAAGGGCGTGCAGAAATGGAAGGACGCCGCGCCGGTCCGGATCATCCCCGGCACATCCTTTTGGACGGAGCCCGGCCAGCGAGTCGAGCTCGACGAATTGCGAAAGTCCTTCACCAGCGGCGGCTTCAAAGTAATGGGCGAGATCGGCCTCCAATATGAGGGCCTGTCGCCGAGCGATCCCTCGGTCGATTCCTACTTCGCTCTCGCCGAGGAACTCGACGTCCCAGTCGCCATCCACATGGGCACCGGCGGATCGGGCCGTGCGAATCTTGCCATGCCGAAATTCCGCGGCTCCATGGGGAATCCGCTGCTGCTCGAGGAGCTCCTGGCGCGCCACCCGAAACTCCGAGTCCAGGTGATGCACGCCGGCTATCCCATGATCGACAATATGCTCACGCTGCTGCAGGCGAACTCCCACGTGTACGTGGACGTCGCCGGACTCATCTGGAGCTATCCCATCAAGGAAGTCAATCGCTATATCGAGCGCCTCGTGGATGGCGGATTTGAGGACCGCGTAATGTTCGGCACCGACCAGGTGATCTGGCCCAAGCTGATGGCCTACTCGATCAGCATCATTCAGAACGCCGACTACCTAACGACTCAACAGAAGCGCGACATTCTCTACAACAATGCGGCGCGCTTCCTTCGCCTCGATACCAAACAATCCAATTAGATCTTGGCGCGGGCGGGAGAATCGCCGGATGGAGCCTATGGACTCCTAGGGTCGCCAACAATTTCGAGGGCCGACGGGAATGAGGCTGAGCCTAACTCCGCGAGAAGCAAATTAGGCACAGATGAACACCGATGACAATGCCTTGGTCTTATCCGCGTTCATCGGTGTTCATCTCTGTGGCCCATAATGTTTTGCCTCGAACAGGAAGGGAGCTCATCCTGATTCCCCGACCTCAGGAGGTCAGGGCAGTCTCGATAGCGCGGGCGAACCTGGGGATAGCGCCGCGAATTTCCCGTTCGGTAAATGGCGCGAAGCCGAGAAGAAAGCCGTTCAAATCCTTACGGTCGAGCGCGAAGCGGTCCAGTGTCCACAGATCCAATTTCTGGCTTTCAGCCCTTTTGGCAACCCTGGAAGCGGGAATTGAGTTATCCAGAAAACCAGCGACATTGAGCCCTGCCTCGATCTCCGCCAGCGAGAGAGCTCCATTGAGGTAACGCCTTACTTCAGTACGAAATGTTGCGAGGCGTGTGCCGTACATCTCTCGCATGCGGCGGACGTGCCGCGCAAAATGGCCGTCTTCGATGAACTTTGCCAGTGTGAGCTGTGGAAGCGCGGCCGAGAACCGCTCCGTCAGGCACCGCAAGTGAATCAGCGAATCCAGCCAACGATCGGGCGCCACTATATAGCCAATACGAAGCGTTGGAAAAACCAGTCCAACGCTCTGGAGTTCTCGGCGCCATTAGGCGGGGAGATCGCTCTGAGCGCAATTGCTATCTCGTCATGGTGAGCCAAACTCAGTGTGGCGAGGACTGCCCAGTCGCGCCGTGACGATCGTGCTAGACCGGCAGTTCGACCTCTATTTCCCGAACCATCGACCGCGGCGACCGATCGGTGTGTAAGGTCTCCCAGTAAAGTTGAATGGCTTCCTTGGCGCGGGCGGTCAAATCCTCTATAGAACAGCCTGTGACTGCAATAGTCGGGAGTTCCGGCACGTAAGCGCTATACGCTACGCCGTCCCCTTCGATAACCAGAGAATACGTTCGGATCACCTATTCAGCCTCCTTGATACCGTTTTGCCGCAAAATAGCGCGATAGTCCCGGCTCGGACGTCGTCACCAAGTTTGCCTGATACAACTGTAACCCGGCCATCGGTGTTTCGGAAGACGGGATGGCCGCCGGAAGTCCAGACGTGGCGCCAGCCTGCATTTTCCAGCGTCCTGATGAGATCGCGGACCTTGATGGCCACGAATTCATGGCACGACTTTCAGCCCTCATCCATCAGATTCCCCGGACGTTAGGGCATCGAAAGGAATCGCAGTATTTCGCGCAGGACGCGATCGCTCTGATCGGTCTGGAAAAGAAACTGGGCGTGCGCGGAACCTTCCAGGACGATCAGTTCCTTCGGCTGCGGAGCTTTTTCGTACTGCGCACGAATGCCCGGCAGCCTTAGGCTATCCCCATCCGCGTCATCGCGGGCAACGATGAACAGGGCTCGCGACTTCAGCTTTTCTGCCGAGAGGTTCGGCGCCGCGCCCAGAAATACGATGCGGTCGATCTCACCTGGCCCGGATTTAATCGACGCGTCGCCGGCGGCCGAACCGCCGAAGCTGCCTCCAACTACCGAAACTGTCTTGACGCCATTCGTCTTCATGTAGTGAACCGCGGCGAGCACGTCGTTCTCAAACGGGGCATTGTCGAAATCAGTCTGGCCGGGACCGGTGGAGCAGCCGAATCCGCGGAAGTCGAACGCCAGGACTCGGAATCCAGCGGACACCAGCGCGCGGGCCTGGTCCCCCCAGCTCGCCTTAGTGAACTGTCCGCCGTGAGCGAGCACGACTGCGCGGCGAGCGTTGCTCTCGCCAAAGAGATCGGCGCAAATGTGCCCACCATCTTGAGTCGGGAATGAGACCGTCTGCTGGGCGGAGACCAGCATGGTCAGCATGAAAGCGACAGACAGAATGCGCAGGGCCGACATGCGGGGATTATACAGCGGCCGGCCCAAAAGGCGCTAGAACAACCGGGCCTGCTTGCTCAGCGTCCCGACGGCGCCGATGTTCGCTACTGAAAACGAGATGGCTTCGGTGTGATCGATAACGATACCACCGGTTGGATTGGCAAGGACGCTCTGCCGGTATTGGGCGCTCAGCCCGCAGCAATCGGTGTTGTAGGTGACCTGCGCAGTGATCCAGAGTTGCTTTTGCCGGTAATCGTAGATTCCGTCGACACCGGCGTTGAAGCCCCGTTTGTTGGTGTTGCCCATCCAGACACGTCCGCGAAACTGGTTAGCGTCGGGAGTCAGGATCGGTAAGGTCGGCGCGAAGCTGGCGGAAGGGGTGTTATACAGCGGGATGTTATGCGCTTCGTTATTCCCAGCCGAGATGTGGTAATACTGCTTCCACGTGTAATCCACCGAGAAGGCGCTGTTGACGATGGATCCCACGCGATGGTCGTAGTCGGCTTGCCATTGGATGGAAATGCCCGGCAGGGGCGTAATGCGGAAGGTGGAAACCACGGGTGAACTGCTGCGCGGACCCACCAGGAAGGAGTAGCCTGTGATATCGTCGGTAGCGGCGAAAACATTGGCTTGGCCTTGAATCAGGGCGCCACCGAAAGTTGGATCGAAATAGCGCTTCTGCTCGATCGTCCAACTGAAAATCTCCGTCACGGTATCGCCACGTTTGGCCAGGATGCGATTGGTCAGCGAGATGTCGAGATCGCTCGTATTGGATAGCAGGTCGATGTCGTCGAAGCGAATATATCGGTTGAAATCGCTGCCGATTCCGGTCACGTAATTGTAAGTCGCGCGCGGTTCGATAACATGCTTCAATTTGTCGCCGAGGAACGTCTTCTTGTCATAGATTTTCTCCAGCGACGGAAGAATCATGGCTACGGAAAAATCGCGGGCGCTGCGCACCAGGTCCGTGCCGACGGTGTGGTAGTAAGTTTGGTAGGGCATCTGCGATTCCGAATAGAACGTTTCGTCGATGCCTATGCTGGGAACGAAATGGACGGGCCCCAGATTGAATGCCGTTGTCAGGTGGGGAGCGAAGTGGACGCGGCCAGTGAAGAAGTTGGTTCGAAATGTGTCTTGCACCACGGCGCCGGTGCTATCGAAGAAGGGTTCGGCGCGAGACATCAGGCCGGCGGACCCGTCGAAGGAATACCAAATAGGCAGGTTGCCGAAGATGCTGTGGTCGCGGCTGGTGAGGTGGAGTTCCGGAAGCTTGTGGATGGCCACTGCGTCCGCCGGCCCGAGGCTGACTTTGCCGGTGGACGGGTTGGTGATCTCCTGCTCGGTGTTGTTGAATACCTGCGTTCGCGACACGGCTACATCGAACGTGTAGGTAGACCAACTCTTGTCGAGATATGCCGATGAATCGATTTCATTGCCAACAACTTCGTTATATGACTGCGACCAGTCGTTGCGGAAGAGAAGGGTGGTGGTGTAGTTGAGCGTGCCGGACACGGTCCAGCCGTTGCCCAGATTCGATTTCGCAACTCCGAAAATGGTCAGCCCTTCCGGAGAATATGAGTCGAGCCGGTTGTTCAAAGAGCCGAATAATACTAGGTCGAAGCTGGTGCCGTCCTTCGGTTTGCCGCGAATCTCGGCGTGGCTCGTCTTGATGCCGGAACTGAAGGCTTGGCCTTCATAAGTCAGGTCGTAGCTTCGGTTGATGCGCCAGTAGTATCCGGCGGAGATATAGAAGCCGCGCAGCGACTCATGTCCCGGCACGGGCAGCAGGAATCCGCTATGGCCCGGTTGACGGTTGAGGGGATGGTAGAACCATGGCAGGAAGATGATGGGGACGCCAGCGACATAGAAGACGCTGTCATATGCTTTAGCGCGTTCGCGCGGGATGATGTCGAACTTGGGTCCGACCAGCCGCCACCATGGCTTCGGCAGAACACAATTAGTGATCCAGCCGTTGTGGAGGACATATTTGTCGTCGATGCGCTCGGCCCATTCTCCCTCAAAATGAAAAGCCGCGGTGGGGGCGTAGAGAATGCCCTGTTTGGGGCGGGTGACAATCTTGGGCATGGTCTCGCCGACCACATCGTAAAACTTGCCGTGCTCATTGCCCTTCTCGGTGTGGTAATCGAGCTTGTCGCACCAGATCTTCTCGTTGCGGGCGAAGTTGTCATAGTAGACGTGGCCTTCGGCGTGGAGATCCTGGGTTTCGGTGTTGTAGACGATGTTATCGGCGCGAAACATCATGTGCTGGCCAACGATTTCGGCGGGGTATGCGTGGAGTGTCCGCACCTTCTCGTCGGGGTCGAGAGTCTGGGTGCAGTCGTTGTGGCCGCCGGTAGGTACGGTGACGGTGCCGATCCAGCCGAAAGCCACCTGGATGGACGGCTGGCAACCAAAGGAACTGAGGGTAACCACCCATTCCCCTAGGGCGAGCGTGGATGGGTCGACGGAGGGCGGAGGCTCCTTGGTCATGACCGTCTTGAAGGTTTTTGGGCTGGAATGGGGCGAATTCTTAGTTTCCGGGGGATCCTGAGCCCGAGCTAAGGAGGGTAAACCTAACACCCACAGTGCAATAAACACCAAAATGCAGGTACTACTCGAAGATTTTTGATGACAAAGTAGTACTCTTATGCTAAAAACGATGAGAGAGCTGATCCGAGAGAGATCCAATCGGCAAGGTAGCACAATTCGTGGGACTCGGGCAGTGCGCTTTAGGTTTCTAATCAAATGACTTGCAGTTATTGTGGATCGCGCAACGATGAATTGGAAAGCCGCTGCGGCAGATGCGGCCGAAAGCCCGAGGACACCCTAAACCCCGAGTTGACGGTCCATCGCACCCAGGGCGCGCTGGCGACCAAGCTACGGCCGGCGCTGGTAGTGGCCGAGGCGCCGACGCAGCGGCCGCGCGACCTGGCGGGAGCTGTGCAAGGCAGCCTCTTTACCCCGAACGTGATCGCCATGCCGAACCGGGTGGCGCCACGGCCTTCCCGTCCACGCGCCGCGGGAACGGCTGCCGGCAAACCCCCGGCTCGCCGGGTGCCGCGTCCAGTGCCCGAAGGCCAGAGCGAATTCGAGTTTTTCGCGCCGGCGCCGACCAAGGCCAAGACGCTGGGGACGACGGTAGACGCAGTGATCTATTGCGAGGCGCCGGTGGCGACCTCGCTGCATCGCGCCGTGGCGGCGGCGATCGACTTGGCGATGATTTTCGTGGGGTACGGGCTCTTCCTGATGACGTTCCTGCTGTGCGGCGGAGCGATCGTGGTCAACCGGCCGAATCTGGTTATTTTCACCGGCGTTTTGGGTTTGATCGCGGCTACCTACGGGCTGTTCTGGACTATCGCCCGGACGGAAAGCGTGGGCATGCGGGCGACGCATTTACGCCTGATCACCTTCGACGGTTTCACGCCGGATGGATGGCAGCGGGTCACGCGATTGGCCGGCACGTGCCTGAGTCTGTTCTCGGTGCTGGGGATTATGTGGTCTCTGGCGGATGAGGAAGGCTTGGGATGGCAAGACCACATTTCACGGACGTTTCCCACCGCGCACGAGCTGGAATCTCGTGTTTTTCGAAGAAGATAACGTCTGAGCTCGTGAGCCGGCTGGGACGGCTCGCTCAGAAGCTGTGAATAAAACCGGCGGCGGAAAATCGCCGTTTTTGGGGGATCTAAAATGCCTTCCGGTGCCCTACCGATCACTTATACCGCCCCACGCGCGGACCTCAAGTAAATTTCTAGTCGTTACAGTGGAGGCGTTTTTTCACAGCTTCTCACGCGAGCGGCTCGGAAAACGCGGCGTGCCGATTCAGAGCCACGACCGTTAGGGAGTGGTCCCTTGCGCGAATGCCGGCGCGACACAGACAAAAAGAGAAAGCCCCGAGATGGGTATCTCGGGGCTTTGCACTCAGAGAGATAGGCGGCTGGAGGGGACTAGCCGCCGAGGATGCTGTCTGTGTAGTGCTCTCATAATAGCAATTTAAGACCTTGTTGTCCACAACTGTACGTTTTTGACCGAAGGATTTATTCTTACCTTTGCAAGCGTCAGAAAACATGGGCGCTCCGAGCCGGCAGTAAGACCCGGCAATAAGCTTAAAATAACCAAAGAGATATTGAGGAACCGCTTCAGGCAGTGTAACTTTGCGGTTAGAGGCGGTGCGAGGTGATCGAGACTCATCAAGACAATAAGGCCGGAACGAGAATCGGAGAACGGGAACGCCGCCTGAAGCGACGCTTTCTGATCGAACAGGATGTCCGCTACAAGATGTTATATGGACAGCGGATCGCCGAAACGGGCACGGGCAGGACCATGAACATTTCGAGCAGCGGAGTGTGGTTTTCGACGGAGAATATGCTGACGTCGGGAATGCCCGTGGAACTCTCGATGAACTGGCCGGTGCTTCTCAACGACTCGTGCCCTATGAAGCTGATGATCTACGGATGCGTGGTTCGCAGCAACGAAAAAGGCGCGGCAGTCGCCATCGAGCGCTACGAGTTTCGTACGCAGGGCTCGAAAGCCTTCCAGCAACCCGGTATTCCCGTACCGGTGGAACTGCGTTTACCCGGCTAGGATTAACCTTTTTACCCTGGTAACTCAATTGCTGTACACCAGAGCAAGATGATTTGGCTGGCAATGGTTTTGATGGCGTTATGGCTCCTGGGTCTAGCCACCGCCTACACCTTAGGAGGATTCCTACACATCCTTCTGGTGCTTAGTCTGGCGGTATTCCTGATTCAATACACTATGGGCCGGCGGGAAGCCTGATCTACAGCGCACGCAACAGCTTGGCTGGCAGGGTCACCACTGCCCACACCAATTCTAACGCCCCCTCTACAGCGATCCCGACGATGCGGAACGGCAGCAGGAGCAGCCACACCAGCGGGTAGAGCACCAGCGCAACCAAGGCCAAAGGCCAACAAAAGAATAGCAGAATTAGCCATAAGATAAGCTTGATCACAATTCTCTCCGTTCCTATCCTAATACGAAGAATCGCAAGCAATTGTTCCAGTCTGCTACCATAAAAACTCCGTTTGCATGTTGCGCTTTGAGACGGCCGGCGAATCCCATGGGGAGTGTCTGGTAGCGACGCTCGTGGGGCTGCCCGCCGGTATACCAATATCGTTGGAAGCAGTGAATCGGGAACTTTGGCGCCGCCAACAGGGCTACGGCCGTGGCGGGCGGATGAAGATCGAAGCCGATTGCGCCCAGATTGTGGCTGGGGTTCGGCACTCCCACACAATCGGGGCCCCGGTGGCCATTCTGATTCGGAATAAGGACTGGGAGAACTGGACGGAAGTGCTCCCAGTGGAGAATCTACCGGGTGAGAATGACAAGCGAAAGCCGGTGACCAGGCCCCGTCCCGGCCATGCCGACCTGGCTGGGGCCATCAAGTACAATTTTCACGATGCACGGTATATTTTGGAGCGTGCCAGCGCCAGGGAGACGGCCGCTCGCGTCGCGGTGGGGGCGGTGGCCAAGGCGCTGCTGGCGGAATTCGGCGTCCAGGTGCTGAGCCACGTGGTGGCGGTGGGGCCGGTCTGGCTGGGGCGGCATGCGGAGTGGGAAGAGTTGGTAGCGCTGAGCAAGAGAGATAGCGTGCTGCTGGGCTGCGTGGACGCGGCGGTCGAAGAGCGCATGAAGGCCGTAGTGGACGAAGCGTATCGTACCGGCGATACCGTCGGCGGGGTCTTCGAGGTGGTGGCGCGCGGCCTGCCTCCCGGATTGGGCTCGCATTCGACCTGGGATTCGCGGTTGGACGGACGGCTGGCGCAGGCGATCGTGTCGATTCAGGCGGTGAAGGGAGTAGAGATCGGGGCGGCGGCGGAAGGTGCGGCGAGTTTCGGATCGAAGGTACAGGATACGATCCACTACGATCGTAAGGAAGCGCGTTTCACGCGTGGCGCCAATCGCGCGGGCGGACTCGAAGGCGGCATCACCAACGGGCAGGATCTGGTGGTGCGTGGATTGTTGAAGCCCATCTCGACGTTGCGGCGGCCGCTGGAATCGGTAGATCTGACCACTCGCGAACCGGCGCTGGCGGCCTACGAGCGATCGGATGTGTGTGTGGCACCCGCCGCGGGGGTGGTGGGCGAAGCGATGACGACTCTGGTATTAGCGCAGGCGTTTCTGGAAAAGTTCGGCGGCGATTCCCTGTTGGAAACACGCCGCAATTACGCAGGTTACCTGCAGCAAGTGAAGGATTTCTGAGCGATATGGTTTACCCGATTGTGAAATTCGGAAACCCCGTGCTGGAGCGTGAAGCCGACGACGTGAAGGAGTTCGATACACCGGAACTCCATAAGCTATTGGCGGATATGTTCGAATCGATGTATGCCGCCAAGGGCGTGGGGCTGGCCGCGCCGCAGATTGGCATTGGGCGGAAGATCGCCGTCATCGACACATCCAACGGAGAGAACGAGACTGACAAGCTAGTGCTGATCAATCCGCAGATCGTGAATGTGGAAGGCAAGCAGGTGGGTGAAGAAGGCTGCCTCAGCATTCCCGGATTTCGCGAGCAGGTGCGCCGCGCAAAAAGAGTGACAGTTCGGGCGCAAGGTGCCAAAGGCGAGGAATTCGTGAAGACGGGTGAGGATTTACTGGCGCGCGCATTCCTGCATGAGACGGAGCATCTGTTGGGGCGGCTTTACATCACGCATATCAGCGCGCTGAAGAGGGATCTAATGAAGCGGAAGATCAAGAAGCTGCAGCGCGCAGGGGATTGGGAATAAGGGCAAAAACCAAGCAGATTTTTTTAGCCACAGATGAACACAGATGAACACAGACAAAACCAAGCACTTTCTGATCTGTGTTCATCTGTGGCTAATTTGTCTTTGCGGAACCCGCTATGCGTTTGATCTTTCTCGGAACGCCGGCTTTCGCCGTACCTACTTTGGAGAAAGTTGCGGCCGGCCATGATGTGCTCGCGGTAGTGACGCAGCCCGACCGTCCACGGGGACGCGGGCAGAATGCGGCGGCGCCTCCGGTGAAGCTCGCGGCGGTACGGCTGGGATTGCCGGTGTACCAGCCGGAGCGCGTGCGGCGTCCCGAGAGCGTGGAGCATCTTCGTGCGATACCGGTGGACGCCATGGTGGTGGTGGGGTACGGGCAGATCATTCCGCAGAGCATCATCGATTTGGCGCCTCTCGGTATCGTTAACGTGCACGGTTCGCTGCTGCCGAAATATCGCGGCGCCGGGCCAATCCAGTGGGCCATTTTGAATGGCGAAACGCGCACGGGCGTTACCACGATGCGCATCGATGCGGGGCTTGATACGGGAGATATGCTGCTCAAAGCGGAAACCGACATCGGACTGGACGAAACGGCGGTCGAGCTTGGGTCGCGGCTGGCGGCGATGGGCGCGAACTTATTAGTGGAGACTCTGGCGGGCCTGGAGGCCGGCCGGATCGTCCCAGACAAGCAGGACAACGCACTGGCCAGTTATGCGCCGCTGCTGAAGAAGGAAGACGGCCACATCGATTGGGCGCGCGAGGCGCTGGCGATCCACAATCAGGTGCGGGGATTGCAGCCCTGGCCGGGAGCATCGACGACCTTTCGTGGAAAGGCGCTGCACATCTGGAG
>Ga0302326_10005512_pt1 | contig 28833 bp, 15 predicted proteins | sample Palsa_T0_3_FD_202264 | JGI IMG/M metagenome (GOLD analysis project Ga0302326, IMG submission 202264) | Peat permafrost microbial communities from Stordalen Mire near Abisko, Sweden - Palsa_T0_3 | ecosystem: Environmental > Terrestrial > Soil > Palsa > Peat permafrost | place: Sweden: Abisko... | reverse complement strand
CACGCCATGCAGGGCGAGCATGACACGGCCTTGCCAGGCAGACGGCCCATCTGTGCTGCGAACTCGGCGCCACATTTGAGGTCACTGCATCTGCTAGCTGAGAATGCTGTGTTCAGCGGGTCCCGCCGGACTGGTTGCCGCCGTTAGAGCGACGACGCCAGCGGCCGCAGCGCCAGCCAGTGTCAGGCATGCCTTGACGCCGCGGGTGACGGACCTCGGGTGCTCGAGGTTTTCGACGGTGACCAGCCTCTTGGCTTGCGGGGTGCTCACGAAGGTTCTCCATTCGGGACAGCTGGATGGCGTTTGCGGTGGTGGTAAGCGGAGATGTGCGGATGCTGAAGCAATGCTGAGGGAATCCTGACAGCTGAGGCAATAAGGGATTTCCCTATACTTTTCGGCGCGGGCACGGCCGCCGTCGAAGAAGACGTCATTCACGCTGGACGGGCACATCGCTCGTGAGCCGTCCTATGCTGGCGAAGATGGCGACACAGTGGAGGACGTTCCAGCGGTTGGCTGAGAATCTCGTCCTTAACGAGGCGCCGAAGTTGGTGCGCCAACTACAACGATCGCCCGCTCTTCAGCGGGGCATCAAGATCGGTTTGGACGCGATCATCGGCGCGATCGCCGAACCGCCGCCCGAAATCACTAACGGACGGCCGGTGACCCGCACCAGCGTGCCGACGGCGCATCGGGCCCGCAAGCTCGTCTACGCACCGGACCTCGACGGCCGTGCCGATCCGGGCGAAATCGTCTGGACCTGGGTGACTTACGAGGAAGACCCGTCTCGCGGCAAGGACCGTCCGGTGTTGGTCGTGGGTCGCGATCGCGCAACGCTGCTCGGATTGATGGTGTCCAGTCAGGAGCGACACGCCGCCGATCGATCCTGGGTAAGCATCGGCAGCGGTAACTGGGACGAGGCCGGCCGACCCAGCTGGGTGCGACTGGACCGCGTGCTTGACGTACCGGAAGAGGGCATTCGCCGCGAAGGCGCGATTCTGGCTCGCGAGATTTTCGACGTCGTCGCGGCACGCCTGCGCCGTGACTACTCCTGGAGCTGAGCCTCCCTAAATGCGGAGTAGCGTCTCGACGTTGGTATGAGCGATGGCATGCATCTGCTGATCGGAAAGACCTGAGCCGGTGAGGAATTCGGTGACGTTGTCGCGCTTGACGTACGGAAAGTCTTCGGAGTAGATGATCCGCTCAGCGCCCAGTTGGGCAACGACATGGTCCAGTTGGTGCTGACTGAACATGCCAGACGGGGTCACCCAGATTTGGTTGCGGTAATAGTCGCTGACGGTGCGTTCTCGGCCGGCGCGGACCAGCGCGAATGTCTCGTCGAGCCGTTCGAGCCAGAAGGCCATCACCTCACCCCAGTGCCCGCTGAGCAATTTCAAGCCCGGGTGCCGGTCCAAGGCGCCGGACAGGATCAGCCGGATGACGTGCACACCGGCCTCGGCGTGCCAACCGAAGGCGGGTCCGCTGAACATCACGCCGACCGCGGCCGGCCAGTCGCCGAAATAATAGGGTCGCGAGACCTGCGGGTGCGGTAACCCCGGATGAACGTAGATCGGCAGGTCGACAGCGCCGGCCGCCGCGAGGATCGGGTCAAACCGGGCGTCGTCCAGGAATAGCCCTTCGAAAGTCCCGGCAATGAGTGCGCCCACGAACCCCAGGTCGCCGACGTAGCGCCGCAATTCCTCGGCCGCCGCGGCGGGCTCGTAGAGCGGGAGGGTGGCGAAACCCCGGAATCGTTCGGGATGCTCCGAAATCTGTTGCGCGAGATCATCATTGACCTGACGGCATAAGTCCACCGACTCCGGCAAGGCTAACGTACTCGGGCTTCCGTTGCCGTGCGAGACGACCTGTACATCGACACCTACGGCATCCATGTGCGCCAGCCGATGTCCACCGAGCCGGGTTGCGGCGTCGCGGTCGTCGTTGAAGACCGAACTGAATTCGGCGAGCTCGCCGACCGGTAAGCCGCTAGGTGGGCCACCCAGCTCTGATACCTGCTTGCTGACCTCAGGGTGCTCGAAATGCTCTTCGACGGTGATGATGCGCATCAAGTCGCTCCTTTGCCGGCGCATCGACCGGCGTTGAGCGGCCTGTTACAGCAGGTAAACCGCGTCGAAGCGTGCCTCGAGTGGCCGTTCGACGGCGCCGAGTCAGCCCTGGTTGATGTAGGAATGCAGCTGTTCGTGCTCGCTTTCGAGCTCCTGCATCCGCGTCTTGACGACGTCGCCGATGCTGACGATGCCGATCAGCTTGCCGTCCTCGAGCACCGGCACGTGGCGCACCCGATTCTCGGTCATCAACAGCGTGAGGCTGTCTACGGTGTCTGACTTACTGGCAGTCGAGACCACCGTCGTCATGATTTTCTGGACTGGCAGGGAGAGCACCGATGCCCCGTAGGCGTGCAGCTGACGCACCACGTCACGCTCGGAGACGATCCCTTCGACGCCGTCGGGACCGACCACCACCATGGCGCCGATGTTGTGGCTCGCGAGCCCGTCGAGCAGCTCAGTCACCGTCGCGTCGGGTTTGATCGTCACCACCGCGCCGCCTTTGCCGCGCAACACATCTGCTATCCGCATGGAAGCCTCCCGCCGATTGTGATCAGGTTCACATCCAGGCTACGGCGATATCGGCCGACATGACAGCAGCTACGCGAAATCAGATGAACATTCAGGTCAGGGCCGCGGGACCGGATGGTGCCCGCTACGGCACCGATGGACGTTGCGAAGCAAAGGGCTGGCTTGGGTCAACCTCGATACCGCCCGCTCGCAGCGTGCTGTCCCACAGCGACCACATCCACTCGGCGAGTTGTGCGGTGAATTCCGCCAGCGGCGCGGGCGCGGGATCGCTGAGCCAGCGGGTTGTGGCCGACTCGACGAAGCCGACAGCCCCAAAGGCCAGCGGCACCGCTGGGCGCACGTCTAACCCGAATGCGTAGGACCGCCTCGATGACCGCCGTCAGTTTGTCGCGACGGTGTTGTTGACGTCGTGTATCGCAGCGACGCCGCGTGCGTTATCGCTGAGCGAATGGCGGCTCAGATACTCGTACAGACTCGGTTTGTCGATGCGCCACCGTAGGTGCGCCGACACGGTGTTGGTGATCATGTCCATCGAGCGCGCCAACGAATTCCACGTTGGGGTCTGCCGCGCGGTGAGCATGTCCGAGGCCTGCCGAGCGATGCTACGGTGCAGGTCGGCGGCCCCGTCGAAATGCCGGTAGAGCTTGGTGCGGGTCACCCCGACATAGTCCGCGACCTGCTCAGTCGACGCTTGCGGGCCATAGTGGGCGATTGCTTGCAGCGCGGCCTCGACGAATTCCGCGCGACCCTTGTCACGCTGGCCCGACCAGCGGGCCGCTCGCCCGTCAACGGGGCTGGTCAGGGCCGTGCTGACATTGCGGATGCGACGTCACGCGTCACCCGGTACACGACGTACCGGGTATTTCGTCCGACATCCCGGTCAGTTGATCCAAGAGGAGGAGCGGCTATGACAGGTCCACATCGGCTTGTGCGCGATAGTGTCCCCGGCACGCCGTGCCGATCTGACGAGCGGTGAGATCGGCGGAGCCGCGGTGTGAGTTCCGAGTCGGCCGACAGAGGAGCCTGGTGCGCGGGCCAGCGACCCACTGATGCGCGAATCAACAAGCCTACCAACATGATTGGCATGCCTCGAGCCGAGGCGATCAGCGCCCTGATCGGCGATGCCACTAGACGGAGGTCGACTGCTCTCAGCGAAACGAGCAGTCGCAAAGACAGTGGACCGAGGCATAAGAAGATCGCGCCGCGCGGTGCCGCGCCGGCGACACCGAGTCACGACTCTCGACGCCCAACCGAACCGGCGGCCGACGCGCGCGACGTCGAATCCTCCACCCCGATGCCGCGAGATAAACCGTCCCGCCCCGTCCAAAGCGGCGCTGTTTGCCCGTGCGCTCCAAGACGGCATGCTCAGCATTCACGATGTCTGACCGCGGTCACGACGCAACGATCGCGCAAGAAGCTATGCCAACCGGGTGATTTCGACGACCACGTCGAGATCGGTGGCGCCTGCCCCGTGGTAGATGCCTTTCAGCGGAGAAACGTCGGCGTAGTCGCGGCCGACACCGACAGTGATGTATTGCTCGTTGATCTCACTGTCGTTGGTGGGATCGTGGTCCCACCAGCCGCCGGTCCAGGACTGGACCCAGGCATGGCTCTGCCCGTCGACGGTCTCCCCTATCACGGCATCGGGGTCAGGATGGTGATATCCGGAAACGTAGCGCGCGGGAATCCCCATGCTGCGCAACAACATCAGCGACAGATGGACGAAGTCCTGACAGACGCCTTTGCCCTCGCGTAAAGCATCCGAACCCGAAGTGTGCACACCGGTGCTACCTCTGACGTAGTCCAGTTCACTGCGCACCCAGCCGGCGGCCGCTATCACGGCGTCGGCGGGTTCGTGCTCCTTGGCGATCCGCCTGCCAACGGCCGCAATGCGTTTGCTCACCGGCGTGTAATCGGTAGGACGCAACAACTCGTCATAGCGGTCGATCACCGCCTCCAGCTTCAGATCGGACCAGGTCAGCTCTTCGATCACCGGATCCGGCCGTTCGGTCTCCACCACTGAGGCAGACGTCACGGTCAACTCGGTGTGCGGCGCATGCAAGTCGAACGCCGTCACCGCGGTACCCCAGTAGTCGACGTAGCGGTACGACCTGGTTGCGGGAACGGTCTCGACCCGGTTGAGGACGACGTTCTGCCGGGAGTCCGATCTCGGTGTGAGCCTGGCTTCGTTGTAGGAGGCCGTGGCCGGCGACGGGTAGGCGTAGCCGGTGGCGTGCAGAACACGATTGCGCCACATCAGCTACTTCCCCTTCCCGGTCGGGATCGGATCGCGCTGACCGGCATCAGACCAGGCAACCCACGGTACGGCGTGGAAGTACTGTGTGGACAACGCTTCTCCGACGTCGAAACACGATTTCTGCAGGCCGGAAAGCCGCATCTCCAGCGACTCGAGCAGCACACCGGGCCGGACGAATTCAAGCTCGCTGCGGGCGCGTCCCAGTAGGCGCTGAGCTTCTGACGTGGCGCCGACCCGGCTGCCCCGACTGTGCATTAGCTCGTCGAGGCTGTGCTCCGCCAACTTCAGCGAGTAGAAGATCGAGCGCGGGAAGAGGCGGTCCAGGAGGATGAACTCGACGACCCGATTCGCGTCCAGCACACCGCGATAGGTGCGCAGGTAGGTGTCGTGCGCGCCGGCCGAGCGAAGCACGGTCACCCATGCCGGGGACACCGCGCTGTCACCCACTCGCGACAGCAACATGCGCACGGTCATGTCGACTCGCTCGATCGCGCGGCCCAGCACCATGAAGCGGTAACCGTCGTCGCGCGACAGCGTCGAGTCGGCGAGACCGGCGAACATCGCGGCGCGGCCCTCGATGAACGACAGAAACTCATGGGGCCCAAGGCGTTTGGCGGCGCGCTCGCGTTCACCCAGCGCGTTGAAGGTGGTGTTGAGACACTCCCACGTCTCGGTGGATGTCACCTCGCGGGCAGACCTCGCGTTCTCCCGCGCGGCGGTGATGGCGTCGACGATGGAAGTGCCACCGCCGGTGGTGTTGCGCTGAAATGCCACCAGGTCGGTCAATGACCAGACGTCGAGTTCGGTGTCGGGCGCGTCGATTCCTAAGACCTGCAACAGCACTCGTGAGGAGTGGTCGGGGTCGACGCTGGAATCCTCCAGCAGCTGGTGCACCGTGACGTCGAGGATGCGGGCCGTGTCGTCGGCACGCTCGACGTAGCGACCGATCCAGTACAGCGCTTCGGCATTGCGGGCGAGCATCAGCGCGTCACCCCCCGCTGCTGTAGCTGCTGCTGTTGACCCGGCTGTTCTTCCACCGCCGGTGGCGACGTCGACATTCTCTGCTGCTGGAACTGCTTCTGCTTCTGCGACTTGTCGCCGTCCGCCTCGCCGTTGCTCGAAGAGACTGCCTTGGGCAGCTTTTTGACCACCTCGGCGGCGCCGAGCTCACGGTCAGCCACCGACGTGCGCGACGCCAGTACCCAGGTGTCTTTGGACCCGCCGCCCTGGCTGGAGTTGACCACCCGCGACCCATCGACCAGCGCCACCCGGGTCAGGCCGCCGGGCAACACCCACACGTCGTCGCCGTCGTTGACCGCGAACGGCCGCAGGTCGACATAGCGGGGGGTGAGCGTGTCGCCGATCTGCGTCGGGACGGTCGACAGCTGCATCATCGGCTGAGCGATCCAGCCACGCGGGTCGTCGCGGATGCTTTTGCTGATCGCGTTCAGCTCTTTGGTGGACGCTTCCGGGCCGAAGACGATGCCGTAACCGCCGGAGCCCTCGACGGGTTTGATCACCAGTTCATCGACCCGGTCGAGAACCTCTTCGCGCTCGTCGTCCAACCAGCACCGGTAGGTGTCCACGTTGGCCAGCAGCGGCTTCTCACCGAGGTAGTACTCGATGATGGTCGGCACGTAGGTGTAGACGAGCTTGTCGTCGCCCACCCCATTGCCGATGGCGCTGGAAATCACCACGTTGCCCGCGCGCGCCGCGTTGAGCAGGCCCGCGACGCCCAGCACCGAATCGGGCCGGAACTGCATCGGGTCCAAGTAGACGTCGTCGATGCGCCGATAGATGACGTCGACCTGGACTTCGCCCTCGGTGGTGCGCATGTAGACCTGGTTGTCGCGGCAGAACAGGTCGCGGCCCTCGACCAGCTCAACACCCATCTGACGGGCCAGCAGCGAATGCTCGAAATACGCCGAGTTGTAGACACCCGGGGTCAGCACCACCACCGTCGGGTCGGCCTCGTTGGTGGCCGCTGAGGCACGCAGCGCCTTCAGCAGGTGCGCCGCGTAGTCGTCGACGGCCCGCACCCGGTGGCTGGCGAACAGGTTCGGAAAAACCCGCGCCATCGTGCGCCGGTTCTCCATTACATAGGAGACGCCCGACGGTGAACGCAGGTTGTCCTCGAGGACCCGCCAGGTGCCTTTCTCGTCGCGGATCATGTCGATGCCCGCGACATGGATGCGCACGCCGTTGGGCGGAACGATGCCGACGGCCTGGCGGTGGAAGTGCTCGCAGGAGGTGATCAGCCGGCGCGGGATGACGCCGTCACGCAGGATCTCCTGGTCGCCGTAGATGTCGTCCAGGTATGCCTCGAGGGCTTTGACGCGTTGGGTGATGCCACGCTCCAGCCGCGTCCACTCGGCCGCCGAGATGACTCGCGGGACCTGGTCGAGCGGAAACGGCCGCTCCTGACCGGACAGCGAGAAGGTGATGCCCTGGTCGACGAACGCGCGGGCTAATGCCTCGGCGCGGTCATCGAGGTCGGTGGAGTCCGACGGCGCGAGCTCTTTGTAAATGCCTTTGTAGGGTCCGCGGACGTTGCCCTGCGCGTCGAACATCTCGTCAAAGGCTTCTGCGTAACATTCCGCCGCGCCGTTATAGCCGTCGAAAATGTGCTCGAAAGACGGCGGCGACTGCGGCTTGCTGCGCTGTTGCCGTTTGGTTTCTCCAGGCAGAGTTCGAAGGGCCACTGTGCCATGCTGCATCAGATCTTCCAGCGCCGCAGGTCCGGGGTCTTCGCTTTGGGGGAAAGCACCCGCGACTGATACCCTGAGCAGTCGTCGCTCAAGCGTCAGAACGCTAAGGCAAACGGTGACACCACAAGCCGAGATTTAAGAAGGAATTACGCGTGGCCAACATCAAGTCGCAGCAAAAGCGCAACCGCACGAACGAGGCGGCCCGACTGCGCAACAAGTCGGTGAAGTCGTCGCTTCGCACGGCTGTGCGCGCATTCCGGGAAGCCGCCGAGGCGGGCGACAAGGACAAAGCCGCCGTCCTGCTGCTCTCGACCAGCCGGCAGCTGGACAAGGCTGCTACCAAGGGCGTCATCCACAAGAACCAGGCCGCGAACAAGAAGTCGGCGCTGGCCAGCGCGTTGAACAAGCTCAGCTGACTCAGTCGGCCACCAATTCGGCGACCTTGCGCACCGCAGCTTCCAGGGCGTAGTCCGCATCCGCGGCTGCGCCCTTCACGTCAGCGTTCAGCGCCGCCACCAGCCTCATCGCAGTAGCCACCGAGTCGCGTGACCAGCGGCGGGCCTGCTTCTGCGCCTTCTGCACACGCCAGGGCGGCATGCCAAGTTCACCGGCCAGCCGGTACGGGTCGCCGGAGAGCGCGCCCACCCGCCCGATGCTGTGCACGGCCTCGGCCAGCGCGTCGGCCAACACCACGTGTGGTTCGCCACGCAACATCGCCCACCGCAGCGCCTCGACGGCGCCTTCGACGTCACCGACCACGGCCCGATCGGCGACGTCGAAGCCTTTCACCTCGGCCCGGCCGCTGTGGTAGCGCCGCACCGCGGCGACATCGACGCTGCCGCCGGTATCTGCGACCAATTGTGAACAGGCCGAAGCGAGTTCACGTATATCGGAGCCGACCGCATCGAGCAGCGCGCTGACGGTGTCTTCGTCGACTTTGACTTTCAGCCCGCGAAATTCCTTGCGTACGAAGTCCGATCGTTCGCCGGGCTTGGTGATCCGCGCGCACGGATGCACCTGCGCGCCCAGTGCGCGTAGCTGATCGGCCAACGATTTGGCTCGCCCGCCACCGGAATGCACGACGACCAACTCGGTGCCGGCCGGCACGTCGGCGGCGGCGTTGGCGATCAACTCGGCGGCGTCTTTGCCGGCTTCACCGGCGGCTTCCAGGACGACGATGCGCTCGTCGGCGAACAGCGACGGGCTCAACAGTTCGGCCAGCTCGTAGACCCCGACATCGCCGGCCCGCACCCAGTTCACCGGAACGTCGTCGGTGCCTGCGCGTTTGCGCGACGCCCGGAGCACGTCGGCGACCGCGCGTTCGACGAGCAGAGCCTCGTCGCCCAACACCAGATGCAATGCCGAATCCTGCTGGCTCACCGGTTGATCGTGTCACGTCTTGCCGACAGAACCTCCGGGCCCCGCCAGCAGCCCGGACAACGACCAGGCGAGCAGCGTGGCAGCCGCCAGTGCCATCCCCGCCCGAAACCACCGCCGGCGCCACAACAGCACCGTCAGCACCCCGACGGCGGCGACAGCCACCACACCGGACAGTCCTGACGGCACCGGCAGGCTCGCGGCGGGAACGCCCGCCGCCCAGTGCGCGATGCGCAACAACCACCACACTTCGGGTCCAGTGAACCGGATCAGCAGTTGCGCTCCGGCGGGCCAGAGCAGGCACATCGCGGCCGCCGCCGTGCCGAGCACGGTGATCGGTGCGACCAGCGCCGCGACTGCGAGATTGGCCAGCGCGGCGACCAGGCTCACCCGGCCCGAGATGCCGGCGATCAGCGGTGCCGTCACCAACTGCGCCGCGCACGCCACGCAGACAGCGTCGGCCAGCCATTTCGGCCAACCCGCCGCCACCAGACGTCGCGACCACACCGGCGCGATGACTACCAGCGCGGCCGTCGCCACCACCGACAGCGCCAGGCCGACATCGACGGCCAACTGCGGCGCGACCACCATCAGCAACAGCACGGTTGTCGAGAGGGCGGGGATCGCTTGCCTGCGCCGCGCCGACAGCACGCCCATCAACGCGATCGCGCCCATCACCGCGGCGCGCAGCACGCTGGCCGTGGGTTGCACGACGATGACGAACAGCAGCAGGGCGACACCCGCCAGCCCGACCGCGGCCCGCGGTCCGATCAGCCGCGCCGAGAACAGCACCGCTCCGCACACGATCGTCACGTTGGCACCGGATACCGCGGTGAGGTGCGTCAGCCCGGCGGTCCGAAATTCCTGAGTGGCGACCGGAGTGACGGTCGACATGTCCCCCAAGACCAGAGCCGGCAGCATGGCCGCTTGATCGGCGGGCAGCACGTGACGAGCCGCGGTGGCGAAGCCCGCACGCACCGCGTACGCAGCGCGATTCACCGGCCCGGCGCGACCCGCCGTCGGCGCACCGATCGCGTTGACGACGGCCACCGTCAGGTCGCGGCGGGTGGGCCTGGTGATCCTCGCGCGGAAGCGCAGCGGCTGGCCGACCATCACCGCACCGAAGGTGCGTGCCGGCGCGAAAACCACCACCCGGCCCGATGTTTCGTCCTGCCCCAGCCGTCGCAGGGCGGCGCGAAACATCAGGTTGCCACGACCGACCGACACCGCGCTCTGGTTGGGCGTCACAGTCACTTCCACGGCCGTGCCGAAAGCCGCGGTAACGGGGTGGTGCGCGATCGCGCTGGCGCGCAACGCAATCGCGAACCCGAAGCCCGCACCGACCAGACCCGCTGCGGCCAGCCCTATCCCGAGGGCCCGCATGCGTGGAGTGCGGGATCCGTTGCGCCACAGCAGCGTACCGCACACAGTCGCCGCGGCGCACAGCGACGCTATGACGTTCCCGATCGGCCACAAGATTCCCGCTGCGGTCACCACCCAGCTGGTCACCGCGGCCGGAACCAGACGGGCATCCAGCCGCGCCGTCGCGGGGTCGGCGACGGGTGGTTGGTGCACCGGCCTCAGACACGGACCAGCGGGCGCAGCTTCTCCAGGCGCCCGGGGCCGATGCCGTCGACCTCGCCCAGCTGGTCGACGCTGCTGAACTTGCCGTGGGCCTCACGCCAGGCCACGATCGCGCCCGCGGTCACCGGCCCGACCCCGGGCAGGGCGTCGAGCTGTTGCGCTGTCGCGGTGTTGAGGTTGAGCACCCCGGCCGGCCCGGGCTTTCCGGGGCGTGCCGCAGTGCTCGACGGGCCGGCCGCAGCCGTGCCGGAGCTTACCGAGCTGCCCAGCACACCGGGCTGGCCCTTGACGGGCGCGATCCCCACCACGATCTGTTCACCGTCGTCGACCTGGCGGGCCATGTTGAGCCCCGCGGTGTCGGCGCCGTCCGTTGTGCCGCCCGCCGCCTTCAATGCGTCGGCGATCCGTGCGCCGGGAGCCAAGGTGACCAGACCAGGCGTGTGCACCAGACCCACAACGCTGACCACGACAGGCTGGTCAGGCCGCGTCGATGGGCCCGGGCTTCGGGTTGCCGATGCCGCCATGTCGACCGGCGGCAGCTTGGCCGACACCACCGGCGCCGGCTCTTCACGCATCAGCGTGAAGATCGTCACCAGGACCGCAATCGCCGCGACTGCGGCTAACGCGATGGCACCCGCGCGACCCGGATCGGCACGTACCTTGGCCAGCCACCCGTCGTGTTGAGCCGTACCGTCGGGAAGCCAGCGCGGGAGCAGCGAATTCGGGTCGGTGTCGGCATCGGCGTCGGCGACCTCGCGGTCCCGTTCAGCGACGGCGTCTGGCTGAGCACCGAGGCGTCGGCGCAACCGCTCGACGGGAAGTTCTGTGCGCATGCCGCGACAGTAGGTGCGTTGACCGTCGTCGCGACGTCGTCACGGGCCCGGGACTCCCCTGCTGTGGACGGACCCCGGACTGTGCACAACGGAGCCGCCTGACTGGTTGGTCGGGAAGACGGATAACGTGCATGCAGGACCGTCAGATCCACCAGAGGAGGCTGCCATGCAACTGGCGCTCACGAAGGACGAAGCTGCCTTCCGCGACGAGCTGCGCGAGTTTTACACCACGAAGATCCCCGCCGAGATCCGCGAGCGGATCCGTCAGGGCGAGGGGTACGGCCGCGACGACATCGCCACCAGCCACAAGATCCTCAACGAGCACGGACTCGCGGTGCCCAGCTGGCCAGTCGAGTGGGGCGGCAAGGACTGGACGCCCACTCAGCACCAGATCTGGCTGGATGAGATGCAGCTCGCCTGCGTGCCGGAGCCGCTGAACTTCAACGCCAAGATGGTCGGCCCGGTGATCGCCGAGTTCGGTTCACAGGAGACCAAGCAACGCTTCTTGCCGCCGACGGCGAGTCTGGACATCTGGTGGTGCCAGGGATTCTCCGAACCCGAAGCCGGCTCGGATCTGGCGTCGCTGCGCACCACGGCCCTGCGCGACGGCGACAGCTACGTCGTCAACGGCCAGAAAACCTGGACGACGCTCGGTCAGTACGCCGACTGGATCTTCTGTCTGGTCCGGACCGACCCGCAGGCGCCGAAGAAGCAAGCAGGAATCTCGTTCCTGCTCATCGAACTGGACACTCCCGGAATCACGATGCGCCCGATCAGGCTGATCGACGGCAGCGTCGAGGTCAACGAGGTGTTCTTCGAGGACGTCCGGGTGCCTGCCGATCAGCTTGTCGGAGAAGAGAATCAAGGCTGGAGCTACGCGAAGTTCCTGCTGGGCAACGAGCGAACCGGTATCGCGCAGATAGGCCGCAGCAAGGTCAAGATCGCCGAGGTGAAAAAGCGGGCCACTGAGAACGGATTGCTCAAGGACGCGTTGTTCGCCGCTCGGGTCGCCGAAGCCGAAAACGAGCTGCTGGCATTGGAACTCACCCAGATGCGGGTCGCGTCGAGCTCGGTGGACGGCAAGCCCAATCCGGCGTCGTCGGTGCTCAAGCTGCGCGGGAGCCAACTGCAGCAGACCGCCACCGAGTTGCTCGTCGAGGTCGCCGGCCCCGATGCGCTGCCCTTCGAAGCCGGTAGCGACATCGCGTCTCCGGCGTGGGCGCAGGGCAGCGCGCCGCATTACCTGAACTACCGCAAAACGTCGATCTACGGCGGTAGCAACGAAATTCAGCGCACCATCATCGCGTCGACCATTCTCGGGTTGTGAAGACGCGGCAGCGTCTGAGGAAATGAGGTAAAGCCATGGACTTTCAGTTGAGCGACGAACAGGTTCTGCTGCGCGACACCACCAAGGAGTTGCTGTCCCGCGCCTATGACGCGGAGAGCCGCAACAAGGCCATCGCCTCCGACTTGGGCTGGAGCAAAGAGGTGTGGACCCAGCTGGCCGAAACCGGAATTCTCGGACTGGGATTCGACCCCGAAGAGGCCGGCCAGCTCGAAGTGATGGCTGTGCTCACCGAAGTCGGGCGGCGGCTCGCGCCCGAGCCGGTCGTGCACGCGGCACTGGGCCCCGGCGCGATCATCGCCGAGGTCGGCAATGACGCCCAGAAGGAGCTGCTCGGCGAGGTCGCCGAAGGTCAGCGGCTGCTGGCGTTCGCACACCTCGAGCCCGGCGCACGTACCGCCTTCGCCGGGGAGATCTCGACAACGGCTGACCAGCAGGGCGATTCGTGGGTGCTCACCGGTCGGAAGAACCCTGTGCTCGCGGGCGACTCAGCCGACACGTTGGTGGTCAGCGCGACGCTGCCGGACGGCGGGGTCGGCTTGTTCCTCGTCGACGGTGAGGACGTCACGCGCCATCCGTATCGCACATTCGACGGCCAGCGCGGAGCGCAAATCGATCTCGACAAGTCCCCAGGCGAGCCACTGGGCGACGCGGTGGACGCGTCTGCGGCAATCCGCAACGGTCTGGTCCGAATCCAGTCCGCGCTGTGCGCCGAGGCGGTGGGCGCGATGGAAGAGGCGCTGCGGCTGACGACCGACTACCTCAAGCAACGCAAGCAGTTCGGCGTCACCTTGAACACCTTCCAGACGCTGACCCAACGCGCCGCCGACATGTACGTCTCCCTGGAGCTGGCGCGGAGCATGAACCTGTATGCGGCGCTGTCGATCGCCAACGGCAATCTCGATCCCGTCATAGGTGCCCGCGCCAAGCTGCAGATCGGCCGGTCGGGCCGGCACATCAGCCAAGAGGCGATTCAATTGCACGGCGGCATCGGCATGACCGCCGAATACCCCGTCGGCCATTACGCGGCGCGACTGACCGGTATCGACCACACCTTCGGGTCGGCGCAGGACCAACTGCACGTGCTGATCGACCAGGTCGGCGACTACGACGTCGTGACGCTGTAAGCCGCCTCCCCTCAGTTCGTTTCGGACGCTCCTGATTGACCATTGCTCGACTGCGGCGCCGCAGGCACCAAAACAGGCTGCAGTCCAGTCGATTTCGGCGCCGCACCATCGGCATCGGGCAGCTGAGCCGCCAGGTACTCGCCCAGCCCGCCGATCGTCGGGTAGTCGAACACCGCGGTCGCGTTGATGGTGAACTTGCCACCGAACTGGCTGTGCAACCTGTTCCGCAGTTCCACCGCCATCAGCGAGTCCGTGCCCAGGTCGAGGAACCGGCTGGTTGCTGCCGGCGGTGTCGCGAGCCGCAGGAACCCTCGCACTTCGCGCTGCAGGAATTCGGTGATGAAACCGGCTCGCTGCGCCACCGGGATCTCCTGAAGCTGCTTGAGCAACTCGCTGTCGACGATCTCGGCCATCTCACTGGGCAACACCAGATCCAGAATCGGCGGACGCGAGCTGCCCATGACTTTCGCCGCCCGCGCCCAATTGGCCTTCAGCACCGTCGCCTGCCCGGTGCCGTTGGCGACCACTTCGGCCAGCGCACCCAGCGCGCCTGCGGCATCCAGCGGAAGCAGGCCCTGCGCACTGATGTTGGCGCTGGCGGCTTCCGAGGAGGCCATACCACTGCCACCCCACGGGCCGAAGTTGATCCCGGTGGCGGGCAGGCCGTGCGCCTTGCGGTCCGCGATCAGTCCGTCCAGCAGCGCGTTGGCTGTCGAGTAGTTGGCCTGTCCGGGCGGGCCGAGCAGGCTCGACACCGACGAGGACACGATAAAGAACTCGAGGTTGTCCTCCCTGGTCAACCGGTCGAGGTAGAACGCGCCGAACGCCTTGGGCGCCAACGCCGTCCGGAACCGGTCCAGGTCCTGCTGGTTGAGCAGCGCGTCGTCGAGGACACCAGCTAGATGCGCGACACCGGCGAGCGGAGGCAGTTCGCCGCGGATGCGCTCCAGCAGCTTCTCGACTTCCGACTCCTCGCCCACATCGGCGGAGAAGGTGTGGACGCGGGTCTTGTAGCGTTCGGTGATCTCGTCGATCGTCTTCTGCGCCTCGGCGTCCGGCTCACGTCGGCTGGTCAGCACGATGTCACCGGCCCCGCGCTGCGCCAGGAACGACGCGGTGCTCAGACCGATGGCACCAAGCCCACCGGTGATCAGGTAGGTCCGATCGGGCCGCGGTGCAAGCGGATTCGGCATCTGGCACACGATCTTTCCGATGTGTCGCGCCTGCTGCATGCGCCGGAATGCCGCCCTGGCCTCCGTCAACGGGTAGACCTCGGCGGGCAGTGGCGTCCACTCCCCCTTGGCCAGCCCGTCCGACACCTCAGTCAGCAAGTCGCGAATGCGATCGGGCTCGGTAAACATCACCGTGTCCAACGCGACGACCTCATAGGCGATGTCTGGCCGGGCCTCGGCCATCTGCTCATGCGTCCAGATGTCGCGCTTGGCGATCTCGGCGAACCGGCCGTTCTTGGCCGTGGCCCGGACGGTCGCCTCGACGAACCCTTCGCTGGTCAGGCTATTGAGCACCACGTCCACCCCGGCACCGTCGGTATCAGCGAGGATCTGGTCGGCGAAATCGGTTGTGCGCGAGTCATACACATGCTTCACACCGAGTTTGCGCAGCGTCGCCCGCTTGAAGGTGCTCGCCGTCGCATACACCTCTGCACCGTGCTGTTGCGCCATCTGGATGGCGGCCAATCCGACACCGCCACTGGCGGCGTGGATGAGCACCTTGTCGCCGGGATTCAGCTTCGCCCAGTCGAACGAGAGCCGAACCGTGAGCGCCGCGGCCGGGATCGTCGCGGCCTCAACCGCGCTCACCCCGTCCGGAATCGGCGCCAAGAACTGGGCCGGCACATTGAACCGGCTGGCGAACGCGCCCTGCATGGAGCCGTAGACCCGCTGACCGACCTCCAGCCCGGTCACGCCCTCGCCCAATTGGGTGACGGTGCCGGCGAAGTCGCCCCCGACCGGTCCCGGGTCGCCCGGGTAGAGGCCCAACACGTTGAGCACGTCGCGGAAGTTCAGACCCGCGGCCTCGACCCGCACCTGCACATAGCCCTCGTCCGGCGGCAGCACTTCCTTCTCGGTCAGACGCAGGTTGTCGATCGCGCCGCGCTCCGTGGGAAGCAGGGCGTAATCGTCGGCGCGCAGCACATTGAGATGACCGCTACGCGACCACTGCAGCAACCGGGACGCCAGCGCTTTTCCTTGGCGCAGAGCGATTTCCGGCTCGTCGGCCGGCGCACTGAGCAGACCGGTCAGCAGCTGGACGGCCTCTGGCGATCCGTCGACGTCCACCAGCTTGCTGCGCAGACCGGGCTCCTCGTTGAGAATGGTGCGCCCGAGTCCCCACAGTGCCGCCTGCACCGCGTCGACTGGCTCACCGGACTCGGTCGCCACCGCTCGTTCGGTGACGATCCACAGCCCACCGGGCAGTCTCACCGAGTTGTCGGTCTGCGCGGTGTGCACCGCGCTGAGCAGATTCTCGACCTCGGCCTCCAGTCGACTGATCTGCGCTGCTGTCGACTCTTCCGGCCTGGGCCCGGCGCTGCGCCAGACGATGCCGGCGTACGGCATGCCCTTCTCGTGCGCTTGAGCCAGCACCTGACCCAGCAGCTCGGTGTCGGAAGTCCGGTCGAACGGGATGCAGCCCGGCAGCGCGGCCGCCAGTTCGCTGAATCCGGCGACCAGCCAAGTGCCACTGGGCGTTCCGGCCGCCCCGTCTTCAACGCTCGATAGCACCAAAGGCACCTCGTGCCAGCCGAGGGTGTACAGCAGCCGGGTGGCGTCGCCGCCGAGCCCACGCAGCAACGCCTCTCGCGGCGCCCGTTTGACGGTGAATCCCTTGATCCCGCCCAAAAGGCGGCCGTCCCGATCGATGTAGTCGAGGTCGAAGACCTGAGTCTCGCTGTCGAGTTCGTTGGTGTGCCATTTCGCGCGGCAGTAGAACCGTCGCGGCATCTTGGCGCGCAACGTCACTCGCTCGTAGCGCAACGGCAGGAACAAGCCGTTGACGCCCTGTTCGGCCGCGCGCAACGCCGGGAACGCGGGGAAGGCGACGCCGGTGCACAGGTCCATCAGGACCGGGTGCATCGGCTCGGTGCCGAGATTCTCGGACAGTTCTTCGCCGACCGAGATGTCGCCGATCGCCTCGCCCTCACCCAGCCACAGCGACTTCAGCGACCCGGACCAGTTCGGCCCCCACGACAATTCCATGTCATCGAAGGTCTCGAACAGCTCTTGCGGACGCATGCGCTCCATCCGCTCGATCGCCGTATCAACCGACTCGACGGGCTCGGCTGCCGGGTCGTCTTCTTCGACGCCGGAAACGGCGGTGCCGTCGGCGTTCAACGACCAGTCGGAGTCTTTGACGCCGAACGGGCGGCTGTGCACCTGGAATTTCCAGCCGTTGCCTTCGTCGAGCGGATGCAACGTCAGCTGCACCTCACGAGACGCCTTCTCCGGCAGAATGATCGGCTCGTAGAAGAAGACCTCTTTGACGTGTGCCGGGGTGCCGACGGCAGCCAGAGCCATCGCGGCATACGTGGCGCCGGGCACGACGACGGTGCCGTAGATGACGTGATCGGAAAGCCACGGCTGCGACTTGACGGAGATTCGACTGGTGTAAACGGTGTCGCCGGAGGCGAGATCCTTTGCACCGCACTGGATTCCGGACACCGCCGGGCCGTCGACGGAGATACCCGAAGTCTTGGGCCAGAAGCGACGGCGCTGGAACGGGTACGTGGGCAGTTCGACTCGGCCATGTGATTGATGTTGCAGTGCAGCGAAATTCGGGTGATGGCCGCTGACATAGGCGGTGGCCAACGCTTCTGCGATCTGGCGTCGGTCCACCACGCCCTTGCGCAGCGAAACGATCGCTCGCGGCGCGGCCAGGTGCTCCGGCCAGACCTGCACCGCAGCCCCGGTCAGGACGGGCTGCGGACCGATCTCCATCAGCACCGTGCATCCCAGCGCCGCCACCGTGCGCACGCTTTCGGCGAACTGCACCGGCTGGCGGGAGTGCCGCCGCCAGTACTTGGCGTCCAGGGGCGTTTCCGCCGTGAGCACGGCGCCGGTGCGGTTGCAGACCAGCGGCAGCGTCGGCACAGCGAACTGCAGCTGCGCTGCGTACGACTCGAACTCATCGAGCACCGGTTCCAGCAACTCCGAGTGGAACGCGTGGCTGGTTTCCAGCCAGGTGCAGCGGATTCCCTCGCCGCTGAATGTCGCGACCACGTGTTCCAGGTCCTCGCCGGGACCCGACAACACCGTGTTGGTCCCGTTGTACGCACCGACCGACACCCGGGAAAATTCTCCGGCGATCTCCTCGACCTGCTTGGGGTCGGCGAACACCGCGACCATCCGCCCACCTGCGGGCAGGCCGCCGAACAGCCGGCCGCGCTCGGCCATCAGGCGTGCGCCGTCCTCGATGCTGAACACACCGGCCACGCAGGCCGCCGCGTACTGACCCACACTGTGCCCAAGCACCACGTCGGGCTCGATACCCCACGATTGCCACAGCCGGGCCAGGCCCATCTCGATGGCGAACAACGCCGGCTGTGCAAACGAGGTGTGCCGCAACGTTTCTCCGGCTTCACCGCCGGTTTCGCGGTCAGTGGCGAACACCACCTCGAGCAATGGACGTTCCAGCATCCCCTCGACGGCGTCCGCGCAGCGCTTCACCGTCTCGGCGAAAACCGGCTCGGCGGCGAACAATTCGCGCGCCATCCCGGCGTACTGGCTGCCTTGGCCGGTGAACAGCCACGCCGTCGTCGGCCGGTCAGTGCATTCGCCGCGGACCACGCCGGGTCGCAGCCGATTCTCGGCCAACTCGGCCAAGCCGTCGGCGGCGCTTTGAACGGTGTCCACCACCAGCGCGGCACGGTGTTCGAAGTGCGAACGTCCTGCCCCAGCCGTGAGGCACACTCCGGCGATGTCGGCCTCGGGGTGGGTGCTCAACCAGGACCCGTACCGCTGCGCCAGCGCCACCAACGCCTCCGGCGACCGCCCTGACAGCGCCAGCACGTTCACCGACTCTTGTCGACTCTGCGGCTCCGCCGCGGCGACCTCGACGTCGTCGGACGACTCCTGCACCGGCGCAGCCACTTTCGCCGGCGCCTCTTCGAGCAGCACATGGGCGTTGGTGCCGGTGAAGCCGAAGGAACTCACGCCGGCGCGGCGCGGTCTGCCGTTGGGCTCCCACGGCCTCGCCTCGTCGACCACCTGTACCGGCAGGGAATCCCACGGGATGTGCGGTGAGGGGGTGTCGAAGTGCAGGCTCTGCGGCAGCACACTGTGCTGCAGCGACAGCACGACCTTGATCAGACCGGCGGCGCCCGATGCCGACTCGAGGTGGCCGATGTTGGTCTTCACCGATCCCATCAACAACGGCCGGTCCGCGTCACGGCCGGCGCCATAGACGGCTCCGGCCGCCTGAGCCTCGATCGGATCACCCAACGGGGTACCTGTCCCGTGCGCCTCGAGGTAGTCGACGTCGCCGCCGACCAGGCCGGCGCGCGCCAGCGCTGTCGCGATGAGCCGTTGCTGCGCACCACCATTCGGCACCGTCAAACCGCTGGATGCGCCATCCTGGTTGACTGCGGTCCCCGGGATGACCGCGCACACTCGATCGCCGTCGCGTTGTGCGTCGCGCAACCTCTTGAGCACCAGGACTCCGGCGCCTTCACTGCGCACGTAGCCGTCCGCGGAGGCATCAAAGGTCTTGCACTGCCCGACGGGCGACAGCATCCTGGCGCGTGACGCGGCGATGATGGTGATCGGACTCAGCAGGACGTTCACCCCGCCGGCGATGGCCATATCGCAGTCACCGGAGTGCAACGCCTGCACGGCCTGGTGGACCGCCACCAGTGATGAGCTGCATGCGGTGTCGACCGCCACCGCCGGTCCCTCGAGTCCGAGCGCAAAGGACACCCGACCCGAGATGGCGTTGAGGGCATTGCCGGTGATGAAGTGCGGCATGATCTTGTCGACCGACTCACCGGACAGCAGATGCGCATACTCGTTGGCGGCGACACCGACGAAGACACCGGTTTGGCTGCCGCGCAACGACGCTGGGGAGTAGCCGGCTCGTTCCAAGCCCTCCCACGCCATTTCCAGCATCAGTCGCTGCTGAGGCTCGATCCACACCGCTTCGCGCGGAGAGATACCGAAGAACTCCGGGTCGAATTCGCCGATACCTTCGAGGAATCCGCCGAACCGGGTGTACATCTTGCCCGGGGCGTCCGGGTCCGGGTCATAGAACTCGTCGATGTCGAACCGGTCTTCTGGAACTTCCCGGATCGCATTGAGCCCGCCGGACAACAGGTCCCAGAACGCTTCCGGGTCGGACGCGCCGGGGAAGCGGCACGCGACCGCGACAACCGCGATCGGGTCGTCCGTGCGCGTCGTGGCCAGGGACGCCAGCTGCGGCCTGGCCTTCGCGGACGCCTGCTCGGTGAGCCCGAGCACATCGCTGAGGAGGTAATCCGCCACGTCGGACAGACGCGGATGATCCATTGCGAGGGTCGCGGGTATCTCCTTGCCCACGCCCTGCTCGAGGTGGCGCCGCAGTTCGACGGCCATCAGCGAGTCCATACCGAGGTCGAAAAATCCGGCATCCTCGCGGATCTCCGCGGGATCGACGCGGATCACCTGGGCGACCGCCTCGCGCAGGAAATCCAACAGGAGTTTGCGGCGCTGCTGCACGGGTGCACTGGTGAGCCGCTCGACGAGCTCGGTCTTGCCGGACGCGGCTACCGGCGGCGCCACGGCGGGCACCTCACGGGCCAGCTCCGCCATGAACGAACGCTTTCCGGCCTGCAGGTAGAGCGGCAGGAAGCCGGCCCAGTCAATCCGGGCCACTACTCCTTGCGCCGCGCCTGCCGTGGAAGAGACTGCCATCAGGTCGGCGAGGCCTGCCAGTGCGTCGGCGGGAGACAAGGTTTTGACACCGCGCTTGGCCAGCTTCGCGCGCGACTCCTCGTCAGCCATACCCGCAAGCCACGGACCAAAGTTCACGCTGATCCCCGAGACCCCGTGGTCGCGCAGCCGCCAGGACAGCCCGTCCAGGAAGGCGTTGGCCGCGCCGTAAGCGGTCTGACCGAATCCGCCCCACACCGAAGCGATCGATGACGTGCTGACGAAGAAGTCCAGCTTCAGATCGACGGCCGCTTCACTCAAATGCCACGCGCCCCAAACCTTTCCGGCGAAGACACGATCCACTTCTGCGTCATCGAGGGCACCCAGCGGGGTGGTGCCGATCTCGCCTGCGGCGTGGACGATGCCGGCCAGCGGCGGCAGTTCGGCCTGCACTGTCGACAGCAGCCGGGCGACGTCATGCGCATCGGCGACATCGGCTGCGACGACGCGGAATTCACAGCCGGTCTGTGCGCCGAGCGCATCGATTTGCTGCTGCGCGGCCTCGCTCGGTGAACGTCGGCTGGTCAGCACCAGATGCCGGGCGCCGTGTGCCGCCAGGTAGCCGGCAATCTCCAGTCCGATCGATCCCAGTCCACCGGTCACCAGATATGTTGCGTCATCCCGGAGTTGCAGCGGGGCCGCGCTTGGTGCCGCCACGCGCCGGATCAGCCGGGGAACGAAGAGGGCTTGGTCACGCAGCGCGATTTGGTCTTCGCCGCGCGGTTCGGTCTGCACGTGGTCGATGAACCGCGACCACTCTTCGGCTGTGCCTTCGGATAGGTCCGCCAGTCCGCCCCAGATCTGCGGCAGCTCCAGCGACGCGGCGCGGCCGAAGCCCCACAGCGCGGTGTGATCCGGTGACACGGTGTCGGTTTCGACGACGCGCTGCGCACCGCGGGTCACCAACCAGATGGGTCGGCGGGTTTGCGCTCCGGCTGCAGCGCGGAAGAGTCGCTTCGTTCCGCTCAGAATCCGGTGTTGCATCCGCAGCAGCGACCGCATCGACGGCTCGGTCTCGGAGTCCAGCGCCGCGAAATGCACGATGCGTAGCGACGGGTCTTCGGCCGCCGCCGTGAGCAACACGCCTTCGAACCGTTCCTGATCGGCGTCGCTGGTCGGCAACCCGATTACTTCGTGCCGCTGCCCACGGGCCGTCAGCGCGTCGATGAGAGCCTGCGCTGCTTCGGCATTGTCTCCGACGAGGAGCCAGGTGGACACCTGCCCGGCCTCAGAAAATCCCTTGGCAGTGGACTTCTCCCAGCGGATCTCGTAGCGGTCGTCCGCGATCGACTGCGTCGTCTTTTGTTGATTGTGTTGTGCCGCAAGCTTTGTCAGCACGCTCAAAGTCTCGCTCGGCTGGTCGCCATTGGCACCGTCGAGAAGGATCGCGAGTTCCTCGAGCCGTCCATCCTCCAGCAGACGGACGGCTTGAGTACGCGGGCCGCCGATGTGCTGCTGCTGGTGAGGACGCTCCCGGTTGTCCAAGTACCAGTACTGGCGATGCTCGAACGGGTAGGACGGCAGGTCGAGTTTGCGCGCCGGTCCCTGCCGGACAGCGCTGAAGTCGGGCAGGTGGCCCAAAACATAGATGTCGGCCAGGGCCTCGGTGATCTGCCGGTGGTCGGCGGTGTTTCGGCGCAACGACGCGATCGCCCGTGGCGCGGTGGCCGGGTCAGGCCATGCCCGTAAAGCCGCGGCGGTGAGCACCGGTTGCGGCCCGATCTCCAGCAGCACCTTGCAACCAAGATCGGACAGCGTCTTCACACTCTTGGCGAATTCCACCGGCTGGCGCGCGTGGCGACGCCAGTAGCTGCCGTCGAGTTTCACGCTCCGACCGATCGAGGTCCCAGTGCGGTTGCACACCAACATCCGTTGCGGCGAAACGTAAGTGAACCTGTTCGCGTACGACTCGAACTCGTCGAGGATCGGATCCAGCAGCGCCGAATGGAACGCATGGCTGGTGTCCAGCCAGTCGCACCGGACATCGTCGGCCGTCAACCGGGCAACGGCTTGTTCCAAGTCTTTCTCGGGCCCCGACAACACGGTGTTGGCGCCGTTGTAGGCGGCAACCGAGAGGCTCGGGAATTCGTCGGTCAGTCGCTCGACACGCGCAGATTCGGTGAACGCTGCGACCATTCGGCCGCCCGCGGGCAGACTGCCGAAAAGGCGACCGCGCTCGGCCATCAGCAATGCGCCGTCCTCGAGGCTGAATACGCCTGCGACGCAGGCCGCCGAGTACTGGCCGACACTGTGGCCCAGCACTACATCGGGCTCGAAGCCCCACGACTGCCAGAGGCGGGCCAGGCCCATTTCGACCGCGAACAGGGCGGGCTGAGCGTAGCTGGTCTGCCGCAGTGTCGCTTCGCCTTCCGGACTGTCCGTATCGAAAATGACTTCCAGCAATGGCTTTTCGAGAACATCCGCAACCACTTGCGCGCAACGGGTCACCGTCTCGGCGAAAACCGGCTCGGTGTCGAACAACTCTCGCGCCATGCCGGCATATTGGCTGCCCTGGCCAGTGAACAGCCACGCGGTTTTCGGCACGTCGTGCGACTCTCCGCGAACCAATCCCGGCGCCGGGCGGTCGTCCGCGAGCGCACCGAGCAACTCGCTTGCCGACTCTCGGGAGTTGACCACCAGCGCGGCCCGGTTCTCCTGGTGCGCTCGCCCTACCCCAGCAGTGAGGCACAGGTCCGCCAGCGTGGCTTCCGGGTGCGCACTCAACCAGTCGCGGTATTCGTCGGCGATCTGCAGCAGTGCGGTCGGCGTCCGCGCGGACACCGGAAGAAGTTCGAACTTTCCCTTCGCAGGCTGGTCGTTCGGTACAGGCGACCCGGCGTCCTGGCTCGCTTGCGCGGGCGCCTCTTCGAGGATGACGTGTGCGTTGGTGCCGGCGAACCCGAACGAACTGACTCCGGCGATGCGCGGTCGGGCGTTGCGCTCCCACGGTGTGGTCTCCTGCACAATTTTGACCGGCAGACGGTCCCAGGGGATGTGGGGCGACGGATTCTGGAAGTGCAGGTGCTTGGGCAACGTCTCGTGCTCGAGCGACAGGATGACCTTGATCACGCCGGCGATCCCCGCGGCCGCTTCCAGGTGCCCGATGTTCGTCTTCGCCGAGCCGATCAACAGCGGGTCACCAGGTTCGCGTCCGGCGCCGAACGCCGCACCTGCGGCCTGCGCCTCGATCGGGTCGCCCAACGATGTCCCGGTGCCATGTGCCTCCAGGTATCCGACGTCGCTGGGTTCGAGGCCGGCACGTTTGAGCGCGTCGGCGATAACCCGTTGCTGCGCAACGCCATTCGGCACTGTCAAGCCACCTGATGCACCGTCCTGGTTGATCGCGCTGCCCCGGACGACGGCCCGAATCCGGTCGCCGTCGCGGATCGCGTCCTCGAGCCGCTTGATGACGATGACGCCGCAGCCCTCGCCGCGCACATAGCCGTCCGCAGCCGCGTCGAACGTCTTGCACTTGCCGTCGGGCGCAAGCATGTGAGCGTGCGAGAAGGTGATCATGGTCGCCGGGGTCAGCAGGACGTTGGCGCCACCCGCCAGCGCAAGGTCGCATTCTCCCAGCTGCAGTGCCTGGCAGGCTTGATGAATGGCCACCAGTGACGAGCTGCACGCCGTGTCGACGGCGACTGACGGGCCCTGCAGTCCCAGTCGATAGCTGATCCGGCCCGCCGCTGCGGCATTCGACGTCCCGATGGCCATATAGGCCTCGATCTCGGGGTACGTCAGATCGCCGGATGCCATTCCCAGATAGTCGTGAGTGGCCAAACCGACGAATACTCCGGTGTTGGTGTTCGCCAAAGCCGTTGGCGCCGTTCCCGAATGCTCCACCGCGCGCCATGCCGTCTCGAGCAGGAGCCGATGCTGCGGGTCCATCAATCTGGCCTCGCGCGTCGACACACCGAAGAACGGCGCGTCGAATCCTGTCGCATCATCTACGAAACCCGCACGACGGGTTACGATCTTGCCGGGCACACCGGCTTCCGGGTCGAAGAATTCGTCGACATCCCACCGGTCCGTGGGTACCTCGGATATCGCATCGCGTCCTTCGCGCAGGACGTCCCAGAATTCTTCTGCACTTTCGGCGCCGGGAAAACGCGCCGCGTAGCCGACGATCGCGAACGCTGGCTGCTGCTGATCTCCGACGGATGCCATGCATTTGCCCTCTCTTCTTGGGGACATGGAAGATTCGGTCGCCGCGAACGGCCCGGTTGGGCAATACGCTCACCGCCGCTGGCAAGTTATGCAAGCGCGCGACACGCTTCCCGCACACTACCGCCCAACCACTGCATTCCTGGGACCACGCCACGCGCGGCTACGCCAGATGGCGAAACTCACAGCCTGGCACGTTATCTTGATCCGGGCTGCCGGCGTGATCTTGATCAGCTGGACGCGCGGGAGGAAGCGGGCATTGACATCCAGGAGGACGAAGCTTTGCGCATCGGGAAGATCACGGTCGGCTCGCTCGATGAGTGGACACTGGCCCCGGGCTTGGTCACCTCATGGCATCCGACCGCGGCGGCCAAAGAAAAGGTCCGGCATGCGCCGGTCAGCTCTGTGCCAGTCAGCTACATGCAGAGCCAGCATCTCCAGAATTACAGGACACGGACAGCGGCCGGCCTGAACTTCTCCCGGCAGATCATCGCCAGCTGCGACGTGCCCGGTCATTGCGATATCGCCGCGATGGATCAGGCGCTCAACGGCTACCTCCGTCGACACGACACATTCCGCAGCTGGTTCGAAGACGACGGCGACGGGCAATTCACCCGGCACACCATCACCGATCCGGCCGACATCGAATTCGAGCCGATCGATCACGGCCACATGACCGTCGACCAAATACACGCGCACGCCGTGTCCATCCCGAGCCCGCTGCAGTGGGGTTGCTTCACGTTTGGGATCGTCCAAGGCGAGAACCACTTCTCCTTCTTCGCCGCCATGGACCATGTCCACGGCGACGCGACGTTGATCGGCACTACCATGCTCGAGGCCAACGGGATGTACGCGGCGCTGAGCGGCGGCGGCGACCCCCTCGAGCTACCCGATGCCGGTAGCTTCGACGACTTCTGCACCCGCGAACGCGAATTCACCTCCCACTTGACCGTGGATTCGCCGGGGGTTCAAGCGTGGATCGACTTCGCCGAAAACAACAACGGCGGTTTTCCCGAATTCCCGCTCCCGCTGGGTGACCCGTCGGAGTCCGACAAGAGCTACATGGCCTCCGAGCTTCTGATGGACGCAGCGCAGACCGAGCGGTTCGAAGCGGCCTGCACGACGGCCGGAGCGCGCTTCGTCGGCGGCCTGTTCGCCTGCCTGGGCGTGGTCGAGCACGAATTCACCGGCGCGCTGACGTATCACGGCCTCACTCCGCGGGATTCGCGCACAGCTGCGGACAACTTCATGACGCAGGGCTGGTTCACCGGCCTGATCCCGATCACCGTGCCGATCGCCGCCTCCTCTTTCAACGATGCGGCGTGGGCCGCGCAGACGTCGTTCGACTCAGGCCTCGACATGGCACGCGTGCCGTATTACCGCGTGCTGGAGTTGGCGCCGTGGCTGAAATGGCCAGAGCCGAACTTTCCGGTGTCGAATTTCCTACATGGCGGCGCGGCGCCGCTGAACGCCATTCTTGCCGCCGGCGATCTCGGCCTCGCGGACAACATCGGAATCTATCCAGACGGCCGGTTCTCCTATCAGCTGACCATCTACGTCTTCCGGTACGGCGAGGGCACGGTCATGGCGATCATGTATCCCGACAATCCGGTCGCCCTGAAATCAGTCACTCGTTATATGGAAGCGATGAAGTCCGTCTGCGTGCGGGTTGCCGACTGCGGGCACTGGGGACGCGTCGCATAGCGACGAGCGAGTTGATGGCTGAAGGTTTTCTGATCCAACGCCGGCGAGCGTCGCCGGCGGGCGCACACCGCTGCGCCGACCGAGGGTTGGGGACGATATGCGACGGCTAGCCGCTTTCGTGGTGCGGTGGCCTTGGATAGTGATCGGGGTCTGGTTGGCGATCGCGGTCGCTCTACCGCTGACGTTCCCGTCGCTGAATGAGATGTCCCAGAAGCATCCGCTGGCGATCCTGCCCAGCAATGCGCCGTCGAGCGTCACTGCCCGAAAGATGACCGAGGCCTTTCACGAATCAGGCTCGGAGGACCTTCTGCTGGTGGTGCTGACCGACGACAAAGGTCTCGGCCGCGGCGACGAGACTGTCTACCGCACGCTGGTGGACTCGCTGCGCAAAGACACCAAGAACGTCGTCATGCTGCAGGACTTCATCAACATACCGCCGCTGCGATCCATTGTGACCAGCAAGGACGCTAAGGCCTGGGTGCTGCCCGTCGGCGTTGCCGGCGAATTGGGCACGCCGCAGTCCTACGCCGCTTTCAACCAGATCAACGATGTCGTCAGCCATGCTGTCGCCGGGACGTCCTTGCGGGCCAACATCACCGGCCCTGCGGCGACGGTCGCCGACCTGACGGTCGCGGGCCAGAACGATCGGCTGCCGATCGAGCTGGCGATCGCCGTGCTGGTCCTCATCGTTCTGCTGGTGGTCTACCGCAGCGTGATCACCATGCTGCTGCCGTTGATGACGATCGGTTTGTCTCTCGTGATCGCCCAATCGCTGGTGGCCGCCTTCTCCGACCTGACAGGCACTGGTGTCTCGAACCAGTCGAACGTCTTTCTCAGCGCGATCATGGCCGGCGCAGGCACGGATTACGCGGTCTTTCTCATCAGCCGGTATCACGACTATCTACGGTCGGGTGAGGAGTCTGACCAGGCGCTCAAACGTGCGTTGATCTCGATCGGGAAAGTGGTCGCCGCGTCAGCGACCACCGTCGGCATCACCTTTTTGCTGATCAGCTTCGCCCGGATGGGTGTCTTCAAAACGGTTGGAATCGCATCCGCTATCGGTATCGGCGTGGCGTTCCTGGCCGCGGTGACATTGCTGCCGGCGATCCTGGCGCTGGCGGGTCCTCGCGGCTGGGTCAAGCCGCGCCGCGAGTTGACCGCGCGGCTCTGGCGGCGTTCGGGCATCCGGATCGTGCGCCGGCCGAAGACCCATCTGGTCGCCAGCCTGCTCGTGCTGGCCATCCTGGCCTGCTGCTCGGCATTCGTCCGCTACAACTACGACGACCGCGAGGCGCTGGGCGCTTCAACGCCGAGTTCCGTCGGGTACACCGCGCTGGACCGTCATTTCCCGGTCAACCAGTCCATTCCGGAGTACATCCTCATTCAGTCGCCGCGTGACCTGCGCAACCCGCAAGCCTTGGCTGACCTGGAGCAGATGGCGGACCGGGTCAGCCAGCTGCCGAATATCGCCGCGATCAGCGGCATCACCCGGCCTACCGGGAACGTGCCGGAAGAGTTCAGGGCAACCTACCAAGCGGGCGCCATCGGCTCCTTCCTGCAGGGCGGATCGGACCTGATCAGCGACCACACCAGCGACCTCAATCGGCTGTCCGAAGGCACCGACACACTGGCGCAGAACCTCGACAGCGTGCGCGGTCAGGTCACCCAGCTCGCTGCCAGCGTGCAGGAACTGGAAAGCACATTCAGCTCGACGAAGGATCAGTACAGCGGCGAGACGCTGGTGAAAGAAGTCGACCTCGGCGCGCAGCTGGTCGACCACATCGACAAGATCACCAACGACATGGGCTGGAACTTCACCGGCGGTAAGAACCTGTTCTCCTGGCTGGGCCCGGTGCTGATGTCTCTGCGCGGCAACCCGGTGTGCGACGCCGACGAATCCTGCAGCGATACCCGTGGCGCGTTCGAACAGCTTTTGGGTGGACGCGATCAAGAGGATCTCGACGCGATCAACGATCTGGCGCACCAGATGCAGGACTACCCGGACAAAAATCAACTGAAGGCGTCCTCGGACCGCATGCGTGCCGCGATCACCAGGCTGACCGGAGTGCTGCAATCCCTCGGTATGGGCCAGGCCGGCGGCCTGCAGGCGAACCTGGGCAATTTGCAGAGTGGCGCTGACCAGTTCGCCGGCGGCAGTCGGCAGGTTGCCGACGCGGTCGGCCAATTGGTCGACCAGGTCAAGGAGCTGGGTGCCGGGCT
>Ga0302326_10005511_pt1 | contig 28834 bp, 15 predicted proteins | sample Palsa_T0_3_FD_202264 | JGI IMG/M metagenome (GOLD analysis project Ga0302326, IMG submission 202264) | Peat permafrost microbial communities from Stordalen Mire near Abisko, Sweden - Palsa_T0_3 | ecosystem: Environmental > Terrestrial > Soil > Palsa > Peat permafrost | place: Sweden: Abisko... | reverse complement strand
CGCGGCTGCGTCAGACGGCGAGCACGCGGACCGCTCGGAAGTGTGCTTGCAATCGCGTCACGTCGGCGAAGTCGGACGTGTAGACCACGTCCCCGCGCCGCGCGGCGGACGCCATCACGATGGCGTCGACGGCCGTAGCCCCCGGCACGAGCCCAATCGCTTCGCCCGCCGCCTGGGCCAACCCCTCGTCGAGGGGCTCCACGTCCACCGCGGCCAAGATGTCCTCCGCGATGTCGGTCCGTCCGCGCCACCACTCGACGACCACCGCGGCGGGAACCGTCACGCGCACGTTGTCTCGCACCGCGGTCGCGAAGACGCGCCGGATCCGATGGCGCCGGTGCTCGATAGCGATGAGCGCCCCCGTGTCGAACGTCAGGCCCGCCATTCGGCTCGAATTGCGTCCGCTTCTGCCGCCGAGACGTTCGCGTCGTCGCCGAACTTCTCGAGCAGACGGTCGCGTGCTTCACGTTGGCGAAGCAGTCGCGTGGCCTCGGCGAAGACCGCGGACAGATTGCCCCCCCGCTGCTTGGCGCGACGGCGAAGCCACTTGAGATCGTTCGCCTCGACCGAGATGCTGACCTTCTGAGCGTGGCCCATCGTCGCGGTGAGCATCTTACTACCTCGGTAGCAACGATGCCAACCGAACCGCCGACGCCGCGGAGGAGCGGGAGCGGGAGCGGGAGCGGGAGGGGCCGCTCCTTGTCGAACGACCCCTCCCCTCTCCCTTGTTTTAGTCGCCACGCGGTCCTCGGCTTACGTCGAGTGCGCCGGCGCCTGCACGGCTCCGCCACTGGTCGTGGTGGAACCGGCCGGCGTCGGCGAGGCCGGACCGCCCGGCGGGGACACGACGGTGCCCGGTGCCGAAGTGACGGGGGTCACGACGACGCCGGTGACGTCGCCCTTGACCGCCTGCTTCTGCACGGACCCCGTCGTGTGTCGCGCCGCCCGTGTCGCCTTCGACTTGGCTGCGGCCGCGACCTTTTGCTGCGGACTCAGGACACGCACCTTGCGCGGCGTGAGCCCGAAGTCTGCAAGCGTATCCACCTGGCCCGCGAAGGCCGTGAGGATCGCTTGCTTCACCGCGGAGACGACGGATTTCGTCGCCGCGATCTCGGACCGTGCCTGCTGGATCGTGGCCTGCCAAGTCGCCTTGGCAGGTTGCACGGCCTGTTCGGCCGCGATCCGCGCCTGCAGCTTCGCGATGACGTTCGTCGTGGTCGTCGAGACTCCGGCGATCAGGAACGACGGCAGCGTCGCTGCGTGCTTGGTCAGGCCGTCGATCAACTTCTGATCGGCGGCAATCTCGTTGGTTCGATTTTCCTTCGGCGTATTGCTGGCCATGATGACGTACCTGCTTTCTATGGGTGACTCCTGCATGAACGAGAGCGTCGACGCGTGGCACCGTGCCGCGCGCCGCTCTCTCCCCCTAATGCGGTGCGAGCAGACCCGTTTCTGAAAACTATTTTGGGGGGTCGGCGCGCTTTTTTGTCGGGCGACACCATCCGAAGCTTCGGACATCGCTTCCCATCGCGTCCGAACCGACATCCGAAGCTTCGGAGATCGCTTTCCATCGCGTCCGAACCGACATCCGAAGCTTCGGAGATCGACTCCCATCACGTACGAGCCCGGCATCCGAGGCTTCGGACATCGACTCCCATCGCGTCCGAACCGACATCCGAAGCTTCGGACATCACGTCCCATCGTGTCCGAACCGACATCCGAAGCTTCGGATAACGACTCCGATCACGTACGAGCCCGGCATCCGAGGCTTCGGAGTTCGACCTGCGGCGTGGAGGGAGGGCCACGCAAAGTGGTAGGGTCGGCGCCGCCGTGCTGGACCTGGGGGCCCCGTCATCGCAGAGAGCCATCCTCGAGCTCGAAGAGCCGATGGTGCGAGAGCGGTTGCACCAGATCGCGCTCTCTCGGACCGCGTCCGACGCGGCCGCCGAGGACCTGGTGGAGGACGCCCTGGTCCGCGTCCTCGACCCCGACGATTCCCCCTGGGACCCGGGGCAATACCCCTTCGTCCGTCACATGAACTTCGTCATGAGGCAGACGTGGGCTCAGCACATGCGTCGAGCCAGCACTCGCAGAGAGGTCCTGGATGGGGGCCTCACCGGCGAGGAGAGCACCCCCGGCGAACTCGCCCGCGCCGACGACGAGCTCGATGGCTTCCGTGGTCTCGCCCTGCGCGCGTCCCTCCTCGAGGAGGTCGTCAGCACCCTCGAACACGATCATCCCCTCGTGCGCCCCATCTGCGAGCTCGGAGCCCAGGGAATCGAGAGTCCGTCCGAACAGGCCGAGAGGCTCGGCTGCGCCGTCCAGACGGTCTACGACACCTTCGCCACCCTCAAACGCCACGCCCGGAAGGCCCTGATGGACTGGGATCGCGCCGAGCGCCGGCGCATGATGGTGGCGCAGGCTGCGGCCACGGCGCCGGCGACCGAGACGGCCGAGGAGAAGGAGGTCACCGCGTGAGCACCCACGACAAGCCCCTGTCGCCCGACGCCGCGCGGTATGTCCTGGGCAGCGTCGCCGACGACGAAGCCAAGCGCATCGAAGGCCTCACCGACGACGAGCTCCGCGCCGAGATCGCCGAGGGCGGCGGCGCCCCATGGAAACCATCGAGCACCGAAGACCTCCTCGCTCGCGTCCAGGCGCGCGCGGCGGCCGGCCGCGGCGTCGTCCCGTCGGCGATGGCGACCGACGCCGATGGCGAGCGGCGCGACCCGGCGCCCGAACCGGAGCTGCCGGCGCGGCGCCCAGGGCGGATCGTGTGGCTCCTCGCCGCGGCGCTCGCGCTGGTCGTCGCGGGCATCGTCGCCACGAAGGCGCCGGCGATCGAGGCGTACCTGCGAGGGACACCGGCGCCGCCCATCGGCCCGGACCGGGACGTGCGGCCCGAGCCGCGCCGGCCGGAGGTGCAGATGGCCGAGCGCCTGCGAGACGAAGCGATCGGGCGGTGCGCCGCGGCGCAATGGGCGGAGTGCCGGGCGAAGCTGGACGAGGCGAAGCGGATCGACCCGGGGGGCGAAGCGCAGCCGCGGGTGGTGAAGGCGCGGGGGCAGATCGAGGAGGGGGTGAGGGGGCCGCCGGTGAAGACGGATTCGGCGAGGGATCTCGACAGGAAGTGAAAGCCGCTCTGGCAGGTCCGAGCCGTACTGGAAGAAGTGAGATTCCACGCGCACCGCCGCGGAGGAGCCCTTACGGCAAGCAATCCGGTCCGGCGACGGTGCCCGACGTGCACGAGGACGAACCCGGACACGCCGAAAGGGGGTGACTGGCGTCGGATGCGCCGTCGCCCGCCACGTTCGCGTCGGTGCCGCCGTCGGACGCGCCATCCGGTGATCCGGCGTCAACCGCGACCACCCCCGACGACACGACCACCCCCGACGACGCGCTGCACGACGGCAAGCAAATACCGGAGAGACCAGCCGTCTGCGTCATCACGGTGACGTTGCCGTTGCCCAGGTTGAAGGCACTCGGTTCACCGGTGTCGCAAACCCAGCCCGCCGGACACGGCGTCCCCCCGACCACGCACGTCGTCGTGCAGAAGCCCACGCCGGTGTTCAGGTCGTAATCGCAGTTGCATGCCCCGGACATGAAGTCTGCTGTCGTGCACCCATCTCCGATCGCCAATGTCCGGGTGATGGGCTCGGAGGTGCAGATACCCACATCCGTCTGGCAGACGCTTGCCGCGCCGAACGCCGTGCAGTCCGCATCGCGCTGGCATGTCCCCTGGCAATATCCAAAGCCGAGAACGGAGCCCGAAACGCCCGACGTCAACTGCGCGAAGATGGAAAACGTGCAGGTGTCCGGCGCCGGGCAGCCCACCTGCGTCGCGCCATTCACGTCGAAGGCGCACTTCGGCTGGCAGACGCCCATGCCCGACTCCGGCTGCAGCGGATTGTCGGGGACGCAGAGACCAGGGGAGCTGGGGTCGTCGGGCCCGTCGCAGAAATGGGGGAGGTTGCCGTGGGGATCCAATGGGGGGGCGGGATCGCAGTCGTCGCCGGTGGGGGCCGGCAGGCAGAGAGGCGCAGGCAGCACCGAGCCGGTGATGCCGGCGATGGGAGTTGCGAGCGTGTAGCTGTTGCTGCAGGTGTCGTTGTCGGGGGAAGCGCAGTCGCTCTTGGAGGTGCAGGGGTGGCCGGTGCTGCCGGTGGGCGTGGACTGGGCGTCGGGCCGGGGTGCGATCGACCCTGCCGCTTCCGAGGTGACATTCGCGTCGGCAATGTTGGTCGGCCCGCCGCTGTCGGGCGCGGTGGAGCAGGCGCTCGCGGAGGCCGCGGCGAACAGCACCGCTGCCAGTACGCCGGTCCGCTTCAGAGACATCCGCCGTCGCCAGCGCCGGCCGCCTCGAATACGACGTTGCGCGCTGGAGCGGCCGTGTCCGTGGTCGCAATCTTGATCAGCGTCGGCTCCACCACCAGGAGGCAAGAGCTCTTGCACGCCGAGTCGTCGACGATCGACCACGGCTCTCCGACCGTGACCTTTACCCCCGCGGACGCGAGAACGTTGAAGACGAGCGCGAATGCGGAACCCCCGCACGCGGCGCACGACTCCGTGACCGCGGGATGGTCAGGGGTTCGCACCACCAGCGGTAGCTCGCTCGCCGAGACGGAGTAGCCGTTCGAGGGGCAAGTGAGCCCCATGGAGCAGAGGTCGCTGCGAGCTCCGCACGTGGACGAGCAATTGATGACATGTCCGGCCCCCAAGGAGGGCGAGACCGTGGGGCATGGGTCGTCTGTCGCCGCGTCGGGGCTCGTTCCCGGAGAGTCGAGCGCGGAGTCTGAAGCGGCCCCGTCGTGGGAAGGCACCCATGCATCGAGGCCGTCGCTCGGCGGGACCCCGTCGGCTGACGAACCGTCTGGCGAGGATCCCGGTGGGGAAGCGCTCGAATCCGCCCCTGACGTCGTGCTCCCGTCCGCGGAACACGAACCTCCGCCGCAGAGCGAAGAGGGAGAGGCCCCCGAGCAGCCGAGGAGGAACGCGGCGGCCACGGCCAGCGAGCGATGGCGTGCGCCCGCGTACAAACCGTCCATGCTTTTCGCCATACACCTGCTCCTCGAAGGCCGGAACATCATTCGGCAACCTGCGCGCCTTGCAGCTGCCCGGTCACGTCGTTCAATCGAAGCGCGAACAGCGGTTGCTCGGAATCCGGAGTCGTCGAGGCACCCCTGCGCACCCGCCACCCGCGCTCGTCCCGCGAAAGGTCATCCGAACCGCGGACCACGACGACGAGGTTCCCGGCCTGGTCCGACCCGAGTGCGATGGGTCGTCCCGGGAGTGACGCCACCGAGGTGGCCGACCACGGTCCGTCGGTCGGCGATTCGAGCTGCAGGATCTGCCCGGCGGCGATGGCGAAGATGCGGCCATGCACGACGCGAACCGCGGCCACTTGCGCCTTGCTGAGCGGCGTCGTGCGTCCGTCGCGCTCCGCCACGAACAAGGAGTTTCTCCCAACTCCGTCGCGCACCAGAACGCATGTGCCCTGCACATCCACGGCGTGGTCCGCCCCGACGCTCTTCGAGATTGGATCGCAGTGGCCTTCGGGCCGCGGCCACTCGAACGCTTTGGAGAGGGATATGGTCTCGCCCTGGAGCGTCAGGCGAAAGCCGTCGTTCGCAGGGGTCAGTCGCGCGGTCGGCGGCGAGTAAGGAGGCGGTTGCACGCCCGCGATCGCGCGGAGCGCCTCGTTGGCGCTCGCCCGGACGTTGGGGGACCAGTTGTGGGTCAGCAACTCGACGGCAGGCCGCTGCGCGCCTGCGGCCGGGCCGAACGAGGCCAACGCCTCGAGCAGCTGAGCGCGGAAGAAGCAGTCTTCATGGTCAAGAGCCTGCCCGAGCGGCTCGATGGCGGCAGGGTCGCCGATAGCGGCGAGCACGGCCGGCAACCCCGGCATTCGTGTGTCCCGGAGCAACTGAGTCAACACCGGCAGCGCCGCCCTGGCGCGTGGGCCGTAGGCTCGGAGCCAATAAAGATCTAGGTCGACGCAGAGGGGAATGCGCGAAGCTGCGTCATCGATGATACGCGGGAGCACCTCGTCGTCCACGAGCCGCGCGAGCGGCCACGTCGCTGCGTTCGAGACGTAGGCGTCCGCGGAGTGGTACGCCTCGCGAAGCTCGGCCTGTGCCGGCGAAGCTTCTTGGACAAAGCTCTCGATGGCCGCGATCAGGAAGACCGCGCGCGGCGCCCGACGAAAGTCGTTGCCGGGTAGGCATCGGGAGGGCTCGGCCTCGCCGGCGACGGTGTCGGGCGGCCGCGCGAGAGGCGTTGCGTGCAGCTCCTGCTCGAGGAGTGCCCGCAATCGGTCGAGCTCCGCTCGGCTCTTGCTCCCGCGGGAGATCACGTCGACGGCCACTTCGAGCGACTCCCACGAGGCGTGAGGGTCCGCCACAGTGGCGATGCATTCGTCCACGTTTGCGCAGCATGGCGTCGCGCCGGGGACGCGGCAAGTGGGAGCCGCGCAGCTTGCGTCGAGGAGTGCCACAATGGCCACGCCGAGCACCGACCGCCGCGCCCCCCTCGCCAGCTCGACGTCCATGTCCCCAGCGTAGGCTCGGACGACCGCGGTGGTGCTCTAAAGCTTGAAGTTGAGGAACGGTACCGCCCCAGGCAGGGCCATCATTGCGCCCTGCCAAAGCAGTGCCGCATGGGTAATTGCCCCCGCTTGGGTAACGACACCCATGGCGCCCTCCGCTCCAGGGGGTCCGAAACTATTCACGGGCGAACCCTGCCATATCCCTCGAATGGTGCCGCTCGGCCCAACCCAGTCCATTTCTGCTTTCGGATCAACCTGGAGCCTGGCCTCAATGTTATTCACATCGCCGAAGACCCTTTGTGTGGCTTCATCATAGTTATTGTAACTCGCAGCCTCTCCAAGGGTCGCGTCCTTCATGCCCGCGGCAGCACTATACGGATGAGAATGTATAAAATCCTCTCCCATCACCTCGTCTGATGGATTGCACCAAACGCTAGGAGTCGCTCCCCCGGGGACATAGCCGCTGCCCCCGCGAATGAAGTCCATAGAAAAGGTGCCGTCGGGATTCTGCATGATATAGGCCCCAAACTCGCGCCCAGTGAACATCGAGGCATCGTGAAGTTCGCCGCCCACAACCTGTTGCGCCTCGGCGAGTGTGGCGAACTTGTTGAAGCCTTTGCTCCCCTGAAGGGACGGGTCCTGATCGGGATCCATCGTGTCACCTTGGGCCGGCATATTGGCGTTGTACCACGCAGACCGGAACGCTGTCGTAACAAGCCCGCTGACAGCGCCAGCGAGCGCGCCGAGCCCGACCTGCGCGAGGAAGCCGCCCAGGCCGAAGCCAGGCTTGGCCACCTGGTCGTCGTGCCGGCTCAGGATCGTATCGCCGACGAAGGTCGTCCCGTAACTTGCCGCCCCGGCCGCCCCACCTGCGATGGCGCCCTGCGCTGCGCTCGAAGCGAACGCCCCCCCGGCTGAGAGGGCGGTGCCGAAGAGCGGTGCGATGAGCGCGCCCACGCCGCACGCCACGAGACCGGCCACCGCTCCAGCCGCCGCGGCTACCCCGGCCTGCGCCCAGTCGATGTGAGTGAACCCGTGCGCGATTCCCTGGCTGACCACGCTGACCGAAAACCCCACGATGGCGCCGATCACGGCTGCGGCGATAAACACCAGGAACGCGAACTGCCCGTGCGGATCCGTCGCCGAGAACGGGCGACCGTGAACGTAGGCGTATGCGTTGAGATCCGACCCCGCGCCATGGATGGTCAACGGATCGGCGCTGATCCAGCGCGCGAGGTTGGGAGAAAAGTATCGAGAGCCGCAGTATGTCAGGCCGACCGCGATGTCGTCTTCTTGGCCCGTATACCGATAGAGATCGCGGTAGCTTTGCCACCGGGCAGGCCGGTAATCGCTCTCCTCGTTGCCGTACGCCGCGTAGGTCGCGCGCTCGACGAGCTCGCCCGTATCGTGATCGATGACGATGGACGCGGACCCGAGATAGTCGCCGAGCTCGAAGAAAACGTGTTGACTGCCCCCGTTGATGGAAGGGTCGGCCGGGTTGTAGACCACCCGCGCCAGCCGGGAGCCGGCGGCCCCGAGGTATACGGCCTCCGTCGAGGACGTGAGCGAGTAGTCACCGCCCGTGTACGTCGCCTCGCGGAGCTCGAGCGCGGAGAAGATGTACAGGTCGTGCGATTCGCTCGACGCGGTCACAGCCGTCTTCCGCACGCGCTCTCCGCTGGCGGTGTAGGCGTACTCGAGCTCGATCGCGGGGTTGGTCGTCGGCGGCTCGGTGGGAGACGGAAGCTTGGTGCTGGCGATGTCCCAGCGGCTCGCGATCGCGAGCTGGTCGATTTCGTCCCATTCGTAGGAGTACTGCTGGGAGCAGAGGGCATCCGACGGGATGCAAGACCCCTTGCGCTGGACCACCATGCCGGTGAGGTTGCCTGCCGCGTCGTACGCGGTGGTCAGCGATCCGGTCCTCGATCCGCCATAGGATTTGTTCGATGCCGACTTCAGCTGGTAAGGCCCGGCCGAAGCGGTCCCGCTGACGACGCCGCCGATCGACCTGTCGTAGAAGCCATGCGCGTCGTCGTCGTTCGTCGTGATGTTGCCGAGCCAGTCGTAGGAGAAGCTCTCCGACAGAGTCCGCGAGGCGAACGAGACCTGCGGTACGGGTTGCGGAAGCGCCGAGTTGGAATTCTCTGCGGCAAACGGGGACGTCCACGGGTCTTTCCCGGAGGGATACTGATAGGCGACCGAGGTGACCCTGTAGAGGTCGTCGTACGTCATCGTGCGGGTGACGGGCGCGGCCCCGGACGGCCACTCGCTCGCCAGCCGCCAGTCCGTGATGGCCGTCACGTTGTTGGCCTTGTCGTAGGACAAATCGACGTCCTCGAGCAGCAGCTGGAGCGTCGATGGGGGCTTCGTGGTGGCTGGGGTGTAGCTGGCGGGGGGGCTGCTCCAGAGACTGGGCGTCCCGCGGTAAGTCATTGAGCGGCTCACCCGCATCCTCTGGTCGTACGAGAGGGCCCGCGTCGTCCCCGCCGCGTCACCGAGGACGGTGTCCAGGGGCAACCCTTCGGCCGAGCGGGTCATGCTCGCGACGAGCACGCCGTACGAGCTGCCGACGCTCCGGAGGACGCCCCGAGACGAGTACGTGCTCGTCACGGCGCTCTGGCTTCCGGCCCCCATCAGCTCCGTAACCGTAGCCCCCGTGGACTCGACGACCGGCCTGTCGGCCGCATCGAAACTTGCGGACCTCGTGTACCAGCGGCTGGTGTAGCGCTCGGAGAGGGTGTCCGAAGGGACGCCCGGCGCGGCGAGGCTCTCGGCCAGCCCCGTCAAACGGCCCCTGTGGTCGTAGGCGTACACGGCGTGGCGTCCGCGGTCGTACGTGGCGGCGAGCCGGCCCTGGTAAACCCCGGAAGGTAGCGAAAACGTATTTCCGTTGGCGTCGACGATGGAGCTGCTCCCCGAGTCGGGCGCATCGTACACGTTGAGGACTTCGATCCCGGTGTTGGCCGTGAAGTCCGGAGCCGAGTACGCGGCCTGGGTCGGCAAGCAGGGCGAGTAGTCCTCGGCGTAGAGGCGCCCCGCGCCGTCGTAGTAGAGGTTCTCGCCGCACCCGCGCGCGTCGCTCGTTCCGACCATGTTCCCGCTATCGTCGTACGCGTATCTCCAGGCTTTGATGGTCGACGGGTCGGTCGTCGGGCTGGCGTTGAACCCCTGACTCGCGTCGGGATCCACGTTGAGGACGAGACGACCCAGCGAGTCGTAACGCATCCAGCGCACGACCGGCGGGTTCGACGCGCCGTCGCGCACGCGGGTGATCGTGGAGACCTCACCCGTCGCCAGGTAGGTGTACCTGACCTCGTGCGACTCGATGGATCCGCCGACGTGAAGGCGCTCGATGGTCGAAGCACGCCGACCGTGTCCGTCCGTGGTCAGGGTCGACGGGGTCCCCTGGTGCGGCCCGGGTCCGATATCCTCCGCGTCCCAACTGTCCACCGAGAGCGGGTGATAGACCGACTGCACTTCGAGAGTGCCGTCGAAACCGTAGGTCTGCAGCTGACGACCCATCGCATCGAAACGGCGCTGCGCGTACGTGGTCGCCGGGACATACGAGGACACTTGGAACGACGTGGGGCTCGTGCTCGCGAACTCCGGCCGGTAGGTGCGCGTTACCAAGCCACGGGCCCCGTAAGACGCGAGGGCGCCTACGACGTAGGGGCCTCCGTCGCCCGCCGACGTATCGGCTTCCTCCATGGCGAGGCGCTTGCGCCCCAGCCCGTCGAGGAAGTCCCAAGTCTCGTGGTATGTCGCGGTCGATGCATCTGGCCCGTCCTGCGTCTTCGTGTGCACGATCGAGTAGGTGACCGGGTTCGAGACGCTGGGGAGGGTGTAATCGGTGACTGTCGATGGTTCCGATCCCACGGCTCCCGGCGTCGAGGGGTCTGGCCGGTAACTCCGAATGGGGCGGCCAAATCCGTCGTAGACGACCTGCTGCTGATCGCCGTTCGCGTCCTGTACGGAGGTCGGCGCTTCGAGGCCGCGGTCGAAGGTGACCGTGCTCTGCAGCTGGATCGTGCCGCATGCGCCTTGGATCGAGCCCGCGTATACGACCTCTGTGGCGGGCAGTGACGCATACGCGGAATCCAGGGTGATGCTGTGGCATTGGCCGTCCGGCCTCACGGTCTCGACGACGTTTCCGAATTCATCGTACGTGTACGTCGCGAGCGTAATCGTGGCGTCCTGGGAGGCGGTCCGCAGCGTCGGAGCCACGGCGGCGCCGGTGGAGTGGAATCGAGAGAGGGGGAGCGTGCCGACGAGCTGCGCCGTCGCCTGCGTCAGATGGCCTGCCGCGTTGTATGTGCCGTAGACGTGGTGCCGGACATCGCTGGGGTTGGCGGAGCTCACCGTCGAAGTCTCGACGGGTCGGAAGATCCAGCCCGTGACGTCCTGGGCGCTACGCGCGAAGTTCGTCGTTATCGTGATGACGTCGTCGGCTTGCGCGCAGCTCGACCCGCCGATGCACCCCAGGTCTTCTTTGACGGTCGGGTTCCCCAACGTGTCGATCGTCAGCTGTTGCCGCGTGTGCGCGAATGCAGCCCCCGCGAGCGCCAGTGTGGAAGTGGTCTGCGCGCCCGAGTGCATTTGATCCGTGACGTCCACGACCGACGCCGACGTGGAGCCAGCCGTGAACGGCGATGTCTCGAACACCCATGCGTCGGACTGGTTCGGGAAGGCCAGCTCCACGGGCCGGCCGTCCGCTCCCGCGTAAAGCTGCTCGAGCGTGTATCCGTGGTGGGTCGTCGTGTACGTCACGCCGGTGGCGTCCGTGAGAGAGCTCGTCTGCGGCAGGCCTTTCAGCGGCTCGCGCGGATTGTCGCGCCAGCGTTCACTCGGCGCGCAGACGTCGTAGCCGTCCGAGCTGCTCGGCACGCATTGTCCGAGCAACGTCGTGTCCACCTCGATGCCGGTCGGCTGCATCGAATCGCCGACGTGGGTCGTCGTCGAAGAGCCGAACCCGCGGAACTCGCGCCGCTGTCCGTCGTAGACGGGGTCCCGATACGTGTAGTCCGTCTCGTACCGCCCCGTGCCCAGGGCGCCCGTCGACAGGTTGTCGTTCTCGACCACGGACGTGACCACCGGCAGCACGATCGGCATGACCGACTGCCAGGGGTTGCCCTGCGCCTGCGCGCCGAGCATCGCCTGCGCGGAGGACTGATACGCCAGGTTCGTCGTCTTGCCGAAGCCGTTCTGGTAGGAGCTGAGAAGCCAGGGGCGTTGCCCGCCCTGCAGGTCCATGTACTGGTACTTCCCCGCGATCCCCCAGACGACGTCCTTGGTGCCGGATCCGTCGATGTCGACGAGGCGTACCTGGTTGGTGATCTGCGAAGAAGCGGGCGCGTTGATGTCGTCGGGGTTGGGCGTCCAGCTGGAGCCGTCGACGTTCAACCAGATCTGCAGGCCGCCGAAGAGGGGACGGACGAGGTCGGCCAGACCATCCCCGTTGACGTCGTCGAGCAGAAACGGGCCCACGTTCGTGAAGTCCGGGCTCTGGGACATCGCGACTTCCTGACCTTCGCCCATCGTTCCCGCGACGCAATCCTCGGGAACGCCCGTGCCCCAAAAGCCCTGTCCGCGTCCGGGCCAGTAACGGACGTCTCCCGGACGGATGCGCACGATGTCGGGAAGTCCGTCGCCGTTCATGTCCGCGATCGCGATATCCGAGTCGCTGAACTGGACGGGCGTCGAGCTCCACGGGACGCAGGAGGTCGCTGGACTGGCGGAGAGGGTGGCGGTCGTCGGCCCCGTCCACTGCGCTTGCCCGAACTGCCCATCGCCTCCGGGGTAGCGCCCAAGTCCAAAATACGTTTCGACGTCGGTGCCCGTGACGTGAACGATGTCGACGAGGCCATCGCCGTCCACGTCCATCACTCGGGCGTTGTTGCCCCAGTGCGTGAAATCGACGTCGGGCACTTCGCCCGTCGGAACGTTGATCGACCGACCGACCCACTGAAACCCGGCCCCCGACGCGGTGGGCGCGAACACCGTGTACGTGTTCGAGACCGGCATGTGAAGCAGATCGACGACTCCCTCTCCATCGATGTCGATCGGGACAACATCGGGGTTCGAGAGCTCGAGCGACAGGGTCGTCACTGCGCTCACGGCGGGATCGGTGCTCGGCGCCATCGTGATGAGTTGCGCGCCTCCGAAGCCGATCTGCCCCCCGCTGCCATTCAGGTAGACGCCGTGAGCGCCCCCGCTAAATTGACCGGGCGCAGTGACCAGCAGATCCGGCAGGCCGTCGGAGTTGATGTCGTACGGCGTCGTGAGCGCATCGCCGTACGAGTACGACGGCGACTTGGCGATGGCCGTCACGGTGGTGTCGATGCCCTCCAGTCCTCCGAAGCCGGCCGGCGGGGCGATGACGTTGCCGCTGGAGTCCGTGACGTGCGTGTACGTCAAATTGATGGACGGCAGCGTCGGGCAGTTCGTCGGCCACGGCAGGAGGCCCGTCCCTTGCTCCGTGACCTGCGTGCTGCCCGAGTCGCCGCATCGCCCTTCGACCGTGACCGATGCGAGGAGCGAGACGTGACTCGTCGAGTCGTACGTGAGCTCGTATCGCTTCAGCAGCTCCCGCGCCGAAGATGAGCCTGAGAACGGCATGCTCGTCACGTCCACCCGATTGACTCGCAAACCTTGCGTTCGTTGCCACCCCGTTTGATACGAGATGGCGGGGTCCGTGCGCGTCTCATAGGTCACGTGAACGTGATGGGCGTACGCCGTCGTCGCGGCCGTGCTCGGACCGGTCGCAGGGGGCGTGTCGTAGATGTCTTGCAAGTACGACGTCGCGTTGCTCGTGAGGTACTGATAGACGACCAGGTTAACGGGCTGAGACCCGCTCCCGGGCGCGGAAGCATCCTCCGCGTCGAACTGACGAGAGAGGTTCCAGCCGTAGATATGCGCTGGATGGTTCGGGTCCGCGTCGACCGCGCCGGCGTCGGCGGCGGAGACGGGCCCGACTAGCGGCGCTCCGAACTCCATGATGGCCCCCGACTTGCCCTGGGCACGCCACGTCTGGTGATTGGGAGACCAGAAGAATCGCACAAAGCCCCCCTCGACGTTCGGTCGGAAGTACTGCCAGCCTTCCGCCCAGGGCGGCATGGCCTCGCCCGAGAGCGCGGCGCTGCAAGCGCCGCCGCTCACCACGCACAATGGGACGAGCTCCGCGCTGCCGAACACGAAGCGGTCCTGGCCAGGCTGCCATCCCGTTCCCGACGGGGGATCCTGGTACGAGGGGAATCCCCGGACGAGCTGCCGCGTGATCGCGGGCGCGCCGAACGACCAGCCCATACCCGCGACCCCCCGTCCCACCGAGGAGTTGTACGCGAACGCGAGCTGCGGTTGGGATGCCCCCCGCGCCTGTGGAAGCGAGACCGGGATGACGAAGGACAACGACCCCGTCGCCAAGTCGACGTTGAGGCTCTCCCCCAGCCCCACGACGGTGCCGGCACCTTGCGGCAATGACACCGACTGCGCAGTCGCCTCCGTGGTCGGCGCGGCAGCGGGAAGGTTGCCGGGAGACGTCACCGCAGCCTGATCCGCCGTGGCGAACGAGCGCGACATCATCGGGTCGAGGGGCGTGGCACGCGCCATCGCCGCCCTTTCCACGCCTTCTCCGATCACCGACGGCGTCCCCACGGACGCGGTCCGGTCGACGACTTCTCGGGTTTCGTGGCTATCCGAGTCGACCGATAGCGCCCGCGCCCCCACCGGCGCCGAGCTCGAGGGAGCCAGCTCGGCGCCGAACACCGGTCTCGGGAAGAGCGAGCCGAAGAACGCGACGAGGGTCGTCGCGGCCGTGAAGCGATAGAAGGCGCGCTCAGGGACAGGTCGCATGCGCTACTCCTCGGGGCACGTCGGGCACGTCTTTATTGCTCGTTCACCCAGTAGGTGGATCGCGTCAGGATTTGGACCTGCTCCAGGTTTGCGAGCTCCACATCGGGCGTGAGCTCGAGCACGAGCTGGTATTCGCCGCCGAACGCGCGGTCCGTGAACTCGCTGCGCGCCACCGCGGCGACGTATGGTTCGTTGAACCCGTTGCTCACGGGGTCGAGCCACTGCTCGGCCGCGAGCGCCTTTCCGCCCTCTATGTAGCCGTTCGGTTGGCCGAGGGCGTTCCACTGCTCGTTGTAGTCGGTGATCCACGCCGTGCCGACTTGTTGCAAATTGTATTGTACAAATGAATCGGAGTAGCACTCGCTCGTATCGGTCGCGACGGCGCAATTCCGGATTCCGGTCCCCACGAGGTTCACCGCGAGCGAGACCCACCGAACGTTTTCTCGGCGCTGAAACGGCGGATTTGCGACGTCTCCGTTCAATCTGCCCCACGGGTCGAGGCTGAACGAGATCGTCGCCAGCGCGGGCGTCACGCCGCCACATATCGTGGAGATGCTGGCATTCGGCGTCGCCGAGTTGAGCCCGGGGGGCCCGATCCAAGTCGTCGAGCCGGGGCACTGGAACTGCCACATTCCCGTGTTACCGTCGAGGAGCTGTTGGGCGGCCGCGGCGCCCCCGCCCCCAACGGTACTCTCCGCGTCCTCGCCCCCGTCGGACGAGCCCTGGGCCCCGGTCGAGGCAAGAACTTGATTGGGCCCCGGCAAGGTGATGACCTCGTCGTCCTGGTCGGCCACCGCCGTCGGGCGAGTCACCGCGAAGCCCGAGACGAAGTCGTTCAGGTTGCCGACGTAGTCCACGACTTGATTCGGGTAGATTGCATTGGTCATCGTCGGCGCAGCGCTCAAGCCGACCGCGGACGGGGCGCTCAGGTCGTATTGATAGACGTCGTCGGCCCATGTGCTTGGGGACGCGACATAGGCTTCGTTGGCCGTGAGCGAAGTGAGGTTCACCACGTACTGGGCCTCGATCGCGTGGCGCGCCGACGACGCGAACTGCCGCGAGCTGTCGAGCAGGGCCTGGGCCCGCCAGACGTCGTAGCTGTGGAAGCGAATGTAGGTGCCGAACTCGGTCGTCAGGTTCGCGGTCGCGAGCGCGGTGTCGAGTTGGTTCTGGGCCTGTGCGATCTGTGTGTTGCTGAGGGCCTGCGCCAGTTCCCCGCTCGCGCTCACGAGCGCCGCAGTCGCCGCCAGCAAGGTCGACTGTTCATCCGCGAGCCACGACCACGCGCTCGCGATGGTGGCCGCGGCCTGCGCTTGTGGCGCCGACATGCTCAGCTGGGCCTGCTGGCAGGCGCTCCGGGCCGCGACGAGTGCAGAGGGAGACCAGCTGCCGCTCCCGTTCCACGTTCCCGACACTGGCGCGTAGTAGTTGTTGTTCGTGAACGACGGATTTGGAGCTTGCCCCTGCTGGTCGCCATACGAAAAACCGGCATAGAGAGCTTCATTGAAAGTGCTGCTGCCGCAATCGAAGGCATCCGTCTTGCTCGCCTGGCTGACGACCGCCTGCGCCGCGGCGACCTGCGCCCACTGCGCCGCTTCGCCCGCAATGGCTGCCTTTACCGTCGAGAGGAGCCCGTTCGCCGCCTGCCATTGGTCTTGCATGACTTTCTGCAGGGTTCCGCCCGCGTAGTCGCTAAAAGAGGGCGGCGAGCTGTCGTTGATATGCTGGTACACCTCGGTCGCGAGGGTGAAGTTCTGCGGGGCGAGCTGGTTCACGGCCGTCTGGAGCCCCGCGCAGAGCTGGTCGCTGGAGTTGGTGCAGTTCACGGTTGGGACGAAGCTGACCGTCACGCTGCTCGTGTCGCACTGCGGATTGACCGTCCCGCATTGGGCCTGCGCGTTCAGCGCGTCGATGCCGGCCGCCTTGACGCGCGCGGCTTCTGCGGTCGCCGTATCGGTCTCTTCGTCGAGGAGCTCCGAGATCGCGCTCTGTACCGCCATCGTGGCGTTGGACGCGGCGGTCTGCGCGTTGCCCAGGTAGTAGCTCGCGGCGTTCGTGCCGGCCGTCCCTCCGTACAGACTCGGATCCGTGGGTGGCACCCAGTCGGAGGGTTGGTCGAAGCCGTCGTAGGCAGGCCTCGACGGGTCGTAGCTCAGGCTAGTCCAGGCCCGCGCGGCAATGGTCCCCAGCGATCCGGCGTACGCCAGGTACTGGCCATCCACCGGGAAGTACAGCGTCGCGTTGTTCGAGCCGCTGCTGTCGAGGGCCTCCTGCCCTCCGGAGGTCGACAGTGTCAGGTGTCGCGCAAGAAGCTCGTATTCGCTGACGTTGGAGGACGTGGTTTGCGTCAGAAAGACGCTGTAGGTCATCGGCACCGCGGCGTACTGGGCCTGATCGGTGCCGGAGATGGGTGCGACCAAAGCGGCCGCGGAGGACGCGTACAGGGACGGGGCCGTCGGCAGGGTCACCGAGTACGTCCGGACGACGACGTGCGGCTCCGTCGTCGTTTGCGAGACCAGCTGCCCTACAACTGTTTGCGACGAATTCAGGTAGCTGGCGCTCGTCTCGGCACCGAAGGAGGTGAACGTGGGGCTGATGGCCGCGGTCACCTCGAGCCCCCCGCCGGGCACGACCACCAGAGAGACCGGATTGCCGCTGAAGAACGGATCCGTGTCCGTCGTCCGGACCGCGATCTGCCAGGTCGCCGTGCTCCCGTCGGAGCTCGACTGCTGCACGGGCATGGAGCAGGTCGCGCCGGAGGAGGAGTCATCGATGCTTTGCCAGGCGCTGCACGCGCCAAACGGCTCGCTGAAGAGCTGCGTCGAGACCGTCGTGGGGCGCACGGTCAACCCCGCGGTCCCGATGGCCGCGTCGATGGCCGTGAGCACGGTGGAAGATTGCGCGAAATAGGTCGATGTGAGGCCGCTCCGGTTCGATGATTGGGACGCATCTTGGACCGAATTCTCGAGGAGCTCCCGGGTAGCCGACAGAGCCGAGACGGCGCCCTGAAACTGACCATTCGCGTTGGCCTCATCGAACCCCTGCGCGCGGCCGACGATCCACTCGTCGAACGACGTCGGTATCCAGTAAGGCACAGATGTCGTGAAGAGCGGCGCGCGCTCCGCCGGCTGCGAGGGAAACGTCGCAAAGTTCCGATCGAGGTGCCACCACTTGCCGGATGCGCCGGGGATCCGCGCCGTGAGCGCGGAGCCTTGCAAGATCGAGTTGGCGCCGGTGACGTGCGCCATCCCCTCGACTTCGGTGGAGGGCGGTGCGGGGGGGCAGGCGCTGCTCCCGTTGAACGCGCCGTCCTCGTACGCCAGATAGTATGCCGTGTAGAACGAGTCAGGGACCTGGAACCTCTCCATCGAGTCAGCCAGCGACTGGACGAGCGTCGTCGCGTGGTCGGGCGTGATTCCATAGTTCGTCCAGAGGAGCGAACTCTCGTACGAGGAGATCGGAGGGACCGAGGGGTCGTTCGGCAGGATGTTGCAGCTGGTGCCCCCTGCAGCGGTGCACGCCTGCCCTCGGAGGTACGCCTCGACCAGCTCGTAGAGCTCAGACGCCGAGTCGGCGACGTCGACGCGACCGAACGGCAAGGTCAAGGTGCAGCCATAGCCGGCTGGTGCCACGTACGTCGTGTCGGCCTCCTCGAAGAGCAGCGCGTCCGCGTTCCGCGCCAGACCCAGTAGCTCGCTCACCTGCGGGGCGACGATACCCGTCGTGGAGTACGGAATCGACGGTATGAGAGGAGTGAGCGAGTCCGGCCAGTCAAACGCCTCGACCGGGCTCCCCAAGGTCCAGTAGATCGACCAGGGTACGGGCGTGCCGTAGGAAGTCCCCGCTGAACCGGGACCCAGTTGCGGCGACGTCGTCGCGAGCCCCAAATCGAACTCCCCCGTCTCGTTTGCCGGCGTGAGAGGGTTCTGACCGTAGAAGAGCGCGAGCAGCCGCTGTCGCCACGATCCCGCGCCCCATTGCTCTTGCGGAATGGTCGTCGCGTTTCCACCGCGATCGACGCGGGCGGCGGCGCTCCGGACAAGGACGTTGGCGAGCTCCGTCGTGGCGTTGATCTGGAGGTTCACCGCAGCCGCGAAGTCCGCTCCCATCGAGCCGAAGTCGAGGTATCCGCTCTTCGCGACCGACTCGAGGACTGGAAATATCTGGTCGGGGTCCGTGACGGTGTTGGACGTCATGTCCTCCGGGTTGGCGAACGCGAGGCCCAGGAGCGCGTGCTGGAGCATCGCGAGCTGCGCGCGCTCGCGCATCACCTCGAGCAGCTCTCTCAGGTCGTCCCCAGCGAGGAATAACGAGTCCGCCGAGGCGAAATATTCGTCCAGCCTCTGCGCCATGCAGAGATCGATGTCGGCGACGTCGATCTCGAACTGCGCGCTATTGACGGCCTGGTCGAGCAGGGTCGACGAAGCGGCGTTCACATCCGTGAACGAGCTAGGGTCGGGCAGCGCGTGCCCCATGTTCAAGTTGCTGTAGAACGAGATCGCCTCGTTTTGACCGGTCGAAGTGTTCTCGTTGCACGCCGCGGTCATGCGTTGAAGGGCCCAGGTGACCGGCACGCTGCAGTTCGAGGGGTTCGGGCAGTTGACGGCGAAGTTCGGGTCCGGCGAGCTCGTATCGGTGTTGCCGCACTGGGCGGCCATCATCAGGCCGGCCAGGTACGACTGGTAAGGATCATTGGCCTGGTCGGCGCCGCTCGTGATGTTGGAAGCGCACTGCGCCCAGGCATCCGCCGCGATCAGGTCGACAATGGAGCCATCCCAGTACGGGGTCGCTTGCCCGACCGCACCGATCTCCACCACGCCGTTCACCACCACCTCGACGGGGTAGGGAACGTCCGGTGGGGCCGCCTGCTGCGCCTTCGCAAGGAAGGTGGAAAACGTGACGACGGTGGCGGCCACGAGGCCAGCCAGGTACGGGAAGCGAGTCCGACTCATTTTGCACCTCCGCCTTGCCAGACGCACCGGAATCCGTACGGGTGCGTGCTGCTTTCCTCTCCTTCGGACGACCGAATCGGCGCGAGCGCGTCGATCGCGTTGGGCGAGAGCCCGTAGGCCACGCAGGCGCTATTCGGAGCGCTGCACGCCGCAGTGTCGTTGTCCGTTCCCGACGCGATGAGCTCCCCGGGGGCCAGCAGCACGTCCTCTACCCCGAGCGGCGACGCTCCGCTGGGGTGGTGGCCTACGGCGAATGCTTGCACGGGGGGTCCGGTCCGCGGGCAGCCGGCCGGTCCGAGCGCCTGTACGCTCTCCGCGCACGTCCCGGGCGCGTTGCCCCACGGGAAGCGGGTCACTTGGGGACCTCGCGCCGCCAGCTCCCACTGACCCTGCGTCGGCAGCGACCCCCCGGTCCAGGCGCAATACGCCTGGGCCCCCTTGATGCCCGTGCATGTGACCGGCACTGCATCCGCACCGGCAAGACCGAAGGTGGGACTGCTCAGCGCGTTCGCGACCGGAGACGCGCACGCGCCGTCCTGCGGCGGCGAGCAGCCTCCGGCCGCCGTGCATTCGCGGTACTGGGCGACAGTCACCGGGTACTTCGAGATGCGGAACGCCCCAACCGAACGGCCCGTGCGCCGCGTTCCGATGGATACGCCCATGACGACGGTCGACTGACCGATGCTGACCGAGGCGGGGACTTCGTTGGCCGGCGCGCTGCTCGCTGCGTTCGACGCGTGCCCGCAGCCAAGGGCCCCGATGGAGGTCCCGATGGCGAGTCCCCACTGGACCGGTCTCGTGCGCCCATCGATGCAAAAAAATCTCATGACATTCACCCTCTGGCCTTGGCGCAGCGCGCCCTTCCCCCTGGTTGGTTCATCATTGAGCTCGACTCGTTGCTCATCACTGCGCTCCAATCCTGAGCACGGGCGTGGGAACCAACTCGACGACCACGTCGCCGTTCCCCTCGCCCAGTCCAAACGTCTTCCCCAGGTCGTCCCATGCCGAGACGAGCCCCCCTTCCGGTTCGAGGGTGCTCGGCGCGAGCGCCGGCGCGCGCTGATCGCCGACGCGGTGCGCGGCGAGCCGAGGGAGCAGCAGCTCCGTGCCGCTCCACGAGATCCCCGCATCGGCCCAGCCGACGGGCTGGAACCAGACCTGCTCACCGGCGGTGCTGCCCGCGACCGCCGACGTCCACCACGTCGCGTAGACGGTGCTCCCCACCAGCACCGCGTTGGCGTAGGCGTGAGACAGGCTCGCGGCGGTCGCCCCTTCCACGCCGGTGTTCACCGGCACGGGCGTGCCCGTCACCGTCCCGGGCGCCGAGAGGCTCAGCACAGCGGCCTGCAGCGTGGAGATCGCATTGGGCACTCCCGTGTCCCCCGGGTCGGCGCCGATCGAATAGACGAGCAGCAGGTCGTTCGCGTCGAGAGGCGCGAGGGCGAGCTTGGTGGTCACGGACGGCGGCACGAACGCGGGACCAACGGTCCACTGCGTGCTTCCCGCCACGACCTGGATCTGCTCGAGCCCGTTCGCGTCGTCGCGCCACGCGGCGGCCCACGAGCCCGCGAACGGGGCGAGCGTGACGTCGCCCTCGTCATCGGGCGTCGCGGCCAGGGCCAGCTCGCCCGACGTCGGCGTCAGCGTCGCGTCGAACGTCCGGTAGCGGACGTCGGGGCCCGTGGTGGAGTCCGATGTATCGGTCCACGCGACGACGAGGCTCGAGCCCGTCCAGAGGATATCCGGTGAATACTGGTCGAACTCCGTCGTCACGTTCGCGAACGTGGGGATTCCCGTCGCGGGCACGGCAGGCGGCGCGAAGAGGCGTATCGCGACGCCGAGGCCGTCGCCGTCGCCGCCCACGTCGTTCCACGCGAGCGCGTACTGGTCGCACGGCAAAGGCGCGAGCACGGGGTCGCCTTGATCGCTCACGACGGACCCGACGCTCATCGGCGTCACGACGCCGGTGGCCGCGCCCTTGCGCGTGAACGTCGTCAGAGCGACGGTCGGAGGCTCGGTCGCGGATTCGAGGGTCGCGACGGCGAAGGTCTGGACGCCTGCCGCGATCGGGTGCCTGCCGGCGCCGAGGGACCGTGGCGTGTTCGAGAGCCCCCCGTCCGCGCCGAGGTGGGCGATGTCGATCTCGTCGAGGACGGTGCACGTGGAGGTGCAGCCGCGGCGAATGCCCGCGTCCCCGAGACCGTCGTCGCACTCCTCCGTGGCGGGATCGCGCCAGCCGTCGCCGCACACGTTCTGGGCCGGCGGGGCCTGGGCCTCGTAGACGCAGGTGGCGGGCTCGGGGGCCGCGTCCTCCTCACCGGTGCCAGCCTCGGACACCCCGCCGTCCGTCTGCGGCGTGGTGATATTCGAGTTGGGCCAGCGGGCCTGCAGGTACGCATAGACCTCCGCGACCTCTTGTGGGGAGAGCTCCCGGCCGTACTGGACGATCTCTTCGATGTCACCGGTGATGTCGAAAGAGCCCGCCGAGATGATGACGCCTTGAGGGTCGTAGCCGCCTTGGGCGGCGTCGGCGTGGGCGCTGAAGGCGTCTCCCGGTCCACCGAAGACGCTCATGACGTAGAGCGACGGCCCCACGGGATTGGTGATCGAGGCGATCTGCGGGCCGTCGTAGTAGCCCGCCGCCCGGACGCCGTCCTGCTGCGTCTCCGCGAAGATATGGAGGCCCGGCGTGGGCGACGCCGCGAAGACGAATTGATCCTCGGGGACGGCGCCGGCGCCGGGGAATCCGCCCTGTTCGCCGCCGTCGATGTCCGCGGACGAGGCGTTCAGCCACTGAATGCCGGCGGCGGTCTCGTACACCTCGTACTGCCAGCCCTGGCTGGATTCGGTGAAGAAGGTCAGCTCAGGCCCGAGCGCGGTGCCCGTCGACCCCGTGGAAGACGAAGTCGCGACGATGAAGAAGCTGGATTGCTTGCCGACGGCGTACCCGTGGCCGCCGTTGACCATGAGTGAGCGGGTGCCGTCGCCGCGAAGCGCGGGGAACTCGCCGTATGCGTTGGGGACGTAGAGCGGCCCCTCCATCCCGGTGAAGAGGGGAGCGGCGTCGCGCCCGCCGAGCCCCGTCTGGTCTTGCCAGACGGCGACGCTGCCATCCGAGGCCAGGACGACACCCTTGTCGGCGCGCAACCAGAGAAGCATGTCGGACTGAAAGGGCGCGGCGATCACTCCGCCGTCGGGGCCCTGCGCCAGCGGGTTGTTGTCGGTGATCGTCGATCCCCCAGGGTCGACCGCGCTACCCGCGAATCCGCCGGCGGTCACCGGGGCGTCGAGGCTGGCGGCGGTCACGGGGATCCCGCAGAGCCATCCGCCCGCGATGTCGACGGCGCACGCCGTCGAGGGAGGCGGCAGGGGCGTTCGAGCCAGCGACGCCACGGGCTGATCGACGTACAGGCCCTTGACCTCGAACGTCGCGGTGGCCCCGCCGGCCCCCGGCGGATACTCCAACCGCCCGCGCGTGATGGCGTCGACCGAGCCGGGGCCCCAGAGCACCGGTGCGCCGAGCGCCTGGGAGAACGAGACGTCGTTCATCTGCGGGAGCAGCGCCGCGCCCGTGTCCACGTAGACCGCGCCGTACGAGCCGCCCGAGAGGGACAGCGTGGCGCCGACGACGAGGTCCTCGTCGAGCGCGGCGGCGGAGAGCGTCCAGGCGGCGTTGCGGATCTGTCCCGCGAGCACGGACATCCCCGCCTCAGGCGTGACGGCAACGGCCCTCAGGCCTCCGGAGAAGTCGACGTTCACGAAGTCCGGGCGGTTGCCGAAGCCGTTGCTCGAGATGCTCACGAGCCGATCGATCGACGATTCGACGAACGCGACGTCCGGGCTCGTGATCGCGAGCGTGCTGTGCGTGCTCGCTGCGTCAACGGCGCCGCCGCCCAGCGGGTCCAATACCTTGAGCTGGTAAAAGGTGAGCGGGGTCGACGCGCCGTCGGGACCCGCGACGGGCGCGGCCGAGACCACGTCGACCGCGACAGGCTGGTAGACGACGATCGCGTCACCCGGCGCCCACGTGTTGACCTCCGCGGGGGCGCTGCCCGGGACGATTGGCAGCGCCTCGGCGGCGACGGGTTGCGAGAGGTACCAGCTATTGCCATCCGCGTTGCGGTAGACCCACGCCCGGCTGTTCGACTTCGAGAGATTGACGACGAGCTGCCCCGGCGCCGCACCCGCGGGCAAGCCGACGTCGAGGAGCTGCCCGTTCGGGCGGTTCCTGCCCATCACGTACGACAGCGCGCCGCTCGCGACGCGCTGCGGAGTGCCGAGCGAACCCTCGACCGTCACGGCCGCCCCGTTCTCGATATATGGACTCAGATAGACGGGATCGCTGTCGTCGACGTGCGAGCTGAGGAACGTGATCGTCGTGTTCTGGCGCAGGCGGGGCGAAACCGTGCCCCACTTCGCCTCGAGACCCGCGAACGTCAGACAGGGCTTCGTCGTCTTCTGGCACGAGTTGTTGTCGCTGGCCTCGCCCGTAGAATTGGCTGGATCGACGTACCAAGCGCCGACCGTCCAGCTCGTGGGAATCGAATCGGTGGTCGTCCCCGCCAGGCCTCCGCCGGTCGTGCCCCCGCCGCCGCTGCACGCGGCCACGGCGACGAAGAGAGAGGCGCGAGCGAGCGTTTTCCTCATGGTCGTCGCGCGCCCCTACTCCGTACCGTCCACGGTGCCGATGTCCGTGATCGAGGCGCCCGCCGGGACGACGGCGAGGCCGCCAAAGCCGCCCGCGCTGATCGCCGTGTCGAGGTTCGCGGGGGTGACCGCGATGCCGCACGTCCAGTCGCCCGAGGCGTCGACGGCGCAGGCGGTGCTCGACCCCGGCACCGCGGAACCTTCGATGAGAGAAGGGTCGACGTTCAAGAAGAGGCCCCCCGCCTCGAGGAAGATGCTCGAAGCGGTGGCGTTGGGGGGATACTCGAGCCGGGTATTCCCCACGACATCCATCGAACCGGGGCCCCAGAAGTTGAGCGGGCTCCCCCACTGGTAAGCCGAGACCAAGCCGGAACGAAGGACGAGCGCGCTGCCGGTGTCGATGAAGGCCGAGTCGATGTCGCCGCCCTGGTACACGTCGCACTCGCCGCTCAGCACGATGTCGCCGGCGAGCTCACCGCCGTTTAGGGACATCGTCTGGCCGCCGCCGTAGCGTGTCTGCCCGCCCCAGAAGTCGACCGCGATGGGACCCGTCGTGGTCGCGATGGACTGCGTGAAGTCGTCGTTCCCGAACTCCACGTCGTACTCGGAAGCGCCCCCCTGCACGCTGACGGTCTTTCGCACCGAGGACTCGACGAGGTTCACCTTCGTGCCGACTTGAAAGTCGTCCTGCGCCGGCGCCGCGGCGTCGACCGAGCCGTCGGCCACCGTCAACTGGTAGACGTTCAAACTGAAATTCGAGTACGAGAAATACGGCACGTTCCCGCCCGCCACGATCGGCGTCACCTGGGCGAGATCGACGGTCACCGGCTGGTAGACGACGACCGTGTCGCCGTTGGCCCAGTTGTCGGTTTCGCCTGGGAAGACGGAGGCGAGGTTGCTGGACGCCATCGGCTGGGACAGAAGCCAGCTGTCGCCGCCGGCGCTCTTGTAGACCCAGGCCCGGCTGGTCCTCGTGGTGTTGACGACGAGCTGCCCGGGCGACACCCCGGCAGGAAGCGTGGCCTGCCAGAGCTGGCCCGCCGCCTGGCTCTTGGGCACGACGTTGGAGAGCGTACCGGTCGCGACCTGTTGCGCGGGTCCGAGGGCCCCCTCGATCGTGACCATCGTCGCGTTCTCGATGAGGGGACTGAAGTAGACGGGATCGGTATCGTCGGGTTGCGAGCTGAGAAAGGTGATCGTCGTGTTCTGAGCGAGCTGCGGCGAGTAGGTTCCCCACAGGGACTCGATGTGCCCGTAAGTGAGGCAAGGCGCCGTCGTCGAGGTGCAGGCGTTGCTGTCGCTCGCGGCGCCCGTGCTGTTGGCCGGGTCGATGTACCAGTGAGCCTTCGTCCAGCTCGACGGGCCGGCGGGCGCCGTGCAGGGCGCTCCGTCCTGCCACGGCACGCAGGTGTCCGCGCAGAGGGTCAGGCCGGTGGGGCACTTGCCCGCGTTCAAGGCGCCGCTGCTGGACAGCTCGACCCCCCACTCGGTCGCGAGGTATTCGCGCGCGGCCGCAAGGTTCGTCTTCGACAGGACGCCCTGATAGACGAGGACCTCGTAGATGTCCCCCTCCCAGGGCTGGTAGGTGACGTCCTCGCGCGTGCCGACCGTGAAGCCGGTGTTGCCCGTGTACGACGTCGCGCTGCCCGAGTTGTTGACGGTCTTGCCGTCGACGGTGAGGACGACGCTCGTCCCCTGATGGTACGTGTAGTCGAGGACGATGGACCCGGTGACCGGCAGTGGCGCGGTGTCGAACAGGTCGTTGGACGAACCGTTGACCCCGTCGGAATAGGCGTAGTCGCTGCCGAACGTGCTGACGTACGAGAACGAGGCAATGGGGCCCGTCCGCCGCAGCGTGAAGAGCGTCCCTCCTGCGCCCCCGTAGGGGAGCCGGGCGGCGACGAGCACCGTCACGTCGTCTCCGTTGGCGGTGAGGTTCGACAGCGTGTTGTCGAGAAAGACGTCGGTGCTGAAGTAGTTCGACGCGGTGTTGCCGAACGAGAGGTAGGGCAACCCGCCGGCGGGCCCGGCCCCCGAAGCGTGGTAGGTGGGCTGACTCGCGAGCGTGTTCTGAGAGACGTTGTTGTTGTTGCCGGACTGATCTTCCCACTGGCTCACGAAGCCGTTCGTCTGCGTGACGCCCGCGTTCGCGTCCAACCAGAGAAGCAGCGTGCCGAAGGCCGGCGGCGTCGACGAGACCTCGGCCGAAGAACTGACCGGAGAGTCGCTCGACGAGCCGCACGCAGCTGCAATCGCGGCGAGGGCGAGAAGTGCCAGACCGGCGGCCCATGACGCGCGCGTGACCGTCCCCGAGCGGCGCAAGTCCATCTCAGAAGCCCCCGCCGTTGGTGATGGACCCTCCGCCGGGAATGACCGCGTTGCCGCCGAACCCGCCTTGGCTCACGGGAAGGTCCAGGTTGGCCGGTGTGACCGTGATGCCGCAGGTCCACCCGCTGGAACCCGTTCGATCGACGGCGCACGCCGTCGTGGGCCCGGCGTCCCCGTCGAGGAGCACCCCGAGGCCCGGCGCGTCGAGGTAGAGCCCCCCGGTCTGCAGGAACGTCGCCGTGGCCGTCGCCTCGTCGGAATACGTGAGGGTCGCGCTTCCTGCCACGAGGACCTCTCCTGCGCCCCATACGATGCCCGGGTCGCCTGCCCGCCCGACCTGGCTGTCGGCCCATACGGTGAACGCCGAGTCCGGGCCCAGGTACGCGTCGCCGATCGTCATCGAATAGATCCCGAATGAGCTCGGGTTGTTCGGAAACGAGGGTCCGACGATGAAGTCGCCGTCGACGAGGCCGCCCTGCATCACGAGGAAGCCATATCGACTCTGCCCGCCCCATATCGTGAAGGCGGGACCGGGCGTCGCGCCGAGGAAGATCTCGCCGAAGTCGACGTTGACGAAGCCTTCGGTGAGCCCCGTCGTCCCTCCCGGGTTCGTGATGACCTTGCCGATCGACGATTCGACGAAATTGACCCCGGCCCCGACGCTGAGCGATTGTGCGTATTGCTCTTCGGGGGCTTCGCCGATTGTCGGATCGACGAGCCTTAGCTGATAGATGTTGACGTTCGGGCTGCCGGACGCCGTCGCACCGTCGGCGACGGTGGGAGCCACCTCGTCGAGGTTGACGGTGACTGGCTGATAGACGACGACCGAATCGCCCGTCTGCCACGCGTCGTCCTCGGCAGGGAGAAGTGTTGGCAGATTCGCCGCGACGAGGCTCTGCGAAAGCAGCCAACCCTGACTACTGCTATCCGGGACGTAGACCCACGCGCGGCTGCCGCGGGTCGTGTCGACGACGAGGAGCCCCGGGGCTGCCCCGGCGGGCAGCGCGACGTCGAGGAGCTGGGCCGATGCGCGCTGCTTGGCCGCAATGACCGTGAGGTTCCCGGCGGCGATTTGCTGCGCGGGCCCCAGAGCGCCTTGCAGCGTCACCGTCGCTCCGTTCTCGATCCGCGGGGTGAAAACCACGGGATCCGCGCTGTTCCACTGCGAGCTCAGGAAGGTGATCGTCGTGTTCTGGCGAAGCCGCGGAGACGTCGTGCCGCCCCAGATCTGCACGACGCCACCGAACGAGAGGCAGGGCGAGGCCGCGGTGGTGCATGTGTTCTTGTCGCTCGCGGTGCCCGCGCCGTTCGCCGGGTCGATGAACCACGACGGCCGCGTCCACGCGATCGGCAATGGCGGGGTAACGCCGGCCGACGACGACGCGACTTGGTCGCCGGCGCTGCTGCAAGCGCAGGCGCTCGACAGCACAAAGCCACCCAGCACGCGAGCAACGCACCGCGCCAAGACACCATCTCCCCAGCCGAGCGATCTCCCATCGGGCCAAGACGATTCCGTCCGGTCCTAGCGAAGGCCGCCCAAGCTCCCCGCCCTCGCGTAGATCCGATTACCTTTGGCCTCATGACGCGTCAATCAACAAACATCAACGGGAACGAAAATTCTCCATCACAGAAACCGGAGTGACAATCACTTGAAGCCGGCGCCGGAGGATGAACGCAAGAGGCGGCTCGTCAGACGCCGGCCCAGTAAACCAACTTCTGTGAGGCCGCAATCACAAACTTTTCGAACTTGCCTCAGGCTCTATTTCGGGATGAACCCGAACATCGCCATCACCGTGCTGGACGTGGGGGCTCCGTCATCGCAGAGAGCCATCCTCGAGCTCGAAAAGCCGAGGGCAAGGCACCGGTTGCACTGGATCGCGCTCGCTCAGACCACGTCCGACGCGGCCGCCGAAGACCTGGTCGAGGACGCCCTGGTCCGCGTCCTCGTCACATGGCCTTCGTCCTGAGGCAGACCTGGGCTCAGAGAATGCGCCGAGCCAGCGTCCGCAGAGAGGTCCTGGACGGGGGCCTCCGGGTGAAGGAGCCGCCGGTGAAGACGGATTCGACGAGGGACTTCGATAGGAAGTGAAAGCGCCCGCGCCCGCGCCCGAGTGTGCGCCCGCGCCCGCGCCCGCGCCCGAGTGTGCGCCCGCGCCCGCGCCCGCGCCCGAGTGTGCGCCCGCGCCCGCGCCCGAGTGTGCGCCCGCGCCCGCGCCCGCGCCCGAGTGTGCGCCCGCGCCCGCGCCCGCGCCCGCGTGATGTCCATCCGCGGAGAAGCGCACACTGACTCGGGGGCTTCTCTCCTCGGGTGAGGCGATCGTGGCGCCGTGCTCGGACGAGTCAAGGCCGAGCCGCCGGCAGGAGCCGGCGGTGCTTCGCCGTTCCGGCTCGCAGCCTTGACTCGTCCTGCGCGCGGCGCGGTGGGGCGGTCGCCCTCGAGAGAAGAGGGTGAAGGAGAAAGACGATGTTGAGAATCTATACGACGGTGATCGAGATGATCGGGATGCTGGGGCCG
>Ga0302326_10005510_pt1 | contig 28834 bp, 26 predicted proteins | sample Palsa_T0_3_FD_202264 | JGI IMG/M metagenome (GOLD analysis project Ga0302326, IMG submission 202264) | Peat permafrost microbial communities from Stordalen Mire near Abisko, Sweden - Palsa_T0_3 | ecosystem: Environmental > Terrestrial > Soil > Palsa > Peat permafrost | place: Sweden: Abisko... | reverse complement strand
CCCGGCGGTGCCGGGCAGCACTTCTTCTTCGACGCCGGCAACGGCGACTGCGTCGCGTTCTTCTGGTTCGCCGACGCGCCGGACCGAGTGCCGGGCCTGTCGTCGCCGGCCGCCATCCCCGGTATCGGCGAGATCACCAGCGCGGTGAGCACCATGAACCACCTGGCGTTTCACGTGCCGGCCGAACAGTTCGACGCCTACCGGCAGCGACTGAAGGACAAGGGTGTGCGGGTGGGACCGGTGCTCAACCACGACGAGAGCGAGCGACAGGTCGCGGCCACACTGCATCCCGGTGTCTACGTGCGGTCGTTCTACTTCCAGGACCCTGATGGAATAACGCTTGAGTTCGCTTGCTGGATAAAGGAATTCACAGCGAACGACGCCCAGGCCGTGCCCAAGACGTCTGCCGATCGCCGCATTCCGGCCCCCCACTAGGGCATCAATCCCGATACAGGCTCGGGTTGCCCAACTCGTTGACAAGTGACGTGAGCTGGTCCACCAGCTGATCTGGTTTGAGCCGGACGTCGCCGGCCAGCCAGGCGCTGATCGTTTGCGCCACCCCGCCGACCACGAAATGTGCGGCGGCCGTGATCCGGTCGTTCTGCGGAACCTGCAGCGTGTTTCCGGCATGACGGCCGGACAGCATCGCGAACAGCGCGTTGGATTCGACCCGTTTCCGGGCCAGCACGGCGTTGGCCAACTGCACGCTGAACAACAGGCGCCCCACTCGCCGGTCGCCATCGATCGTGCGGACGATGTTGGTCATGCCCGCGCGGGTCTGCTCCTCCGGTGGTGCGGCGTCTACGGCGGCCTGAGTCGTAAAGGCCAGCTCGGCGATCACCGAGTCGAACACCGCACCAACGAATTCGTCTTTGTCGGCGAAGCTTTCGTAGAAGTAACGGGCCGCCACACCGGCCTGCCGGCAGACCCCGCGCACGGTCAATTCCGCGGCGTCGCCGCCGCCGAGCAGGTCGAGGCCGGCCTCTAGCAACCTGGCCCGACGGGTTGCCAGGCGGTCGGCGGCATCGACGCCTCCGTAGGGCCGTGCGTTGGTCGTCGGGGCAGAAGTCATGAAACCCATCTTGACACCGGTCCCCGCGGGCCTGCAATATCAGGAAACAAGCGTTCTCACAATTAGCGGGCAGGTGAGCGATGACGGTCAGCGAACCGATCAGGCATGTGGAGCGCGCGGTGGGCGAGCCACCGGTCGCCGGGCGTCGACCGCGGCGGACGCCGGAACTCGACGACACGTTGATGGGAATGGCCCTGCTACTGGGCCCGGCCAACGTGATCATGCAGCTGGCCAGGCCCGGTGTGGGGTACGGCGTGATGGAGAGCCGCGTCGAAAGCGGTCGCATCGACCTGCACCCGATCAAGCGGGCCCGCACCACGTTCACCTATCTCGCCGTCGCGATGGCGGGTACGGACACCCAGAAGGCGGCGTTTCGGCGAGCGGTGAACCGCGCGCACGCCCAGGTGTACTCCACTCCGGACAGCCCCGTGCGATACAACGCTTTCGACCCCGACCTGCAATTGTGGGTGGCCGCTTGCCTTTACAAGGGCGGGGTGGACTTCTATCGGATGTTCATCGGCGAGATGGACGATCGGGACGCCGATCGTCACTATCAAGAAGCGATAGTTCTCGGCTCCACGTTGCAGGTGCCGCCGGAGATGTGGCCGGCCGACCGGGCCGCGTTCGACCGTTACTGGAACAAGCAACTCGAGAAGGTCCATATCGACGACGCCGTCCGCAACTACCTGTACCCGATCGCCGTCGGACGGATTCAGGCTTTGCGGCTGCCCGAGTTTGTGCGCCGGCAGCCGGAAAAGCTCGGTCTGCTGCTCACCGCAGGGTTTCTGCCGCAACGCTTTCGGGACGAGATGCGCTTCACGTGGGATACCGCCACACAGCGGCGCTTCGACCGGCTGATCGCCGTGCTCCGCGCGGTGAACAACGCGATGCCGCGGTTTGTCCGGCGCTTCCCGTTCAACCTGCTGCTGCGGGATCTGGACCGACGGATCAAAGCCGGCCGCCCTTTGCTGTAACGGCCGAATACCCCCTACCGGGACGGGGTCTTGTTCTACGACACAACGTCGTATTGAATGCCGTCGTGGCTGGATCGGACGACGTAAGCGCGCTGTTGGGCGGGCGTAGGGTCGGTTGGCGTGCGTACTGACGACGATAACTGGGACATCACGACAACTGTCGGCGCGACTGCGTTACTTGTCGCCACTGCTCGAGCATTGGAGGCGCAGAAGTCCGATCCGTTGGCAGTCGATTCATACGCCGAGGTGTTCTGTCGTGCGGTTGGCGGCAACGCCGCCGATGTGTTGGACGGCAAGAACCCCGACCATCAACTCAAATCCCCCGACTGGGGGCAGCATTTCGTCAACTTCCAGGGCGCACGTACCAGATACTTCGACGACTACTTCCGGCGAGTCGCAGACGCCGGCGTACGGCAGGTGGTGATCTTGGCCGCCGGTCTGGACTCTCGCGCCTACCGGTTGTCCTGGCCCGATGCGACGACGATCTTCGAGCTGGACCGTCCGCAGGTTCTCGATTTCAAGCGCGAGGTGCTGAGCGAGCAGGGGGCCAAGCCCAACGCCGAACGCCGTGAGGTTGCCATCGACCTTCGCGAGGATTGGCCGCAGGCGTTGCGGGACAGTGGTTTCGACCCCGCTAAGCCGTCGGCGTGGATCGCCGAAGGCTTACTCATCTATCTGCCCGTCGCCGCGCGAGAGCAGCTGTTCACCGGGGTCGACGCGATGGCCGGTTCGGGAAGTCATGTCGCAGTGGAAGAAAGCGCGGCGCTGCCTGCCGAAGCGTTCGAGGCTGCCGTCGCGGGAGAGCGCGCAGCTCGGGCCGAAGGGGACCCCCGGTTGTTCTTCCAACTGATCTACAACGAGCAGCACGACCCGGCCCAGCAATGGTTCGACGAACACGGCTGGAGCGCGGTCGCGACGCCGCTGGCGGACTATCTCCGCGATGTGGGCCGCCCGGTGCCCGGACCTGATATCGAGGCCGGACCGATGATCGCCCGGAACACTTTGGTCAGGGCGGTCAAACAGTGAGCTCCCAATGGCGTACAGTTCTCCGCTAATGACAGTCATTTTCATTAAGCCACGGCGCGGCAACGCTGGGAGGCCCAAGAGTCTCGCCGCGCCCAAAAGACGTTCCGGAGCGGCCGTCAGGTGGACTGACCTGCAGCGCTTCAACTTTCGCAGCCGGGTGAGCGAGGGCACGCATCCAGCGAATACGTGCGTCTCGACACCTGGCTTATGCAATGCTAACTTCGCCCGAAGTTAGCTTAGGCAACACTACGTCTGAAGGGGAGACTGAGGCGTGGAAATCGCTGACACCAGCAGTGTCGCCACGCGGCCGACAACTGTCAGGGTGGACGATGACGCAACGAGTCGATTCGCGACGTGCTGCCGCGCGCTCGGGCTGACTATCTATGACCGCAAGCGCCCGGCAGACTTGGCCGCCGCCCGCTCCGGGTTCACCGGCTTGGTCCGCATCGCCCACGATCAGGCCGATGCATGGGTCGGGCTGGCCGCCGCCGGCGATCTGTCTCTGCCTGTGCTGGAGGCGATTTCACACAATGTAGCGACGGCAGGAGTACTGCAACGCCACGTGGAATTGGCGCCGGGCACCTTGGGATTCCAGTACGACACCGGTCTGTACCTGAAGTTTCGCGCCACCGAGCCCGATGATTTCCACCTTGCCTACGCCGCAGCGCTGGCCGGCGATGGGCGCTTTGCTGCCGCGCATCAACTGGTCAGCGATGTCACCCGGCGTCAAGCGAGCTCGCGGGAGGCCCGCTGGGTTACGTCGACCATCCACTACCGCGCCGGGCGCTGGTCTGACGTGGTCAAATTGCTGTCGCCGATTGTGAACGATCCTGGTCTCGACGAGCACTTCGCGCACGCCGTCAAGGTGGCCTTGGGTATTTCGTTGGCCCGGCTAGGCATGTTTGCTGCCGCGCTGTCCTACCTCGAGGAGCCAGACGGACCGGTTGCCGTTGCCGCTGTCGACGGGGCGTTGGCCAGGGCGCTGTCGCTGCGCGCCGATGGCGACGAGGACACCGCGCGCGAGGTGTTGCAGGACCTGTATGCCGCCAACCCGGAAAACGCTCAAGTCGAAGAGGCGCTGACGGATTCCAGCTTCGGGATCGTGCCCACCACCGCCGACCGCATCGCCGCGCGCATCGACCCCTGGGACCAGGCCACCGAGCCCAAGCCCGGCGATTTCGTCGACCCGGGCGCGCAAGAGCGCAAGGCGGTGCTGTTGTCCGAGGCCGAGCGTGAGCTCGACGAGTTCATCGGCCTGGAGAAGGTCAAAGATCAGGTCGCGCGGCTCAAGAGCGCGGTCGCTATGGAGCTGGTGCGTAAGGACCGCGGGCTGGAAGTGGCCCAGCGCACCCACCACCTGGTGTTCACCGGGCCTCCTGGAACCGGCAAGACCACCATCGCGCGTGTCGTCGCGAAAATCTATTGCGGCCTTGGCCTCTTGAAGAAAGAAAACATCAAAGAGGTCCACCGTGCCGATTTGATCGGACAGCACATCGGGGAGACCGAGGCCAAGACCAATGCGATCATCGACAGCGCCCTGGATGGTGTGCTGTTCCTCGACGAGGCCTACGCCCTGGTTGCCACCGGCGCCAAGAACGACTTCGGCCTGGTGGCCATCGACACCTTGTTGGCCCGGATGGAGAACGACCGTGATCGGTTGGTGGTCATCATCGCCGGTTACCGCGCCGACCTGGACCGGTTCCTGGACACCAACCAGGGTCTGCGATCACGGTTCACCCGCACCATCGACTTCCCGTCCTACCAGCCGGCCGAACTGATCGAGATCGCCAACTTCATGGCTACCCGACGCGACAGCGCGTTCGAACAGCCGGCGCTCAACGATCTGCAAGCACTCTTCGCCCACCTGGCCAGCACGACGAAGGCCGATTCGGCCGGCGTCGAACGCCGCGGCCTCGACATCGCGGGTAACGGTCGATTCGTCCGTAACGTCGTCGAAAAGTCGGAAGAGGAGCGGGAATTCCGGCTGGACCACTCTGAACACGCGCAAACCGGTGAATTCACCGACGAGGAGCTCATGACGATCACCGCCGCCGACCTCGCCAACACCGTGCCGCCGCTGCTGGAAGGCTTGCGGCTGGAGATGCCGGCATGACGAGCCCCGAGTCACCCGACGATCGGCGCTCCTTCGCCTCGCGCACACCGGTCAACGACAACCCTGAGAAGGTCGTCTACCGCCGCGGCTTCGTCACGCGCCATCAGGTGACCGGCTGGCGATTTGTCATGCGCCGCATCGCTTCTGGTGTTGCCCTGCATGACACGCGGATGCTCGTCGACCCGTTGCGCAGCCAGACCCGCGCGGTACTGATGGGCGTAGTCGTGCTGATCACCGCGCTGGTGGGCTGCTTTGTGTTCTCGCTGATTCGGCCGAACGGGTCAACGGCCAACAACCCGATCCTGGCCGACCGGTCCACCGCCGCGCTGTACGTGCGGGTGGGCGATCAACTGCATCCGGTGCTGAACCTGGCCTCGGCCCGGCTGATCGCCGGCAAGTCGGCGAACCCCGCCATGGTGAAAAGCACTGAGCTGGACAAGTTTCCGCTTGGCAACCTGATCGGCATCCCGGGCGCGCCCGAGCGGATGGTGCAGAACACCCGCAAGGACGCCGACTGGACGGTGTGCGATTCCGCCGCGGGTACGGCCGCCGGGGTCACGGTGATAGCCGGAGCTCCCGACAGCACCGGCGCCCGGGCTGCGGCGGTAGAAGCCGGCAAGGCGGTGTTGGTCAGCAACCCCACCAGTGCCTGGCTGCTGTGGGACGGCCGGCGCAGTCGGATCGATCTCGCCGACCACGCCGTGACCAGCGCACTGGGCCTGGGTACCGACATCCCTACGCCGCGGCCTATCGCCGGCGGCTTGTTCAATGCGATCCCCGAGTCTCCGCCGCTGGCCGCCCCTGTCATCCTCGACGCCGGCAGCCCCGCCAAGTTTCCGGTGCCCGCGCCAGTCGGCGCGGTCGTCGAATCCCATGGCCTGGAAAGCAATTCGGCTAACGGCCTGATCTATTACGCGGTGCTGCCCGACGGCCTGCAGCAGATCTCCCCGGTGTTGGCCGCCGTCCTGCGCAACGCCAACTCCTATGGCCTGGACCAGCCGCCGCGGCTGGGTGCCGACAAGATCGCCAAACTTCCGGTGTCGCGGCAGCTGGATACCAGCCGCTACCCAGAGCAGCGGATCAGCCTGCTCGACGCTGCGCACGATCCGGTCACCTGCGCGCACTGGAGTAAGTCGGCCGGTGCAAGCACGAATTCGCTGACGTTGCTGGCGGGTTCGGTGCTGCCGATTCCGGACGCGGTGCACACCGAGGATCTGGTTGGTGCTGGTGCCGGCGGTACCGCCAGCCGGGTCGCGATGGCACCCGGCACCGGTTATTTCGCCCAGACCGTCGGACAGAATTCGGCGTCACCGGCTGCCGGATCGCTGTTCTGGATCTCCGACACCGGCGTCCGTTACGGCATCGATAACGAAGCCGCGCAGGGCGGCGTCACGGGAAACGCGAAAACCGCTGAGGCTCTTGGGCTGAGTCAGCCGGCGATGCCGATTCCGTGGTCGATCCTGTCGTTGTACGCTCCCGGACCAACGCTGTCGCGAGCTGACGCGCTGCTCGCGCACGATGGTCTGGCCCCCGACTCGCGACCCGGTCGCACCTCAGCCGAAGGACCAACCCGATGAGCCGCTTGATTTTCGAGGCACGCCGCCGGCTGCCGTCACCGGTGACCCGTAAGGGCAGCATCAGTATCGAGGCGCCACCAGAACTGCCGCGGGTGATTCCGCCGTCGTTGCTGCGCCGCGCGCTGCCGGTGGTGATTGTGCTGTTGATCGTCGGGATGATCGTCGCGATGGTCGCCACCGGGATGCGACTCATCTCGCCGCAGACGCTGTTCTTCCCCTTTGTGCTGCTGCTGGCTGCCACCGCGTTTTTCCGTGGGGGCGATAACAAGTCGCGCACCGAGGAGGTCGACGCCGAGCGCGCCGACTACCTGCGCTACCTGTCGGTGGTTCGGGACAACATCCGGAGCCAGGCCGTCGCGCAGCGCGCCGCCGCCGAATGGTCGCACCCGGAACCCGCGGATCTGGCCGCCATACCCGGGTCACGACGGCAATGGGAACGCGATCCCCAGGACGGCGACTTCCTGGTTGTGCGTGCCGGTGTGCATTCGGCGACATTGGACACCGCGCTGCGGGTCAACGACGCCGCCGATGAGGTCGACCTGGAGCCGGTGTCGCACAGCGCATTACGCAGTCTGCTGGACACCCAGCGGACTGTTCGCGACGTGCCGGCCGGTCTCGATCTGGCCAAGCTTTCGCGCGTCACCGTGCTCGGCGACGCCGACGAGGTGCGTGCGGCGGTGCGGTCCTGGGTGGCTCAGGCGGTGACGTGGCACGACCCGACGGTTCTCGGCGTCGCGGTCGCTACGTCGGATCTCGAGTCGCCGGAGTGGTCATGGCTGAAGTGGTTGCCGCACGTGGACATCCCGGCGGAAGTTGACGGCGTCGGCCCGGCCCGCTACCTGTCCACCAAGCCAGACGAGCTGGTCGCGCTGCTTGGACCCGCGTTGTCCGACCGCCCGGCTTTCGCGGGCGGATCGGCTGATGTGTTGCGGCACTTGCTGATCATCGTCGACGACCCGGACTTCGATCTCAGGGCTTCGCCGCTGGCCCTCGGCCGGGTTGGAGTCACCGTCATCCACCGATCGACTACCACACCGCACCGGGAACAGTATTCCGATCCTGAGCGGCCGATCCTGCGAATCGCCGACGGCGCGATCGACCGTTGGCAAACCGGCGGCTGGCAGCGCTACATCGACACCGCCGACCAACTCGGCGTCGACGACACCATTCACCTCGCGCGCCGACTGTCCCGGTGGGACTCCAACCCGACGCACAGTGGCCTGCAGTCGACGGCCACCCGGGGCGCCACATTCACGACGCTGCTGGGGATTCCGGACGCGTCGCGGCTTGATGTCCCGACGATGTGGGCACGGCGGCACCGCGACGATGAGTTGCGGGTTCCGATCGGTGTCACGGCCACTGGTGAGCCACTGATCTTCGACCTCAAAGATGAAGCCGAAGGCGGCATGGGTCCGCACGGCTTGATGATCGGTATGACCGGTTCTGGCAAGTCCCAGACGCTGATGTCGATTCTGTTGTCGCTGTTGACGACTCACTCTGCCGATCGGCTGATCGTCATCTACGCGGACTTCAAGGGTGAGGCCGGCGCGGACATCTTCCGGAACTTCCCTCAGGTCGTCGCGGTGATCTCGAACATGGCCGAGAAGAAGTCGCTGGCCGACCGGTTCGCCGACACGCTGCGCGGCGAGGTCGCGCGCCGGGAGATGATGCTGCGCGAGGCCGGTCGCAAGGTGCAGGGCAGCGCGTTCAACTCGGTGACCGAATACGAGAACGCGATCGCCGCCGGACATGATCTGCCATCGATCCCGACGCTGTTCGTCGTCGCCGACGAATTCACGTTGATGCTGGCCGACCACCCCGAGTACGCGGAGCTGTTCGACTACGTCGCCCGCAAGGGCCGGTCGTTCCGGATCCACATCCTTTTCGCTTCACAGACATTGGATGTGGGCAAGATCAAGGACATCGACAAGAACACTTCGTACCGGATCGGTCTGAAGGTGGCCAGCCCCTCGGTGTCGCGGTCGATCATCGGTGTGGAGGACGCGTACCACATTGAGTCGGGCAAGGAGCACAAAGGCCTTGGGTTCCTGGTGCCCGCGCCCGGCGCCGCTCCGATTCGATTCCGCAGCACCTACGTCGACGGCATCTACGATCCGCCCCAGGCGCCGAAAATGCTTGTGGTGCATTCGGTTCCCGAGCCAAAGCTGTTCACGGCTGGTCGGGTGGAACCCGACCAGACCACGGTGATCGCCAAGAACGGGCACGACGAGCCGGTCGCGCCGTCACGCAAGTTGATCGCGACCATTGGCGACCAACTCGCGCGGTTCGGCCCCCGCGCGCCCGAACTCTGGCTGCCGCCGCTCGACGAGGTGATCCCATTGAGCGCAGCGCTCGCCCGTGCGGCGGTGCCGCGCGGTGAGTGGCGTTGGCCACTGGGCGAGATCGACAGGCCGTTCCAGATGCGCCGCGATCCGTTGGTCTTCGACGCGCGGTCGTCGGCCGGCAACCTGTTGATTCACGGCGGCGCGAAGTCCGGAAAATCGACCGCCCTGCAGGCATTTATCTTGTCAGCGGCGAGCCTGCACTCGCCGCGCGAGGTGAGCTTCTACTGCCTGGACTACGGCGGCGGGCAGCTGCGCGCGCTGGAGGACTTGGCGCATGTCGGCAGCGTCGCGTCGTCGCTGGAACCCGAGCGCATCCGTCGCACCTTCGGCGAGCTCGAGCAACTGCTGCGGTCACGACAGGAGCGAGAAGTGTTCCGGGACAAGCAAGGCCCGGATGACGGACTGGGCCAGGTATTCCTGGTCATCGACAACCTGTACGCCTTCAGCCGGGACAACACCGACCAGTTCAACACCCGGAACCCGTTGCTGAGCAAGGTGACCGAGCTGGTGAACGTCGGATTGGCCTACGGCATTCACGTCGTCGCCACCACACCCAGCTGGCTCGAGGTGCCGCTGGCGATGCGGGACGGTCTCGGGATGCGGCTGGAGCTCAAGTTGCACGACGCGCGCGACAGCAATGTCCGGATGGTCGGCGCACTGCATCGTCCGGCCGAGGGTGTGCCCGCCGACCAGCCGGGTCGTGGTCTGACCATGGCCGCCGAGCACTTCTTGTTCGCGGCGCCGCAGCTGGACCAGATTGCCGTCATCAACGACCGTCACGCCGGAATCACCGCCCCGCCGGTGCGCCTGCTGCCCACGAACCTGGAGCCGGCCGCGCTCGAACCTGTGTACGGCGGCAGCGACCGGATCGTGATCGGCCAGCGCGAAGAAGACTTGGCCGCAGTCCAACTCGACTTCGCACAGAACCCGCTGCTGATGGTGCTGGGTGACACCAGGACCGGTAAGACGACACTGTTACGCCACATCATCCGCACCATCCGGGACAACTCGACACCGGACCGTGTCGCGTTCACCGTGCTGGATCGACGGCTGCATCTTGTCGACGAGCCGCTGTTCCCCGACAACGAGTACACCGCCAATATCGACCGGGTGACCCCGGCGATGCTCGGGCTGTCGGCGCTCATCGAAAAGCGCCGGCCGCCGGCCGGTCTCACCGCTTCGCAGCTGACCGGCTGGTCATTCGAGGGCCACACCCACTACCTGATCATCGACGACGTCGACCAGATACCGGACACTCCGGCAATGACGGGGCCCTATGTGGGACAGCGGCCTTGGACTCCGCTGATCGGATTACTTTCGCAGGCAGGCGATTTGGGACTGCGGGTCATCGTCACGGCGCGCGCAACCGGCGCGGCGCACGCGCTGATGACCAGCCCGTTGTTGCGCCGGTTCAACGACCTGCAAGCGACCACGCTGATGCTGTCGGGCAACCCGATCGATGGCGGCAAGATTCGCGGTCAGCGATTCGACCGGCTGCCGCCCGGTCGCGCAATTCTGCTCACCGACAGCGATATCCCGACGTACCTGCAGTTAGTCAATCCGCTTGTCGAGGAGAGTGTGGCCGCTGATGGCCGGTGATATTCATCGAAAGGAGTATGTGTCATGACACTGCGAGTTGTTCCGGAAGGTCTGGCCTCGGCCAGCGCCGCGGTTGAATCGATCACCGCCCGGTTGGCTGCCGCGCATGCGGGTGCGGCACCGGCGATCACGGCCGTGGTTCCGTCCGCGGCTGACCCGGTCTCACTGCAGACGGCGGCCGGCTTCAGCGCCCAGGGCAGCGAGCACGCTGCGGTGGCGGCTGAAGGTGTGGAAGAGCTCGGCCGCGCCGGAGTCGGTGTCGGTGAGTCTGGCGTGAGTTACGCGGCCGGTGACGCGGCTGCCGCGGCGACATACTTGGCCGGCCACTGACAATGACCGCGCCGGTGTGGATGGCTTCGCCGCCGGAGGTGCATTCAGTGCTCCTCAGCAGCGGTCCTGGACCCGGGTCGCTTTTGGCGGCCGCTGGGGCGTGGACCTCGCTGAGCACTGAATATGCCTCGGCAGCAAGCGAACTCACCTCACTACTGGGCACGGTACAGGCAGGCGCATGGGAAGGTCCGAGCGCTGAGGAATACGTGAGCGCACACGTGCCGTACCTGGCGTGGCTGACAGAGGCCAGCGCGAACAGCGCGGGCGCGGCGGCTCAGCACGAGGTCGCCGCGGCCGCCTACACCGCCGCGCTGGCTGCGATGCCGACCATTCCGGAGCTGGCCACCAACCACGTCATCCACGGCGTGCTGATCGCGACGAACTTCTTCGGTATCAACACGATTCCGATCGCCCTCAACGAAGCCGACTATGCCCGGATGTGGATCCAGGCGGCCACCACGATGGCGACCTACCAGGGGGTGTCCGGGTCGGCGTTGGCGTCGTCGCCGCGCACCGCAGCGGCGCCGCCGGTGCTCAAGACCAACAACGCGGCGGCGGCCGCTGCCGACCCGCCGTCGTCGGGAAACTTTCTGACCGACATTTTCAACCAGCTGGTGCAGCTCATTCAGAACCCGAGCGCGACGCTCAGCTCGATCCTCGCCAACCCGAGCCAGTGGTTCCCCCTGTTGTTCTTCATCGCGTACGAGGCATTTTTCATCCCGTTCGGAACGACCTTTTGGTCGGTCCTGCTCAGTTCCCCGGCCTTTCTTCCGCTTATCCTCGGTCTGGCTCTTTACGCCGCATCGACATTGGCGGCGCCGGCCGATGTACCCGCAGTGGTCGGGGCGGCCGGCACCTCGGCCGGACAAAATTCGGGGATGCCTGCGGCCAGCTTGGCTTCGACCGGTGCCACCGCGGCAACGGCCGCCGGGTCGACGCCCACGACCGGCGCCGCCGCCGGTGCCCCAGCGGCCACGCCCGCTACCGCCGGCTTCGGTTACATGGTGGGCGGCATCGATCCCGACGACGGTCCCGGGCCGACGTTGATCGACCGCGATGAGAGCAAGGCGCCGGCGAGTTCGATTCCGGTAGCGGCCGCGGCGGCTGCGGCCAGTCGAGGCAAGACGCGGGTGCGGCGGCGGCGACGGTCTGAAGTGCACGACCACGCCGATGAATTCGCGGACATGAACGTCGAGGTCGACCCGGACTGGAGCACGCAGACCGACCGGGAACTAGTCGCGTCGACGGTCGGATCGGATCGTGGTGCCGGTCCGCTTGGGTTCGCCGGCACGGTTGACAAGGACACCGCCGCAGCGGCGGCTGGGTTAGCCACGTTGAGCAGTAACGGATTTGGCAATGGGCCAACCATGCCGATGCTGCCCAACACGTGGTCGCCGGAGGGGGAGGGGGGCCACGGCTGAATGTGCTTGTGTGGCAACGATAATCACTTGACGAAAGGATTTTCGGGATGAGTCTTCTAGATGCACATATTCCGCAGTTGGTGGCATCGCAGTCGGCGTTTGGCGCCAAGGCGGGGTTGATGCGCTCGACGATCGGTCAGGCCGAGCAGGAAGCGATGTCGTCGCAGGCGTTTTTCGCCGGCGATGGTGCGGCGGCGTTTCAGGCGGCACATGCCCGGTTTGTGGCGGCGGCGGCCAAGGTGAATTCGCTGCTGGATATCGCCCAAGCCAACCTCGGCGATGCCGCGGGCACCTATGTGGCCGCTGACAGCGCCGCGGCGAGCAGCTACCCGGGCTTCTGAGCCAACCGAGTTGTAAGCGAAAGGTTTTGTGATGTCGCAGATCATGTACAACTACCCGGCGATGATGGCGCACGCCGCTGATATGGCCGGTTATGCCGGCACGTTGCAGAGCTTGGGCGCCGATATCTCCGCGGAGCAGGCCGCGTTGCAGGCGGGTTGGCAGGGTGACACCGGGATGAGCTACCAGGCGTGGCAGGCGCAGTGGAACCAGGCGATGGAGCAGTTGGTGTTGTCCTACCGCGCGATGGCGGGCACGCATGAGAACAACACCACCTCGATGCTGGCCCGAGACTCAGCCGAAGGCGCCAAATGGGGCGGCTAGCCCCGTCGACGGCATTGCTTGTGGGGCGGTCGCACATCCTGGCGGGTAGGTCCGCAACGTAGATGACCACCAAGCCGAACGCCGTCGAGCTCACCGCCGACCAGGCGTGGTTCATCGCTGAAACCGTGGGGGCGGGAACATTCCCATGGGTTTTGGCGATCACCACGCCTTACGATGATGCCGCCGAACGGGGTGCGTTCCTCGCAACCCAGAACGCCGAACTGACCCGCATGGGAATGGTGTCGGCCGCTGGCGTTGTCAATGCGGCGGTGGCCGACTGGGTCCGGGTGGTGTGCTTCCCGGAGCGGTGGCTGGACCTGCGTTACGTAGGTTCGGTTGCCGCCGGCGGGGGCGACGATCTCCTACGCGGGATCATTGCGCGTCGCGGCGGGAAAACCGTTGTGGCGCTGCGCAATGCACAGCTGGTGACGTTGACGGCGATGGACATTCACGACGCACGCGCCCTGGTGCCGATACTCAGTGTCGGCCTGGCGCAGCGCCCGCCCGCACGGTTCGACGAATTCAGCCTGCCCGCTCAGGTTGGCGCGCGGGCCGACGAGCGGCTGCGCAACGGCACGGCACTCACCGAAGTCCTTGATTACCTGGGTATTCCGCGTTCGGCGCGTCCAGTGGTGGAGTCGGTGTTCACCGGACCGCGCAGCTACGTCGAGATCGTCGCCGGCTGCCACCGCGATGGACAGCACGCCAGCACCGAGGTGGGAATGAGCATCGTCGACACCGCCGCGGGCCGGGTGCTGGTCAGCCCGTCTCGTGCCTTCGATGGCGAGTGGATTTCGACCTTCAGCCCCGGAACGCCGTTTGCCATCGGTGTCGCGGTCGAACAGCTCACCGGCCAGTTACCCGACGGCCACTGGTTCGAGGGCAACAGGCTCTCCAGAGATTTCAGTACGCGGGCCAACCCACAATCCGTCTGATCCATCGCCAGAACGTCCCCTATTCACGAAGAGAAAGAGAAAGCAATGTTTCGCAGAAGCCTGAGGAGTCAGTGATGTCGAGCGCTGTGATGCCCATCGTGCGGGTAGCGATCCTCGCGGACAGTCGGCTGACCGAAATAGCGCTGCCCGCGGACTTGCCGCTGCGCGAAATCCTGCCGGCCGTCGAGCGTTTGGTGGTGCCCGCCGTTGCGGATGATGCGACAGCCAACGGCGGCGCCTCCAGCGAACCGACCACTCCCACTCGCCTGAGCCTCGCCCCAATCGGCGGTGCGCCGTTCAGCCTGGACGCCAGCTTGGGGACAGTCGGTGTCGTCGATGGTGACCTGTTGGCGCTGCAGCCCATTCCCGTCGGGCCGGCCGCACCGGGCATCGTGGAAGACATCGCCGACGCGGCGGTGATCTTCTCGACATCCCGGTTGAAGCCGTGGGGCACCGCGCACATCCAGCGCGGCGCGGTCGCCGGCCTCGCGGGATTGGTCTGGACTGCGACGGGTCTGGGCGTTGTCCACCGGTTCGCCACCGGCTCCGTTGTCGGGTCATTCGTGGTCGGCGCGATAGCTTTGCTGACCGTGCTGGCGGGTCTGGCCACGCGGCCACCGCGTGCCGGTGCGGCGATCTCCGCCGCCGCATTGGTGCCGATCGCCGCGGCCTTGGCGCTGGCGGTACCGGGCAGCTTCGGCACGGCACAGGTGACGCTGGCCGCCGCCGGTGTAACCGCCTGGTCGCTGATCAGCCTGATCCTGCCACGCCGCGAAAGTAGCGGCACCATCGGCTTTTTCACCGCAACTGCGGTGCTGGGCGGAGGCGTGTTGCTGGCTGCCGGTGCGAGCTTGCTGTGGCAGCTACCGTTGGTGACGCTGGGCGCCGGTCTGCTGGTCGTGGCGCTGCTGGTCACCATCGAAGCCCCGCAATTGTCCGCGCTGTGGGCACGATTCCCGCTGCCGGTCATTCCGGCCCCCGGGGACCCCACCCCATCGGCGCCGTCGTCGCGGGTGCTCGAGGACTTGCCGCGACGGGTTCGGATCAGCGACGCGCACCAGACCGGATTCATCGCCGGCGCCGTACTGCTCAGTGTGATCGGGTCCGTGGCGATCGCGTGGCGTCCGGAAACGTTGTCCGCATGGGGCTGGTACGTGGTGGCCGCGACAGCGGCCGCGGCAGCGCTGCGGGCGAGGGTGTGGGACTCGGCCGCATGCAAAGCATGGCTGCTGGCCCAGCCCTTCCTGGTGACTGTGTCACTGGTCGTGCTCTACACGGCCACAGCCCAGTACCGGACCGCGTTGGTGATCGCGATTGTCCTCGCAGCGCTGGTGTCGACCTGGGTCGTCGTCGCGCTCAGCCCGACCATCGCATCTCCGGATACGTACTCGCTGCCTCTGCGTCGCCTGGTGGGTTTCGTCGCGTCGGGCATCGACGCGTCGCTGATTCCGGTGATTGCCTACCTGGTGGGACTGTTCACTTGGGTGCTCAATCGATGATCTCTGCTCGCACTCGGCGATTCGGTTGTCTCGCAGCGGTTGTGGTTGCCACGCTGTGGGCCTGCCCGCCCGCGTTGGCGATCGATCGCCCACAGGTCGACGCGGGCGCGACGCCGCCAAACGGGGCACCCGGGCCGGTGCAGCCGATGGAGAAGAACGGCGAGTGCACCGCTACCGGCGTCATCCCGGGTACTGACTTCAAGGAGGCCTCACCAAGCCAGCAGATGCTGGATCCCTCTGCGGCGTGGCGGTTTTCCCGTGGCGATGGGCAGCTGGTGGCGGTTCTGGACACCGGCGTGCGGCCGGGGCCGCGGCTACCCGGCGTGCAGCCCGGCGGCGACTATCTCGAATCGACCGATGGCCTCACCGACTGTGACGGGCGCGGTACAGCGGTTGCGGGCCTGATCGCCGGCCAGCCCAGCGATGACGGCTTCGCGGGCATCGCACCAGGGGCGCGGTTGGTGTCGTTGCGCGTGACGTCGGGCAAGTTCTCGGCGCGCAGTGCCGGAGGCGACCCCGCCACAGCGCGAGCGATCGTCGACGTGACGGCCTTGGGCCGGGCGATCGTGCATGCCGCCGACCTCGGCGCACGGGTGATCACGGTCGCGGGGATCACCTGTCTGCCCGCCAACCGCAACGTCGACCAGGGCGCACTCGGCGCGGCCATCCGATACGCGGCTGTCGACAAGGACGCCGTGATCGTCGCCGCCGCCGGTAACAGCGGTGCCGCGGGTTCGGCCAGCGGCGCGGCGTGTGAATCCAACCCGCTCACCGACTTAGGCCGTCCGGACGATCCCCGCAACTGGGCGGGTGTCACCTCGGTCTCGGTGCCGTCCTGGTGGCAGCCGTACGTGCTGTCGGTGGGCTCGCTGACTCCGGGCGATCAGCCGTCAAAGTTCACGATGGCCGGCCCCTGGGTGGGCATCGCCGCGCCTGGCGAGGGCATCGTGTCGGTGAGCAATCGCGACGACGGCGGGTTGGCCAATGGTGTGCCGGACCAGCATCAGCAGTTGTCGCCGTTGATTGGCACCAGCTATGCGGCCGGATACGTAGCCGGTGTCGCTGCGCTGGTGCGCAGCAAGTACCCGGAATTGAATGCGACGGATGTGATCCGCCGCATCACCGCGACCGCACACAACGGGGCCCGCGCGCCGTCCAACGTGGTCGGCGTGGGCGCCGTGGACCCCGTCGCGGCTCTGACCTGGCAGCTTCCCGCCGCCACCCACGACGACAAGTCGCCGGTGAAACATGTTGCGGCGCCGCCCGAACCAGCACCAAAGAGCCCGTTGCCCCGGATCGTCGCATTCGGTGGGACGGCTGCACTTCTACTGGCCGTCGTGGCCGCTGCCGCGATCGCCGCACGCCGAGGAAAGGAAGCCGCACTGTGAGCGCGCACCGATCAATCTCGCCACCCACCGGACGGATTACGTTGGTGCTGTTCGCCGTTGTGGCCGGCGCCGTCGCTTTCCCGTGGCACTCGGTACGCGAGCGCTGGCTGCTCGGCATCGCGATCGTCGTGGTGATCGTGCTGCTGGCCAGGTGGCATGGGTTGCCCGTCACCACGATCTTGCGACGCCGGCTCGCGATACTGCGGCCCAACCCGGGTGTACGACGGGCCGACGAGTCCGTTAGCGACGTGCGGACGACGGCGCTGCTACGGGTGACGCCGCCATTGTCCGATGCCGACGCGCTGCCGCTCTCACTGATCGCCGGTTACGCCGAGCGTTACGGTCTGCGTGCCGAAGCCATCCGGGTTACCAGCCGCGACAGCACATCCGAGGTCGGCACGCGGGAGCGGGAAACCTGGATCGGCGTGACTTTGTCTGCCGCGGACAATCTCGCTGCGCTACAAGCTCGTTCGGTGCGTATTCCGTTGCATGAGACCGCCGAGGTCGCTGCGCGTCGGCTCGCTGACCATCTCCGCGAGAGCGGGTGGACGGCTGCCCTTGCTACCCCCGATGACGTTCCGGCGCCCTATTCGAAATCCGGCCGCGAGACGTGGTCCGGCGTTTGCCAGGGAAGCACCGATTACGTTGCCGCGTATGGGGTCAGGGTCGACACCGCGCTGCCGAACACGCTCGCGGCGATCTGGTCGTACCCGGTCCGCGAAGTGTGGACGGCGGCTGAGATTACCGGCGCCCGTGATAACCAGACGCTGGCGGTCGCGTGCGCATTCCGGACCGATGCCAGCCCCGCCGCGAACGGGCCACTGCCCGGGCTGATTTCGAAGTCCGGTATCCAGCGCGCGGCGCTGACGGCGTTGGACCCGCTGGCGACCCAGCGTCTCGATGACCATGTGGCACTGCCCGAGTCGCTGCTACTCGAGCGGCTGCAGTGGGCCAGTACCGCACAATCGCAGCCGGTCGTACCGCACCCAGCGGCCAAATAAGGCGGCCGTTAGTTCTTCTTCAGCTCCTCGGCGAGCATGACGATGATGCCGCTGGGGCCGCGGACGTACGTGACCTTGTAAACGTCCTGATAGGTCGCCACGCCGCGAAGCGGACGGCAGCCGTGCCTGGCTCAAGGGCGTTGTCGATGTCGTCGACTGAGAAGGCAACGCGGTGCATGCCAATCTCGTTGGGCCTAGTGGGCTTCGACTCGATCGATTTGGGGTGGATGTACTCGAAGAGCTCAAGGCGACCGTGACCGTCTGGCGTCTGGCGTCTGGAGCATCGCAATGTTCGCGTGGTTGCCATCAAGGCCGACGTCAGTGTCGGTCCATTCGCCACTGACCGTCTCACGGCCTAATGACCGTGAGACCGAGGTCGGTGAAAAAGGCGATGGTTGCTTCGAGGTCGCGAACGGCGATACCGACGTTCTCGAGTTTGATGACCATGCGTTGCATGCTACCGAGACTGGCCGATTAGCCAGCACGCTCAACTTTTGTCAGAGACGTCCTAGGGCCGGGCGGTCGGAAAGAAGAGGGCCGCGGCGTTCTGGTACAGCACGCCGCGCAGCCACGCGTCGTCGATGCCCGACACCCGGGTGATCGAGCGCATCGCATCGGCGTAGCTGTAAGGAATGTTGGGGAAGTCGCTGCCGAACAGGATGCGATCACCCAAGTCCCGCAGCCGAGGCAACTGCGACGGCGGGAAGGGCATGAGTTCGTCGACGAACGGTGTGAATGCCATGGTGGTATCGAGCCTCACGTCGGCCGAGCTTTCGCAGATGTCGAGGAAGTCCGCGTACTCCGGCATTCCCATGTGCGCGATGACCAGTCGCAGCCGCGGATAGCGTTGCAACAGAAGCCGAATCGGCTCAGGGCCGGTGTGCTCGCCGGGCGCCGGCCCGGACCCGCAGTGGATCACAACGGGCACCCGGGCATCTTCGATGGCTCCCCAGACCCGATCCAGCATCGGGTCGTTAGGCTCGTATCGGCCAACCTGAATGTGCGCCTTGAAGACCTGCGTTCCGTTATTGATCGCGCTCTCGACGTAGTCTGCGGCGTCCGGTTCGGGATAAAACGTGGCGGTCGCAAGACAATCCGGCGTCGAATTGGCGAATTGAACTGCCCATTGGTTCAGCCAAGCCGCCATCTGCGGTTTGTGGGGATAGACCAGCGCGGTGAAGCCACGCACGCCGAGTTGCCGCAGCATCTGCACGCGTTCGGACTCAGCTATCCGATAGTTGATCGGCCATTCACGGCCCACCAGCGGGCCCGCGGAATCGAAGTACTGCCACACCTTCTCCATCACCGATTTCGGCATGAAGTGGGTGTGCACATCGATCACCCCTGGCAAGCCGAGCGCGGACCAGATCTGCCGTACCTCGTCGGCCTCGTCGTCGGCCATGGTTCATCCTCGACTCGTCGGGCAAGCAGCGGGTTATACCGTCTATATCAGTCGTCGCGCAGTCCGTTGAACTGGAGGGTCAATATGTGGGATCCGGATGTTTACCTGACCTTTGCCGATCATCGCGGTCGTCCGTTCGCCGATCTGCTGTCGCGGGTAGGAGCGCCGAGCCCGCGTCGGGTGGTCGATCTGGGTTGCGGTGCGGGGAACCTCACCGGTCAGCTGGCTCGACGGTGGCCGGAGGCGGCCATCGAGGCGTTGGACAGCTCGCCGGAGATGGTCGCCGCTGCCCGGGACCGCGGCGTGGACGCTTCCGTCGGCGACCTGAGAACTTGGGTCCCGCAGCCTGATACCGACGTCGTGGTCAGCAACGCCGCGATGCATTGGGTGCCCGAACACGGCGAGCTGCTTGTTCAATGGGCGGGTCAACTGGGCGCCGGGTCGTGGATTGCGGTTCAGATGCCGGGCAACTTCGATAGTCCGTCACACGCTGCAGTGCGGGCGGTAGCTCGGCGAAAACCGTTCGCGAAGCTTCTGCGCGACATCCCGTTTCGGGTGGGGGCCGTGGTTAACACGCCGGCTCATTATGCCGAGCTGCTGATCGATGCCGGGTGCACCGTGGATGCCTGGGAAACCACCTACATCCATCAGCTCACCGGCGAGCATCCGGTGCTGGACTGGATCAGCGGCACCGCATTACTGCCGGTTAGCGAACAGCTCAATGAGCAGGAATACCAACGGTTTCGCGAGGAGCTTACTCCGGTGCTCGCCGAAGCCTATCCAGCCCGGCCGGACGGGACCACGTTCTTCCCGTTCCGGCGGGTGTTCTTCGTCGCTCAGGTCGGCGACTGAAGCACCGGGGCCGGCCGAGGGTTACTGCTCTGCGTGATGGATTTCGACGTCGATCCCGCGGTCGACGGCGATCGCCGAGCGACTAGTGACCTTCTGGTGGATCTGCAGATACGTCTCGGTGTAGCGGGCGGCAATGCGGGTGCCGGCAAAATCCGACGGTATGACATCACCGGTCTTCTGTCGCCAATCATGAAGGCGGACAGCAAGGTCAGCGGCGATCTGGTCGGCCCTATCGTTGGCGTCGCCGGTCAATAGGTTGTTGGTCTCAGTGGGGTCGACGCGCAGATCGTAGAGTTCGCGCTCCGGCCGCGGGGAGGTCACCAGCGGTGCGACGGCGTGGCCGGATGGGCTTTCCTCGATATCCCATGGCAGATCCAGTAATGGCCGGCGGGCGTAGTTTTCGATGTAGCTGAAGTCTTTCGTCCGGATCGCTCGGATCGGATCGAACGAGTCGTGGTACGTCTTGGTGGTGTAGACGTGGTCACGCACCGGCTCGGCGGTATCCGGTGCAATCAAGGCCTGCGCATGGGAGATGCCTTCGATGTCAGATACCCCCGCCACGCCGAGCAGTTCCAGCAGTGTCGGCAGCAGATCCACCCCGCTGAACAGATCGTCGTAAACCTTGGGCGCCAACCCCATTCGGGTTGGAGGACGCGCAATCATGGCGATTCCCGTTCCCGCCTCGTAAAGCGTGGATTTCGCACGCGGGAAAGCAGCGCCGTGGTCGGTGAGGAACACCACCCACGTGCTGGCGTCCAGGCCGGTGTCCGCGAGCGTATCGAGTATTCGGCCCACCGCGGCGTCGGCAGTCGTGATCGATCCGTAGAACTCGGCTAGATCTTGGCGCACCTCAACGGTATTGGGCAGATAGTCGGGTGTATCGACGGCGGCGGCGTCGGCGGCTTCGTAGCGATCTGCTGGATAGGGGCGATGCGTTTCGAAGAAGCCGGCGGTCAGCAGGAACGGTTGGCTGGTGTCATGGTCTAGCAGCCATTGCTGCGCCTGTTCGACGACGTACTCGCAGTAGGAGTTGGACACGTCGAATTCGTCGAAGCCCAGCCGCGATGGGTGCGATGTCTCGTGTTGCATGCCGAAAAGGGCGGTATACCAGCCAGATTCGGAGAGGATCTGAGGCAGCGTACGGACGCCCGGGCGGTACTCCCAACCGTGGTGGGCGAGCCCGACCAAACCGTTGCTCTGCGGGTAGCGGCCGGTGAACAGCGATCCCCGCGACGGCGAGCACAGCGGTGCGGTGGCGTGCGCTCTGGTGAACAAGATTCCCTCGGCGGCCAACTGGTCCAGCCACGGGCTCGACACGTCGGCGTGACCGTACACCCCGAGATATCGGCCCAGATCGTGCCAATGCACGAACAGCACATTGTCGCGCCGCGGGTGTGTCGCGTCTTGGTTTGCGTCTGCGCCGCCGATCGCCGCCACCTCCTGAGCTTGGGGGACCCCATCGACGTTATCGGCTGCGACGCGTCGGCGCGCCTACCGGGGCGCGTCCGGCCAGGTCAGCAGTCAGCAACTCACCAGTGTTGCGGTGGCCCCGGCGGGCGCTGCTGCGGTGGCGGCGGTGGACCGGGCGGCCATTGCCCACCGTGCGGAAACCCGGCTGGCCGATGAACATCGGTCAATCTCGGCGGCAACCCCAAGACCAACCGGAACGCCGGGACGAACATCAGCCCTCCGATCACCGCGATCACCAGGCCCGCGATCAAGTCGTAGGTGACCCGGCTGGTGGCGCCGTAACGAGCCTCGCAACCGATCGACAACATCAGCATGACGATCCCGCCGCCGAGGATCAGGAAATGGCCCATCGGCCTCTTGACGAAGAGCAGCACCGCGCCGGCCGCCACCGCGAGGCACGCCGCGATGATCAAAAACAGACAAACGACGAGGGCCATCGGAACAGTCGGAACCATGTTCTTGATCTGTTGGCGGCACATGCTCGAGTACTCGCCGCCGAACCGATTACACACATCCGCTGCGCGGCTGACGGCGCTGTTCAGGTTGATCCACAGGGTCAGCGTGAGGATGGCGCCGAGCAACCCCATTAACCCGATGGCCGCAAGGCTGACCCAGCTGATGGTCTGCTGCGAAGTCGGCGCGGGAGCGGCTGCGCCGTAACCACCCCACGGTGGGCTGTAGCCGGGCTGTTGGCCGTACCCGGCCGCCGGTGGAAATCCGGATCCAGGCGGCGGCCCGTACCCGGGCGGAGGCGGTGGCTGACCGTAGCTCTCAGGGCCCGGTTGGCCGCCGAAGCCAGGCCCGGCGTGCTCCCGGGGATCGTCTGGTGGGGGTCCCCACTGTGGGGGGAGACCTGGCGGAGGTGGCTGCACTCCGGCATCGTAACCGCCGCTGCACCCGGGGGCCGCGATGCAGCACTGCAGGCTCGGAGTCCGGCGACGCTCAGGTCGCCGCTTGGGGCGGTTGTCCCCAGCCGTTCTCCGAGACGAATTCGGCGAGGGGACGCCCAAGCGCCCAGCCATCCAACTCCAGTGCGGGCCGGTCGGGAAAGTCCGGCACCGGACCAAGACAGAGAATCGCCACCGGCTCGGCATCGGCGGGCATCGACAGCAGCGACGCCAGCTTCGGCGGATCGAACAGCGATACCCATCCCATCCCGAGGCCTTCGGATCGTGCTGCCAGCCAGAGATTTTGGATTGCGCAAGAGACCGATGCCAGATCCATCTGAGGCATGGTGCGTCGGCCGAACACGTAGCTGTCCCTGCCATCGGACAGTGCGACCACAAGGAGTTCAGCGCAATCATGGATGCCTTCGACCTTCAGCGCCAGAAATTCCTGCGCCCGTGGGCCCAGGGCATGCGCGGTCTGTAAACGCTCCTCGTCGACCAGGGAGTGAATGCGGCGCCGCAGCTCGTCGTCGGTGATCCGGATGAATCGCCATGGCTGCATCAGGCCGACATTGGGTGCGGCGTGGGCGGCCTGCAGCAGGCGGGCCAGAACATCCTCGGGAACCTTGCTGTCGGCCAGGAATCGGCGCATGTCACGGCGTTCGGCGATCACGCGATAGACCGCTTGCCGCTCCTGCGGACTGAATGCGTGATCACCCACATCGTCATCGTAGAAACCGTCGGGTGTCGAAGCGACCAAAGTTGCCCACTTCGACGCATCGACCGGCTTGGTCGGCCAGACTTGGTTAGAACCCACGGTCAAAAGGATCAGCCCAATGAATCTTCCGGAGTCAGTGGAGCAATTGCCCACCAACGGCACGCGGGGACGCGTGTACGGCGAGCCCTACCGAACCGCGGATGGCGGCACCGTGATCCCTGTTGCCAAGGTCCGTGCCGGCGCGTCGACGCCGATGGGGTTGTTCGTCATCTACGGCGGCACGGCCCGATGGGTGCCGGCGGTCGACACCAACCGGATAGCGTTGATCGGGATCATTACCGGTTTGATCTCCGCGACGATCGGCACACTGGCTGTGCTGCGCCGGCCGCCATGGCCCGACCTGTCGGCGACGTCGGCGGCCTGGACGCGACCTCGAGACGTTACGGACGGTAAGTGACGCCGACCGCCCGCAAGACATATTCCGGCGGCATGTCGAAGTTCAGCGATCGCCGCGGCAACGCCGCGAGTACGTCGGCGGGAACGTCGAGCTTGTAGTGCAGCGAGAGGTGTCCGGTGAATGTCTGATCGATCTCATCGACATCCACATCGACGTGCAGCCCGTTTGGCGATATCCCCGCCGTGGCCGTACCGGATTGCGTTGCGTCCCAACGTACATCGATGACTTCGCCGGCAAGCTTGGGCAGCGACGACAGGGTCGCCAAGACTCGCTGCGAGGTGAACGCCAGCGACCCGACGTAGCTCGCGACGCTGTGCGCCGATCGCAGGCCTGGAATGGCACCGCTGAATCGCCGAGTGACGGGGACATAGTCGGCAAGGTAGATGACGCCCTCGGCCTCGACTTCGGCGCGCACGTCGGCGGGCAACTTGCCGATGCCGAAGAGTCTGCGGACGAAGACCGGCATCAGCGAGCCCGCAGCCGCAGCCGGAACCGAACCAGGCAGGCCAGTACGGCGGCCAGGGCCACCAGCATGCCGGCGTCGTGCAGCCATGCGCTGGGCACATGACGCCACAACCGGTCGACGGGCAGCCCCGCCTCGACGCTGTTCAGATCTACCGTCGACGCGGAGGCGGCGAAGCCCCAACGGGCCGGCACGAACCACGCCATCTGGTCCAGGACCAGCCGTCCCGTCACCGGAATCAGGCCGCCGGCCAACACCATCGAGACCATGATCGTCGCCACGAGCATCGGCAGCACCTGTTCGGTGGAGTCGGCCAGCGACGACAGCGTCAGCCCCACCATCGCCGAGGTGATCGCCGTCAGCGCCAGGCCCAGGTACAGCTCTACGACGGCGTGGGCCACGCCGGGGCCCAACAGCGCGCCGCCATGGGCGGGCGCGCCTTTACCGATCGTCATGATGGCGACCATGACCGCGGTGCCGATCAGCGCCGCGGTGCTGTAGACGACGACTTTGGCCATCAGGTAGGCCGACGCCGACAGACCCACAGCCCGCTCGCGCTGGAAAATCATCCGCTCGCCGACCAGATCGCGCACGGTCAGTGCGGTACCCAGGAACACTGCGCCGATATTGAGCAGGATCAGAATGTCGATGGGTTCTTCGGGTGCAGTCGGGTTAGCGGACCCGAGCCCGGTGCTGCCGGGCACCGCCAGCGACAGCACGCCGAGGACGACCGGTAGCACCGCCAGGAACGCGAAGTATCCGCGGTCGGAGGTGATCAGCCGGGTTTGGCGGCGCACCAACGTCACGACCTGGCGCCACGAGCTGGTCCGCGGTGGCTGTCCCAGCGGTGCCGCACCGGCGGTCGGCGACGGCCTGCGCGGGGTGGCGGGATGACGGGCCAGATAGGCGCGGTGTGCCGCATCGGGGTCGGTGCTGACTCGCGCGAAGATGTCGGCCCAGTCGGTGCTGCCCATCGCCGGCCCGATCTGAGCGGGCGGGTCGGCGAAGGCGGTCTTGCCGCCCGGGGCCAATAGCAGGATCTGATCGCACATGCTGACGTAGGTGAGCGAATGCGTGACGACGATGACCACGCGGCCCGCGTCGGCCAGCCGCCGCAGCATTGTCATCACCTGGCGGTCCAACGCGGGGTCGAGTCCTGAGGTCGGCTCGTCCAGGATCAGCAGCGACGGGCCGGTCAGCAATTCCATGGCCACCGATGCGCGCTTACGCTGACCGCCGGACAACTTGTCGACGCGAGTTGTCTTGTGCGGAGCCAACTCCAACTCATCGAGCACCCGCTCGACGACTTGGCGTCGATCGTCCGCGGAGGTGTCCGGCGGCAGCCGGAGTTCGGCGGCGTAATTCAGGGCCTGCTCGACGGTGAGCTGGCGGTGCACGACGTCGTCCTGAGGCACCATCCCGATTCGCGAGCGCATCGACGCGTACTCGGCGTGTACGTCGTGCCCGTCGAATGCAACCACACCGGCGCTGCGTGGCATCGCGCCACCGATCAGCTTGACCAGCGTGGACTTTCCGGCGCCGGACGGCCCGATCACCGCGGTCAGCGTCCCCGGTCTCGCGGTGAAGGACACATCCTGCAGCAGTTGGCGCCCGTCGACGGTCAGCGCCAGCCCGTGTGCGGTCAGGCCATTGCTGCGGGCGGCCGGCGGTTGAGGCACCAGAGTGTGGCCGGTCGCGAGCAAATCGGTGTTGCCGATCGTGACGACATCTCCGTCGCGCAGCGTCGCGCTGGTGATCAGCGCGCCGTTGACGAATGTGCCGTTGCTGCTGTGGTTGTCGCGGATTTCCAAGCCGGCCGGGGTGGACACCAGCACCGCGTGCACGCGGGAGGCCAGCGCGTCCTCGATGACGACATTGTTGGTCTTGGCGCGGCCGATCGTCGCCGACGCCGCTGAACCGGGGGCCCGTCTGGCCTCGTCGACCGGTCGGGGAGGGGCAGGTCGGCTCGGCTGTGGCTGCGGTGCTGTGGGACGAAACGACGGCCGCGACGGTGCGCGCGCCGGGGGCTGCGGACCCGTCGGCCGGAACATCGCGGTATTGGGGCTGTCGCCCAGCGGCTCATCGGTTCGGTGTTCGACTGTTTGAGGATTGCGGGGTCTGGGCGGCGATGATGCCGCGACCCGAAATGTCAGCTGCGGGCCGCGCGGGCCGCCCAATGCGACGCTCAGGCGGTCGCGGATGGGCACCAAGGTGACGCGTGAACCGGCGACGTAAATGCCGTTTTGGCTCTTGTCGACGACGACCCACTGACCGCCGTCGAACCGCAGAATCGCGTGCACCCGGGAGATCAGAGTGAGGTCGTCGGGATCGATGTCCTGAAAACGGATATCGCACTCGCGGTCGCGACCCACGATCACGTCCCGGTCGACGGGAAATGTGTACATCGCCGATCCCAGCCAGACCGTGAGGGGAGGCACGGCGATACCGCTCGCGGTCGCGAGCTTCGTCGTGCTGCCGTCCCCAGCGGGGTGGCGGCTGCGATCTGTCGGTGACATTCACTGCTTTCTATACCCGGGAAGCCTGTGCGCAACGCATACGAACATATCGGTGCACCAGCGGCGACAGGTGGCGAGAGCGGCGTCGCGGCTGCTCGGTGACCTGATCGACGCTAAACCTTGACTTGACCTGTCGATCATGTGGCGCCGACGATAGGAGCGTGCGCCGACTGCTGGGTCTAGTGTGCGCTGCGGTGTGCGCAGCCGTTGTACCCATGGCGACAGCTCCGAAGGGGGGTGCAGTCGGCGCACCTTGGTTTGCTCCCTCGGTCGGCAACGCCACTCAGGTGATTTCCGTTGTCGGAACCGGCGGTTCGAACGCGAAGATGGATATCTACCAACGCGGCGCCGCGGGCTGGCAGCCGGTCGAGGCCGCCATCCCCACCCATATCGGGTCGGCAGGTCTGGCGGCAGAGGCCAAGAGCGGCTACCCGGCCACGCCGATGGGCGTCTTCGCCTTGCCGTTTGCATTCGGGACCGCGCCCAACCCGGGTGGCGGTCTCAAATACGTTCAGGTCGGGTCGAATCACTGGTGGAACGGCGATGACGGCAGCGCCACGTTCAATACCATGCAGGTCTGCCATAAAGCTCAGTGTCCCTTCGACACCAATGCCAGTGAGAATCTCGAAATCCCGCAGTACAAGCATGCGGTGGTGATGGGTGTCAACCCGAACCGTCAGCCCGGCAAGGGTGCGGCATTTTTCTTCCACACCACCGACGGCGGCGCGACAGAAGGCTGTGTCGCGATCGACGATGCCAAGCTGGTGCAGGTCATTCAGTGGCTGCGGCCCGGCGCGGTCATGGCGATCACCCAATAACTGGTTGTCGCCCAAAGGTTCTGACTTTCACGCGATAGCAATCCCTGGTGTGATCTTGAAGTCCAGGTTCTTCAACGACATCGTCGCGTCGTAGGTCCGGTCGTATCCGACCACGCTGATCCGCCATCCGTCAGCGGTACGACGGTATCGATCGTGGTAGAACCCGGCACCGATCAGCATGAAGTCGAATTCGGCCACGATCACCCGGTCTTGCAGATACCAGGTGCCGGTGGCCTCATCGCCGTTCACCGCGATCTCCGGATGGGTGACGCGATGCTCGGTGATCACGTTCGATCCCAGCGACGAGCGCATGTACTCGACGAGGTCGGCGCGGTTGGTGAAGTGGTGTTCTTCGCCCATCGACGACCCGTAGTCGCCGACGACATCCTCGGTGAGCGTGTCGGCGAAGTCGTCCCAGTGCTTGGTGTCGAGTGCACGCAGATAGCGGTACTTGATCTGTTCTATCGCAGTGACGTCGGCGAGCCAGGCGTCGTGACCGTTTGAGCTCATCACGTCATTGCAGCACACGCCGGCTCAGCGCAGATAGTGGGTGACCATATCGATGAGCGCGCGTCGCTCCCGCTGCCAGTCGATCGCGGTTCCCACGATCATCTGAGCCAACACGACACCACGCAGCGTCGCCCAAATAACCTCGGCCACACCATCATTAGCCGGGTCATCGGTGATCAATCGGCCGAGCTGACCGATCGCCGAATTCATCTCCAGCAGGTGGCGCCGCGACGAACCGCCCGGGCCACCGCGGTTGGCCCGCAGGATCTCGAACGCCGCCATCGAGGTTGGGCTGCTGTAGCAACTCCACGCGGTGTCGACGACTACCTCGATACGCTCTCGCAGTGGCAGGTCGCTGACATCGGCCGACGAGAGGCTTTCCAACAGCCTGGCCACTCCGTCGTCGACAACGGCCATCAGCAAGCCGTTGCGGTCGCCGAAGTGGTACTGGATCACCCCCCAGGTGACTCCCGCGCGCTCGGCGACATGTTTTGCCGTTGCGGCGGCAAAACCCTCCTCCACGATGCAGCGAACTGTCTCGTCGATGATCTTCGCTCGGGTGTCGTCGCCGCGTTTGCGCGGCGCGTTGGTCCGCCGGGTGGGACTGACGGGTGGTCGGGCGTTCTGGCCTGCGGCGATGGACATTGTTGACTTTATAACATAGTCAAGTCTATTTTTGGGCGGTGAGCCAATCCCGCTACGCCCAGTTGTCCCGTCAGGAGTTGGCGGTTCTGCTGCCTGAACTGCTGTTGATCGGGCAGATGATCGACCGTTCCGGCATGGCGTGGTGCATCCAGG
>Ga0302326_10005505_pt1 | contig 28844 bp, 25 predicted proteins | sample Palsa_T0_3_FD_202264 | JGI IMG/M metagenome (GOLD analysis project Ga0302326, IMG submission 202264) | Peat permafrost microbial communities from Stordalen Mire near Abisko, Sweden - Palsa_T0_3 | ecosystem: Environmental > Terrestrial > Soil > Palsa > Peat permafrost | place: Sweden: Abisko... | reverse complement strand
AGCCTGACTCCAGTGCGGTCAGCATTATCACGTAAGTGTCGAGGATTCCCTTCGCTCGCAAGCGTCGCGTAAATTCAAGTCCGTTCATTACCGGCATCTGCCAGTCCGTGATGATCACGGGGAACCACTCGTGCTCCAGAAGCTTTAATGCTTGTGCGCCATCGGAGGCTTGGCGCACGTCGAAGCCGCGGGACTGCAGCAAATCGCTGATGCGTGCTACGGTGAACGCGTCGTCGTCTACGACCAGGATTCTCGCTTCCGAGCCCTGAGCAATCGTCACGATACGCTTGGCAACGATACTACCGTCGATATCTTGGCGCGCGCCGCTGTGCTGCATTAGGCCTCCGTCAATCCCTGCCTGCGTTAAGCCTAGGAGCATTCGACATCGACGACAAGCCATTTCGGCGGACCTGGTGTGCAACCTTTTGCATTGATTGCACGGCGTTGCGCTACCTCACACATTCATTATGAGGCTTACCGTACATACGAGGAGGCGCAAGGTAGTAGAGACTATGATAACCAGTGAGTTTGTCCGCAGCGCACTGACCCGCGCCTCCACCGCAGAGCTCGCGAGCTAGGCGCGCGAAGCGCTCCTGAATCCACCATGGGTCAGATACAAACCAACTATCAGCGCAATTGCGGCGTAAACGTAAAACAGTTGCTGGTAGTGGAACCCATTTAGAAAAAACGCGCCGCTGGATGCCGGTGGGACGATTAGAAAAAGAGCGCCTTTGATCAGCGCGATCCAGCCAGCGAGCGTAACGAGCACGGTCAAGGTGCCGCCCGACCAAATATTGTGTGTGAGCACCATTGCCAGGCCGGCTATCACTACGACGATACCTAAAACTAACATCAGCGGTGCGTTCCCGAGCATCGACGTCACCGTGTCCGCCATGGCCTGTCCGCGCAAAAACATCGACAGCGCCATCACGATGCAGTAGAGCCCCAATAGTCTGCTTAGAAACAGCGTGCGTGAGGACATTGGCACCTCCATGCGCTAAAAGTCCTGTGTCAGGCCAAAAAACAAGCCCCGTCTTGCACCGTACTGTGGCGCAAATACGCCTATGCCGGTGCCGCTTCGAATCTCGTAGTTCTTATCGAATAGATTGACGACATCAAACCGAGCTGTCAGTGGCCCAGGCGCACCGTCCTGGAAGGCATGGGTCATGCCGAAATTCCACTGAGTGTAGCTGGGTGTGTGATCGCCATTCGGGATGGAGAAACCGTAAGGCAGGGTTGGACTCGGGGCGACCAGCTGCAGGTCATCGCGCAGTCCGGTGCCGAATATCGTATCCAGATTAAGCCGCGTGCCGAGCAACAGATAGGACACGCCACCGGAGGCCGATACGCGCTCCTCGTGATCCAGATGGATGAAGTTGTCGGCGATGTAGGCGAGCTGCTGCGCGTTGAAGCTAAACTGCGAGGATTCGACATCCTTGCCCTTGGCGGACTGCACGGCGGCATTGACGTAGGCGGAAAAGCCGTTGGTGGTGTAGTTGCTACTGAACTCAACGCCGCCGACCTGGCCGAAGCGATAGTTGAAAGGTGTCAGAATGATCGGGGCGCCGAATTGGCCTTCATCGATGAGGTTTTGCGCGGTTCGCCAAAAACCGTCGATCCCTAGCGTCAGCGCCTTGTCGAGCAGCTTCTGCTGCACACCAAAATCGTAGTAGTCGGAGCGCTCGGCGAAAGGGGCCGTGTCCTGCGCCTCGGAGCCAGGCGGGGCGGCCGTCGTGTTGGCGAAGCTCGTAAGGGTTCCGCTGGCGACCAGCTCGAACGGCGGTGGTGTAAAATAGCGTGAGTAACCGCCATGTGCGGTCGTGCCGGGCAGCACCTCCCACACCACGTTGAGGCGCGGGCTGAGTTGGCTGCCGCTCGAATAGGCATGGTACTCGTCAAAGCGCAGGCCGTAATTGACGGTCACGTTTGAAAGCGCTTTCCACTCATCCTGCAGGTACAGACTCACGAGCGTCTGCGTCTGCGAACTGTTCTGCACGATCGCCTCGGGCACGTCGCTGATCGGATAACCGACCGGATAGTAGAACAAACCCTCCGAGATGGTAGGGTCTGGAGACACCGGTAGAACCGAGGAAGTCGTGTCGCTGGTGGAGATGTCGTGCTGCAGATAAAAGCCGGCGCGCAGCGTATGCGTATCGGTGAGTTTATAGGCACTGTCGGTCTGCCAGGCCAGAGCCGTATCGCCTTTGAAGGCGTTTTGAGCGATGCCATTGTAGAGCAGATCCCCGACCCAGTCCGGTTCGAAATCAAGGCTGGTATAGCGGGCGGAGAGCGAGCTCTGCAAATTGAAAGCGCCTTGCGAGTGCTGCCAGCTCACGATCGCGTATTGCGCCAGCTCGTGCTGGTTCTCGTTCAGATTGTCGCTCAGAAAGTCGGTCACGCCCTCGTCGCTCAGGCCGTTCGAAGGCTGCAGGCCCTGCTGGTTCGGAATCTGGAACTGCTCATTTGATACACCGAGCACGAGCGACAAGCGATCGTTCGGATCGATAATGTCCTCGAAGTAGCCGAAGCCATGCAATTGGGTCGAGTGATCATGCAGCGGTTCGGAAGAGTCGTCGGGAGATTCAATACCCAGATCGTTGCGCAACATCGACGCGCTCACGAAATAGCTGAGATTGCCGGAGCTTCCGGCGTACCAGGCCGATGGCTCAATTGTCGAGTGGCTACCACCATACAGCGACACTGATCCACCCGGCTCCAGCAGGCCGCTCCTAGTCGTGAGATCGATGATACCGGCGGTGCGCAGACCGTATTCTGCCGGCAGCGCGCCCGTAATCAGGCTCATGGAAGAGATCAGTCGCGGGTCGAGCGTCTGACTGAAGACGCTGATGCCCTCAGGCAGGATGATGCCGTTGAGCCGATATTGCAGATCGTTATGATCACCGCGCACGTGGATCTGCCCGAAGGAGTCCTGGGCGACATCCGGCGCCTGCAGCATGATCTGGTTGAGCTGTACGTTGCCGCCACCAGGCATCGCGGCGATCGCGGCGGCGTCGATGGTCGTGACGGTCGCGCCGGTCTGAGTCTCGATTCCGGAGCGCTCCGCGTTCAGGCGCGTCGCCACGATCACGACCTCCGACAGACTGCCGGATGTGCTGGCCGCACTGCTCGGCGCAGTTGTAGCGTTGGCGCTGGCAGCCACAACCACAGCGCCGCTCGCGACGCTGCTAGTGCTGCTGTCTACTGAATCGACAGTGCCATCACTGTTCGCAGCACGCGACTGCGAGGCCGCCCCGATTGAGGCGCTCAAACACAAAGCAATCAATGTAAGAGCATTCGAGTACGACATGTCATTGAATCCCGTATCGGCAAATGGACAGGCGTGGGCGCTTCAACACGCGCACTCGGCCTGGACAAGGTCAAACCCACGTCAAGTGGGCATTTGCTGGATTCAGACTGCCGGCGGGCCGCGCGCGTCATAGAACGCGGCGTCGTTGCTTTGCGGAAGGGAGATCGAGATGGGAAAGTGGTAGCTGCGAGGGCCCGGCACTACAGCGTGGACGATGGCGGGCGGTCCTGGTGCGCTGCCGGCCGCGAACAGGCACAGCAGGCATTGCACATCCGTGTTCCCGCGCGCGAGTTCATCCCTATGATAGTGGGAGGCCTGCGCGATACCGGCAAATGCGATAGCCAAAACCATCGCCAGCGCGATGCGCCGCCGTAGCCGCGACGGGAATAAAGTACGCGAAGCCGGTTTCACGTGATGCCGATAACAGCCTATAGCCCACGCTCTGGGCGGGCGCGTGGATAGGCTTAACGCAGTTCGAACCGATGTCAAGCCCTATCGTCAGCCGGTAAAGCGCCGCCGCTTCATCGGCTGGATGGCAATTTTACTTTGTCATGACCGTGACGCGTCCAACACTGGTGTCACCGGCATAGAGATTGTCGCGCGGATCGAACGACCAGTAGCTGGCCTCAATAAACTGCCCGACCCCTATTCCCATGCCGTTGCCGATCGCGCCTAGCACTCTGCCGCTTCGATCCAGCTTCAGGAACTGCCCGTCCTGCCCGCTGGCCATCCAGGGATTGCCCCGATGGTCAAAATTCAGTGCGCACACCAGATTGCGCATCTGCAGTGTGCGCAGGAACTCGCCATTCGCATTGTAGATCACGATGCGGTACTGCTCGCGATCACCGATCCAAACATCCCCGTTCGAAGGATCGATCGCGAAACCGTGTGTCGAGTCGAACTTGCCGTTGCCGACCTCATTGCCGAACCACTGGTTCACGAATTTTCCTTCCTTGTCCAGATGAACGATGCGCGCAACGCCCTCTTTGTTGGTCGGATCGTCGGAATCGACATCATTCGGGCTCTCGTTGGCATGGCCTCCGGCGATATACAGATCACCGTTCGGTGCGAAGGCGACCATGACCGGCTGCCACAGCAGGCGTTGCCCTTTTGACTCGTCCCAATCACCGCGATGGCCACGTGTGCCGACGGTCCGCAGTAATTTGCCTTGCGGGGACAGTTCCATAACGATGGCCAGGCCAGCGTCGGTAATCCAGACATTGTCGTCTGCATCGACGGCCATGCCGTGCGCCTTGGCCAGATGCCCGATCACGTCCTCGCCGATCGTCAGCATCAGTTTGTGGTTGCTGTCGAACTTGAACAATTGCGGCACACCGGGAAGGCTGCGCTTGAGGACCCAGAGATCGCCCTTGGAGTCGAGCGCCACCGACGGGATTCCGCCTACGCCTTTTGGCACAAAATACGGGTAAGAAAACGAATATCCCATCTGCTGCTGCCACTCGACGCGCTGCATGGCGCCGCGCGCCTTGCCGCCGCGGCGCCCACAAATGGGCGAATGGCTGCAATTGGGCCCGGAATCCGCGCTTGCCACGTACGGTGGGCGCGCCTCCTTGGCAATCACGTTCACGTGGCCATCCGGATCGACTAGCGTGAATCCGGTCGGGTCGGGAAACGTGCCTTGCAGAAACCATGCGGGCTGACCGTTCTCGGCTGGTCCGCGAGTCGGCGGCGCAGTCTGTGCCCCAATCCCCATCGAGGCCAGTAGCATCCCCGGTGCCAGCAATAAGCGCGCGATATCTTGTTTTTTCATTCGACAGGGCCTCCAGAGCGTTTACGTTTCCTCTGTCCAGACGCGAAAACCTTCCAGGACATTTGGGCCGAAAGTCATGCTGATGGCGACGTCCGCCGCATCACGACCGCGCGCGATCAGCACGCGGCCAATGCGCGGCTCATTATTGCGCGGATCGAACGCATACCACTGACCTCCGATATACGCTTCGAACCAACTTGCAAAGTCCATCGGTATATCGGATGGGGGTATGCCGATGTCCCCCAGATAGCCGGTGCAATATCGCGCCGGAACATTCAGACAGCGGCACAAGGCGATCGCCAGATGCGAGTAATCCCGGCACACGCCCTGCCGTTCGTTGAAAGCTTCCCACGCAGTGCGCGTTGCGCGTGCGAACTGATAACCAAATGCGATGTGCTGGTGGACGAAGTCGCAAATCGCCTGCACGCGTGCCCAGCCCGACGTTATGCCGCCGAACTGGTTCCATGCGACTGCGGACAACAGTTCCGTATCGCAGTAGCGGCTGGCGAGCAGGTAGACCAATGTCTCATCAGGCAGCGACTCCACCGGGTGCAGTTGCGCGTTCGGCACGACCGGATCGGTCAGCCCGTGGTCACGGACAACGGCCTCGGCGGTAATGCGCATGCGGCCCGCGGGAGCCACCAGACGGGTGCACCAGTTGCCAAATCCATCTCGATACAACACCAATGGGACCCCGGGATCAGTGATCATGTTATCCGCACGAAGCAGGTCACTTGCGCGTGTGTAGTGAATATTCAACAGCGCCAGCATGGGCGTAGGCTGCGCACACCGATAAATCAGCTCGTAGCCAACCCGTATTAGCACCTATATTCTCCGCGCACGATAACAGCGCATTCGCCCGGCGTTGCAAAAACTTCAAACCTGCGACCGACACGACCCGGCATCTCAGGGGCTACGTCGTTCCAGCCGCATCCAGATCGGCTGCTTGCTGCGCAGGTTGATCAGTGCCTCGAGCTCCATCGCCTGCCCGGGAGCGCACGTGAGTCGGAACTCGCGTCCAACACGATATAGGTGCATGCACATCTCGTACAGTGCCATGGTTTCGCCGATGCAATGGCGCGCCCCGGCGCCAAACGGGATGCGCGCGAACTGCGAGGCGTTGGGCGCGGATTGCGACGCTACGCGCTCGGGTCTGAACGCCTCCGGCTCGCTCCAGAACTTCGGGTGTCGATGAACCAGATAGGGGCTCAGTAGCACCTCTGCGCCGGCCGGAATCGTGCAACCCGCAAGCACGTCGGGGCCAATGCTCTGGCGCGAAATCACCCAGACCGGCGGGTACAGTCGCAGCGCCTCATCGACGATGCTGCGGGTGTAGGTCAGTGATTCGCTCGCCTGCAGACCGAGCGCTGCCGGCTCGGACAGCGCATCAATCTCGGCGTGCAGCGTGCTCTCGACCTGCGGATGCTGCGAGATCAGATACCAGGCGGAATTCAGGCCGCTGGCCGCGGTCTCATGCCCAGCGATGATGAGCGTCATCACCTCATCGATCAGCTCGCGTTCGCCCATGGGCGCACCGCTTGCTTTGTCACGCGCAGTCAGCAGCATGCCGATGAAATCAAAGTGCTCCATGCCATCCTCGCGTCGGCGCCTGATGAGTTGGAGGACGAGCTTGCGCAACTGGTAGAACCTGGCCGCAAAGCTCAGATCCCGCGTCGAATCCTTGGTGATGATGTCGAAGGGATTCGGACCAAGCTCCGGCGGCAGCGCGTCAAGATCGCCGCCGAAGATGGCGCGCAGGATGACCTCGAGCGTGATCTCACTCATCTCGTCAGTGATGTTGATGGGCTCGCCACTGGCCATGTGCCGCTGCCAGCGTTCGATCAATCGGTCGTTGGCCTGATTGATCACGGTGGCGAACTGTGTAATCACACGGCGGTGAAATAGGGGCTGCATCATGTAGCGCTGCGTGCGCCACAATTCACCATCGCTAGTGACGATGCCATTGCCCAGCAGCATCCTGACCCGATCCAGACCGAAACCTTTGCGGTAATTATTGTGATTGGTCACCAGCACGCGCTTGACGTCGTCCGGGTGATTGATCACATAGACGTGACAGCGTTGTCCTGGTGAATAGATCCGATAGATGTCGCCGAACCGCGCGTTGAGCCCGCGCATACGCTCGAGGGAGTCGGGCGCATCACCGATATCGAAAGCGAATTCGGGCTCCGGCGGCGTGCGAGCGGACGGGGTGGCAAGATGGGTCGGCATGAGCTCAAATCGCAGGATATAGCAATCGGGTGTCCCTAGCGCTCCTTATCGTAGACCAGCACCTCATTCACCCACATGCCCTTGGTGTTCCTCAAATGCTCGGTCACGGTTAGGGTTGTACCGTCCTTGGACTCAACGCGGCTCAGGTGGCCGACAACTTTGCCGCCCCGCTTAAGCACGCTCTTGGTCACATAATCATTGATACGCCGGACTGCAATCGTGTCGTAATCAGGATTGCCAGTGGCCGCGTAATCTTTACCGTCATAGTTGAAGGTCGACTCAAAGACTTCCGATTCACCTTCGGCGCTCTCGCCCTTGACGATGAGCTCCAGGCCGTCGGGAGTCTGCGTATACGTGCGCAGCTGACTGGTCGGTGTCGGTGTGGAGCCGAATTTCGACTTGGCGACGTTCAGAATCCAGCCTCCCAGCACTGGGTCGGGGGCGCTCGCGGCCAGAGCCGCACACGGCAGCAGCGCTGCGAGCGCCGTCCCAGCCATCATGCGGATCAGTCGTTGCATCAGATATCCCCTCGCTTTGCAGCTTATTAGAGCAAACGTCGGCCGCGCGATGCAATTAAGGCGCCGCTCGGGGATGCGCGGTGCTAGCCGATTGTGATGCAGTATCTACCGCTAGCGTGCGCTGGCAGCTAAACTGCGGCCACCAGATAGGGAGGGGCCCGTTATAGTGCCCAATGTGTTGCACCGCGCGCGCGTTCGCGCGGTCCGTGGGGTCGTGAAACGCGCTGGCTGTGGCTTGCTCGCGGGGCTACTGCTCGGCGCTGCCGCCAGCGTCTGGGCCTCGCCACACCGCAGTAACAGTCTCGACCCCTATCCGAGCGCCGCCGTGGCTTACGCTGCGGTCGTCGATGGCGGCCTGCTCTGGGGCCGTAATCTCGATATGCACCGCGCGCCCGCCTCACTGACGAAACTGCTGACGGCGCTGGTCGTGCTGGACTCCAATTGGCAGCCCGAAGCCGTGCTGCCCGTGAGCCACGCGGCCGCACATATCACGCATCCACGGGTCGGTTTGCATACCGGTGATACGATCCGTGCCGATGACGCCTTGACCGCGATGCTGATGCATTCGGCCAACGATGCGTGCCTCGTGCTCGTTGAGCACGCTGCGCCCAGCTTGCCGGCCTTTGCGCAGCGCATGAATGCGCGCGCCGAGCAGCTCGGCATGCACGATTCTCACTTTGTGCACCCCTGTGGCTTCGACGCCGAGGGACAGTACTCGACCGTGACTGATTTGCTGCTTTTGGCGCGCGCCGCGCACAGCGATCCGCGTATTGCACAGATTGTTTCTCAGCGCGAGGCGGCCATCTCGACTGGCAAGGATCGGGTTCTGACTTTCCACAATACCAATCAGCTGTTAGGTCGACTCGAAGGCGTCATGGGACTGAAAACCGGCTACACGGCGCAGGCGGGACATTGCCTGATCGCGGTAGCCGAGCAGTCCGGCCATCGTGTCTGGCTCGTATTGCTCGATGCGCAACAGCGTTGGCGCTCTGCGCACCGGATCATCACCGACGCGTTCGCTGCCGTCGCGCCTGGCGCGCCGGTGCGCTCCCCGGCACGCGCGAGCCTCAGATCAGCCTCGCTCTCTCAGCCATCCTTCAGCGGTTATCCGGGGAATCGATAGGCGCGCAGTTGGTTCGTCCGGACATGACGCAATCCTGAAGTGCCGATACTCTGTGCAGAATATGCCAGAGGAGTAATCCCCCCAGGACCAGTGCGAGCGCGAAGATCAGACCAAACAGTGCACTGGACCGCCCGTCACGGCCCGGCGGCTCCTGCGGATCCGGCTCACCGCCCGGCGCCACTCAAAGCTCCCCTGTCCGCTGCCCCTTCCGCGGCCAGTTGCCGTTCCAATTCGGGCAGAATCTGAAAGATGTCACCGACCAATCCGATGTCGGCCACTTCGAAAATCGGCGCCTCCGCATCCTTGTTGATGGCCACGATCGTGCGCGCGTCCTTGATGCCGGTCAGGTGTTGGATCGCCCCGGAAATTCCAATCGCGAAATACACCTCCGGGGCGATGATCTTGCCCGTCTGTCCGACCTGCAGCTCGTTGGGCGCATAGCCGGCGTCAACCGCGGCCCGAGAGGCACCGACCGCCGCGCCAAGCCGATCCGCCAGCGAATAAAGCATGGAAAAGCTCTCAGCGCTGCCGAACGCTCTGCCGCCGGCGAGCACACGCGTTGCGCTCTGCAGATCCGGTCGCGCGCTCTGGGCCTTCGAAACCGATACGAACCGCGTATGCGTTGGCAGCGGTACATTCAAGACGCGCGTTTCGACCGTGGCGTCGCCGCCCATAGCGGCCGCGGCAAAAGAGGCAACGCGCACCGTGGCTGCGAGCTTCTCGGCGGCGGCGACCTCGACCGTCACGATCACATTGCCCGCATAGATTGGACGGCGAAAGCGGCTCGCTGACTCGACCGCCATAATATCGCTGATCTGGGGAATGTTGAGCAAGGCTGCTACGCGCGGCAACAGATCCTTGCCAAAAGTGGTCGAGGGCGCGAGCACATGCGAGAACTCCGGCGCAAGCGCCGCCAGTTGCGGCGCCAGTACGGCCGCCAGCGCGTGCGCGTTGGCTGGATTTTCGAGCTTGAGCACACGCTTGACCCCCCGCAGGCTGGCAGCCTGTGCCGCCACGGCGGTGGCATCCGCCGCGCACACCACGATCGTGACTTCGGCCTCGGGAATCGCGAGCGCGCAGGTCACGCACTTGGCCGTGTTCTGATTGAGCCGCTCGCCGTCATGCTCGGCGACGATCAGGACCTTGTTCATTGAAACAGGCCCCGGGCTCTGAGCGCTGCGACGAGCTCCGCGACGTCCTTGACGCGAATTCCCTTCTGTCGCTGCGCCGGCGGCTCGAAGCGCAACAGCTTCATGCGCGGGGCGCTATCGATGGACAGTTGCGCCATTGTCAGCGTGCTCAGCGGCTTCTTTTTCGCCTTCATGATATCGGGCAGCTTGACATAGCGAGGCTCATTCAAGCGCAGGTCAGTCGTGAAGACAGCCGGCAGATCCACTTCCAGAGTTTCGATTCCCGCGTCCACTTCGCGGGCCACGACGGCTTTGTCGCCCTCCAGCTTGATGCTCGATGCGAACGTAGCCTGTGGCCGATCCCAGAGCGCCGCCAGCATTTGCCCGGTTTGTCCGTTATCGTCGTCTATCGCCTGTTTACCCAGAATGACCGCGAAGGGCTGCTCGGTTTCGATGAGCTTCAGAAAGATTCGAGCGATCACCGCCGGCTCGACCATGCCCTCGGCCTGTACGTGGATGGCGCGGTCGGCCCCCATCGCCAGCGCATTGCGCAATTGCTGCTGGCAATCGATCGGCCCGATCCCGATCACCACCACCTCGTCGGCCGCGCCGCGCTCGCGCAGGCGCAGGGCCTCCTCGAGGGCTATCTCATCGAAGGGATTGGCGCTCATTTTCACGCCATCGGTCACGACGCCCGAGCCATCCGGCTTGGCGCGCACCCGCACGCTGAAGTCCACGACCCGCTTGATGCCGACCAGAATGCGTTTCAAGGCGACAGCTCCTTCACCAGCCGATCCGCATGATAGATTTTTCTCAGGGCCTCAATGATGCCGCGTGCGTCCACCGCGATGGCCCGATTGACGCCGCCGTCATAGCCGTAGTACCCGCCCAAGGACTCGCTGTTGCCGTCGAAGATCAGCCCGATCACCTCGCCATTGCGACCGATCACCGGCGAGCCCGAATTGCCCCCGACGATATCGTTGGTCGAAACGAAATTCAGGTCCACGTCGGGATCCAGTCCCTGCTCGGCATTGATCCAGCTAATCGGTAGTCTGAAAGGCTCGTTTTCACTCGCATGTGCATAGGCACCGGCGAATTTCGTAGTTGCCGCGACCGCCTGCCCATTTTCCTGATAGCCCATCACCGTTCCATATGAGAGCCGCAATGTAAAGGTTGCATCCGGATAAGCGCTGGTGCCCGACAGCGCGAAGCGCGCCTTGGCGATCAGGCCCGCATTCTTGGTGACGACCGCCTGAACCGAGTTCTCGTAGTCGTCCCTGACGGTGCGAGCTGGCGCATCAAGCGTGCGGGCGAAATCCAGCAGCGGATCCTGATATGCATCGATAGTCGCCGGACCGCCGGCCAGCAGCTGGGCGCGCACGCTGGCATCCATGAGCCTGGTGCCGCCGATGATCGCATCGGCGATCTCTTGCGGATTGCGCTCGCGCAGTAGCGCTTCCACATCAGCATCCCGGCTGCCCAGGTTTTCGCGCACTTTCTGCAGCCACCAGGCCAGTATGGTTCGCTCGAGCTCGGCATGGATGGGTGCCGGCGAGACAATCCTCTGCTTCAGTGTCGGGAAGTTGGCGTCCGTGTACTCCTCGAGCCGTCGGCCGTCGGGTTTGCCGGCTTCGGTGGCATATCGGTTCAGGGCAATCGCCTGGCCGAGCAATGGGGAGAGGCGCTGCGGAAAATGCTCCAACAACTCCAGGCGCGCATAAATCTCCCGCGCATGCACTATGGCGGCAACTATCGCGTCCCATGCGCGCCCATCGACAAGATGCTCACGCAGGTCCTCCTCCTCCCGTGCCTTGTCGGCAATCACTGTCCCTTGCACCAGCGCCGACTGCCTGCCCTGGTAGGTCTTGAGCGAATTCTCGATCGAGAAGCGCAGCGTCTTGGAGGAGCGCACCTGCTCTGCCCCCCTGGCACTAAAGTCGCTGAGTATGCCGCGCAGTTCGGACAGGAAGCTCAGAGTGAATGGCTGCGCCACATCGCGCTGGAACTGAAGTTCGGCGAGCGTATCCTCGCGCTCGGTGCCGCCGGGGTTGCCGCTGACGAAGGCGATATCGCCCGGCCTCACGGCCTTGGTGGCGAATTTCAGATAATCATCCGTGCGCAGGGGCTTGACGTGGTCATAGATTCGTACAAAGGCGACGTCCAGATCGTATCGCGGAAACGTGAAATTATCCGGGTCTCCACCAAAGAATGCCGCGCTCTCCTCGGGCGCGAATACCACGCGCAGATCCTGATACCGCTTGTACTTATAAAGGTCGTATACACCGCCATTGAACAAGGCCACCACCTGACAGCGCACCTGCGCCGAGGTGCCACACGCCCGCTCGATGCGCGCCTTCGCGGCCCGCTCGGCCTCGTGAAAGGCGCGATCGTATTTTCCGGCCGTGGCGGCCTGCACCTGGCGGGTCACATTAGTGATTTGCACCAGCTGATTTGCCTCCAGTGCCGGGCATTTCTTCTCATCCCCCACGTTGCTGGCATAGAAGCCGTCCACAAGGTAGTCATGAGTGGCGTCGGCCAGATCGTTCAGACAGGCCCGCACGCAATGATGGTTGGTCATCACCAGGCCTTCTGACGACACCAGGCTCGCCGAGCAGCCCTGCACCAGCCGTATGCTGGCAAATTGCCAATGTCTGAGCCACGCCGCACCGGGCGCCCAGCCATATTTCGCGCGCATCTGGGCGGCGGGGAAATGATCATAGGTCCACATCCCCTCGTCCGGAAACGCGGCAGCGGCATACCCTGCGATGACCAGCAGCATCGCGCAGCAGCGGCTGGCACGGCACGCCCGCAGTGTGGACACCCCGCTTCGCATCAGATCACGTCCTATTGCGTTAGTCGGCCTTGCGTGTGCGTGCGGCAGCCTTCGGACACAGGAAACAGACTCGGGTGTGGTCGTTCACCACGCCAACCGCCTGGAGGTAGGCGTAAATGATCGTACTCCCGACGAAGCGAAATCCACGCTTCTTCAGGTCCGCCGAAATTCGATCGCTCAATGGGCCATGTGCGGGCACATCAGTGCCAGCGCGCGGACGATTGATGACGGGGCGCCGTTCGACGAAGGACCAAAGATAACGATCGAAGCTGCCGAACTCGCGCTGTACGCTCAGAAATGCGCGCGCGTTGCTGATGGCAGAGTCTATCTTCAGCCGGTTGCGGATGATGCCGGGGTCGAGCATCAATGCGGCGGCGCGCCGTGCATCGAAGCGCGCCACTTTCTTCGGGTCGAAGTTCGCGAAGGCGCGGCGAAAATTGGCGCGTTTGCGCAGGATCGTCGACCATGACAGCCCGGCCTGAGCACCCTCGAGGATCAGCATTTCGAACAGGTGCCCGTCGTCATGCGACGGGCGGCCCCATTCCTCATCGTGATAGCGCGCGTAGTCCGAATCAGCCTCGCCCGCCCACGCGCATCGCTTCTTCCGGGTCGTCATGCGCTGTGACCTATGAGGTCTACGCTCTGCGCTTCTTTGAGGGCGCCGCCCGGGTGATCGTGCGAATCGCAGCGGCCAGAGATCGCGCCGCCTTTTCATAGCCGTCCCACGCGGTCGACTTGCGCAGCAGCGCCGGCGCGCTTCTGACCGTATATTGCATTGGATCGAGCCCGCGGCGTACGGCATTCCAATCAACGGGCATCGAAACACTCGCCCCTGCGCGCGCTCGCGGAGACAGCACCGCCACGGCTGTAGCCGTGCGATCGTTGCGCAGGTAGTCCAGAAAGATCTTTCCGGTCCGCTGAATCTTCGCCATGTTCTCGACGTAGCGGCTCGGGCTGTCCTGCGCCATCTGCGCGCTGATGATATGCGCGAAATTCTTGGCCACTGGCCATGTGACGGCATCCTTGCTGGTCAGGGGTGCGACCACATGCAGTCCCTTGCCGCCGGTGGTTTTGCAGAACGACTCAAGGCCAACTGCCTTGAGCCGATCCCGCACCTCTAAGGCACCGGCGATGACCGCGTCGAATTTCAGATCCGGCGCTGGATCCAAATCAAACACGAGACGCCCCACGGCCTCCGGATCACCCGGTACGCAGTTCCAGGGGTGTATCTCCAGCGCTCCCAATTGCGCTGCGGCGACCAGAGCCTCGACGCGATCAATCTGCACGTACGGTGCCTTATCGCCGCGAATCTTGACCAGGCTGAACAGCCCCGACATCCCGGCCATCGCGTGGCGCTGAAAGAACTGCTGCCTTCCCAGCCCATCGGGTACGCGCACCAGCGAGCAGGGTCGACCTGCGACGTGCGGCAGCATCCAGTCGCCGATGCCTTCGTAATAGCGCGCGAGATCAAGCTTCGTCACCGGTGTGTGATCGCGGGCGTCGGGCCAGAGCGCCTTGTCCGGATTGGAGATGCTCACTCCCATGACGGTGAGCGAACCGCCGGATCGAGCCACTTTGGGCGCAACGGCCCTCGCATTCTTGCGCCCCATTGGCGCCTTGGTCGAGCGCGCTGGGCCGCGGCTGACCATAGCCTTCAGTTTCTTGTCAGGCATAGCAGCCCCCGAGCCGACCGCGATTGGCGTTTCGGCTACCACTTCGCGCGCGCTCTTATCCTCGCGCAGACCTTTGAATGAGGCCTGGCGAATCATGCCGCTGCCTGTCCAGCCGGCGAATTCAATCTCGGCCACGAGCGCAGGCTCCAGCCAGCGCACGTCAGGCTCCTTGCGCGGTGCGTTCTCACCGACGAAAGGGCTCTGCGCGCGCGTGAGCGCCTTGAGTTTCGGGACCAGTTGCGCCGCCACTTTGCCGCCGTAGCCGGTCCCGATCCGGCCAACGTAGAGCAGCTGCCCCTTATGGTAGACGCCAGCCAGAAGCGATCGAAAACGGCCCGCTTCCATGGTCCAGCCGCCGAGTACGACCTCTTGCCCGCCGCGACATTTTGCTTTGGTCCAGAAACCGGCGCGGCCGGCGACATAGGGCGCGTCGAGGCGCTTGGAGATGATGCCTTCCAGATGCATCTTGCAGGCGGACTGCAGCACGGTATCGGCGCTCGCTTCAATGTGCTGGACGAAGCGCACGCGCTCGCCCGTATCGACGCCGCTCAATAGCTTCTCCAGCCGGCGCTTGCGCTCCACCAACGCGAGGCGGCGCAGATCCTCACGCCCCTCGAACAGCAGATCGAACGCAAAGAAAATGAGATTCTCCGAAGCTCCCTCGGACAACGCCGCCTGCAAGGCCGCGAAGTCAGGCAGGCGCTGCGCATCGAGAGCTACGATCTCACCGTCGATCAGGCAGTCCGGCAGGCCTTTTGCTGCCTTCGCGATCGCGGCAAATTTACCGGTCCAGTCGAGTCCGCGGCGGGTGTAGACAGCGGCCGTGCCGTTGCTGACGCGCAGTTGCGCCCGGTAGCCGTCGAATTTGATCTCGTGTGCCCAGCCCGGCTGGGCCGGCGGCCGCTCAACCAATGTGCACAGCTGGGGCTCGACAAAGCGCGGCATAGCCTTGACGAGCAGCGGCTTGACTGCGGCCGGTTTGCCGCTCGCAGCGCGCGGCAAATCAGTGGCCGCATTTTGCCCGCCCTGCGTCGGCTCGTGCCTGCTGTGCCATACCGCATCGGGCCGCGCGCGAGCCGGCCCCGCGAGCATGAAGGGCTTGGGCGAACGGCCCTTGCCACGCGCAATCTGCTCCATCGAGCGGCCTGAGGCCACAGAGCGGTCCAGCTCCATCAGCGCTTGCGTGCCGCCGGGCCGCGCGGCTGCGTCCCGATGTTTGATCAGCAACCAGTTGGTGCGCTTACTCTGGTACCGATCCTGCTTAAGCCGTACCAGTACCCAGCTACCGTGCAGGCGCACGCCATCGAGCGTGAATTTGAGCTCACCGTGCTTGAGTGCTTCCTCCGGAGACTTACCACCCTCTGGCGTCCAGAAACCGCGGTCCCAGAGTTGCACCGTACCGCCGCCGTACTGCCCTTGAGGAATCGTGCCCTCAAAATCGCCGTAGTCGAGCGGGTGGTCTTCCACTTGCACCGCCAGGCGCTTATCGGCCGGGTCGAGCGACGGTCCACGCGTAACCGCCCAGGACTTGAAGACTCCATCCCATTCCAGGCGCAGGTCATAGTGCAGTCGACGTGCCGCATGCTTCTGGATCACGAAACGCAGTCGCGCGGACGGCGCGACCGTCGTGGCCCTGGGTTCCGCGGTCTTCGAAAAATCGCGCTTTTGCTGATAGACCGAGAGCGGCTCTCTGGCCACGCCGTCATCCTTCTACGATCGCTGCGCGCGCCGATAAGCCAGCAGGTGACGTAGCGCGGCGCGCGGTTCGCCCGCGAGCTCATAGAGTCTGGCCAGATTAAAATGCGCGTCAATCAAACTCGGATCGGCCGCCAGCGCCTGCCGGTAGGTCGCAATGGCATCGTCCCGACGCATGATGTCCTCGAGTAGCACGCCGAGATTGAATAACAACAGCGCCGGTGCGTCCGCGCCGCCGCGGTAGGTGGCTTCGGCCTCCTCGTGGCGCCCCTGCAGGTGCAGCAATCTGCCCAGATTGATACGCGCTTCCGTATGTGACGGATCAGCGGCCAGGACATTTCGGTACAACTCAATTGCAGCGATCGGATCGTGTTCCTCGCGGCTGAAAGCGTCCGCGAATTGCGCCTCGGCGACAGCGCGGGCCGGAGACTCCTGTGCCTCGCGAATGATCTTGACCGCGGCAACGCTCTTCGCGCTGGCTTCAAAGCCCAGCGCGTATTGTCCCGACTCCCATTCCCAGATCGAAGGGCCCTGCTTGATCGCAATGCGCTTGCCCAGCGCTGCGATCGAACGAGCACTCAGTGGCGTTCCATCGGGCATCGAGCGGATCTTGGTCAGGGCGCGATTGATCGCGCGCGTCGGAATTCGCGCGGCCTGCAACGCACTGGCGGTGCGCAGCACGATCAGATCCTGAAACGAAAAGTGAAACCGGCCCGCCTCGCTCACCGGCCGAACATGTCCGGCTCGAATCAGTGAACGCACCGTAGCCGTGGAAACACCTAGCCGCTCGAGGTCCTTCGCCTCGTACGCATGCATTTTATCGCCGCGCGGCTTTGCGCGCGGTCGAGGGCGCGGCTCGCTTCGGTGCTTTGCGGTCTTTGATTTGGGCAGGTCTGCTTCCCCGGACATCGATGCTCGCGCGCAACGCCTCCATCAGATCGATCACGTTGCCCTTGGCCGCAGCGGCCGGCGGCTCGGCTAGCGACACCTCCTTGCCCTGAACCTTTTTCTGAATCGCCGCCTCGACGCGATCCCTGAATTCGTCCTTGTACTCACTGGCGTCAAAGCGCGGCGCCGCTAGATGATCGATCAATTGCTGCGCCAGCTTCAGTTCCGGTTCCGACACCGACGCGCTCTCCAGGCCGAGGTCCTTCATCGAGCGTACTTCGGCCTGAAAGTGCAGCTGATGCATTGCCAGGCCGCCGTCGAGAGAGCGGATGACAATCACATGCTCCTTGCCACGCGATATCCAGCGGCCCACGGCGCATTGTTTCGCCTTGCGCAGCGCGGTCATCAATAATGTATAGGGCTTGGCGCCACCCTTATCGGGCGCGAGGTAATAGGCCCCGTCGTAGTAGATCGGGTCCACCGACTCGAGCGGCACAAACTGCCCGATGTCGATCGCGTGCGTCGTCGTGTCTTCGAGCGCTTTCAACTCCTCCGCGCTGAACATGACGTACTGATCCTTGGCAAACTCAAAGCCTTTGACCATCTCGGAGCGATCGACCGGCTTGCCGTCATTGACCGCCAGGTACTGCTGCTTGACGCGCGAACCATCCGACTTGCGCAGTAGATTGAATGAGATGCGCTCCGAGGCGACCGTCGCGGAGTAAAGCTTTACCGGAATCGCGACCAGGCCGAACGAAATGGTCAGCGAGGCGATGGAGCGCGGTGGTGAGGTGGCCATTTGGGCATGATCGCTTCAAGGGCTATGGATGCGCAAGTGGGAGTGCGCCGATAGAGACTGGCGGCACATTTTCGACAAACGGGAAACTGGCGGAGAGAGAGGGATTCGAACCCTCGAAGGGCTTTTGACCCTTACACCCTTAGCAGGGGTGCGCCTTCGACCACTCGGCCATCTCTCCGATCGCGCAGTAGCCCCGCGCACCCGCGGCGCAATCATACGCAAGGGCCTGCACGAGGGCAAAGCACGCCCGGCGCGGCGCGTTCGGCGGCCGCGGCGGCGCCAGAGGCTGGTTCCTCAGCTCGAAGTTGACTCGGAATTTTCGCGTTTGATGCGGTGAAAGATCTCTTCGCGCTGCACGGACACGCTCTTCGGCGCGTTCACGCCCAGGCGCACCTGATTGCCCTTCACGCGCAGCACCGTCACGGTGATCGAGTCACCGATCATCACGGTTTCGCCGACTCTACGCGTCAGGATGAGCACTGTTGCTTCCTCCGCAATGGGATACCGTGCAGCGTACTGCGGCGGCGTGCAAATTCAAGAAAAAAATCCGCCGCTACTGCCTCGCTTGCTACGTCCGAATTGCAGCCGAGCAATTCGCCGCGTCAGTGTGCAGCCGCGCCTAGACGCGACCGAACCCACGGTGTGACGCTCGCAAGCGCCTGATCGAGAGCCTCCGGTTTGCTGCCGCCGGCCTGAGCAAAGTCAGCGCGTCCGCCGCCCTTCCCGCCCACTTGGGCAGCCACGGCCCCGACAAGTTCCCCGGCGCGGATGCGCGCAATCTGGTCGGACGTGACGCCGGCCACGAGCAATACCTTGGAATCGGACTCGACGGCGCCGAGCACAATGATCGCCGAGCCCAATTGACTCTTGAGTCGATCGAGCGCGGAGCGCAGCGCACCGATGTCCGCGCCGTCCATGCGCGCGGCGAGCACCTTCACGCCGTCGAGGTCCACCGCGCCTGCGGCCAGATCGACACCTGAGCCTGTCGCGAGCTTATCCTTGAGCGCGCGATTCTCCCGCTCGAGCGAGCGTATACGCTCGAGCGCTGCGCGCACCTTGCCGGCCGAGTCTTCCCGCGAGCCGTGCACGAGCTGCGCGACCTCGCCGAGCAGCGCGTCGACGCGTTGCACATAGTTGACCGCCGCCTGACCGGTGAGCGCCTCGATGCGGCGCACGCCAGCGGCCACGCCGGACTCGCTGACGATGTGGAATAGTCCGATATCACCGGCGCGCTGCACGTGCGTGCCGCCGCACAATTCATATGAGAAATCGCCGATCGAGAGCACCCGCACCTGCTTGTCGTATTGCTCCCCAAATAGCGCCATGGCACCGGCCGCGATGGCTTGCTGCGTGTCCATCACGCGCGTCGTGGCTTCGGCATTGGCACGGATCTGCGCATTGACAAGCTGTGAGACCTGCTCGAGCTGGGCGGCGCTGACCGGCTGGAAATGCGAGAAATCGAAGCGCAGTCGATCGGGCGCCACGAGCGAGCCCTTCTGCGTGACATGCGTACCGAGCACCGCGCGCAGTGCCGCATGCAACAGATGCGTCGCGGAATGATTGCGTCGTATCGCCTCGCGCCGCTCGACGTCAACCCGTGCGACCAGCACAGCCCCGAGCCTCACAGTGCCTGCAAGTACCACGCCGCGGTGCGCGTGCGCCGCGCCAATCTTGTGCGTGTCCTCGACATCAAAGCGCATGCCGTCGGCGCCGGATAGTTCACCGCTGTCGCCAACCTGTCCGCCTGCCTCGGCGTAGAACGGCGTGCGATCGAGCACCACCTCGCCACGCTCGCTGGTGTTGAGGGCCTCGACGTGCGCACCCTCGCGCAACAGCGCAAGCACGCGGCCCTCGCTCTTGAGCTCTTCGTACCCGCGAAACTCACTGCGCTCCTCGATCTGCGTCGTGGCTCGTTGCTCGACGCCGAATTTGCTCGCCGAGCGGGCGCGCTCGCGCTGCGCCGCCATCTCGCGCTCATAGCCATCCATATCTACTTGCAGAGCGCGCTCGCGCGCGATGTCGGCCGTCAGATCCGGCGGAAAACCGTAGGTATCGTGCAGCAGAAAAACCAGCGCCCCGGGCACGGTTTGCCCGCCCAGCTCGCGCATGCGTGCATCGAACTGCGCCATGCCTGAGACCAGCGTCTCGGCGAAGCGCTCCTCCTCCTGCCTGAGCACGCGCGCAACATGTTCCGCCGCCGCGGCAAGCTCCGGGAACGCATCGCCCATCAGGTTCACGAGGGTTGGCACCAGCAGATAAAAAAACGGCTGCGACTGTCCGAGCTGAAAACCATGGCGCACCGCGCGCCGGATGATGCGCCGGAGCACATAGCCACGACCCTCGTTGGAGGGCAGCACGCCGTCGATCACGAGGAAACTACAGGCGCGAATGTGATCGGCGATCACGCGCAACGAGGGCGAATCGAGCTGCGCACTGCCAGTCACGCGGCCGGCAGCCTCGATGAGCTTGCGAAACAGATCGATGTCGTAATTCGAATGCACGCCTTGCATGACCGCGGCCATGCGCTCGAGGCCCGCACCGGTATCGACCGAGGGCTTCGGCAATGGTGTGAGGCTGCCATCGGCCGCGCGATCGAACTGCATGAACACCAGGTTCCAGATCTCAACGTATCGATCGCCCTCCTCATGGGCTGTACCCGGCGGCCCCCCCGGCACCGATGGGCCGTGATCCCAGAAAATCTCACTGCAGGGACCGCAGGGCCCGGTGTCGCCCATGGCCCAGAAGTTGGAGGCTGCGCCCATGCGCGTTATGCGCGCCGGGTCGACGCCGATATCCTGCGCCCAGATCCGGGCCGCTTCGTCATCGTCCTGGAACACCGTGATCCAGAGCCGCGCTGGATCCAGCTTGAGCCGGCGCGTGACAAACTCCCACGCGAAGCCGATCGCCTCGCGCTTGAAGTAGTCGCCGAACGAGAAATTACCGAGCATCTCGAAGAAAGTGTGATGTCTTGCCGTATAGCCAACGTGCTCCAGATCGTTGTGCTTGCCGCCGGCGCGCACACAGCGCTGACTGGACGTCGCGCGTACGTAATCGCGCTTCTCCTTGCCGAGGAACACATCCTTGAACTGCACCATGCCGGCATTGGTGAACAGCAGCGTCGGATCATTGCCCGGCACCAGCGATGAGGAGGGCACGACCGTGTGTCGCTGTTCGAGAAAGTACTCGAGGAACGCGCGGCGCACGTCGGCCGTGCTCATGTAGGCAGGATGCGGTGTCATAGTTTGCGCCGTATTTGGCAGCGTCAGTCCAGGTCGGCTACGACCTCGGCGCCCAGCGCCGAGCGGATATGATCGGTGGAAAAGCCGCGGTATTGCAAAAAGCGGGCCTCGCGCGCCTTTTCCGGCCATCGTTTTGGCACCGCGAGACCGAAGCGACGGATACGTAACTCACGCGCGAGTTGCGCCCAGTCGGCGCCTGCCAGTGCCGTCTCGATCAATTCGGCGCCGACGCCGAGTTGCTCGAGATCACGCCGGATACGCAGGGGCCCGAAGCCGCGCTCGGCCTGATACGACACGAATTGCATCGCATAGCGCTCGTCGTTGACATAGCCGCGCTCGATCAGCTGCGCGAGCACGCTCTGCGCGGTGGCGGACTCGAAGCCTTGTGCTACGAGGGTCTGCACGAGTTCACCGGAGCAGAAATCGCGCCGCGCCAGCAATGTCACGGCCGCCCTGCCGGCCGCGGCCGCATCGGCGACCTGGCTCGCGCTGACGCGACGCCTAGGCGGTGCTCTTTTCCTCAACACGCTTGGGGGGCAGCAGCTTGTGGCGGATCTTGTCCTCGATCTCGCGAGCCATGTCCGGGTGCTGCTGCAGGTACAGGCGCGTATTGTCCTTGCCCTGGCCGATGCGCTCGCCGTTGTAGCTGTACCAGGCGCCGGCCTTGTCGATGATGCCCTGGGCGGCGCCGATCTCGATGATCTCGCCCTCGCGTGAGATCCCCGAGCCATACATGATCTCGAATTCCGCCTCGCGAAACGGCGGTGCGACCTTGTTCTTGACCACTTTGACGCGTGTCTGGTTACCAACGACTTCCTCGCCGTTCTTGATGGCACCGATGCGGCGAATGTCGAGCCGTACCGAGGCGTAAAACTTCAGGGCATTGCCGCCCGTGGTGGTCTCCGGATTGCCGAACATCACGCCGATTTTCATGCGGATCTGATTGATGAAGATCACCATGGTATTGGAGCGGCTGATGTTGCCGGTTAGCTTGCGCAGTGCCTGCGACATCAGGCGCGCGTGCAGGCCGACCTGCAGCTCGCCCATCTCCCCTTCGATCTCGGCGCGCGGCGTCAGTGCCGCTACCGAGTCGATCACGACGACGTCGACCGCGCCAGAGCGCACCAGCATGTCTGTGATCTCCAGGGCCTGCTCGCCGGTGTCCGGCTGTGACACCAGCAGGTCCTGCACATTGACGCCGAGCTTTTCTGCGTAGGCCGGGTCCAGGGCGTGCTCGGCGTCAACGAATGCCGCGGTGCCGCCGTTGCGCTGAATTTCAGCCACGACCTGCAGCGTCAGCGTCGTCTTGCCCGAGGATTCCGGACCGTAGACCTCCACGACCCGTCCGCGTGGCAGGCCGCCGATCCCGAGCGCGATATCCAGCCCGAGCGAGCCGGTGGAAACCGATTCGACATCGTAGCTCGCCGAGTCATCGCCCAGACGCATGACCGAGCCCTTGCCAAACTGCTTCTCGATCTGACCGAGCGCAGCCGCGAGAGCCTTCTTGCGATTGTCGTTGCGGGTGTCATCCATCGTGGCGGTCCTTCCAGAAGCTGCGGCGGTTTGAGGGATACAGAATTATCCCACAACGCGCCGCGCGGCGCGGGTGCAAAACACGCGCAAAGACTTCGATAGAGTGCCGTCCGGATAGCTCAGGGCTGTGAGGCGCGCAGCGGCCAGCAGCCCAGCACCGTGTAGCGGCGCCTCTGCGCTGTTTCTGCGGAGTCCGCGCCAAGTTCATGACTTTGCGCCAGATAGAAGCCCCGCGCCGGCAGCGTTAGCCGCAATGCGGGCGCTCGCTCGGCCAGCAGCGACGCCTGCACACTCGCGGCGCGCAGCAACGTCATGTGCGCACGCCAGGGCTTGAGGTCCGGCTGCAGTCCAAGCTCGAGCGCCATCGAGCGCAATGTGCTCGCCAGCTCATTGGCCGCCGCAGGCGCACTGCTGCAGGTCGCCGCCAGGATGCGCGCGCGCGGCCAGTATTCGAAGGTATCGAACAACAATTCGAAGGCGGCGGACTCGATCGAAACCACGCGCTCGCGCAAACGCTCAACCATCGGCTCTTCGAGCACGCCCAGGAAGCACAGCGTTACGTGCAAATCAAATTGCGCCAGGGGCGAGCCGGCAGCGCCAGCCAGCAGGGGCTGTGCAGCATCGAGCAACGCCTCACACCATCCCGCATCGGGCCAGAGCGCAAAGAACACGCGGGGCAACGGCGTGGCCTCAAGGCGTGGCCAGCAGCAGTCGCAGCGCGGCGGCCACCGCGGCGCGACGCACGGCCTCGCGATCGCCGCTAAAGTGCTGCTCCAGCGCATCGCAGCTGCCATTGCGCTGTGCCAGAGCCAGCCAGACCAGTCCGACGGGCTTGGCGGCAGTGCCGCCATCGGGACCGGCCACGCCCGTGATCGCCAGAGCGAGCTGCGCCCCGCTGGCGTGCAAGGCGCCCGCGGCCATCTGCTCCGCCGTGGGGCGGCTCACCGCGCCGAACGTCTCGATAACGCTGGCCGATACCGCAAGCGCTTGCTCCTTCGCCGCGTTGGAATAGGTCACGTAGCCGCGCTCGAACCATTGCGAGCTGCCTGGAATATCGGTCAGGCATTTCGCCAGCCAGCCGCCCGTGCATGATTCGGCTACCGCCAGGCGACGATCTGTCGCCAGCAGGTGCTGCCCCGCCCGCTCGGCCAGCGCGCGCAGCGCCATGTCGCTGAGATCCTGCATGCGCTCATGGTAGCCTGTAAGCCTGCACATGAAGCGCAAGCTCATCAGCTCAGGCTCCCTGTTCGAGCAGCAGATCGGCTACTCCCGCGCCGTGGTCGAGGGCGAGTGGGTCTTCGTATCCGGTACGACCGGCTTTGACTATTCGAACGGCACGATCTGCGAGGCCGTGCTCGAGCAGGCCGAGCAATGTCTGAAGAACATACAGTCCGCGCTGCAACAGGCCGGTTCGAGTCTGGAGGACGTCGTCCGCGTGACCTACATCCTGCCCGAGCGCAGCGATTTCGCGCCGTGCTGACCGCTGCTGCAGTTATATTTCGGCAAGATCCGTCCGGCGGCCACGATGATCGTGGCTGGGCTGGCCGATCCGCGCATTAAGATCGAGATCGAGGTCACCGCGCGCAAAGCGCGCTGAAGCGCACCGGCGGCTCAGCCCGTGCGCAAGGCGGAGCGCTCCACGGCCCACACCGTGTAGCCCCCCGACTTTTCATCCGGTTGCAGTCGGATCAGCCCGCGCTTCTGCGCCTCGGCCAGCAGGTCATTGAACGAGCGAAAGCCATATGCGCGCTCGTTGAATCCGGGATGACGCCGTTTGATCGTCTGCTTGATCATCGAGCCCCAGATCGGCTCGTTCACGCCGCGCTCCTCGGTGACCGCATCGAGCGTTTCCACGATCATCTCGAGCGCTTCAGCCACTTCGGGACCCTTGTTCTCGCTGGCCCCGGCCGCGGCAGGGACGCTGGCCGCCGCAGAGGCGGGCGTGGCCACACGACGGCGCGACTTGCGCTCCCCGCGCACCAGATCGTCGTAATAGATGAATTCGTCGCAATTGTTGATGAACAGGTCGGAGGTGGAGTTCTTGACGCCGACGCCGATGACGGTCTTGTCGTTTTCACGCAGCTTGCTCACCAGCGGCGAGAAATCCGAGTCGCCGCTGATGATGATGAAGGTATCGACGTGTTCTTTCGTATAGCACAGGTCGAGCGCGTCGACGACCATGCGGATGTCGGCTGAGTTCTTGCCCGACTGACGCACGTGTGGGATCTCGATGAGCTCAAAGGCGGCCTCATGCAGGCTGCGCTTGAAGTCCTTGTAGCGATCGAAGTCACAGTAGGCCTTCTTGACCACGATATGACCTTTGAGTAGCAGGCGTTCGAGCACTTTTTCGATGTCGAAGCTCGGGTAATTAGCGTCGCGTGCGCCCAGTGCGATGTTCTCCAGATCGAGGAACACGGCCATGGTCGCATCGGATGTGGTGGTAGTCATTCGTTAATATCCCCGGGGCTCGGAACGCATCATGGCACTATCCTATCCGAGACCGCCCAGCGGTATCTGGCGGTGAGCTTTGCAGGGATCGAAAGCGATGAGTTCTGTCGATCATACCCCGATGATGCAGCAGTATCTGCGGATCAAAGCGCAGCATCCAGACGTCTTGTTGTTCTACCGCATGGGGGACTTCTACGAGCTGTTTTACGATGACGCGCGCCGGGCAGCGCAATTGCTCGATATCGCGTTGACCTCGCGCGGGCAGTCGGCCGGCGCCAATGTACCGATGGCCGGGGTACCGGTGCACAGCGTCGAGACCTACCTGGACCGGCTGGTGCGCCGCGGTGAGTCGGTCGCGCTGTGCGAACAGCTCGGTGATCCGGGCAAGAGCCGCGGCCCGATGGCACGCGAGGTCATACGCATTGTCACACCCGGCACCATCACGGACGAGGCGCTGCTCGAGCAGCGGCGCGAGACGCTATTGGCGGCAGTGTGGCGCGAAGGCGAGCGCTTCGGGCTCGCGTGGCTGGAGCTCGCGTCCGGTCGCTTCAGCGTGACCCAGCTCGGCGACGTGGCTGGCGTTGAGGCCGAATTCGAGCGCCTGCGTCCGGCCGAAATATTGTTGGCCGAGAACCAGGCTCACGAGCTCGCGACGCTCATGCGATTCGAGGCGGTGGTGCGCGCGCGAGCGCTCTGGCATTTCGAGCTAGCCACCGCTTCGCGGCTGCTGACCGACCAGCTCGGTACTTTGGATCTCAAAGGCTTCGGCGTCGATGAGTTGCCGTTGGCATTGCGCGCGGCCGGTGCGCTGCTGCAATACGTGCGCGACACGCAACGCTCCGCGCTGCCCCATATCCGCGCACTGCAGATCGAGCAACGAAGCGACGCACTCGAGCTGGATGCAACCACGCGACGCAATCTTGAGCTCGAGCACAGCCTGTCAGGCAACCAGCAGGCGACGCTGTTCGCGGTGCTGGACTCGACGATGAGCGCAATGGGCTCGCGCGCATTGCGACGCGCCCTGGCGCGGCCGCTGCGAGCGCAAGGGCCATTGCGCGAGCGCTACCACGCGCTGTCCGCATTGATCGAATCGCGACGCTTCGAGGCGGTGCAGGATCGTTTGCGTGGCATCGGGGATCTCGAGCGTATCCTGGCGCGCGTTGCTCTGCGCTCGGCGCGCCCGCGCGATCTCGTACAGCTGCGCGCCTGCCTCACCGCCTTGCCGCAGCTGCGCTCCGCGCTCGAGTGTTTCGATTCCCCGCTGCTCGCGATGCTGCGGGGCCAGATGTCCGAGCATGCCGAGCAACAGGGACTGCTGAGCCGCGCGATTGCCGCGCAGCCGCCCCATTTCCTGCGCGACGGCGGCGTCATCGCCGCGGGCTTCGATGAACAGCTGGACCAATTACGTGCGCTCGCGAGCAACACCGACGAGTTTCTCGTCGAGCTCGAGCGCCGTGAGCGCGAGCGCAGCGGTATTGCGAGCCTCAAGCTCGGCTACAACCGCGTGCAGGGTTTTTACATCGAAGTCGCGCGCGCCCATGCCGGGCGCGTACCGAGCGACTATCTGCGCCGCCAGACCGTGAAGTCAGCCGAGCGCTTCATCACGCCCGAGCTCAAGGGCTTCGAGGATAAGGTGCTGGGCGCCCGCGAGCGCGCGCTCGGGCGCGAGAAAGAGCTCTATGAATCGCTGCTCACGCTTTTGATTGCTTCCCTGGGCGAGCTGCAACGTACCGCCGACAGCGTGGGTCAGATCGATATGCTCGCGGCCCTGGCCGAACGCGCCGCGGTTCTGGGCTGGAATGAGCCGACACTGGTTGCCGACCCGCGCCTGCTAATCGAGGCAGGCCGCCACCCGGTAGTCGAGCGCTTTCTGGAGGGGCCATTCGTCGCCAATGACCTGTCGCTGCACGAAAACCGGCGCATGCTGATCATCACGGGGCCAAACATGGGCGGCAAGTCCACGTTCATGCGCCAGGTGGCACTGATAGTGGTGCTCGCGCACATGGGTAGTTTCGTGCCCGCGGCGCGCGCCGAGATCGGTCCGATCGATCGGATCTTCACTCGCATCGGCGCCGCTGACGATCTGGCCGGCGGCCGCTCGACGTTCATGGTCGAGATGACGGAGACCGCGAATATTCTGCACAACGCCAGCGATCGCAGCCTCGTGCTCATGGATGAGATGGGCCGCGGCACCAGCACGTTCGATGGTCTGGCGCTGGCACAGAGCGTCGCTGCGCACATCGCCACGCAGGTGCGCGCCTTCACTTTGTTCGCCACCCATTATTTCGAGCTCACCGCGCTCGCGGCGCACGTCGAGGGTTGCGCCAACGTGCATCTGGATGCGACCGAACATGGCGACTCGCTCGTGTTTCTGCACGCCGTGAAGGAAGGCCCTGCCAACCGCAGCTATGGCTTGCAGGTCGCGCAGCTGGCCGGCGTGCCGCGCGCGATCATCGCGGCGGCGCGCCAGGTGCTGCAGCAACTGGAGGCGCAGAGGGCCGTATTGCACGAGCAGCACGCGATCGCAGCCGCGCAGGCGCAGTTGCCCCTGCCGCCGCCCGCCCCGCGAGCCGATCCGGCACTCGAGGCAGCCCAGGCCATGCTCGCTCGGCTTGCCGCGCTCGAGCCCGATACGCTCAGCCCGCGCGCGGCGCTCGATCTGCTGTATGAATGGCGCCGGATTGCCCGCCGCGATGACGGGCTCACTGCAGCTTGAGCGGCGTCGGGCCGCGCTCGCTCGCGCCATCAGGTCCCGAAGCATCCCTCTGCAAAGAAATTGCCCGCTGCACGTGCGACTGTCGCCGATATCAGCATACCCGCGTGCGCGACGGGCACGGACAGCCAGCTCTTGGCGCCCTCCAGGCGCGTCTCCGAGATGCCGACGACGCCGTCGTTGGGCTCATCGAAGTTGACCAGCAGCTGCGCGAGCCCCGCGGGGAAGGTACCGGCGATGATGCCCAGTTCGCGCTCGCTGTCCCAGCGTCGCGAGCGTTCGACCAGCAGCTCCTCTCTCACGGCGTGGCCGAGCGCCCGACGACCCCAGGGCCAGGATCCGAGAGTGCGTACGGCACGCGAGCCGGCGCATGGCGTGCCCATAAACACCACGCGCCCGGGTTGCTCCATCGCGTAGTGCTCGAGGCAGCGCATGATGATCAGGCCGCCGAGGCTATGGCCCAGAAGATGCACCTGCGGCGCATCGATGCGCTCGATCAGCGCGCGCAGTGCCGCGACGATCTGCAGCATCGGTTCGTATACCGAGCGGTACCGGAACACATACGTGTGATAGCCGTGCACGCGCGCAAGACGGCGGCGCAGCAGCGCCGATTCGATGCCGGGCATCCACAGCCCGTGCACATAGATGACGGCCGCCGCGCTGTCGCCCGCGCCCACTAGCTCGCGGGCGGCGGCGTACGCACGCGAATGTGCAATTCGCGCAATTGCGTCTCGGAGACAGCGGTGGGCGCATCGGTCAAAGGATCGGCGGCGGTCTGTGTCTTCGGAAAGGCGATGACCTCGCGAATACTCTCGACGCCGCTCATGAGCATCGCCAGCCGATCCAGCCCGAAGGCGATACCGCCGTGCGGTGGGCAACCATAACGCAAGGCATCCAGCAGGAAGCCGAATTTGAGCCGCGCCTCCTCGGCGCCGATTCCGAGCA
>Ga0302326_10005504_pt1 | contig 28847 bp, 23 predicted proteins | sample Palsa_T0_3_FD_202264 | JGI IMG/M metagenome (GOLD analysis project Ga0302326, IMG submission 202264) | Peat permafrost microbial communities from Stordalen Mire near Abisko, Sweden - Palsa_T0_3 | ecosystem: Environmental > Terrestrial > Soil > Palsa > Peat permafrost | place: Sweden: Abisko... | reverse complement strand
TGGACTAACTGTTTCGCGGCGTTTAGTTCGAGGACGGGGGCGCGTTCGGGAGTTTGTTTGCGCGCGAAGTGCTCGCGCGCTGGATCGAAGCGATGAAAGAAGAGTGAGGCGAGGAGCGCGGTGGCGAACGCGTAGGCGAACCATGCAAAACGCGCGACGACCTGCACGGCGTTCCAGCGGACGCCGCTCCACAGAAATTGATGGTGGGGATGGTTTCCCCCGATGTTGAGGGAAAAATCATTGTGAAAGTGCGGATCGACCTGCAGGAGTGGTCCGCGCATTTGGGACATCATGGTCGAGATGCCAGTGAAGTCGCGGAAATAGTCGCTGGTCCGGACTCCGGCGCCATGGTCGATGGCGGCGGAGACGCCACCGGAGAGGAGCGCGATCCAGACAAAGAACCAGATCACGTTGCCCATTCCGCTGCGAAGAATCGGCAGCGTCTCAAAGAGGACGGCGAGGGCGGCGACGAAGGCCATCGCGGGCAGAGCGTAGAGCAGGAGGGGGGAGAGCAACGACCAGAGATGGAGGGTTCGGTCTTCGGCACGAATCATTTGCATGGCCAGGGCGGCTGCGCACATGACAAGCACCATGGCAGCGAGCACCGCGAAATTGCCGAGGAATTTGGCCACGGTATAGAAGCTTTTGGTCATGGGCGTGGCGGCGAGGATTTGGCCGACGCGGGTGGTCTCGTCGCGCAGGATGGAGCCCTTGACGATGTAGAAGCCGACGAGGGTGAGGAAGGAGCTGGTGACGACGGCCATGAGGGCGCCGACCCACGCTGAGTTATAAATGCCGCGGTAGTCGTCGAGCTGCATCACGACATGGCCGGCAAAGGTTTCGTAGCCGAGGAGGACGGCGAATCCGAGAGTGAGAAAGAAGCTGGTGCGGCGGACGCGGGTGAGGAAGTCGGCTTTGACCAGGTGCCAGAGGACGCGGGGCCACTTCATGCGACGACTCCGGCGCGATAGACGGAGAGCGAATCGAGGTACGCGTCTTCGAGGGTCGGTGGGACGGGTCGCGCGCCTGGCGGCGGCTCTTCTGTGAGCACGCGTACGTGGACGCCATCGCTGCGGCGCACGGTGTTGCTGACGCGGTAGGCCTGCTTGACCGCGTTGAGATCGGCGCTGGAAATGACCCACTCCCAGATACGGCCTTCGACGCGACGGAGGAGTTCCTCGGGCGCGGCGTGCGCTACGAGAGTGCCGTTCGAGATGAGGGCGATGTCGGTGGCCGTTGCTTCGACGTCGGAGACGATGTGGGTGGAGAGGATGACGATGCGGTCGCCGGAGAGGTCGGAGAGCAGATTGCGGAAGCGCACGCGCTCTTCGGGATCGAGGCCCGCGGTGGGTTCGTCGACGATGAGCAACTGGGGATCGTTGAGGAGAGCCTGGGCGATGCCGACGCGTTGTTTCATTCCGCCGGAGAAACCGCCGAGGGGACGGCCGCGCACGTCGGAGAGGTTGACGAGGTTGAGGAGCTGATCGATGCGGCGTCGCGCGTCGGTGGCGTCGAGTCCTTTGACGGCGGCGAGATATTCGAGGAATTCCTGGGCGTTGAGGTTGGGGTAGACACCGAAGTCCTGGGGGAGGTAGCCGAGGACTGTGCGCAACGCGTTGGGATCGGAGGCGAGGTCGGTTCCGTTCCAGGTGACTTTGCCTTCGGTGGCGCGCGTGATGGTGGCGAGGATGCTCATGAGCGTGGTTTTGCCTGCGCCATTGGGGCCAAGGAGGCCGAGGACGCCGGGCTTCAGATCAAGACTGAAGCGGCGCAGCGCCCAGACTTTTCCGGCGTAACACTTGCCCACATTTTCGATGGAGAGCTTCAACCCGGGGACCTCGCTGGAACCTGTGTGGTGAAAGGTACGGAGATTGGCGGGCTCCGGTTCCAGGAGTTGCTCAGGATTCACAGGCGGCTTAGAGGGCGCGGGTGAGGTTGTTGAGGATGGCGATGGCGGCGTGGAGATTTTTTTGGTCGTGGCTCGGGAGGAGTCGGATTTGGTGGGCAAGGGTTTGGACGCGGCGGTTGCGGGCCTGGAGGAGCAGGCGCTTGCCTTTCATGGTTGCGGAGAGGTGAATGGTGCGGCGGTCTTCGGTGCTGGCTTTTTTTTTGACGAGGCCTTTGGCTTCGAGGGCGCTGACGATGCGGGTCATGGTGGGCGGACGAACCCCTTCGGCATTCGCGAGCTGGCCGAGGGTGAGGGGACCGGCGAAGACGATGACGGAGAGCGCGGATAAGCGGGGAGCGTTGAGGCCACTGCCTGCGTCGATGCGACGGAGTTTGCGGAGCAAATGGATGGCGGCGGAGTGGAGAGAGTCGGCGGTTGCTGCGGGGTCGATGCGCTTTCCGGTTGACATGGGGGGTCGGGTTCATGATAGATCATTAGCTCAGCTAACGAAATGGAGATTTGACGATGACGAGCGAGACGGCGGCGGTTCATCTGGACGAGATTGGGCAGATTGCGGTGACGGTGGGAAATCTGGAAGAGGCGAAGCTTTTCTATCGGGACGTGCTGGGGATGAGGTTCCTCTTCGATGCGGGCACGATGGTGTTCTTCCAGTGCGGAACGGTGCGGCTGCTGATCGGGCAGGGAGAACCGGCAGGCGGTGGGACGATTCTTTACTATCGCGTGGCGGATATCGAGGTTGTTCATTCGACGCTTGAGGTAAAAGGCGTGGAGTTTGCGCAGGGGCCACATCTGGTGGCGCGGATGAAGAGTCATGATCTTTGGCTGGCGTTTTTGAAGGATCCGTCGGGAAACACTCTGGCGCTGATGGAAGAAAAGACGAGGAACGCAGGCGAGGAGAAGAGCGAATGAGAATACTGAAGAAGGTATGGGGTGTCGTTTTGTTGGCGGCGGCAGTGGGACTGGCTGCACCGGCGATGACGGGGCAGGATGCTGCGGCCGGCGGTCCGGAGACGGTTATGGCCACCTATCGGGTGAAGCCAGCGCAGATCGATGCGTTCCTGAAGATGATGCCAGCGTACTGGGCGGCGCTGCGAGAACGGGACATGGTGGTTCCGACGCCGCACGTGTTGTTACGGGGCGAAGAAGACGGCAAGCCGATCGTGGTGGAGATTCTGAGCTGGAGGGAGCACGGGATCCCGGATAACGTGCCGCCCGAAATCCAGGCTTATTGGAACAAGATGAATGCGATGGTGGAGGCGCGTGGGGGGCACAAAGGGATTGAATTTCCGGAGATGACAATCGTGCCGATTCAAGACTTGCCAGCAAAGTAGCTGGGTGACTCCACAGTTTTTCAGTTGGCACCAGAACCTGGTTGGTCCCGTTCGGTGACTTCGTGCATCCTTTTCTGTGTACGAAGGAGGCAACGCGGACATGCCGGAGATTGGGAATGGAATCGTGAGCCAGCGCAGTTCTCACACAGTGGATGAGACGGTGGAGCGCGTGAGGGATCTGTTGCGGGCGAAGGGCGTTATGCTGTTCGCGCTGGTGGATCACAGCGGGGAGGCGGAGAAGGCGGGGCTGAAGATGCGTCCGACGAAGCTGCTCATCTTTGGGAACCCGGCGGCGGGGACGCCGGTGATGCTCGCGGCGCCGAGCATCGCGATCGATCTGCCGTTGAAAATTTTGGTATGGGAAGACGGTACGGGAGCCGTGTGGCTTTCGTGGAACAGCCCGGAATATCTGCAGCAGCGGCATGGCGTGCCAGCGGAGTTGGTGAAGAACATCGGCGTGGCTGGTGCGCTGGCGGCGAAGGCGGCAGAGGCGTAGCGGGCATCAATGCGACTCTGAGAAGAAAGATGGCTAAATTTTGGCGTTCGAATAATCGCGGGCGAGGAGCACGACGAGGATGAGGCCGCCGAGCATGACGGACTCCTCGACGTGCGTTGAGATAACGTGCAAGCGGTTGAAGTCGACGTGACGTGGGTCCGTTGCCGGGACGCTGTCGATGGCGCCACCGGCGGCGATACGGTCCTGCTCCATGCGGGGAATGATGCGGTACTGCGACCAGGCAGTGCAGGCGAGCATGAGCAGTACGACGCCGATTCCCAGCGATGCGGTGCTGAGGCGGAAGGCGCGGACGAAGTAGCCGAGGGCGAGCAGCAGGACGATGACGGTGCCGGCGATGAATCCTTCATGATGCAGGACGTTGAGACACTTTGCGACGATGGTTCCGGCGGCGTGGGTGTCGGCGATGGTGCTGAATGCTGCCCAGGCCGTGATGGGAAAGAAAAGAAGTCCGCCGAGCCACACGACGAGTGCGAGCCAGACGATGGTGCGGAGCAGAGTTTTCATGCAGGAACAGGGTACAGCGTGAAGGGTGCAGGGTACAGAACATGATGCAGGGAATGTGCGCTGAAGTGCGATCGGCGAATTCGCTAATCAGCGTCACTGGAAGGTATATTGGCGGGCTATGAAGAGATTCTTTGCATTGGCGTTTCTGCTGGTGGTTGCGGGAGCAAGTCAGGCACGGAACGTCGGCGCGCAAACGCTGCTGGTCGCGAATCAGGGGGATCGCACGGTGAGCTTGATCGATGCGAAAGCGGGCACGCAGGTGGCGACCATTGCTGAAGATGTGCCTGGACAGTGGGGGCACGAGATTGCCGCTTCCGCCGATGGTCGAAAGGCGTACTTGCCGATTTATGGGAACTCGGGTGTGGGCAAGCCAGGGATCGACGGGACCAAGTTGCTGGTGATCGATGTTGGGCTTCGTGAAGTGACCGGCGTGATCGACTTCGGGCATGGCGTGCGGCCACATCTCCCGGTGATGGATTCAGCGCATGACGTGTTGTACGTAACGACGGAGCTGGACGATGCGGTTACGATCATCGATCCGGCGGCGGTGGGAATTGTGGGAAAGGTTCCGACGGGTCAGAAGGAGTCGCACATGCTGGCGCTTTCGCACGATGGCAAGCTGGGCTACACGGCGAATGTGGGGCCCGGCTCGGTATCGGTGCTGGACATGGTGGGGCGCAAGACGGTAGCGGTGATTCCGGTCACAGGGGAAATCCAGCGCATTGCGATCTCACGCGATGATAGGTGGGTATTCACGTCGGATGTGGCGCAGCCACGGATGGCGGTGATCGATACAGCCTCGAAGAGCGTGAAGACCTGGGTGGACTTGCCGGGCATGGGCTATGGAGCGGCAGCGACGCCCGATGGACGGTGGCTGCTGGTGGCGATTCCTGCTAAGAACGTGGTTGCGGTTGTGGATTTGGGAACCATGCAGTTGGCACGGACGGTGTTCGTGGCAGCGGATCCGCAGGAGGTACTGATTCGGCCGGATGGGCAGGTTGCTTATGTCTCGTGCATGGGGAGCGGGCAGGTGGCGGCGATTGATCTCGCGCACTGGAAGATGGCGAAGCTGATTGACGCAGGCAAGGGCGCGGATGGTTTGGGGTGGGCGCCTTAGATCAGGGAACAGGGCGCAGGGTACAGAAAAGTACAGGCAGAAGAGGGCGGTTCCAGGTGAACCGCCCTCTTGTTTTCGCTCAGCGCTGGGGTGCTCCGTAGACGCTGGGGCGGCCGATGAGGCGCTCGATGCGCTTGCTGATGGGAGGGTGCGTGGAGAAGAGATTCGCGAAGTCGTTGCGGCTGAGCAGCGGTTGCACGATGAAGAGATGGGCCGCGGTGGCCGGGCCCGGCATGGGCATGCGCTTCGAGTACGCGTCGAGCTTCTCGAGAGCGCTGGCGAGTGCGTAGGGATTGCCTGTAATGTGCGCGCCGGTGGCGTCGGCTTCATATTCGCGGGTGCGCGAAATCCAAAGCTGGATGAGCATAGCCGCGATGGGCGCGAGGATGAGCATGAAGAGAGCGCTGATGCCGCCTCCACGGCGACGGCCGCCGCCACCGCCGAAACCACCGAACATCTCGGCCCAATAGCCCATGCGGGCGATGAGAGTGATGGCGCCGGCGATGGTAGCGGCAATGGAACTGGTGAGGATGTCGCGATTTTTGACGTGGCCGAGCTCGTGGGCGAGCACGCCTTCCAGCTCATCGTCGTTGAGAAGCTGAAGGATGCCGTGAGTGACGGCGACGGAAGCGTGTTTCGGATTGCGGCCGGTGGCGAAGGCGTTGGGGGCTTCTGTTGGAATGACGTAGATCTTCGGCATGGGAAGGCCGAGGCGGCCGGTCATGCGCTCGACGACTTCATAGGCGCGGGGAAGTTGCTCGCGAGTGACGGGCTGGGCGTGGTACATGGCGAGAGCGAGCTTGTCGGAATAGAAGTAGCTGAAGAAGTTCATGGCAGCGGCAATGATGAAGGCGAGAATCATGCCGTTTTCGCCACCGATGCGTTCTCCGAGAAAGACCAGAAGCAGGGTGAGGGCGGTCAGCAGGAATGCAGTTTTGAGTGTGTTCAAGGATTGCCTCCTCTTTTGAGGCTGTAGATCTCATTTTTTCACAGGCGGAATCGGGTGGAGGGCAGAGGGAAGCCGCTCCGCGGAGGTACTCAGGTCATCGACATCTTCGTAAATCTGGAGAATTGGTCCTGGATAATATGAATTTCGGATGTTATAGACCGCGAAAGGGTAGCGGGGATTGATACCTGGGTAGTCTACCTGCCGTGCCGCAATGTTGCTGCAATGTAAACAGATCGAATTGTGAATAAGCTGTTTATGTTCATGGATGTAGCGGGAAACTGGGGAAGCGAGTCCTCGCGATGCGCGGCGTCGTAAAATGCGGACTTTTCGAGAGTGGCCAGTCGATTGCCACGATAAGGGTGAATCTACGAAAAATTCTCCGGCATTCGGCATGGGTACTAGCTACCCGTGTCCGTTGCCCAGCCTACGGGAGAAACAAATGAAAAGACTGCAATTCTCCGAGATACGAGTTTGGTTTGTCGTCGCGTTGCTGCCATTGGTGCTGCTGATGATGAGCGGCAATCGGGCAGCGGGACAGGGCATCACAACGGGCGGCATTAGCGGAGAGGTAGTCGACCCAGCGGGCGCGTACATTGCGAACGCGACGATTACGGCCACGAGTCTGGAGACGGACTTCAAGACGGTCCAGCATTCGAGGGCGGACGGGACCTTCACGCTGGTGAATCTGCCGGCTGGGGATTACACGATCACGATCGAGGCGGCTGGGTTCGAAGCGCTCAAGCTCTCCAAGATCACCGTGGCTATCGGGCAGTCAGCCATTGGCGCGCAGAAATTAAAGGTTGGTTCGAGCGGGGAAGTCGTGCAAGTGCAGGGTGACGAAACGCCTCTGCTGACCACTACCCAGGCCCAGGTGGCCGCGACCATCGATACGCAGCAGATCGAGAACCTGCCCTTCGGCGGCGGTTTTGATACCGCGGCTCTGCTCACTCCGGGCGTGGTCATCACCCACGACAACAGTTTCAGCAACAGTAACGGCGCCTACGGTGGCTTCTCCTCACAGGGAGAGCGCGGCCGCTCGAACAACAACGAAATCGACGGGCAATCCAACAACGACAACTCAGTGGCCGGTCCGCAGGTTTTCTTCTCGAACCCGGACGCTATTTCGAGTATTGAGGTCATCACCAACAATTTCTCTGCGCAATACGGCCGCAATGCAGGTTCGGTGATCAACTACATCACCAAGTCAGGCAGCAATGCCTATCATGGATCGGTGTTCGAATGGTACGAGGGCAACTGGGGTGAGTCGTTTTTGCAGGGCCAGAAAGATCCTTACCAGGGCTTCTGCCCACCGGGTGTGACGCCTGTTAACAATAGCTGCATCGTACCAACACTGCCTCGGTACGTGGACAACCGGTTCGGCGGCAGCTTTGGGGGCCGGCTTATTCGCGACAAGCTCTTCTTCTTCTCGAGCGCCTACTTCGATCGCTATCGCAACGGTGGCGGCACCAGCACCAGCGGCGCGAGCGTCACCCCGACCCCGGCCGGAATTACGGCGCTCCAGTCTGCATTCCCTGGCGATCCCGGCGTGGCTGCCCTAGCCAACAACGGTCCTTACTCGATCAAGACCGGCAACCCGACCTCGGTCGGCGCGGTCTACAACGTTCCGGTCACGATCGGGACGACAACGGCGACGGTCCCGTTCTCGGCCATCGCACGCTCGGTTCCGTCGCTTTCCAACGACGAAGAGCTACTGGGACGCATCGACTGGCAGGCGACCACGAAGGATCATATGTTCCTGCGTTACTTCTACCAGGATGACCCATATCTCAATGCCGGAGGCAGCGTACCGGCGGGCAACTGGTACAACGTGCCGGATACGGCCCACTCAGTGGGGGCGGACCTGGAGCACACATTTTCGCCAAACTGGGTCGATCAGCTTCGCTACTCGTTCCAGCAAACATCCCTCCTGTTTCAGGGCGGCGGTCAGCCGAAGTGCGTAGCTACCACGCCCGATCAGTGCACAACGAGTATCGGCTTTGGGTCTGCCAAGGTGACCGACTCGGCCGGCTCGGGCCACACCCTGCTCGGGTTCGGCTATGCCACCAACATCCCGCAGGGTCGCGTCGTCAAAGTGACGCAGGTACAGGACAACGCCACCTGGACCACCGGAAAACAGACCATCCTGTTCGGCGGCGAGTACGACTATCAGAACTCGCCCAACCCGTTCCTGCCGGATTACAGCGGCGGCTTTTCGTTCGGGAGTTTCAACAGCTTTTTGCAGGGCGCTGGCTCTCTGAGCCTGGGCAATGGCCCGTTTACCAGCAAGTTCACGGAAAATGACTTCGCACTCTATTTCCAGGACGACTGGAAGATTGCGCCACAGTTCACAGTCAATCTGGGCGTGCGCTATGAGTTCTTCGGCCAGGCGGTCAATCTGCTGCACAACGAAACGGTATCGCGAGAGGAGAACTCGGCCACGGCTTTTTGGGATCAGTCGCTGCCCTTGTCGGTCCGGACTTTCCCGTATACCAACCCCGCCTACAAGAACGTCCAGCCGCGCATCGGTTTTGCGTGGAACCCCTCCATGCTGCAGAGCAAGCTGGTGGTTCGCGGCGGATTCGCCATCAACTTCGATCCAGCGTTCTATAACATCTTCCTCAACTCAGCTACAGCCGCGCCTGTGGTCAACCTCGGCACGGTCAGCTGCACGGCGGCTGCTCCATGTCTGCCGGCGAACGGTGCTCTTGGCTCGCAGGTCCGTGCGCTGGATCTCCCGCTGATTCCGACCGGCGCGGGTGTCAATCCAGGCTTCCGCAATACGACCTACAACTCGCCCAACTTCCACAACCCGTACACCGAGTCCTACCTGTTGGGCTTTGAGTATGGGATTGGCAACCATGCGGCTATCGATGTGAAGTACGTTGGCAACCACCAGGTCGGGAACTTCCAAAGCACGGACGGCAATCCTTATCTGTTGCCGCTGGAGAGCAGCTATCCGCAATACGCCAACATCGGGCTGTGCACCAACCCCCTTGCGCCAGGCTATGGACGCCCGGACTGCACCCACGCCAACGTGCGCACTCGTACGAACGGGGCCTTCGCCCTCTACAACGCCCTGCAGACGCGCCTGACCACGAAGAGCTTTCACGGTCTGACTACGGAGCTCAACTGGACCTACAGCAAAACCCTCGACAACGCCTCGGAGATTTTCTCGACCTTCGCCGGCGGCAATACCAACGCCTTCGCACAGAACCCGCTGAATCCCAACGAGCCGGAGCGCGCAGTCAGCGGCGACTCGTTCACGCACGATGTCTCCTCCGGGTTTACTTATCGCTTGCCCTTCTTCCCGAGTCAGAAGAGCCTCCTCGGCAAGATCGTAGGGGGCTGGGATCTGAACGGTATTTACACCTTCAACACCGGGCAGCCCGGCACTCCGCTGCAATATGGGTTCTTTGGCGACGGGCCGGAATTCCAGAGCAACACGTCGGATATCCCGTTCATGAACTGGCAGCTGAGCGGCTATGACGTTGCCCGCGCGGTGCTGTCGAATCCGAAGGCGCCGGCGTCCTCCGTCGGCATCTACGATCCGGATGGCGCTGTTTGCGGAGGACCGGCTGGCTACTATAGCTGGGCGGATTGCAGTCCGATCTCGCCCTCCAGCGTGAAGTGGCTCCGCAATACCCAGGGCCTGGCCAACGTGATGGGATCGACAACGCCCTACATCGGATCGAGCCGCAATCTCGTGCGTTCGCAAAGCTGGAACAATATCGACGCCAGCCTGTTCAAGTCGTTCAAGGTGAACGAGCACCTGACTGCGCAGTTCCAGCTGATCGCGTACAACGCCTTCAACCGGGCGTATCTGGGAATGCCGGACCTGGGGCTGGACGACGTTACATCGCCAGCAAACCTGACCACGTTTGAGAATCCGAACTGGAACTACGGCAGCGGACCCCGCAACACCCAGCTGGGGCTCAAACTGATCTTCTAAACACTTCGGGCCTGGGAATTTGTTTCCAGGCCCGAGGTGCATCCTGCCGATCGGATTTCGGAGCGGAGTTCTTTCCCTCTGAACTCAAACGCTTTTAGGTGGCACATTCGGCGAGCTGATTTTGGTTCTCGATCGGGCGTTTCCGATCACCGGCTCGGGATGGCCTTAGACGCGAATTGAGGTTAAAAAGTGATCTCGAATTGCGGAGACAATGGATACAGGAATATGAATTTTCGGAGTGGCGGTCAGGCAAAGTGAGGAAGGCTGGGAGGTAAGTCGTTGATTTTGTGTCGTTCAGCGTGGAGTTGAGCGGTGTCCGAAACTGGACTTCCAATTGCTATTTTGTTCGGTGTAGCCTCCCCGGCACTGATCAGTTGTTTTCTCCCTCGTAGCCTGCTTTCTTAGCAAAGTCAGTACCTGCACTGGTTCAAGAAAAGATGATTGACCGCATCCGCAGCGGAGCGGTCCAGCCGTACCCGGGCATCCCTGTTTCTCCTGGCCCGGGAGTCGTTAATCCGAAACGAAGCAAGAGAACCCAAATGGAGGAGCAGTGATGAAGCAGCTGAGGTTGCGGTGGATCATCGTAATGATCGCGGCGGTGCTGGGTACGTTTGCTGGCGCGGGCCGGGCATTAGGTCAGGCAACAAATAGCGGCACGGTAGTCGGAGAAGTGACCGATCCGAGCGGGGCATTGATTGCGGGCGCGACCGTGACCATCACCGACAATTCGGAGGGTTTTAAGCTGACGGCCGTCACGAATGCGACCGGCAAGTATGCCTTCACGACGGTGCCTCCTGGAACCTACAGCGTGAGCGCGTCCAAGTCGGGATTTTCGATTTCGAAGACCGACGGACAGGAAGTCAGCCTCGGAACCCAGCTCACCATCAACCTGACGCTGAAGATCGGTGGCGGTTCGGAGACCGTGGAAGTGCAGGTGGTCGGCACTGAGCTGCAGACTCTGAACTCCACTGTCGGTCAGACCCTTGGAGAGGAGGAGCTCAACTCACTGCCCAGCCTGAACCACGACGCGAACACGTTCACAGTATTGCAGCCCGGCGTCAGCGTCGAGGGCAGCGTGGCCGGCGCGGTGAATGACCAGAGCACCTTTCTGCTAGACGGCGGCAATGCCACCAATGACATGGATGGAGGCAACAACGTCTACATGGGCACTTTCGCCGGCGATCCGACGGAGGGAGAGGCGGGAGCGAAGACGGGCGTTTCGGTGCCGACAGGCGCCATGCCGACCCCCACCGACAGCGTCCAGGAAGCGACGATCAACACCGCCAACCAGACGGCGGACTTCAACAACTCATCGGGCGCGCAGGTGGAATTTGTGACCCCGCGCGGCACCAACCACTGGCATGGTGGCGCCTACGAGTACTACCTGGACAGCGGCTTGGGGGCAAATAGTTGGCAGAACAATCAGACGGCAACGCCGCTCGCCAATTACCATTACAGCCGCTTTGGCGCGAAGGCGGGCGGCTTCATTCTGCCTAGCAAATGGGGCGGAAGAACCTACCTGTTTGCCTGGTTCGAGGGTCTTCGCTACCCGAACGCGCAGACCATCGAAGCCACGGTTCCCTCCGCGAACATGGAGGCAGGGATTCTCAGCTACGGCGGCACGAGCTACGATATGAAGACTCTGGATCCGCGCGGCATCGGCATCAATCCCGACGTGCAGGCGATGTGGACCAAGTATGAGCCGGTCGGCAACGATCCAACATGCGCTTCGAGCCCGAATCAGTACTGCGATGGCGTAAACACCATCGGATATAAAGCCAATGTATCCCTGCCGCAGACCAGCAACAACGCGGCCGTTCGCATCGATCACGATTTTGGCAGCAAGTGGCACTGGTTCGGGAGCTATCGGTACTACCGTCTCGCACTGATTACGGACAGCCAATACGACATCGGTGGCTTCTTCCCTGGCGACACCAAGGGCACTCCCGCCGCTCTTTCGAGCCGGCCGCAGATTCCGTCGTATTACGTCACCGGCCTCACCACCAGCATCACGCCGAATGTAACGAACGATTTTCACTACAGCTTTCTGCGCGACTACTGGCAGTGGGGCGATAACAACGCGCCGCCGCAGATCAGCGGCCTGGGGGGAGCTCTGGAGCCGGGCGGTGAGAACAGTGAATTTACCGTTCTTGCCCCGTTTAACGTGAACGCCCAGAACATCCGCACCCGCTTCTGGGATGGCCAGGATAACTTCTTCAGCGATAACGTCTCTGTTCTGAAGGGCAACCACCTGCTGCAGTTCGGCGGCCAGTATCAGCATAACTACGACTACCACCAGCGCAGCGATAATGGCGGCGGCATCAACTTTACGACCACCTACCAGTTAGGCGACGCGATCGGCAGCGGACAGATCGACTTCTCGTCCCTGGGAGGACCGTGGGCCGCGTCGGCTACGACAGAACAGGCGTCGCGGAACGCGGCCGAAGTATTCGGCGTCGTCACCGATTCCCAGACCCTGTATACACGTACCGGCCCCACCCTGGCTTTACAGCCGCCGCTGACACACGCCTTCGACCAGCAAACCATCGATTATTACAATGGGTATGTCAGCGACACCTGGAAATTGAAACCCAGCCTCACCCTGAACTACGGCCTGGGCTACACGATCGAAATGCCTCCCGTGGAAAAGAACGGGAAATCGACGGTGCTGGTGAACGATGCCGACGAGCCAGTGAAGTCCGCCGATTACCTCGCTGAGCGCAAAGCTCAGGCGGAACAAGGAAATGTCTTTAATCCTGAGCTCGGTTTTGCTCTGGTTGGAAACGTCGGTCAGGGACAGAAGTATCCCTTCAATCCCTTCTACGGTTCCTTTAGCCCGCGTGTCGGTCTTGCCTGGAATCCGGGCTTCTCGAAGGCAACGGTCATCCGGGGCGGATACGGCCGCATCTACGGCCGTCTGAATGGCGTGGACCTTGTGCTGGTGCCGCTGCTCGGCATCGGCCTGATGCAGCCGGTGCAGTGCAAACAGGCGTTCATGTCCGGCGCCTGCGGCCCCACCAATCCCACGGTCGCCAACGCGTTCCGCATCGGAGTGGACGGCAACAGCGCTCCGTTGGCGGCGGCCGCGCCAACCGCTCCTCAGCCGATCTATCCCGGGGTGAACTTCGCCGAGGGATCGGCCAACGAAGGCATGGATCCCTCGTTCCGTCCCAACTCGGTTGACTCGTTCGATCTGACGATTCAACGCCAGATCGGCCAGAAGATGCTCTTACAGGTCGGATACATCGGCCGTATTATTCATCACGAATACCAGCCCGTTAACCTGAATGCCGTTCCCTACATGATGTCGGTGGGCGGCCAGCAATTCCAGAATGCCTACGCCAATCTGGAGAAGGCGCTGGGTTGCGCAACGTCCGCTGCGGCCTGCGGTGCGAATGTCCCGGCCGCGGGGAGCGCCGCTTACGCCAGCTACGTCAATTCGGTGGCAAAGCAGCCGTTCTTTGAAGCTGCCATGGCAGGCACCGGCGCCTGCAGTGGTGTCGTGAGCGGAACCGCAACACCATATGCCAGTTGCACTGCGGCAGTGCTGGATACACAACTCTCCAATCTCGAGACGCAGGCGGTCTGGAGCATGTGGTCGGCTTTGGATAATGGGGGATTCAACTTCAAGCCCACCATGCTGAACAACACCGGGGAGTACAGCAGCGGCGTGGCTCTGAATGCCGCCACCGGTTACGGCAACTACAACGGTGGATTTATCAGCTTCGGCACGCACGACTGGCACGGGCTGACGATGCAGAACAACTTCACCTGGAGCAAGGCCCTGGGCACCGGCGCAGTGGTGCAGGCCTCCAGCGAATACACGCAGAACGATGCCTATAACCTGAGCGCGATGTACGGACCGCAGAGCTTCGATCGGCGCCTCGTTTACAACACAGCGATCATTGCCGCAGATCCGTGGTTCCGGTCGCAGAGTGGCTTGCTGGGACGCGCGGCGGGCGGCTGGACCTTTGCACCCATCTTCACCGCCGGCAGCGGAGGACCGGTGTATTGCAACACGTTTACTGACGGCCAATCGTTCGGCTCCGGCGACGCCGCCAACTACTACGACAACGAGCAGTGCGTCTTCACCTCAAAGTACAACGCGGGTCACACCGCGCACTATGGGGTTACGGGCGACGCGACGTCGGGCGTGGGTACAGCGACCTCCGTGACTCCGGTCAACATGTTCTCGAACCCGCTGTCCGTGTACAACCAGGTCCGCGCGCCGATTCTGGGCATCGACACCAAAAACCCCGGACAGGGTCCCATCATGGGTTTGCCATACTGGAACATGGATGCACAGGTCAAGAAGAACTTCAGGATCGCCGAGTCGACGAGCTTCGAGTTCTCCTACACCGTGGCCAATGTGTTCAACCACTCGACCTTCAGCGATCCGTACCTGAGCCTTGGTTACAACCCTGCGTGGGGCGTGCTGAACACGCAGCAAAGCAGCTCGCGGGAGATGGAGTTCGGGGGACGGATCGCCTTCTAATCGAACTACCCGTTGCATTGCGAGGGCGGAGATCCATTGGATCTCCGCCCTTTTGTTTTTCCGGTTGGCCCATCGCATCGGCGACAGGTCAGCGGCGCGCGCGAAAGCCGCCGAGGCGGCTCTTAAGAAGCGGAGTGAAGAACCTCTGCTTCTCTTTTTCCGACGATTTGGGAATTCCACAGGCCGTAACGAAAGTGGCATGTATCATTACCTACTTCGGTCTTGTCTTCTCAGATACTGGCGCGTACAACGATCTTCTGGGATCGAGCAGGATAGAAGCTGACCAGTAAACTCTTGTTCTTCGGTAAGGCAACCCAAATCACCGCAAAGGAATCAGTTGTCTCAGATGATTGCCGACATTTTGCTGGTGGACGACAACTGCATTCAGGCGACCACCAGAAAAGCCATTCTGGCTCGTTCCGGGAGCGTCGCGGTTGCTTGCGACGGAAAGCAGGCTCTGGCCATGCTGGAACAGGCTGGCGGGCTGCGGCCGGTGGGGCTGGTGGTGACCGACCATCTGATGCCGGGCATGAACGGACCGGAGTTTGTCGCCGAACTGAGGAACAGGTTTGCCGACTTGCCGGTGGTGGTGCTGAGCGGTCTGGCGGACGCTGAGGACGAGTACCAGGATCTCGACGTGATTTTCCGGATGAAGCCCTTTCCTCCGGATGAGTTGCTGGCGCTGGTTCGGTCGCTGCTGACGCAGCCGATCGGGCGAACGGCTTAAGAACAGGTTACAGGGAACAGGTTACAGGGGGCAGTGAACAGCCGTTCGGCATGTGTTGCGCCTTGTTTTTTTTGAGCGCGATTCCCATCCTATCCAATCGACAATCTGGTGGATGTACGACCGGCGTGTGAGATTTGTCACAGCGGGTTGTGGCAGCTGACGCGAAGATCAGGGTGTTCCCTGGTTGCCGCAGCCGTTGCTAATCCCCTGGAAGTGCGACAATCAGAAGGTCGATTCCTATGCCTGCATTTGGTAGTTTTGCACTTCTGATTGCGCTCGCTCTGAGCGGCTACAACCTGCTGGCAGGCGCGGTAGCGCTGCGCCAGCTGGCGACGGGCCGTCGAGGGTGGATTTCTCCTGAGAAGCTCGCTGAGACCGCGCGGCGTGCGGGTATAGCCAGCTTCTTCGCCACGCTGTGTGCTGCTTTTGCGCTGGTCTGGGCCGCGCTCACCAACGACTTTTCCGTCGCCTACATTACCGAACACTCGAATCGGGCGCTGCCTACGGCGTATAAGTTTGCGGCGCTGTGGTCGGGGCAGGAGGGATCGCTGCTGCTGTGGGCCTTCCTGCTGTCGGCGTACGGGTTCGTGCTGCGGGTACGGCACAAGGTCGATGTGAAGCTGACGGCTTATGCGTCAACGATCCTGGCTGGGATTCAGGTGTTCTTCCTGCTGCTGGTGAATGTGACGGCGACGCCGTTCTCGCTGGTGACGGGGGCGGTTCCTCCGGATGGCAACGGGCTGAACCCGCTGCTGCAGTATCCGGAGATGGTGATTCATCCACCGATGCTGTACCTGGGGTATGTGGGATTCAGCGTGCCGTTTGCGTTTGCGCTGGGGGCGCTGATGATGCGGTATCCGGGCGAGAAGTGGATCCACATTACGCGGCGCTGGACGATGGTGACGTGGCTGTTCCTGACGGTGGGGATTTTCCTCGGCATGCACTGGGCGTATTCGGTGCTTGGCTGGGGCGGCTACTGGGGCTGGGATCCAGTAGAGAACGCGTCGCTGATGCCGTGGCTGACGGGCACAGCGTTCCTGCACTCGGTGATGATGCAGGAGAAGCGCGGGATGATGAAGAGCTGGAACGTGTGGCTGATTTTCTCCACGTTCATGCTGGCGATTTTGGGAACGCTGCTGACGCGGTCGGGGCTGGTGAGTTCGGTACACGCCTTTGCGCAGTCGGCCATCGGGACGTGGTTCTGGGTTTTCCTGGTAATCACGCTGGCGATTTGTTTGTTCGCCTACATTCTGAACCGCGACCATTTGAAGTCGGAGCACAAGCTGGAGTCGCTGGTTTCGCGCGAGTCAAGTTTCCTGTTCAACAACCTGGTGCTGCTGGCGGCTTGCTTCACGGTGCTGTGGGGGACGTTGTTCCCGGTGCTGTCGGAGTACGTGCAGGGCAATCGCGTGACGGTAAGCGCTCCGTTTTATAACCGCGTTGCTGTGCCGATTGGGGTCTTTCTGCTGTTTCTGACCGGGATTGGGCCGCTGCTGGCGTGGCGCTCGACGTCCTTCAAGAGCATTCGGAAAAATTTTGTGGTTCCGGCGATTGTCGGGTTGGTGGTGGCGGTCGCGATTATTCCTCTGGGCGTGCATCCGTGGACGATTTTCACGACGGATGGGCAAGGCGCGTTCTATGCGTGGATCACGTTCGCAATGGCGGCGTTTGTTGCGACAGCGATCTTTGCGGAGTTCTTCCGCGGGGGCCGAGTGATTCAGCAGAAGTCCGGGCAGAGTCTGCTGACTTCGATGGTGGAGCTGACGCGGAGAAACACTCGGCGGTACGGCGGCTACATCGTTCACTTCGGCATTGTGCTGATCTTCGTCGGGATTAGCGGCCAGGCTTTCAATCAGAGCCACGAGCAGACGATGAATTACAAGCAGAGCTTTGTGCTTGGGCCGTACACGGTGGAGTGCCTGGATTATTCGCAGGATTCGAATCCGAATTACGACACGGAATTCGCGCTGCTGAATGTTTATCGGAGCGGTCATTTGGTGACGAAGCTTTCGCCGGAGCTGCGCGTATATGCCTCGAGCGGGCAGCCTTCGACGATTGTGGCGAACCACTCGACGCTGGCGTGGGATCTGTATGTGATTTACGCGGGCAAGGATCCGGCGACGGGACAGCCGGTGATCAAGGCATTTCTGAACCCACTGGTGGCGTGGATCTGGATTGGGCTGATCGTCACGATTATCGGAACGGGAATCGCGCTGGTGCCGAATCTGAGTGCGGCGATTGCGGCGCAGCGGCATCGGGTGACGGCGCCTCCTGAACCGGTTCCGGCGGGAACGGCGGGCCACTGATGCGGCGGCTGACTCAATTTGCGATTTTGCCGTTGGTGATGGTGCTGTGCGTGGTGACGCAGGGATCGGCGGACACGGAGGCGCGGTATCAGAGTTTGGGGCACAGGCTGATGTGCGTGTGCGGCTGCAGCCAGATTCTGATCGAGTGCAATCACGTCGGGTGTCCGGATTCGGATCGGATGCTGGGTGAACTGCGGGCCGCGGTCGATATGGGTGGGACGAACGACGCGATTCTGGGATCCTTCCAGGACAAATATGGGCCGACGGCTCTGGCTGCGCCGATGCTGACGAAGTTCAATATTGTGGCGTGGGTGGTGCCTCCAGCGTTCCTGGTGCTGGGACTGGCGGGGACGTTCCTGCTGGTGAAGAAGTGGCGGCTGCGGACGGCGACGATGCCGGTGGTGGCGGATGATCCGGAGTCGAATGATCTGCGGGAGCGGATCCGGAAGGAGACAGAAGTCTGAGGGACTAGCCCCTTCGATAGGCTCAGGGCAAGCTGTCCAGGCGGACTTTTGGGAGATTCTTTTATGGCGATGATTGCTTGTTCCTTCTTGCTGATTGGCGCGTTTCTGTTTGTCTTCTGGCCGGAGCGTAATGTCGAGGACCAGCACAATAAGACTCGACTGGAATATCTGCGCGAGCGCAGGGAAGTGCTGTACGAGAATCTGCGGGATTTGAATTTCGAATATCGTGCGGGGAAATATCCGGAAGAAGATTACGCGTCGCAGCGGGCGATGCTGGAAAACGAAGCGGCAGAGACGGTGGCCGAGATCGACCTGCTGGAATCCGACGTTTTCACTCCGCAGCACGGCTGAATTCTGAAAAGACTGGAATGCTCATGAAGCTGATTTCTCAAGTTGCCTTTTTGGTTGCTGTAGCTCTGCCGGTTTCTCTTGCGGCCGCGACGATCTCCGGCACGGTGACCGACCGGACCACGAACAAGCCCGCGGGTGGCGACATCGCTGTGCTGCTGGATCTGCAGCAGGGCATGACGGAGTCGGCGCGGACGACGATCGATGCGAAGGGGCACTACTCCTTTAACGTTCCCGATAACGCGGGCATGCACCTGGTGCAGGTGGAGCATCAGAAAGCTTCTTACTACGGACCAGTGCCGCCGAACACGAGCGTGGTGAACATCGACGTGTTCGACGTGGCGGCGAAGGTGGATGGTCTGCACCTGTACGCCGATGTGTCGCGGATGGAGACCGATCCGCAAGGGCTGACCGTGACGGAGAGCTACTTCATCCGGAACGAATCGAAGCCAGCGAAGACCCAGCTGAGCGCTCACAGTTTTGAGTTTTATCTGCCGGACAATGCGACCCTGGAAGGGGCGACGGCAACGGGACCAGGCGGAATGGCGGTGTCGAACTCACCGGTGCCGGTGGGCGACAAGGGGCATTACGCTTTCATCTTTCCGCTGCGGCCGGGAGAGACGCGATTCCAGATTGGCTATCGGGTCCCCTACACGGGAAGCGCGAAGCTGCAGGCGCGGGTGACGATGCCGGCGGAGAACGTCGCGATCATGTTGCCGAAAACGATGACGTTCGATGGCGGCAAGGATTTTCAGGCGCTGGGTGGAGATGCGAGCGGGCCGGGAACGCAGACGTATCTTGCGACGAATGTGAAGGCGGATGTGCCGCTGGGTTTCACGGTTTCCGGGAGCGGGTCGATGCCACGGGAACAGCAGAATCCGCAGGGTGGCGCGGGTCAGGGAATGGGCCAGGGTGCTGCGGGAATGGGCGCTGGGGCCGGCGATCAAGGAGGACCAGGAACTCCGGGCGGACAAGGTGGCGGGCAGGATCAGACGCCCCAGACCGGTGGTCCGGGAGGCGGCGTGGCGGGAGCGGTGCCGATTGGGACCCCGGATCCGCTACAGAAATATAAGTGGTACCTGCTGAGCGGGGTGGGGCTGTTGCTGGTGATCGGCGCGGCGTTCATGCTGCGCGCGAAGCCAGGACAGGGTTCGTCGATTGCGGCAACGGAACCCTCGCCGCTGACGCCGACGCTGCCTCCGGGAGTGAGGGCGACGACGTATCGGGCGCAGGTTGCTGCAGCGGTTCCGGCTGCGAATGGTGCGGTGCAGAAGACAGAAGCAGTGCCGGGAACGAATCGTCAGGACGTAGCGGTGACTCTCGCGCGTGGCACCCCGATGCTCTCAGCGCTGAAAGAGGAATTTTTCCAGCTTGAGACAGAACGGCTGGAGGGAAAGATCACTGACGCCGAGTACGCAGAACACAAGGGCGCGCTGGAAGTGATGTTGAAGCGCGCACTCGCGCGCGAGGCGGCTAAGCAGTAAGCCAGGTGAGGATGAGGAAGAGCGCAGCTGCGCCTGCGGCGATGCGATAAGCGTAATCCTGACGATTGCTGGAAGTCTGCGGGCCCTTGTTACAGGACTCTTGGGGGAAGGTATTCATACTCGGCCTCACGGGGGAAATCTTCTGCCTGCTTAGACACATTCTTCGGCACGCGCGACTCGGAACATGAGAAATATTTTTCAATCGAGGGTTCGGAGTGCCGGATGAGTTACTGTCGGGTCATTGCGGCACCGGTTTTTGCTTCTCGATTTTGCTCGAGAGCCGGTTATGACGCGGGGCATCGTCACGCCGATGCGCGGCGAAGCCCGGATGTACAATCGGCTCGATGAGCGCGTCTGGACCTGAGCCCGGATTGTTTCGTCCTGACACACCTACAACACGGGAGCCGCGGTCGCCCGTGCCGTGGATCGTCGCGCTTGTGGTGGTGGTGATCGCGGTCGGCTTATTGCTGGTGGTCGGTCGTCATCGGGAGCCGGCGAATCCTGGCGGCGCGGGGTTGGCGCCTGCCGATCCTTACGCGGTGAGTTTGCCGATCACGAACGTGCAGATGAGCCAGGCGGGGAACATGGCTGGATCGCAGACGACCTACGTCGATGGGCAGATTACAAACAAGGGGCAGGAGACGGTTTCCGAAATCACGGTTCAGGTCGCGTTTCACGGACTCGAGAACCCGATTGCGAAGAAAGAGACCATGCCTCTGCCGCTGATCCGGACCCGACAGCCTTATATCGACACCCAGTCGGTAAGCGCGGCGCCGATCCGACCAGGCGAGACGCGGGAATTCCGGCTGATTTTCGACAGTATTCCTCAGGACTGGAACCAGAACTATCCGGAGATCCGGATTATCTCAGTCACCGGGCGTTAAGCGGACCAGCCAAGACCTGCCTGTGCGTAATTTCTTCCCGATCCCCGCTGAAAGTGCGTTTTTTACAGGGCGGTTGATCAAACTCGGGATGGTTGCCCAGCAGCCTTAATCGTTGATTGTAATAGGCTTAGTCTCCGGCAAGCGTCGGATTTGAGGTTTGGCACGGCGAGTGCTCTTTATCAGCGTGCAACACGGGGCGCTGCAGCCACCGAAGCTTTAGTACACAGAGAAAAAAACTATGAAAACAAGATTGATTCCCGGTTCCGTTACAGTACTGCTGGTTGCAGCAAGTCTGGCTTTGCCAGCGGTCGCGCAGTCCACCTCGGATCAACAGCCCCAGGTTCAAACGGGCGCTTCCACGAACGCACAGGCACAGAATCAGAACAACAACCCGCAGACGGGCACGGGAAAAGCACCCCTCCCGGAGAAGTCCAACGAAGGTTTCTGGGGTCACGTGAACCCCTTCGCCCGCAAGAAATGGGTGAATCGGCAGCTGGATCCGGTAAAGGATCGGCTGAACGAACTGGATCAGCTGCAGGCCAAGAACGCGTCCGATATTAAGGACGTCGATCAAAGGGCGCAGAATGGCATTCACGCCGCGCAGACCACGGCGGATCAGGCGAGCCAGGTAGCTTCGGCAGCCAACCAAGCGGCTGGCCAGGCGCAGCAGACCGCGCAGCAGGCAAGCGACAAGACGGCGCAGCTGGGCGAGACGGTTGCGAATCTGGATCAGTATCACCCGCTAACAAACACCGACATTCACTTCCGCCCCGGGCAGACCGTTCTGAACCAGAAGGCGAAGGACGCGCTGGATCAGGTAGTGGGCCAGCTGCAGGGCCAGAAGGGTTATGTGGTCGAAGTAGAAGGGTATTCACGCTCGCGCGGTGAGGCGGGCATGGCGAATTCGCAACACATGGCCCAGGCGGTCGTACGGTATCTGGCAGAAAAGCAGATTCCGGTGTGGCGGATTCACGAAGTGGCAATGGGCAACGCGCCGATCAGCACGGATGACAACTCCGATGCGAAGCCGGGCAGCATCGTACGCGTGAGCCTGATGGCGAACAGCTTAGCAGCCTTGAACCAGCCATCCAATGGCGGTTCACCGATTGGTGCGACGCAGCAGAATTCCGCGCAGCCCTCCCCTCAGGGTGCTGCGTCGCAACCAACGGCCCAGCCTCAGTAAGAAGGCAGGCGCAACCAAGCTCTCACACAACGAGAGAACCAAGGCAGATTGGCCCCTCACCCCGAGGGGCCCTTTTTTTGGTATTTGCAGGTCGCGGCTAGTTGATAAGGTGAAGGGCGCTCTTCCCGTTACGAACGGCGCTTACGACGAGCCGGCGATCGAATGTGGCCAGCTGTCCCTCATGTGTCGATGCCAGGGCCAGTAGGTATGTATCGCTTATTTGAGCGGAGTGCAGGAGTCGTGAGAGCTCGACTTCGGCGCAGCTCAGAAGGCTGAGGTCGTCTGGCCAGAAGACGTGTCCGGGTAACGCGCACAGCGGCGCCAGTATTTCAGAAATAACCGCCGGAGTCCCAAAGGCATTTGAGCAGCCGGGCCCGCTCAGGATCCGTAAAACTGCGTTTTGAGTAAAGGGACAGGTCGCCCATTCTTTGCGGCCGACGGACCCGAACCAACGATGCGCCGGTTCATGGTGGATATGGCGGTCATCGATCAGGGCTATGAGGACATTCACGTCCAGCAGGAACCTCATGGCCATTCATCGCGCAGGCGGTTCACAAGTTCCATGGTCACCGGTTTTCCATCCGCACGCCTCGGGAGGAGGGGAACCCCATTGCGTGTTTTGAAGCGACGGGGAACCGGATCGAGTCCCTTCCTGGCAAGTGACGAAATTACCTCGCCGACAGTCTTTCCCTCGCTCTGAGCAAGCCCTTTTGCCGCTGCCAAAATGTCGTCATCGATCGCCAGGGTAGTCCGCATGGCATCAATCATCGCGCATCAGTCATCAGATGTCAAAGGTCGAGAGGCGAAACTTGCCTACTTGCCCCACCGCGAGCGCAGCCAGAAGATCAGCGACAGGACCACGCTGATCAGGATTGACGTTCCCAGCGGGAAGTAGACCGTCGTGTGCTTGTCGCGCCAAGTGAGGTCGCCTGGGAGGCGGCCGAGGGGCTGGCCGGTCTTGCCCAAGAGGAGAACTACAACGCCGCAGACGACGAGCAGGACGCCGATGGCGACGAGGAGGCGGCCGAGATCGCTCATGGTCTGAGTTTAATGCTGCTCTTCGTCACTCGATTGACACCGGGGTACAGGCGTTCTGGTAGGCTTGGTGCGCGGCTAAGGGCCGCTCAAGAGGGGAGAGCATATGCAAGGACGCCGGTGGATGGTTTTAGCATTGTGTACGGCGCTGGCGGGGCCAGCGATTCTCAACGGACAAGCAGGGACGGCAGCAGCCGCGCCGAGTGGGCCGCTCGCGCCGAGCGATTCGCTGAACGGGCTGATGAGCCTGCTGCAGGGTGAAGTGGTGAGCGCAGCCGAGGCGATGCCGGCGGATAAGTACGATTTCGCGCCAGCGACGACGATGGGTGAGTTCAAAGGGGTGCGGAATTTTGGTTCGCAGGTGAAACATCTGGCTGAAGCGAACTATGAGTTTTTCCAGGGCTGGACGGTGCCGGGCGCGACCGCGGTGGATCCAAAGACCATTGAGGCTCTGAAGACGAAGGACGACATCGTGAAGGCGCTCAAGGATTCCTATACCTATGCGCATGCGGCTATCGCGACGATCACGCCGGATAACGCTTTTCTGGCGATCCCCGGATTCCCGAAGGCGACGTCAACCCGGGTTTCGATGGCTTCGTTCTGCATTGCGCACTCGATGGATCATTACGGGCAGTTGGTCGAGTACCTGCGCATGAACGGGATTGTTCCGCCAGCTAGCCGGCAGCAGGGATCGATGTAAAGACAGGGTGCAGGGTGCAGGGTGCAGGGCACAGGGTACAGGGCACAGAAATGCGAGGTCCCAACCTTCGCCGCCGAGACTGGCGGAATGGTTGGGGCCTCCCGCGTTTTAGGGACGACGGATTTGAGAGAATGATCCGGGATGGCTCTTGGACGCAGTGTGGAGGTTGAGCAGGAGAGGCGGCGGCATCCGGTCCTGCGGGTGCTGCTGATCCTGCTGTTTCTGTTGTTGCTCGTTTTGGCCGTCGCCGTGGTCACCGGAGGCGTCTGGCTGAAGCACAAGATGCAATCCTCGCTGCCGGAACTGGATGGCAGCTTGCTCACGCCTGGGCTGAGCGCGCCGGTGACGGTGCGGTGGGATCAGCATGGCGTTCCCCACATTGAGGCGGCGAACCTGGACGATCTGCTTTTTGCTCAGGGATACGTGACGGCGCAGGACCGGCTGTGGCAGATGGATATGGCGCGGCGTATGGCGGCGGGCGAGGCGGCGGAGATTCTGGGATCGAAGCTGGTGGAGCACGACCGCATGCAGCGGGTGCTGGCGATGCGAGTGACGGCCGAGCGGCTGACGTCGAGTCTGGATGCGCAACAGCGGCGGCTGTTCGATGACTATGCCGGAGGTGTGAATGCGTACATTGGGTCGCACGCGGATCGCCCGCCGGCGGAGTTCCGTTTGCTGCATTATCAGCCGAAGCCGTGGCAGCCGGTGGATTCGATGCTGGTGGTGATGAGCATGGTGCAGATGCTGGATGAACACTGGCAGGACAAACTGGAGCGGGAACGGGTGACGACGCGATTGGGGCCGACGTTGGCTGCGGCGTTGTATCCAACGGGATCGTGGCGGGACCGGCCGCCGGTGACGACGGAGCCTCCGCTGACGGAGCCGCAACAGAATATTCCGGATATCCCGTTGGATGAGAGCCAGGATGGGGCGCTCAACGACGATTTGTTGCACTTGCGGCAGGTGATGGGCCGGGCGGATTGCCTGGGATGCGCGGCGGGGTCGAACCAGTGGGTGGTGGCGGGCTCGCGGACGGCAAGCGGGCGGGCGATGCTGTCGAATGACATGCATCTTGATCAGGAGATTCCGAACATCTGGTATGAGAGCGATCTGAAAGCGCCGGGACTGCATGCGGCAGGTGTGACGGTGCCGGGCCTGCCGCTGATAGTCGCCGGGCACAACGATCATGTGGCATGGGGATTCACGGCTCTCTACGGCGATACGCAGGACATTTATGTGGAGAGGGTGAACGGGCAGGATCAGTATCAGGGTGCGGACGGTACGTGGCGTCCAATGGAGCACGAGCAGGAGACGATCCATGTTCGCGGCGGGCATGATGTGACGATGGATGTGCAGCGCACAGCGCACGGCGTAGTGATCACGCCGCTGATTTCTGGCGAGAAGCGAACGCTGACTTTGAAATGGTCGGTCTACGATCCGAAGGCGAGCGGTTATCCGCTTCTGGCGATGAACACGGCGTCGAACTGGACGGAGTTTCGGGCTGCCCTAAATACGTGGTGGGCTCCTACACAGAACGTCGTCTATGCCGACGATCAGGGACACATTGGATACCAGGCAGTCGGAGATATTCCCTATCGGCCTGGCGGATTGGCCGGGGTGCCTATTGCGGACGAGCAACATGATTGGCAGGGATTCATTGGATTCGACCAGCTGCCGTCGGCGTTTGATCCGCCAGGCGGGATATTGGCGACGGCGAATGCGCGGGTGACACCGAACCCGAATTCTCCTACGACGGCGGTTGCGGGCTCACCGGTTGCGGGGCCTTCGGGAGCGTCGGCTCCGGCAACGACTTCAGCAGGCCCCGCAGTTGCGGCGCCGCCGGAACTGACGCTGGAGTGGGGCGATCCGTATCGCAACGAGCGCATTTGGAAATGGCTGGAGCCGAAGGAAAAGCTTACGCAACAGCAGATGCTGACGCTGCAGACGGATGTGTATTCGGAACTGGACCAGGAGATTGCCCAGCGGCTGGCGTATGGGATCGATCACGCAAAGAATGCGGATGCACAGTTGCGGCAGGCAGCCGATCTGATGCGGTCGTGGGATGGCGCGGTGACAATCGATTCGGCGCCGGCGGCGATTGTGGCATCGGCGAAGGCGGCGTTTTATCCGATGCTGCTGAAGCCGAAGCTGGGCGATGATTGGCGTTTGTACCATTGGGCCGAGAGCCTGTTTGCGGGCGAGCAGATTCTGATGAATGAGCCGGCTGCGTGGCTGCCACCGCAGTATGCAAGCTGGGACGACTTTCTGGCGGACATGGTGCGGCAGGGGTTGGCGCAGGGAGGCGCGCCGAGCGATCTGCGGCAGTGGCGCTATGGGTATGCGCATCCGGTGGATGTGGAGCATCCGCTATTCGGCTTGCTGCCGTGGTTCAAGAAATGGACAGGAACTGGCGTGCTGCCGCAGTCCGGCGATACCTCGACGGTGAAGCAAGTGGGCCGAAGCTTTGGGCCTTCGCAGCGATTCACCATTGACTGGTCGAATGTGGACGGGGCGACCGAGGACATCACGATGGGCGAGTCGGGCGATCCGCTGAGCGCGTACTACCGGGACCAGTGGACTTACTGGTACGGCGGCACAACCTTCGCGCTGCCGTTTTCCGATCAGGCGATCGCGGCGGCGACGGCGCACACGTTGCGGTTGGAGCCCTGAAGTCACCGTGAAGTTTTGGTTTCAGTTTCCGGCGACTGCGTCCAGTGATGCGACTCGAGCGCAGCGACGACGGTCGTTGTTGCTGGCTGTGGTGGGAATTGCGGTGATGCCTCTTGCGTGGCGCGGAATCTCGTGCGGGCAGGACTTTGATTTTCATCTGCAAAACTGGATGGAGGTCGTTGCTCACTGGCGCCACGGTGTTTTTTACCCGCACTGGGCTGCGTCGGCGAATTATTTGGCTGGCGAACCTCGGTTTGTTTTTTATCCTCCGCTGAGCTGGATGCTGGGTGGGTTGCTTGGCGCGGTATTGCCGTGGACTTGGACTCCGGTGGCGTTCACGCTTGTCGCGCTGCTGGGAGGGGCGTTCAGCTTTCGGGCGATGGCTCGCGAATGGATGCAACTGGACAGCGCGACGATTGCCGCGTGCCTGTACGTCCTTAATCCCTACCTGCTGTTTGTGGTTTATGAGCGCGGGGCTGCGGCGGAATTGCTGGCTGCCACATGGATGCCGCTGCTGGTGCTGTACGGGCTGCGCGAGAAGCGGTCGTTCGCTCTGCTGGCTCTGACGGTGGCGGCGATCTGGCTGACGAATGCGCCCGCTGCGGTGATGGGTTGCTACATGCTGGCTGTACTAGTTGCGGTCGCGGCTGGACAGCAGAAGAACTGGGAGTTGGTGGTGCGCAGTGCGTGCGGAGTTGCGCTGGGGTTGGGACTGGCGGGATTCTGGCTGATTCCGGCGATCTATGAGCAGCGTTGGGTCGAGATTGGACGCGCGGTTGGCCCACTGATGCGCGTGGAGGACAGCTTTCTGTTTGGCTATGTGAAGCTGGCCGGGGTTTCCGCGGATGAGCGGTTCGACACGATTTATCACAACCAGGTGCTGCACGCTGTTTCGTGGATCGTTGTGGCACTGATGGTGGGGGTGGCGGTTGCGGCCTGGTTCGGGCGCAGGAGGCGAGGCGCAGTTTGGACGCCGCTGGTCGTAGTGGGAGCTGGCGTTTGTGCGCTGCAGTTGCGATGGAGCGACCTGGTTTGGCGGCTTGCCCCGGAGCTGAAGTATTTGCAGTTTCCCTGGCGGTGGATGATGGTGCTGGGGCTGGTCTTCGCGGCACTGGTTGGGATCGCGATTCGGCAGGAGCAGACGACGAGGCGGGCGGTCGCTGCACGGGGACTCGTCCTGTTACTGGTATCGGGCGGGATGGCGGTGTTGGCGTCGATCCTGTTTTGGCAGCCATGCGATGAAGAGGACAATGTCAGCGCGCAGATCGCGACGTTTCACGCGACGGGATTTGAGGGAACCGACGAATACACTCCGCAGGGCGCGGACAACGGCGAAATCCAGCAGGGCTTGCCGGCGGTGCGGCTGCTAAAAACTCCGGACGCGGAAGAGGCTTCTGACGGGGGCGATCCGCCGTGGACAGCAGACGGCGCTCAGGAGGTTCCGGGCAATGTGAAGATCGAACGCTGGGATGCTGAGCGCATGACCGCGTCGGTCTCTGCCACTGGTCCCGGTTACGCCGTGCTGCGGCTCATGGATTATCCGGCGTGGAGGGTCACGCTGAACGAATCGCAAACGGAGGAGAGGCCGCACCGTATCGATGGTCTCATAGTGATTCCTGTACGCCCCGGTGCGAATCGAGTCGATGTGCGGTGGCGTGTTACGCGGGATCAATGGGTTGGGTACGGAGTCTCGCTGGCCGCGCTGGCGATTACGCTGACTTTTGGCTGGAAGGGAAGGCGAAGGCCGGATGGCGCGAGCTTCAGATAACATGATCGAGATGCAGGTGGACGTACAAGAGATTTTGCGGGAGGGCGCTGAACGGACCGATCACGCGCTGGAGCGGCTGTTGCCTCCGATGACACAGGTCCCCGTGTCGATCCACGGCGCGATGCGGCACAGCGTTTTTGCGGGCGGGAAGCGGTTGCGGCCCATGCTGGCGATGGAGGCTGCGCGCACCATGCATGGGGTGCATGGGAATGGAGCACATGGGAACGCGGTGTATGGCGGATCAGGATTGCCCGAAGGAATCGAGGACCTGGGCGCGGCGATCGAGATGCTGCACACCTATTCGCTGATCCACGATGACCTGCCGGCGCTCGACAATGACGATCTGCGGCGGGGAAAGCCGACGTGCCATGTGGCGTATGGGGAGGCAATTGCGATTCTTGCCGGTGACGCGCTGCAGACGCTGGCGTATCAAACGCTGGCTGGGCTGAAATGTTCATCGGAGCGGGCGATCCGGATCGTTGGCTTAATCGCCGAGGCAACGGGCAC